>ENA-OBIT01000264-OBIT01000264.1-metagenomes-genome-assembly--contig:-NODE-264-length-22959-cov-4.3416_pt1 | contig 22959 bp, 14 predicted proteins | sample MGYA00153386_OBIT01 | MGnify analysis MGYA00153386
TGCCAGCCCAGGTTGCGCGCCGCCGACAAGCCCCGGTTGGGCGTGCTCGTCAACCGCACGAAATCGTATTCGGCGGCGATGGCGGCGGTGGCGTCTTTCGAGCCGTCGTCGATGACGATGACTTCGAACGTGGGATACGCCAGCCGTTTTAGCCCCTCCAGCGTGTCGCGGATGGTGCGCGCGCCGTTGCAGCTGCACACCACCACGCTGACCAGCGGCCAGGCTTTGTGTGCCGCGTGGGCTGTGTCGGCTGTGTCGACTGTGTCGGCCGTGCCCGTCGAGTGCATCGGGAAAGGCAACTCACGGAATGCCGCGGCCACCGCCGCCAGCGCGGGTTTGGCGCTGCGGTCACGGCGCACCAAACCGAAATCCCAGTCGTCGATGTCGTGGCCGCCGCGGTGCCATTCGTCGGTCCAGGCAAACACGAAAGCGCCCGCGCAGCCGGCAGCGAACGCCGTGCGCACCTGCCAGTCCAGGCTGTCGGCTTGCCTGGCTTCGCCGTTGCGCTGGCTGTCCAAACCGATCTCGGCCATCAGCAGCGGCTTTTCGCCAGCCAGGTTCTGCAGCCGGTCGAGGTAGGGCTCCAGCGTGTCGCGGCTTTCCAGATAGACGTTGAAGCTGACGATGTCGACAAACGGCAGTTGCAGGTATTCGGTGGTGGGGAAATTGACATAGGTGACCAGCGAGCCCGGGTGCTCGGCCTTCACGGCACGCACCAGCCGCGCCAGGAAGGCCTCGACCCGATCGCGGCCATGCCAGCGCACGATCGACGCCGGGATCTCGTTGCCCACCGCATAACACAGCACCGCAGGGTGCCTGGCGCAAGCGCGCACACCGTCGCGCACACGCCGCTCGATGGCGTCGGCGCGGCCGGCATCGTCGAGAAAAGCCACGTGCTGCTCCCACGGCAGGCCGACCATCACGCGCAGGCCATGGCGCGCGGCGGCGTCCAGCAGACGGGTCGGCGGCACCGTGTAGCAGCGCACGGTGTTCACGCCGTGCTGCTGCATGGCGGCGAAATCGGCCTCCAGCGTGGCGTCGTCCGGGTAGTCGTAGCCCAACACCGACAAATCAGCGCCAGAACGGAAGGTGCCATAGGTGACCCCGCGCAGGTACAGCTTGGCATCGCCAGCGAACAAGAACTTGCCGCCCACCCGCACCGGCACGCTGACTGGCGGGTCCACGGCCGTGGCGCGCGCAAGCGTGACGGCCGCTGCCGGCGTCACGCCCGCCGGCAGGTCGGCATACCCCGGGGTCACGCTGTGCCGGCCGTGGCCGCTTCGGCGGGTTGGCGGGCCGCATGGACCTGCCGGTGCCATGCCGTGGCGGTGCGCACGATGGTCTCGAGATCAGACCATCCCGGCTGCCAGCCCAGCAAAGCCCTGGCCTGGCCGGGTGCGGCCACCAGCGCGGGCGGGTCGCCGGCGCGGCGCGGCGAATCGACATGCGGCACCTTCAGGCCGGTGACGCGCTCGACCGCTGCCATCACCTCGCGCACTGAATGCCCCTGGCCTGTACCCAGGTTCAGTGCCGCACTGGCGCCGCCGCGTTCCAGGTGGGCCAGCGCGCGCACATGGGCGTCGGCCAGGTCGGTGACGTGGATGTAGTCGCGCACCGCCGTGCCGTCGGGCGTGTCGTAGTCGGTGCCCATCACCTTCAGCGGGCCGGCGTGGCCCAGCGCGGCGTCGATGGCCAGCGGCAGCAGATGCGTCTCGGGGTCGTGACGCTCGCCGAGTTCACCGGCGGCATCGGCGCCGGCGGCATTGAAATAGCGCAGCGCTATCGACCTCAGCCCGTGCGCCACGCCATGCCAGTGCAGGGCGCGCTCGACCATCAGCTTCGATTCGCCGTACGGATTGACCGGGCGCTGCGGCGTGTCTTCGTTGATGGGCACGCGGTCGGGGATGCCGTAGGTGGCGCAGCTGGACGAGAACACCAGCCGGCGCACGCCGGTGGCGTGCATGGCATCAAGCAGGTTCAGCGAGCAGGTGACGTTGTTGTGAAAGTAACGGCCCGGGTCGGCCATCGATTCACCCACGTAGGCAAAGGCCGCGAAATGCACCACGGCAGTGATGCGGTGTTCACGCAGCACCTGCTCGAGGCCGGTGCGATCGGCCAGGTCGGCCTGCACCAGTGGCCCCCAGCGCACCGCGTCGCGGTGGCCGTGCACCAGATTGTCCAGCGTCACCGGCACATAGCCTGCGGCGGCCAGTGCCTTGCAGGTGTGGCTGCCGATGTAGCCGGCGCCACCGGTCACGAGCACGCGCTTGTCGTCCATCACACGGCCCAGCGCAGCGGGTCAACCAAACGAGACCTGGCTGTGCAACCAGCCTTCTTCGGCCCGGGCACGTGCCGGCGTGCCCAGCCGCTGTTCGAAATGGCCGATGGTTTTCTCCAAACCGATGTCCAGCGACACCGTGGGTTGCCAGCCCAGCACCGCACGGGCCAGCGTGATGTCGGGCTTGCGGCGCTTGGGGTCGTCCAAGGGCAGAGGCTTGTGGATGAGGCGCGAGCGCGAGCCCGTCAGGCGCAGCACTTTCTCGGCCAGCTCGATCATCGTGAACTCGACCGGGTTGCCGATGTTGACCGGCCCGGTCATCGCCTCTTCGCTGTTCATCAGCCGCATGAAGCCGTCGATCATGTCGTCGACATAACAAAACGACCGGGTCTGCGAGCCGTCGCCATACAGCGTGATGGGCTCGCCGGTGAGCGCCTGCACGATGAAGTTGGACACCACGCGCCCGTCTTGCGGATGCATGCGCGGCCCGTAAGTGTTGAAGATGCGCACGACCTTGATCGACACACCGTGCTGGCGGTGGTAGTCGAAGTGCAGTGTCTCCGCAGCGCGCTTGCCTTCGTCGTAACAAGAACGAACGCCGTGCGGGTTGACGTTGCCCCAGTAGCTTTCAGGCTGGGGGTGCACCAGCGGGTCGCCGTAGACCTCGCTGGTGGACGCTAGAAAACACCGGGCGCCGGTTCGCTTGGCGATGCCCAGCAGGTTCAACGAGCCGATGACGCTGGTCTTCAGCGTGTGAATGGGGTCGGCCTGATAGTGCGGCGGAGACGCCGGGCAGGCCAGGTTGTAGATCTGGTCGACGCCTTGCGGGAACAGCGGCTGCGTGATGTCGTGTTCAAGAAACTCGAAACGCGGGTTGTCCTGCAGGTGCGCAAGGTTGGCCCGGCTGCCAGTGAACAGGTTGTCCACACACATCACCCTGTGCCCCTGCTTGAGCAGGCGTTCGCACAAGTGCGACCCGAGAAATCCGGCGCCGCCGGCGACGAGAATGTGTTGGGGCTTCATAAGGAGGTGCCGGCTGAAGCCGATCGGAGTTGAGTGAAGCCCCAGGGGCTGGCAAGACCTGCACCAGTGGAAGGGCTTGTTCGGCCACGGCACATTACTTGGCATTCATTGCGGCGTAAACGACCGCGGCCAAGCCAATCAAACACCAACAACGCTGTTGATGACGGATTGGTGGACACGACACAGCAGATTACCCTGGGATTCAAGCGCCCGCCCGAGCGCCGTCCTGATCCCGCCCCACCCGGGGGTCAGTTCGGTGGCGCCCTGGGCCGGGCATAGCGGCTCACCAGAGCCAGCAAATCTTCTTCAGAAAAGGGTTTCCCCAAGTAGTGGTCAACGCCCAGTTGCACGGCAAAGTCGCGGTGCTTCTGCGCAATGCGCGAGGTGATCATGACCACCGGCAGGCCGGCCAGCCGCGGCTCGGCGCGCACGTTGCGCAGCAGGTCGAAACCATCCATGCGCGGCATTTCAATGTCGGTCAGCAGCACTGCCGGGCGCTCTTCAGCCAGCCGTGTCAGCGCTTCCAGCCCGTCCTTGGCCAGCGTGACGCGGTAGCCCTCGCGGGCCAGCAGACGCTGGGTGACGCGCCGCACGGTCAAAGAATCGTCCACCACCAGCACCAGTGCAGCCTTGGCCACGGGTTGGTCTGAATCCGGCAACGCCGAGGGTGCTTGCTGCATGCGCTTGCGGGCCGATTCGCCGTACACCGCGGCCAGGGCCACCGGGTTGTAGATGAGCGCCACGCTGCCACTGGACAGCAGTGTGACGCCAGCCAGGCCGGGCATGCGCGACAACTGCGGCCCGACGTTCTTGACCACCACCTCCTGGTTGCCCACCACGTCGTCGACATGCAACGCCACCCGCTGCGCCGCACTTCGGATGACCACCACCGCCTGGGTGCGGTTGCCGCTGTCGGCGCCCTCGCCCCGGTGGCCGGCGTCCAGCAGGGCGGCCAACCAGAAGAAGGGCACGGCCTCGCCGTTGAAATCGTAGCCGCCGCTGGCATAAGCCGCGTCGATCTCGACACCGCCCACGCGGCGTACCACCTCGACCAGCGATGACGGCACGGCAACGTGCAAGCCGCCACAGCGCAGCATCACCACCTGCGTCACTGCCGTGGTCAGCGGCAGCAGCAGCCTGAACTGCGTGCCCTGGCCCAACTGGCTGGCGGTTTCGATGCGCCCCCCCATGGCGTTCACGTCGGCGCGCACCACGTCCATGCCCACACCGCGACCGGACAGTTCGGTGACGCTGTCGGCCGTGCTGAAGCCCGGGCTGAAGATCAGTCGCGTCAGCTCGGCATCACTGGCCTGCTGGTCCGGCGAGAGCAGACCACGCTCCACGCCGCGCTGGCGGATGCGCGCCAGATCCAGCCCGGCGCCGTCGTCGGCGAACTCGACCGACACCTCGTTGCCCACCTGCGCCACCGTTACCGTGATGCGGCCACCGGCTTGCTTGCCCGCCGCTGCGCGCAACGCCGGGCTTTCAATGCCATGCGCCACGCTATTGCGCAGCAGGTGCTCGAAGGGCCCGGTCATGCGGTCCAGCACGCCGCGGTCAATCTCGATGGCGCCGCCGACGATGTCCAGCCGCACCTGCTTGCCGGTGTCCTTGGCCGCCTGGCGCACCGTGCGGTAGAAGCGGTCGGCCATGCTCTCGAACTCGACCATGCGCGTGCGCAGCAGGTCGTCCTGCAGCTCGCGCGTCAGCCGGGCCTGCGCGGCCAGCTGGTCCTCGGTCGATTGCAGCGTGCGCTGCAGGCCGCGCTGCAGTGTGCCGACGTCGTTGACCGACTCGGCCATGAAACGGGTGAGTTCCTGGAAGCGCGTGAAGCGGTCCATTTCCAGCGGGTCGAAGGCCTGGGCCGCGGCCTTGGCGGCTTCCAGCCGGGTGTTGATCTGCGTCTCAGCCTGCAGCTCGATGTCGCGCAACTGGCGGCGCATGCGGTCCAGGCTGTCGCCCAGCTCAGTCAGGTTGCCTTGCAACTGGCGCACGTCGGCGTCGATGCGGGCGCGGGTGATGCTGACCTCGCCGGCCTGGTTGACCAAACGGTCCAGCAGGCCGGCGCGCACGCGCACCGAGGCCACAGCGCCGGCCGGGCGCTCGGCGGCCGCCGCCGGGCCGCCCGCACCGCTGGCACCGCTGGTGAATCGCTGCCAGTCGATGGCCGCCTGGCGCGGCGCTTCAGCGGCGCCGGCCGGGCGCGCTGCGACCGCCGCGGCCGGCGCAACCTCCGCGGCCTGTACGGGCTGTACGGCTGGAACGGCCGGGACGGCCCGCAGCAACGGCGCGCGCCATGGCGGGGTCAACGCCGGGGCAGGCAGTGGCGGCGCGATCGGGGCCGCCGCGCTGGCATCACCCGTCTCGAAGGCGGCGCGAACAGCCTCCAAGGTGGCCTGCATCGCGTCGGCACGGCCCAGCAGCCGCTCGATGTCAGCAGCGTGCACATCACCACGTTGAAGCTGGTGTTCGATGGCGGTTTCCAGCCGGTGCGCCATCTCACCCAGCCGCATGGCGCCTGCCAGTCGAGCACCGCCCTTGAAGGTGTGCAGGGTGCGCATGCAGCCTGAGGCCGCGGCGGTCTGGGCGGGCTGGTCCTGCCACTCGTGCAAACGGGTCTGCAACTGCAGCAGCAGGTCGCTGGCCTCCTCATCAAAGATCGGGAACAACTCGGCGTCGATGTCGTCGAGCGCGTCGATGTCGTCGTCATCGCTGTAGATGTCGCCCCGCGCCGCACCCACGCTGGCGGCACCGGCACCGGCACTGGCACCGGCACTGGCGTTACCGGACAACGAGACAAAGCTCGAACCCGTCCCCGGCAGCTCCGGCAAACCTGGCTGGGCCACGCCGAGCGCAACGGGCACCAGCCCTGGGGAATCGTGCGGGTTCAGATCGGCCGGCGATTCGGAATCGTGGTCCGGCGCCAGCGGCGCCGGCAGGCGTTCGTGTTCGGCCAGGCGGTGCATCAGACCTGGCTGCACGGCACGCAGGAAGCCAGCGGCGAACTGGTGAAGCAGGCGCCGAATCTCGTCGGCAGCGTCGTTGAAGAGTTCAGCTTCGCCAGCGCGACCGGGCCCGGCATGGCTGGACCGCGCCAGCGCATGTTCCAGCGCGCGCGCCAACGCCGACAGCTCGGTGTAGCCCACGGTGGCGGAGTTGCCAGCCAGCGAATGGGCCAGCACAACGCTGCTCGGCAACACCGGGTGGCGGTTGAATTCAAGCGCCCACTCAGCCAGTTCAGTGCCCAGGCGGCGCGACTGTTCGTCAGCCTCGTTGAGGAAGATGTTGAACAGCGGGATGCCGATGCGCAGCGCCCCGATGACGCGCACCGGTTCTTCGTCGGCAGGCTCGGGCGCGCCAGGCGCAGCCGGGGCCGAACCAAAAGCCGGCAGCACCACGGTCGTCTCGGCCAGCGGCGGGGCCTCGTCGGGCGCCCACTGCGGTGGCGGCATGCTGGCGGGCTGAACACCACGGCTTTCGTCGCGGAAGTCGTCCAGGTCGGCCAGGTCGAACTCGAAGTTCACGGCGTCGGCCATGGCGGCCACGGCCGGCGTCGGCGCAGGCAGTTCGGGCAATGCCAGGTCGGGCAGTCCGAGATCCAGGTCAGCCGCACTGGGCAGGTCGGGGATGCGCTCGGTCAGCGACGGCGTCCGCTCGACAGAAACATCCAGAGGCACCCCGGCGCCCAGTCCGAAGTCGAGCACGAACGCACCGTCATGCGGCGCCGATGCCGGCGTCACATCGACAAGTTCGGCGATGGGCAGATGCACGCCCTGCAGCCGTAGCGCGTCAGCGGCAATGATGACCACGGCGCTGGCATGTCCAGCGTCCAGACCCTCGGCCAAGGCCTGGGTCCAGCCCGCAAAATAGTCCAGCACCTCGGTGGTGAACTGGCGCAGTGGCAAGTCCATGTGCGCGGCCTGGGCCAGGCGCGAGTTGAAGAGTTGTTCGCAAGACCACGCGGCCTCGCCAAAATCGTCCAGCCCCACCATGCGGGCGCTGCCCTTCAGGGTGTGGAAGGCCCGCCGGACCGAGGTCATGTCCGTGGCGCTGTCGGGGTTGTCGGCCAAACGCGCCAGGCAGGCGCCGGCGTCGCTGACCACCTCGGTGGCCTCGTCGATGAAGACGCCGCGCATCTCGGCATCGTCCTCGAGCCCTGTGCGGCCCGGCGCCACGGCGGCCAGCACCGGCGTGGGCGCAGCGGTCGAGGCCCGCCCTGCAAAAGGATGGGCCGGTGACGTGGGTGGCGATGCAGGCGAATCATCGAAGGCAGCGAACGCCGACACACGTTCGCTTTGCGCCATCACGGCGCTCAGCGCGCCGGTGGCCGGGTCGTACCGGAACAGTGACTTGGCCAGCGCGGGTTGCACACTGAGCATGTCGATGAGGAAGCTCAACGCGCCCAGGTTGTCGGCCAGCCTGTCGAAGGTGCCGGTCTGGACGGCCCGTTGCGGGTCGACCTCGGTTTGCGCCAGCGCATCGACCTCGTCAGCCAGATGTTGCACGGCCTGCGACGCCGTGTCCATGCCCAGCACCGCCAGCACCCCGCGCATGGCCTGCAACTGCCCCGGCACAGGGATCAGCACACTGCGCTGCGACGGGTCGCGGAAATACAGGTCAATCTGCTTTTCAACCTCCGACAGCGAGGCGCGCAGTTCCTGCACCACGCTGCCCATGGTCTGGCGGTCGGAGACGCGGCGGTACAAGTCCTCCATCCAGCCCTGCAACGGCTGTGGCTCGCCGCCTTCACGCACGTGGTCGATGCGCTGGCCAAGCTGTTGCAAACGACCCGGCAGGTCGGGGTCATCGAGGTTGCCGTCTTCGAGCGAGGCATCCAGGTAAAGCATGCTGGTGGCCACTTCCATGGCCAGCGTCGCGGCCGGTGGCTGATGGGCCGTGGCGGCCTGGCCCATCACCGCCTGCAGGGCCTGCGACAGCGCTGCACCGGCAGGAAACAGTCGCTGCAATGAGTCACCGACGAGCGAAAACTGCTCAACCAGTCCAGACAGGCGAAACAGTTCACCACCCGCCGCCGACGACCAGGATTCAGTGGCCGCGGCCACTCGTTTGCGCGCCAACGCCACCAGGGCCGGGTCGAAGCGGCCCAGGCTGGGCGTTTCGTAGTCATCACTGGCCTGCGCGTCAAGCTGCCACGCCGCGCGCACCGCTGCCAGTCGCGGCGCCGCGCTGGCATTCGCCGCGGCCTTGGCGTGGGCGCAGAAGAACAGCATGTCCTGGGCCAGCCGGTCAGACACGTCGTGGCGGCCGCCGATGCCCAGGCGCAGCTGTGCCAACAAGCGCGAGGCGATGCGCTTGTTGAAGACATCGCTGGCCAACAAACCGCGGGCCTGGGCCTCGAACACGGCGGCGGCCAGGTACCAGAAGGTGGCCAGCCGCGTGCCTTGTTGGGTCATGCTGGCGGTGGCGGGGGCGTCCCCGCCGGTGCTGGCGGCGACGCGGGCGCCCGCGCCCAGATCGGCGCACAGGTTGCTCATCTGGCCCAGCACACCGGGTTCGGGCTGGCGCATCAGCGGCAGCACCAGCGACTCCATGGCGCTGCGCGCATCGTCATCGGCCGCGCGCGATGTCGCCACCGGGTCGGCCGGCAAGTCTTCCCAGCGCCAGGCATGGCGCCACAGGTCGGCCGGATGGACGCGGTCGGCACCGGCCAGCTGCTGCACCGCGCGGTACTGCGGAAACAAGCGCACCGGCGACACCGGCTTACCCGCCAACAGCCGCGCCAGGCAATCCAGCAGCGCGAACGACACCTGTTCGATGGCCGCTATGGCCGCCGCGTCAGCCAGCACCGGGCGCGCCACCATGCGCTGCACGGCGGACTCGCTGGCGCGCAGCACGCGGGCCACTTCAGGCAGACCCACCAATTCCAGCGCGCCCACGCCCTGGTGCAACTGGGCGCGCGCCGTGCGCAGCACCGACGGGTCGACCACATCGACGTCGGACTCGCCGATGGCATCGGCTTCACGCCGGTAGCGGCGCAGCGCCCGGTTGGCCGTTTCCAGAGAACGGCGCAGCTCGCTGTAGACCCAGGCCAGCGGGCTGAGGTCGTCGGCCGCGCCAGCGCCTGGCGAAGCGCCCATGTCGGTCGTGCTGGCAGGCGCGTCCATGGGCATCAACTCACTTTGAAGCGGGCCACTGATGCTCGAAGCTCTTCAGCCGTGAGCGACAGTTCACGCACCATCAGCGCGGTGGAGCGCGTGCCGTCCGAAGTCTGCTCGGTGACGTTGAAGATGTGCTGGATGTTGGCCGCCACCACGTTGGCCGATTCGGCTTCGCGCAACGCTTCGCCCGAGATGCTTTCGATCAGCCCCGACAGCTCGCGCGTGACGCGGTCGATGTCGCCCAGCGCGGTGCCGGCCGCGTCTGAAAGGCGCGCGCCTTCCACCACGCCTTGGGTCGAACGCTCCATGGCCGCCACGGCGTCTTGCGTGTCGGCCTGGATGGTGCGCACGATGGCCGCGATTTGCCGCGTCGCGTCGCCCGAGCGCTCGGCCAGGCGCTGCACTTCCTCGGCCACCACTGAAAAGCCACGCCCCGCCTCGCCAGCCGAAGCGGCCTGGATGGCCGCGTTCAGCGCCAGCACGTTGGTCTGCTCGGTGATGTCAGAGATCAATTCGGTGATCTCGCCGATCTCTTGCGACGACTCGCCCAGCCGCTTGATGCGTTTGGACGTTTCCTGAATCTGGTCGCGGATGGCGTTCATGCCCCCGATCGTGTTGTTCACCGCGGCCAGTCCACTCTCGGCAGCCTGCAGCGACTGGCGCGCCACCTGCGCCGTCTGCTGCGCCTGGGCCGACACGTTGTTGATGCGGCCGGCCATCTGCAACACCGATTCGCCGGTGTCGCGGATCTCGCGCAACTGCTCGGTGGACGCCGCGAGAAGTTCGGTCGACGTCTGCTCGACCTGCCCGGTGGTGTCGGTGACACGCGCCACCGTGCTTTGCACCTGCTCGACCAGCGTGCGCAGTTCTTCCACGGTGTAGTTCACCGAATCGGCGATGGCCCCGGTGATGTCCTCGGTCACCGTGGCCTGCTGTGTCAGGTCGCCTTCGGCCACTGTTTGCAACTCGTTCATCAGGCGAAGAATGGCCGCCTGGTTGGCGTCGTTGATGCGCTTGGCCTCGCTTTCCTGGCGTTCGGCTTCTTTGCGCTGCAGGTCGGCCACGCTGGACCGAGCCAACTGGTCGCGCACAAACAGGCGCAGCAGGCCAAAGGCACCCAAGCCCAGGACCAACGCCGACAACAGCGCCGCGCCCAGGCGCCAGCCCCCCAGGCTGCCTTGTTCGGTCAGGCCGGCTTCCAGCGTGCCCAGGCCGCGTCGCAGCGGATCGCTGTCGGCGATGACGGCCGATTGCGCGTCGCGCGAGGCCACCAGCGCAGGCAGGTTGCCCAGAATGGCGCGCGCCGACTTTTTCATGTCGTCGTGTTTGGTCAGCAGCTGCTGCACACGCTCGCGCTGTTGAGGTTCACGCGTACCGGGCAGACGCAACTCGGCATTGCCGGCCAGCACACCCTGGGCCAGGTCACCAAACGTACCCAGGTCGCGCCCCAGCAGAAAACCGGCGTCGGCGCTCACGCCCTCGAAGGTCAGGAACTCATTGGCGTTGCGTGAGATGCGCTGCGTCAACATGGCCATTTGGCCCAGCACGGCCATCTCGGCGGCCGGCGCGCCGGCCTGCTGTTTCAGCGACGACAGGTTCTCCACGCTGTCAAGCAGTTCGGCCGCCTGGCGGTTGATGGCGCGCAACGCAGCGCCGGCCTCGATCAGCGTTTGTTGCTGACTGAGCACCACGGCGGCGTTTTTCTCGGCCTTGTCGACGAGCGGCAGCAAGCTGTCGACCTGGTTCTGCAAGGCCGCAGGCACGGCGGTCACGCGGCCTTCGCCAGACTTCAGGCTGCGCACGTCGCGCACCAGCGCATCGCTGCTTTCGCGCAACTCGACAAATGCCGGCAAGTTGCCCACCACGGCCTGCGACACCGACTTGGCCATGCGCTGCGATTGCATCTGCGCCTGCCCGGCCGCGCCCACCTGCTCGGTGCTGCGGGTGCCGGCCACGACGGCCAGCAGCGATGTCAGCAACAGTGCCACCAGGCCCGCGGCAAGCATCAGCGTCAACACACGCTGCTGGCGCCCAACGGGCCAGCCGCCGATCAAGGGCAGGCCCGAACCCGGCGCCGCACCGGCGCCACCGGCACCCGCACGCGCCGCAGTGAAGTCGCCCGCGCCTTCTGACGGCGCAGCCTCGGAAATGATGGACGACAGCGCCGAGTCTGCACCGGCGCTGCGGGTGTCGTGCCGGGTGTCGTCGCCACCGGGGCCGAAACGGGCCGTGGCTTCCATGGCGTTGTCCGACGGCGCCAGCTCGTCAAACGGCCTTGGCACCCGGCCCTGTGGCTTGGCATCGGGCTTGGACGCGCCCGAGCCTTTGATCCTGTCAAACAAGGTCATGTCGTCCTCATCAAGGGGTACCAGGCGCCAGCCCGCGGGCAGGGTCAACCCCGGTCATGCGGCAATGCCCAGAAACTGCTCGTGGCGGGCCAGCGCGGCCAGGTCGATTTCCTGCCACACGCGCTCGTCGGCATCGCGCCAACGCGGGCCGGCAAAAGCGGGCCGTGGCAGGCTGTCATCATCAATTTCGGCCTTCATCTGGTCGGCAGCACGCAGCCCGGCCAGGCGGTCGATCAGCACCGCGCTGTGCGCACCCAGTGCGACGTTCAAGGCCAGCAGGCTGGCACTCTCACGCAACGGATCGGGTACCGCGCCTTCACGCAGGCCCAGGAAAGTGCCCAGGTCCACCACGCCGTGCAAACCACCGCGCAGGTTGGCCACGCCCATGAACCAAGGCTGGGTGTGCGCCACCGGCATCAACGTGGCCATGGAAAAGATCTCGCCCGCGCCCTGCAACGGCAAAAGCAGACCCTGCCCGGCGCATTCGACGGCCAACCACGACACCTGGCGCGCCTCGGTGCGTACCAGCTGCAGCCGTTCTGCCAGGCGGGCCTGCAATTCGCGCAGCGCTTCGCGGTTCGCCATGGGTCAGTCGAAAGCCTTGATCTTGGCCACCAGCTCGTCGCCATTCACTGGCTTGACGATGTAGTCGCGCGCGCCCTGGCGCATGCCCCAGACTTTGTCGGTTTCCTGATTCTTGCTGGTGCACATGATCACCGGCACACCGGCAAAACGCGGGTTGCGGGTGATGCTACGGGTGAGCTGAAAACCGTTCTGACCCGGCATCACCACATCCATCAGGATCAGATCGGGTTTGTCCTCGGCAAGGCGGCGCATCGCCTCGTCGCCATTCTCGGCCGTGCGCACCTGGTAGCCATGTTTGCCCAGCACGCCACACAGGTGGTGCAGTTCGGTCTTCGAGTCATCGACAACGAGAATTTTCTGTATGGCCATCTGTGCAATCCTTGCAGTGCACGCACCCTGTTTGGCGCGGCGCGGGGTCATGTCGGGTTCAGCCGGGCGAGCGGCGGTAAGTCTCGACCGCGCGCAGCAGCTGCTCCTTGGTAAAGGGTTTGGTGAGATAGTCCTGCGAACCCACCATGCGGCCGCGGGCGCGGTCGAACAATCCGTCCTTGGACGACAACATGATCACCGGCACATGGGCATAACGCGGGTTGCGCTTGATGATGGCGCAGGTCTGGTAGCCGTCCAGGCGCGGCATCAGGATGTCGCAGAAAATGAGCTCGGGCTCGTGGTCGCTGACCTTGCCCAATGCGTCGAAACCGTCTTCGGCCAGCAGCACTTCATGACCACCCTGCCGCAAGAAAATTTCGGCACTGCGGCGAATGGTGTTGCTGTCGTCGATGACCAACACCTTGGCACCGGCCTGCACCCCGATGGGTTGCTCACTGTCCAAACCGTGCTCCTCGGTAAGGTCTGCAGCCGAAAATGGCGTCAGATCTGAACCATCTCGAAATCTTCCTTGCGCGCGCCGCACTCTGGACAGGTCCAGTTCATCGACACGTCGGCCCACGCCGTTCCTGATGCGATGCCGTGCTCCGGGTCGCCTGCGGCTTCGTCGTAGATCCATCCGCAGATCAGGCACATCCAGGTTTGCGCTTCGGTCACGTTTGGTTTTGCCGCTTCAGACATGTCATTTCACTACAATGGAGAACGATTGTAGCTAGGCACTTCCGAGGGAAACTGAGGAATTGTCGGCATCCCACGGCCTTCCTTTCGATTCTGCTGCCAACCCGGCCCACACCGTCACCGCAGCCTGCCCACGACCCCATGACCCCCGAACCCATTCCGGCCACGGAACCCATCGAACCGGACGCCGAGCCTGCCGCGCCGGCCTGTGTGATGAGCTTTAACGCCAGCGACCCGTGTGGCGCCGGTGGTCTGGGTGGCGACATCGCCACCGTGGCCGCGATGGGCGCACACACCCTGCCCGTGGTCACCAGCATCGTCATGCGAGACACAGCCGAGATCTTCGACCACCACCCCATCGACGCCGACGTAGTGGCCGAGCAGGCGCGCACCATCCTCGAAGACATCACCATCGCCGGCTGGAAGGTGGGTTTTCTGGGTTCGGCCGATGCCGTGAGTGCGGTGGCCGAGATCTTGTCGGATTACGCCGATGTGCCTTTGGTGGCCTACATGCCCAACCTGTCCTGGCTGGACGAAGACCAGTTGCACCCGTACCTGGAAGCCTTCCGCGAACTCATCCTGCCGGCCGCCGAGGTGCTGGTGGGCAACCACAAGACGCTGCAGGATTTCCTGCTGCCTGAATGGGACAGCGAGCGTCCGCCATCGGCGCGTGAATTGGCCGTGGCCGCGGGTGAGCACGGCACACGCTACGTGTTGGTGACTGGCGTGATGCTGGCGTCCAAAGGCACCGAGCAGTTCATCGACAACGTGCTGGCGTCCCCACAAGGTGCTCTCACGGGTGAGAAATTCGAGCGTTTCGATGCCGGCTTTGTCGGCGCCGGTGACACCCTGGCCGCGGCGCTGGCCGCCTTGTTGGCGGCAGGCGGCGAACTGCAAGCGTCGGTGGGCGAGGCCCTGTCGTTCCTGGACCAGAGCCTGGACGCGGGCTTCCGCCCCGGCATGGGCCACATCGTGCCCGACCGCTTTTTCTGGGCCATGCCTGACGGCGACGGCGAGCCCGGCGACGAACCCGGCGGCCCTGGCGACGCCAGCGGTGGCTTCGACGACAGCAAGGCCAACAAGGGCGCGCCGCGGCGCGTGCACTGACGTGTCGCACCCGATCTCACTGCGCTCGCGGCGCACCGAGGGAGCGCTTGGCGCCTTCGCAACGCCCGTGCAGCGCTGAACCACCAGCCATGGTCAGCAACGAACAACTTTTCGCCCGCGCACAGCGCGTCATTCCCGGTGGTGTGAATTCACCGGTGCGAGCCTTTCGCGCCGTGGGTGGCACACCGCGTTTCATCCGTCGCGCCCAGGGGGCCTACTTGTGGGACGCCGAGGGCCAGCGCTACATCGACTACATAGGTTCGTGGGGTCCGATGATCCTGGGCCACGGCCACCCGGCGGTGGTCGAGGCCGTGCAGCGCGCGTTGCTCGACGGCTTCAGCTTCGGCGCGCCAACCGAGCGCGAGATCGAACTGGCCGAGGCCATCATCGCGCTGGTGCCTGAAGTCGAGCAGGTACGTTTGGTGAGCAGCGGCACCGAGGCCGGCATGAGCGCACTGCGCCTGGCGCGGGGCGCCACCGGCCGCAGCAAATTCATCAAGTTCGAAGGTTGCTATCACGGCCACGCCGACCCGCTGCTGGTGAAGGCCGGCTCTGGCCTGGCCACCTTCGGTTTCCCGACCAGCGCAGGGGTGCCTGAAGATGTGGTGAAGCACACCCTGGTGCTGCCCTACAACGACATCGCTGCACTTGAACACGCTTTCAGCGAACACGGCCCCGAGCTGGCCTGCGTGATGATCGAGCCCATCGCCGGCAACATGAATTTCGTGCGTGCCAGCGTGCCCTTCATGACCCGGCTGCGCGCGCTGTGCAACCAGCATCGCGCTTTGCTGGTATTCGACGAGGTGATGTCCGGATTCCGCGTGGCGCTGGGCGGGGCACACAGCGTCTACCAGCGGCTGATCCCGGGCTTTCGAGCCGACGTGTTCGTCTTCGGCAAGGTTATCGGCGGCGGTATGCCGTTGGCCGCTTTTGGCGGCAGCCGCGACGTGATGAGCCAACTGGCGCCACTGGGCCCCGTGTACCAGGCCGGCACGCTCAGCGGCAACCCGGTGGCCACGGCGTGCGGCCTGGCCACGCTGAAAGAGATTAGCAAACCTGGCTTCTTCGACGCGCTGTCGGCGCGCACGCGTTCGTTGGCTGAGGGCCTGGCTGGCGCAGCCCGCAGTGCCGGCGTGCCCATGGTGTGCGACAGCGAAGGTGGCATGTTCGGTTTTTTCTTTGCCGACGCGCTGCCGCAAAATTACGCCGGCACCATGGCCACCGACCAGCCACGCTTCAACCGCTTTTTTCACGCCATGCTGGCGCGCGGCGTGTATCTGGCCCCGGCTTTGTATGAAGCCGGATTCGTCAGCGCGGCGCACACTGAAGACGACATTGCCGCCACCGTGGCCGCTGCGGCCGACGCGGTGCGGGGCTGAATCACATCAGGTCGGCGCCGAGCGCAGGCCGTAGGTTTTGCCGGCCAGGAACAGGTACTCGGCGCGCAGCACGGCGTCGCCTTTTTCGCCTGTGAAGGTGAAGCCCAGCAGCGCCAGGCTGTCGCCGGCCTTGATCTCGGGCACCTTCCAGGCGTCCATGCGGGTCAGCGGCGCCAGCTCGACCTGCCAGCGGCGGTCCCGGCGCATCGGCAGGACAGCCGCCTTCAGCACTGCCTGCGCGTCCACTGCGGCGGCCTGCGCCGGCAGCACCCGGGTGGCCAGGTCGGCGGGCAGCTTCAGGTCTGCCGCCAGGTCGAGTTCCAGTTCGGCATGCGGGTTGCGCCAAGCCACCTTCGCAGCCCGCCCTTCCAGGTAAATCGGCCGGGTCTGGTCGAAACTGCTCCAGCCGTGGTGGGCCCAAGCCGGCAGCCCGGCCAGTCCCAGACCGTGAACAACAAACACGCGACGTCCGATCATGAACAGGCTCCTTCAGGTATGACAGGCAATTTAGGCATTTCAGGCATAGGCGATCCAGCGACCACAGATGATGACGGCCAACCACAACCCCAGTGACAACGCGGTTTGCGCCCGCGCCACGCGGTCCAGTCTTTGCAAGCCCCGGCGCAGATGGAAAGCCAATGCGTTAAAGCCGGCAAGCGCCACCAATGCCATCTTGATCAAGAAAATCCGGTTGCCCAGCAACTCCTGTGGCGCGGCCGCAAACATCAACAGGCCCGTGGTGCCCAGCAGGCAGAAGCCCGCCACCGAGACAGCCAATGCCAGCCGCGCCAACGCCCCGATGGGCAGCTCAGCCGCATGGCCCCACACCCGCAGTTCCAGCAGCACCAGGTTGCCCACCAGCAGCGCCACGCCCACGATGTGCGCCGACTCCAGCATCGGGTACAGCCAGGGGTGGCTGCCGATCCATGCAAACGCGGTAAAGCCCAAGCCCGTCGACATGCGGCAACGCTAGCAGAGCCGGCTGCGGCGCGGCGCCGCAGCCGGCTCTGCGCAGGTGTTCCAAACGGGTTTGGCAAGACCCGGCGTTTGCGCCACGCTTGCTCCGCGGGGTCGATCAGGAACGCGTTCACCGGTCCCATGGTGCGCACGCCGTATGACAGTTTGTAGCCCATCCTCACCAATTCACTGCGCACATGCGCCGGCGTGACTGCGTTGAGCCGCAGGCCGCCCGGAGTCGATGCATGGTTCTGGAACGACGCGAGACGGCGCCCTGCGCCTACCTAGAATCATCATCATGCATATCCACATCCTTGGCATTTGCGGCACCTTCATGGGTGGCCTGGCCGCACTGGCCCGCGAATCCGGTCACCGCGTCACGGGCTGCGATACAGGCGTCTACCCCCCGATGAGCGACCAGCTGAAGGCGCTGGGGATCGAACTGATCGAGGGTTTTGGCGCCGAACAACTGGCGCTGAAACCGGACATGTTTGTGGTGGGCAACGTGGTGTCGCGCGGCAACCCGCTGATGGAAGCATTGCTGGACGCCGGCGCGCCGTACACCAGCGGCCCGCAATGGCTGGCCGAGCATGTGCTGGCCGGGCGCCACGTGCTGGCGGTAGCGGGGACGCACGGCAAGACGGGCACCACGTCGATGCTGGCCTGGATCCTCGACCATGCAGGCATGGCACCAGGTTTTCTGGTGGGCGGCGTGCCGCAGAATTTCGGTGTCTCGGCACGCACCGGTCAGGGTCGGTGCTTCGTCATCGAAGCCGACGAGTACGACACCGCCTTGTTCGACAAGCGCAGCAAGTTTGTTCACTACCGGCCCCGCACGGCCATCCTGAACAACCTGGAACACGACCACGCCGACATCTTTCCCGAACTGGGCTTGATAGAAACCCAGTTCCACCACCTGGTGCGCACCGTGCCGTCTTCAGGCCGCCTTGTCGTCAATGCGCGCGACGAGGCCCTGCAGCGGGTGCTGCAACGCGGTTGCTGGAGCGAAGTGCAGCGCTTTGGCACCAAGCGCGAAGAGCCCGGCGGCTTGTGCGCACGCGGCGAGCCGCAGGCTTTTGACGTGCTGCGCGGCAGCTTGAAGATCGGCCGCGTGGAATGGAATTTGCTCGGCGAGCACAACCAGATGAACGCACTGGCTGCCATCGGCGCGGCTGAACACGTGGGCGTGGCGCCCGAAGCCGCCGCGGCAGCTCTGGGCAGTTTCAAGAATGTGCGCCGGCGCATGGAACTGCGCGGCGAGGTGGGCGGCGTCAAGGTCTACGACGACTTTGCCCACCATCCCACGGCCATTCGCACCACTTTGAACGGCATGCGTCGCATGCTTGACAAACAGCCCGACCAGCCGGGCATGGCGCGCGGACGCATCCTGGCCGTGTTCGAGCCGCGCTCCAACACCATGAAGCTGGGGACGATGAAGGCGCAGTTGCCCTGGGCGCTGGAAGAAGCCGACCTGAGCTTTTGCCTGCAAGGTCCGTATGGCTGGAGCGCGCGAGACGCGCTGGCCCCCATGGGCCCACTGGCCGTGGTGGCCGACACGGTGGACGCTCTGGTGGCGGCCATCGTGCCCGCCTCGCGCTCGGGCGACCATGTCATCTGCATGAGCAACGGCGGCTTCGGCGGCGTGCACGACAAACTGCTGGCCGCGCTGGCGGTGCGCTGAAACAGTCCTCAGCCATCAGTGCGTGCCGCGCTCAACCGCGCGCCAGCGTGGCGCGCAGCGCCTCAGTCACCAGTGCCAGTGCATCTTGCAGGTGGGCACGGTTCTCCACCGCCAGGCCCGGGCGCGTCAGTGCCGAACGCAGATGCGACTGCAATTCGGCCGCGTGCAGGCGTGCCAGGCTCACAGCGTCGGCCGGCAGGGCAGCCGGCGGGCGGGTCAGCACCGCCTGAAGGCGCTTGAGGTGCTCGCGCTGAAGATTTCGCCGCATGGCTTCAATGGATTTGCCGGATTTCAATTCGCTCCAGATGGCACCTTGCACCGTGCCGTACAGCTCGTTGATGGATATCACACCCCGGCGGTCCTTCTCGGCCAGGTAGCCAGGCAGTTCAATCAAGCGCTGCGCCGTGCCGGCGGCCAACAGCCGGTCCAGGGCCTGTGTTTGCAACTGCAACACGGCCCTTGGCACGCTGACCAGACCGGGCCGATTCCATTCGATGTAGTCCGGCGACAGGCTGGCCATGAATTCGGGCTTGAAGCGGAAGCTGTCCACGCTGAACAGGTTGTCGGCCAAAAAGCGCAGGGCCTGGCGCTGTTTTTCGGGCGCCACCGGAATGAACGCCGGGCGCCCGCCGCTGCCCTGGGGGTCGCGTGTGATGCTCATGCCACCCACGTATTTAGCGGCCAGCGTAGGCATGTCGCGGAACTGGCTGAAGCCAGCCAACAGGCTGCGGCGCAGCCGCTCGGGGTCGTCGCCGGCGCGTGGCCCGCGCGCCTGCACGCGTTGCCACAGTTCGCGTGAAAGTTGCATGCGGCGTTGGTAGAACGCCAGCGGATCGTCACCGAGGTCAAAGCGGTTGGCCGTGGGGTCCAGGCCGTCGTTGTCTGGCCCGCCACCGGCGTCGACGTCATCTGCGAACAGCAACTGCGGATCGCTGGCGCTGCGTGCTGCAATGAGCTGCAGTTCGGCGTCTTCGCGAGCCGGATCCAAGATTTTGTAGGCGTACTCCACAGCCCAGTAGTCATACGCCCCAAGCGTGGCCATGTTCATTTCGCGCCGCGGTTCACCGGCCAGGGGCAGGTTGAAGGCGTTGTAGTCCATGACCGAGCCGGAAATGCCGCGTGCGCTGCCAAAGGCCGTGTCCTTGAGCTGTTCGCGCGTGACCGTGGTGGACGCTTTGAAGTTGTGGCGCAAACCCAGCGTGTGGCCCACTTCGTGAACGATCACGTCTTTGATGTAGGCCTGCACGAAGGCCTCGGCCTGGGGGCTTTCAGGGTCGAGGTCGCCACGGGCCTCGAGCAAATCCATGGCAAAACTCATCTCGCTGCCGGCTTCATGGGCGTAGGTACACGTCTGATGAGCGGCCTGCGAACCCCACAGCAACTGGGCCTGGGCTTGCCATGGCGCGGGCTGGGCAAAGTTGGCAGGCTGGCCCACGTCTTCGCGGATCAACCGCCGCGACCCGCGCCCGAAGACATCGCTCATGCCGATGTCGGCGTCCAGGATTTCGCCGGTGCGCGGGTCGCTGTGGCTGGGCCCCACAGCGAAGCCGACGTCAGCGCCCACAAACCAGCGGATCGAGGCGTGGACGGCGTCCATGTTGTCGAATTCAGCTGCGTCGGCCTGCTGCCGCGCAACCAGGGCATTCTTGAACCCGATGCGCTCAAAGGCCTTGTTCCATTCCAGCACGCCGGCCGTGATCGCCGGGCGATAGCGCTGCGGGATGTTGCGGTCAAGCCAGAACGTGATGGGCTGCACGGGCTCGGACAACGCTGCCGCAGGGTCCTGCTTGTCCAACCGCCAACGTTTGATGTGGTGCACCCGGTTGTTGGGCCTCAGGTCGTCGGACAGGTCGGTGTAGCTGTCGATGAAGTGGCCCACGCGCGGGTCGGCGCGGCGCGGCGACATGGGCTTGTCGGGCATGGCGCGAAAGTTGTAGACGAAACCGATGAACAGGCTGCGCGGGTCGGGTGTGGTCCTGGGCGGCTGTGTTTGCGGCGGCGGCGGCGGCGAACCCGGTATGACCAGTGGCGGAGCGGCCAGGCGTGGTACGGCGAAGTGCAACTTCGCCGACAGCGTGGTCAGCGCCGCTTCGGCGCGGGTCGTCTCAAAATACGAATTCGCCCGGTCTACGGCAAAAGGCATTCGGTATGCCGCTTCCAGCCGGGTGCTGTAGCCGGCCATGTCGGCGAGCAGGAAACTGGGTTCGACCAGCACCGACTTGCGGTCGGGGTGGGGCGCGCTGACGATGGCCGCTGAACCGATGAGGCTCTCGCTGAATGCCTGATCGACAGCGAAGCGCGACGCCGGGTCGCGTTCGCCGCGAAAGGCCATCTGTCGGGCCACGAGCTGGAACTGGCCACCCACTTTGCGGAACTCAGCCACCCAAGCCGGCCCCATCTGGCTGGCATACAGCCCCCGCTCGCCCACCGACTGCGCAATATTGGCCGACACCAGCATCGGCTGGCGCAGGCGCTCGGGCGCAATCTCGAGCCAGACCTTTTCGTCCTTGCGCCAGACCGGCACGAAGCCGTCCTGGCGCACCGCGTCTTTGATGACGTCAGCGAAGGGCTTTGGGGCCGCAGGGTCAGGCGCGCGTGCCACCAACGGCTGTGCGGTGCCGGCCGGCGTGGGGGCAGCCGGCGCGGCGGCCTGCGCCACCGCCGGTGCCCCCGAAGCGGCTACTGGAACAAGAGCAGCCCCGGCGGCGGCGGCGGGCTTGTCGGGCCTGGCCAGGCTGGCGCAGCCGGCCAGCCCGAACAGCGCCAGCGTGGCAACTGCGACGCGCAAGATGGTGGCGTTGAATTGAACGTGCATGGGATCGGGTTGAAGGAGATCGGGTCGCGTGGCGACGAAGCGCGGGATTCTGCGCTTGCCCGGCCGAATGCGCCCGGGCTGGCAGCCGTAGAAGACGCGCGACGCGACACGCTCCGGCAAAAGCGGAACAGTCAGGCCCGCGCAGCCCTGCCCCGACCGGCAGCGGGCCGACACCAGCGGCGACAATCGGCCGCATGTATGCACTCTTCGAAGACGCCGGTCGCTTCCTGGCCGGACGTGTGATGTCCGAGGCCGACAGCTCGGTGCAGGTGGAGCTGGATTCCGGCAAGCGCGTGAAGGTGAAGGCCGGCAATGTGATGCTGCGCTTCGAGCGCCCGGGCCCGGCCGAGTTACTGGCCCAGGCGCAGGCGCTGGCGGCTGACATCGACCTCGACCTGGCCTGGGAATTCGCGCCTGAGGCCGAGTTCGGTTTTGCCGACCTGGCGCGTGACTACTTCAGTGCCAAGGCCGGGCCTGAACAACAAGCCGCCGCGTTGTTGCGCTTGTTCGACGCACCCCACTACTTTCGCCGCCTGGGCCGGGGCCTGTTCCGCAAGGCGCCTGAAGAAACGGTAAAGGCCGCGTTGCTGGGCATCGAGCGCAAGAAGGTGGTGTTGGCGCAAATCGATCAATGGGCCACCGAACTGGCCGCCGGCCACTGCCCGGCGCCGGTGCGCGAGCAGCTTTATCGCATCCTGTTCAAGCCCGACAAGAACGGCCCCGAATACAAGGCCGTGGTCGAAGCCGCCAAACGATCACAACGCGCGCCGCTGGAACTGCTGCGCGGCGCCGGCGCCATCGACAGCCCCTACCAGTTCCATTGGCGACGGTTTCTGTTCGAGCAGTTTCCCAAGGGTCACGATGTGAACGTGTTGCTGGCCGGCACCACGCCGCCGGCCATCAAGGAGGTCTTGCCGCTGGCCGGAGTGCAGGCGTTTTCCATCGACGATTCGGCCACGACAGAGATCGACGACGCGCTGTCGGTGCAGGGCCTGGGCACGGGCACGGTGGTGTTCGGCATTCACATCGCCGCCCCGGGCCTGGTCATCCAGCCCGACTCGGTCATCGACAAGGTGGCGCGCGAGCGGCTGTCCACCGTCTACATGCCTGGCGGCAAGCTCACCATGCTGCCCGACGCCGTGGTGGCCGCGTACACCCTGGTGGCCGGCCGCGACTGCCCGGCGGTGAGCTTGTACGTGACGCTGGACGAGGCCACGCTGGAGGTGCAGGCCAGCGAGACCCGCATCGAGCGGGTGCCGATCGTGGCCAACCTGCGGCATGACCTCCTGGACGGCGTGGTTACCGAGGCGGCGCTGACAGGCGCTGCCCCCGCTGACTACGCGCATGCGGCTGAGCTGGCCTTCGCCTTCCGCCTGGCGCGGGCGCTGAAAGCCCGGCGCGAGGTGGTGCGTGGCAAGCCGGAAAACTTCAATCGGCCCGATTACAACTTCCGCCTGGAACGCAGCGACAGCATTCAAACCGGCACCAGCCGCGACAGCACCGGTGACCCCGACGGCAGCGAGCAGGTGCTGATCAGCACGCGCCTACGCGGCGCGCCGCTGGACCTGATCGTGGCCGAGGCCATGATCCTGGCCAACAGCA
>ENA-OBIT01000265-OBIT01000265.1-metagenomes-genome-assembly--contig:-NODE-265-length-22948-cov-12.0808_pt1 | contig 22948 bp, 21 predicted proteins | sample MGYA00153386_OBIT01 | MGnify analysis MGYA00153386
TAATTAATGACTTTAATGAATTGACTCCATAAGAAACCTGTTGAATAATTGTAGTCAACAGTTATCTTGTGGAAATCCTATGATAAATAAACGAATTCTCAAAAAAATAGTTTTTTGCTTACTAGCATCATTAAGCCTACTGTTAGTCACAGTGACTCATGCAACAGCCCAACAGCTACCGTTCTACTGGGATAACATCAATGTTGCGATCGACGTTCAGACCAACGGAGATATGTTAGTTACTGAAACGCAAAAATATGTATTCACAGCCGACTACAACACTGAACGATATCGCTATATTCCGTTAGATAAGGTCGATGAAATTAAAGATGTGACCGTTGCCGAAAATAATCAAATAATTGCCAGTAGCACGGGAACTGAAAACAATCAACTTTGGATTCGTTGGCAACATGAATTAAAACCGCCCGAATCCCATACTTTTGTGATCAAATATCGGGTAGTAGGTGGATTGCAGTTAGATGGTGAGAATACTCTAGTTTATTGGAAAGCCATTGCAGCGGGTCGAAAAGCGCCAGTTAATACTGGAAAAGTTACGGTGAAATTACCCGATGCTTTGTCAGGGAAAGTTATATCGTTTACGAACTTTGGTACACCAGCAGTTCCTCGTCAAGTAGATCCTAAAACATTTGAATTTGTTGCAAGTCAGCCTATTCCACCGGAACAAGAATTAGAAGTGCAAATTGCATTTCCGCAAGCGATTTTGAATGTACCTCAAGCTGCTTGGCAACAAAGTGGCAATCAATCTCAATCTACTTCGGGAGAAGGAGACTTTTTCATAAGCCCCAAATTCATTTTTATAATGCTTTTCTTGTGGGTTTGGATGTCTGCGATTAGTGGCGGTGGTAGTGCTGGTACTGGCGGTGGTGGCGGTGGCGATGACAGTGGTGGTGGCGGTGGTGGCGGCGGTGGCGGTGGCGGTGGTGGTGGCGGCGGTGGTGGCGGTGGTTGATATCAATCAAAGAAACCGGGTTTTTACTGAATCTGTGGGCTGTAACGAAATATTGTCGCAAAAACCCGGTTTCTGAGCACCCGTTGATATATTGATATCACCCAAATTCGGACACGGCAGTGCCGTTTCCCTACAAATAATCGGGTAGGGAAACGGCATTGCCGTCTCCGAATTTGCTTAGTTTTGAGATAAACCGATCGCACTTCATGCACAATCATATTCCAAATATGACTTTTATGAACATAATTAATGAATTTAATGAATTGACCTTAAAAGAAATCTATTGAATACTGATTGTAGTAAACAAATTTCCCGTACATTTTAGCTTAAAGCAGGTTAAAAACTATGACTAAATCACGTTGGCTTCGCAAACTTTTACCTTTAGCCGCATCTTTTGCAACTACGATCGCACTAGCAGGCGCGATCGCACCACCAACTTCAGCTCAAGTTAAATCGCCACCTCCGCAACCCCAAGAAGTCCAACCAGCCCAAGCAGAAGGCTTCAGTATCCCGATTTGGATCTATCCCGTAGGCGCAATGTTCCTAATTTTCATCTTTATTCCCAAAATTGGTTGGACTTTGGGCTTAATTGCGATCGGCGAACGAGAAGTGGGAATTGTAGTCAAGAAATTCTCCAGCAAAAACTTGCCATCCAGTAGATTGATTGCACTCGATGGCGAAGGAGGTTTGCAAGCAGATACTCTGCCTCCCGGCTGGCATTTTGGTTATTTTCCCTGGCAATATAGCGTTCGCAGAGAACCAGTTGTGGTAGTTCCTCAAGATGAAATTGGGTTAATTATTGCTAATGACGGAGCCACTATTCCTTCCGATCGCATTTTAGGCAAAGTCGTCGATTGCGACAATTACCAAAATGCCCGCAAATTCCTCACCGACGGCGGCGAAAAAGGACGGCAACTCGCAATCATTACCACTGGCACTTATCGGATCAATACGGCTATATTTGAGGTGATTACTTCTGCTAATGCCTCTGCAAAGGGTATGCAGCCATCGGAACTTCAACTATACAAACTTGCTCCCGATCGCGTGGGAATTGCCAACGTGCTCGACGGGGTTCCGATCGATGAAGGTGAAATCGCTGGGCCGATTATTCCCGGTCACGACAACTTCCAAAAAGCGCAATCTTTCATCAAGGGTGGCGGGCGCAGGGGCTTACAAGAACAGGTAATTTTATCCGGTTCCTGGAACCTCAATCCCTGGTTTGTGCAAGTTGAAGAAGTGAAAATGACCGAAGTGCCGATCGGCTATGTCGGCGTAGTCATTTCCTATGTAGGGGAATCGCACAAAGATGTAAGTGGTGTGGCTTTCACCCACGGAAATCTCGTTAACAAAGGCGATAAAGGTGTGTGGGTTGAACCGCTTTATCCCGGCAAACATCCGATCAATACAAAAGTGATGAAAGTCGAACTTGTTCCTACTACCGATGTTGTTTTAAACTTCACATCGCGGTTCAGCGGCGAACACGGCTACGACTCGAAATTAAGCGCTCTGAAATTGCTTTCTTTTGACGGATTTACCTTTGAGTTAGAAATTTTTCAAATCATTCATGTCGGTACTTTGGATGCACCGAGAGTCATTTCGCGGCAAGGTTCGATGCAAAATCTCATCGACCAAGTGTTGCGTCCAATTGTCGGCAATTACTTTCGGAATTCGTCTCAAGAATATACGATACTCGACTTTTTGATCGCACGCAGCGAACGCCAAGCAGAGGCCGCAGAACACGTCCGTCAAGCCTTACGTGCATATGACGTGCAGGCTGTGGACACGCTGATCGGTTTGATTTCGCCGCCAGCGGAGTTGATGCAAACATTGACCGATCGCAAAATTGCTCAAGAACAAGAAAAAACCTACGAAGTACAGCGGATTTCAGAGTCTCAGCGTCAAGAATTGGTGCGCGCAACTGCGATCGCCAATATTCAAAATCAGGTGGTAGCCGCGGAACAAGGGGTGAAAATTGCTCAATTGAGTGCAACTGCTGCGATCGAACACGCAAGCGGTGAAGCAGAAGGGATTCGGCTGATGGGACAAGCAAAAGCGGATGCTTATCAAGTTGGTGTCAACGCTTTGGGTACGCAGAGTTACACGCTGTTGCAATTGATGCAAGCGGTTTCGGATGGTAGCGTTCGCGTTGTTCCTGATGTCACAGTGAATGGTAACGGCGGTAGTGGGGGTTTGCTGGACGGTTTGATGGCAATGTTGCTGCGGAATGAAACCAGTAAAAATGGTGATAATGGAGCACATTCACCTGTAATTAATGTCAAAAAATCTGAGTCTGTAGTTGTGGAAAATGGGGTCAAATCACCAGCAGTAAAAGTGCATTCGGTGGAGTCGCCGGAGTCTTCTAATCGTTCACCAGTTGCTCAGTCTGTGGCTGTTGCTGAAACTGATATTGATTCGGCATTTGGTGAATTGCTAGATATTTGAGTTGAGTGCAATTTGTAGAGAGGACGATCGTCCTCTCTGAAAGCTTTTTGTCTAAAACTTTACTGTTCGGAAAATTAGAGGCACAAAATTATGACATTTGTAGTTATGCAGAAATACGTGAATTTGTCAAGGTTGATGGCGGTAGTTGCTTTTAGTGCGATCGGTCTAGGATCGTGTGGAAATATATCTTCCCCATCAGTCGCATAGACGCAACCCGCAAATAAAACATTTGGTGATTGGTGTCGCGAAAAAGCTGCTTTGAGTCCTGGAGCTAGACATACTGTTGAAGTGCTGTTGCGGAAAGCTAAGACTACTGAGTGCGATGCAGCTAATCAGAAACTTTCAAGTCTCACAAAACTCGACCTTGATAACAATGACATCAACGACATTAAACCCTTGGAATCTTTGACTAAACTAACTGAACTAGGCCTCAGTAGAAATGAAATCAGCGACATCAAATCCTTGGAATCTTTGACTAACCTAACTATTCTCGGACTCGAAAACAATCAAATCAGTGACATTAAACCCTTACAGTCTTTGACTAAGCTAAGTTTTCTCACTCTCGACAACAATCAAATCAGTGACATCAAACCCTTACAATCCTTGATTGAACTGGATTATCTCACTCTTAGCTACAATCAAATCAGAAACATCCAACCCTTACAATCTTTGACTAGCTTGAATTTTCTCGAACTCGGCACCAATCAAATCAGCGATATCAAACCATTACAATCTTTGACTCAACTTGAGTCGCTCAATCTCAGCAATAATCAAATTAACGATATCAAACCATTGCAATCTTTGACTAGACTGTCTAGCCTCGGTCTTCACAACAATAAAATTAGTGATATCAAACCGTTACAATCTTTGACTAGACTGTCTAGCCTCGGTCTCGAAAACAATGAAATCAGCGATATCAAACTGTTGCAATCTTTGACTAGATTGTCTAGCCTCGGTCTCGGTGGAAATCCGATTTCCCCCAAAACTTGCCCTCTCAAACCAGAGTATATCTGCAATTGGGCACAGTAGAATTAAATGATAAAACTTTACTGTTCGGAAAATTAGAGGCACAAGATTATGACACTTATATTAGGACACAAACACATGAATTTACCAAAGGCGATCGCACTTACTTGTTTTACGATCCTAGCAGTATCGGGAAATACATCTTTCCCATCAGTTGCACAGACACAACCCGCAAACAAAACATTTGGTGATTGGTGTCGCAATAAGGCTTCTTTGAGTCCTGGAGCTAAGCATACTGTTGAAGTGTTGTTGCGGGAAGCAGAGACTACTGACTGCAATGCAGCTAATCAGAAACTTTTGAGTCTCACGGAACTCCTCCTCGATAACAATGACATCAGGGATATTGAACCCTTGCAATCTTTGACCAACCTGACTAATCTCGAACTCGGCAACAATCAAATCAGCGATATCCAACCATTGCAATCTTTGACTAAATTGACTCTTCTATCCCTGGGTGGAAACCTAATTACCTCTAGGATTTGCCCGATGACAAAGCCAGATTCTATCTGTAATTGGGAAATCATAGATTAAATACTCAAACTTCACTGTTACGGAAAATTAGAGGCACAAAATCATGAAACTTACATTGGGACACAAACACATGAATTTACCAAAGTCGATCGCAATTACTTGTAGTGCACTCATCGCTGTAGCATTATTATGAATTTGATTGCTTTTTCAAACGCCATCGATAATGTCTCGAATTTGATTAGCTGGGATGTCATCTTGGTCTGACTTCGAGTAGATAACTACGAGTAAGATGTAGGTATCACCGCTGAGTTGATAGATAACTCGATAGCCACCACTTTTGCCCTTTTGGATGTCGCTGTTTTTCAGGCGAACTTTGAATACGGTGTAGCCAGTTCCGGGGATTTGGTCGCCGATGAAGTTGCCCGACTGTAGCTCGTCAAGTAGCGGTTTCAGGTCGGTGCGGATGCTTCGATAGCGTTTAATGAGGGTGCGAAGTCGTGTTTTGAACTCATCGGAAAAGACAAGCTCGATTTGGGGTGTCTCGTTAGTCATCAATGCCATCCCACAGTTCGGAAATAGGGTGTAATTTGCCTTCTTTAATTTGCTGTAGGGATGTACGGAGGCTGGCTAGGACGAGTTCGGCGGGCTCGTCATCGATATCTGCGGGCGGAGTGACGATATTGCGATAGATTAATAGTTGATAAAAGTCGTCCACAGATATTACGGCGAGTTGAGCTGCTCGATCGAGAGGGAGGCTGTATTGCTGATAAAGTACGATCGCGAGTTCGAGTCGCACATCGGCTTCAGTCAAGGGTAGATTGTCGGGAATGGCGATCGTAATTTGCATGATTTAAGGTTTAATTTCAGAGATATAAGACGATCGCACTTATGGTTGTACACAAACACATCAATCCACTAAGGCCGATCGCACTTACCTGTTCTACGATCCTAGCATGATCGGGAAATGCACACAGCAAAAATTTCTGAAACCCCTGTGGGGTGGGCATCCTGCCCGCCCACAACATACAAATATGACTTTTATGAACTTAATTAATGAATTTAATGAATTGACTTTAACCGCAATCTCTTGAATACTGATTGTAGCTAATAACTTTTCTGTAGAAATCATATAAGGAGAAAAATTATGTCCCAAGATAACAAAAAAAGCCCGCCACCCATATTTTTTATTATTGCTCTCGTCTTAGTTGGGTTTGGCGCATTCAAGTTCCTTCCCGGTTTATTCGCATCCAAAAGTTCAGATACGGCTACACCTGGATCTACAGCTACAACGGGAACAACTCCATCGGGTGCGATCGCAACACGCATCAGTTTAGGAAATCAGCTATTGGTGATATCCCAAACTACACCAGACAAACAAGCAGGCGTTGAAGCTTTTAAGAACGGAGATTTCTCAACTGCGATTCAAAAATTTCAGGCTTCACTGAAACAAACTCGCAACGATCCAGAAAGCGTTATTTATTTGAATAATGCCACAGCTAGCAGTGGTTCTTCCCTGAAAATTGCTGTCAGCGTCCCCATTGGTAGCAACCCCAATGTCGCACAAGAAATTCTCCGAGGTGTCGCTCAAGCTCAATCCGAAGTCAATAATAGTGGTGGCATCAATGGCGCAAAATTACAAGTACAAATTATCAACGATGAAAACAATCCAGCAATTGCTAAAGAAGTTGCAAACACATTGACAAAAGATCCAAATATACTAGCAGTAATTGGACACAATGCTAGCAACGCATCTCTCGAAGCTGCTCCGATTTATCAGCAAGAAAAACTGGTAATGGTGACACCGACAAGCTTTGCCAATAATCTCTCTGGATTTGGCAGTTACATCTTTCGGACTGTCCCCAATATTAGCATCATGGCTGCTCCCTTAGCAGAATATGCAGTCAAAGCAGGCAAAACTAATATTGCTATTTGTTATGACTCCCAAGCACCCGATAACATCTCATTTAAAGATGAATTTGTAGCTGCTCTAACTGCTGCTGGAGGCAAATTAGTTCCGACTGTTTGCGACTTTTCCTTGCCCTCTTTTAATCCCGAAAGTGCGATCGCCGATGCAGTTAGCAAAGGCGCACAAGGATTGATGTTAGCACCTCACATCGATCGCATCGATCGCGCAATTTTTCTAGCTCGCACCAATCAAGGCAAATTGCCACTATACGGCAGCACGACAATGTACACCTTTCAAACGTTAAAAGATGGACAAAAGAGCGTTGACGGGCTTGTTTTGCCTGTTCCGTGGCATCCTGAAACTAATCCCGGTAACACTTTCCCCAAGAATGCTACTCAGTTGTGGGGAGGAGTGGTAAATTGGCGCACCGCAACCAGTTTTGATGCGACTCAAGCTGTCATCGCGGGATTGCGGAAAAGTCCTACGCGGGAAGGGTTGCAAGAAGCACTGAAAAGTAGGAGTTTTACGACACCGGGAGCTAGCGAGGATGTGAAGTTTTTGCCAACGGGCGATCGGGCTGGCCGACCGATTTTAGTACAAGTTAAACTTGGAGGAAGCTCTGGCTATAACTTTGTACCGTTGCGGTAAGTTTGCTTTTGTGCGATCGGGCTCTTCGGCCCACCCCACAATCAGATTTATTCTTTGTGGAACAGGTATCTTGCCTGTTGCTGAGTATGATACATAGCAGAGAATCTATAAGTTGAATTAGTATAATTTTTAAGATAAACTGAAATAAGTAGATTAAAGGAGAGCCTTGTATATGATCGCGCAAGTTGAAACCAAAACCTACACCGCCCAGGAATATCTAGAATTGGAAGTCAATTCTCTGGATCGGCATGAATTTATCAATGGGGAGATTATTCTGATGGCTGGCGGCACACCGGATCACAATGAAATTGCCATTAATTTAGGTGGGGCGCTGAAACTGGCGTTAAAAGGGAAACCATATCGGACTTTTAGTTCGGATCAACGGCTTTGGGTTCCACAGCTTAATAATTATACTTACCCAGATGTGATGGTGGTTGCGAAACCGATCGAACTTCAATCTGGACGCACTGATACAATTACTAATCCTCTGCTGATTGCTGAGGTGCTATCTAAAGGTACTAGAGCTTACGATCGCGATGAAAAGTTTGCGGCTTATCGCAGTATTCCTAGTTTTCAGGAATATTTATTGATCGACCAATATCGGTTACGGGTTGAGCAATACTCGAAAACTGATGCGAATAAATGGATTTTTTCGGAATATAGCTGTGGGGGCGATCGGCTAATGTTAACGTCTGTACAGGTCGAAATTGCGATCGTAGATTTGTATGAAAATATTGAGTTTGTGGAATAAGGCGAAAAGTGCGATCGGGATTAGGGTAAAATGTAGTAGTTATTTATGAGAGTATTCAACTCATGAAGCTCAATGACTAAACCTGTTCAACTTCAGCTTTTCGACTCAATACCTGAATCCCACGAAAATACTCAATCGAGGATTATCAAAGAGAGGACAGGAACTTTCACCGATAATATGAAATTGCCTATCCATCGGTGGTTTCGCTATTCTGCGGGATTCTCAGCAGCTTGGGTAGAAAAAGTTATTACAGAGTTAGAACCTCAAACTATCCTCGATCCATTTGCAGGATCTGGCACTGTTTGCGTCGCTGCTGATAAGCTTGGGGTAAATTCTTACGGTATTGAAGCGCATCCTTTCGTTTATAAGCTTGCCAAAGGAAAACTCGCCTGGATGGTAAATATTCCTGAATTTTTGGCAACAGTTAATGAAATCAAGCATTTTGCTGCAAGTCTTCAACAAAAGCTGCCAGAAAAAATTCCAGAATTGCTAAGCAAATGCTACACAGATGAGGCTTTAGTAGACCTTTTCAAAATCAGACAAGCTTATTTTGAAATAGCCCCTTCTCTATCTGAAGAATTGCAGTCTCTTATTTTTCTGGCTATTTGTGCCATTCTACGTCCATCCAGTCATGTCGGTACTGCACAGTGGCAATATATTCTCCCTAACAAACGTAAAGCTAAGACTTGTGAACCATTCGAGGCGCTAGAAAAGCAGGTTGCTATGATGCAAGAAGATATGTATCAAATGCAATTTATTACTAGATCGAGTCAAGCCACTTTGATTAAAGAAGATGCCAGAAACTTAAAAAGTATTCCCGATCATTCAATAGATTTAGTGATTACTTCTCCTCCTTATGCCAACAACTATGATTATGCAGATGCTACACGTCTTGAAATGACCTTCTGGGGCGAAGTTAATTCTTGGAGTGATTTACATGATACAGTTCGTAAATTTCTTATCCGTTCAAATTCACAGCACGTTTCTAAAGAGCGAGTTAGTTTGGATACTCTGATGGCTGAATCGATTATTGATCCGATTAGAGACGAGTTGCTCCCTATTTGTCAAGAAATGGAAATGATTCGCGGAACCAAGAGTGGCAATAAAGCATATCATACAATGATTGCTGCTTATTTTACAGATATGGGATTTGTATTTAAGGCACTTCATCGAGTTGCAAAATCAGATGCCAGAATTTGTTTCGTAATCGGAGATTCTGCTCCCTATGGAGTGTATGTTCCTGTTGAGCAGTGGCTCGGTAAACTGGCTATTTCAGTAGGGTTTAATTCATGGAATTTTGAGCATATTAGAGAGCGTAATATCAAGTGGAAAAATAGAAAACATAGTGTCCCACTACATGAAGGACGACTTTGGATAGAAGGTTAATTTATGGCAGAATCCTCATCACACAAATTTGGGCAGGAACTAGGCAAACTTATTGAAGATATCGTACTTAACGATATTCTCAAGCCTCGGCTAGTACAGTTTGTACAAAGCAAAAGCAAAAATTATTACCTTGATTGGCAGCAAACTCGTCCAGCTAGAAGTGGTAAAAAAGTTACTTGGAAAGACAAATATGAAAATAAACACGATCTAGATTTTGTAATAGAGGTCGATGGTAACGATTACGAGCTTGGTACACCTGTGGCATTTATCGAGTGTGCGTGGCGTAGATATACAAAACACTCAAAAAACAAAGCTCAAGAAATCCAAGCCGCGATACTACCTATCATTGAGCTTCATAATTTGTCAGCGCCATTTTATGGTGCGGTATTGGCGGGAGAATTCACAAAACCAGCTTTGGATCAGCTTAGAAATAATGGATTTGCCATTATTTATATTTGTTATCAAAATGTGGTATCAGCATTTAAAGAAATTAGTTTGGATATTGCATTTGATGAAACAACTCCAGATATAAAATATACCATAGCCTCAAAAAAGTTAGCTGCTTTGAGTAGTTCAGATAAAAAGAAGCTTGGGCAGGCTTTGATCCGAGTTTCAAAACAAGAAATCGATAGATTTATGGATACGTTGAGAAAAAGCCTTGAGCGTTATATTGTCAAAATAATTCTCATTCCACTTTTTGGTATAAAATACGAGTTTAAGAGCATTGATGATGCAGTAATAGAGCTAAATACACTTGACATTAGTTGTCCAAGTGGTCAGTTTGAGAGGTTTGAAGTTATTGTTGATTACAATAATAATGATACAATTAGAGCAACTTTTCAAAACAAAACTTTGCTTGCAGATTTCTTAAGAAAGCTAAAAAGTTGAGGTCAGCAGATTATAGAATAATACCCAGAACCCAGACTTCTTAAAGAAGTCTGGGTTCTAACAACGATCGCATTTATCGACTCTTGCCCTATTCACCGATCGCCCCTGAATTCTTCGCCCTAACCAACAAACCGTGTTTCGGGGCAAAAATCATCGCCAACACGAACAACAGCGTTTGCAGCACCACAATACACCCGCCTGTGGAACCATCTATGTGATAGCTGATATAAGTTCCCATGACGCTAGAAAAGACACCAGAGGCGATCGCAATTAGCGTCATATGGTCAAAATTATCGCTCAATAAATACGCTGTTGCTCCCGGAGTCACCAGCATGGCTACTACTAAAATAATCCCCACAGTTTGAAGTCCCGCAACTGCTGTCAGGGAAAGCAAAGACAGCAAAACATAATAGAGAAAAGTGATATTTAAACCGATCGATCGCGCGTGAGTCGAGTCAAAACAAAACAAAACTAAATCTTTGCGTAAAATTGCCAACGTCACTAGGGTAATGACACTAATAATTACAGTTTGCAGAATATCAGCATCCGAAATCCCCAAGACATTACCAAACAAAATATGCGTTAAATCAATGGAGCTTTTGACTTTAGAAATTAAGACTAAACCAAAGGCAAAAAATCCCGTAAACACCAAACCTATTACCGTATCTTCTTTAACACGAGTTTTCGCTTTGATAAAGCCGATCGCAATTACTGAACCAACCCCAAACACAAAAGCCCCCACAGCCAAAGGAATATTCAACACATAGGCAATTACAACCCCCGGCATCACCGCATGAGAAACCGCATCACCCATCAAAGCCCATCCTTTCAAAGTCATGTAACAAGAAAGCGCAGAACAAACAATCCCTACTAAAGCGCTGACTAAAATTGCCTTCACCATAAATTCATGCTGTAACGGTGCGGCAAACCACTGAATCAAATCCATTACTGTTCCTCCCCATTGACTTGAGTTAACCGACTTTTGGCAGACGAAAAATCACCAACCGAACCGCCAAAGGTGCGGGAAAGATTTTCCTCGGTAAACACTTCTGAAGTGTTACCATAGGCGAGAATACTGCGATTAATTAATACCACTTGATCGCAAAATGTGGTGATCGATTCTAAATCGTGAGTTGACACAAGAATTATATGTCCTGTTTGACGCAGTTCCATTAACAGGTTAATCATCATTTTCTCGGTTTTGATATCGACTCCGGCAAAGGGTTCATCTAATAGCAAAACTTTGGCTTGTTGCGTCAAAGCCCGCGCAAAAAAGGTGCGTTTTTTTTGCCCGCCGGATAACTCTCCGATTTGCCGATCGCGCATTTGCCACATTTCCACCCTTTCCAAGCTTTCTCGCACGGCTTGTTTGTCGATCAATCGGGGAATCCGCAACAGATTCATATACCCGTAGCGTCCCATCATCACCACATCATAAACGTTCACCGGAAAATTCCAATCTACCTCTTCTGACTGAGGCACATAAGCTACCAGATTTCTTTTTTGCACTTTGCGAATCGGCAAACCATTAATTAAAACTCGTCCAGTGTTTGGCCTTACAAACCCCATAATGGCCTTGAATAAGGTCGATTTTCCCGCGCCATTCATCCCCACCAATCCACAAATAGTCCCCGGTTGGAGTTGCAGCGAGGCGCTGTGCAAGGCTACTTTGCCGTGATAAGCAACCGTCACATTCTCAATATCAATGCCGATTTCATTCATCTTTTTTTCTCCTTTACTTGCTCTGTAGTCCTTTTATCAGAGTATTGATGTTATATTCAAGTAACTTAAGATAGGTTGATGCTGGGCCATCGGAGGGAGACAGGGAATCGACATAAAACACCCCTGCAAATTTTGCGCCTGTTTCTTTTGCTACCTGAAGCTGTGCCTCGTTGTTGACGGTACTCTCGCAAAATACAGCCGGAATCTGGTTTGCCTTCACCGTATTAATCACCCGTTCAACTTGTTTCGGTGTGGCTTGCTGTTCGGCGTTGACTGACCAAATGTAAACTTCTTTTAATCCGTAATCGCGGGCTATGTAGGAAAAGGCTCCTTCGCAGCTTACTATGTAGCGTTTGTCGGGGGGAATGGCAGAGATGGCTTGTTTGAGTTTGGCATCGATCGCCCTTATTTGTTCGCTGTATTTGGCTGCATTCACATCATAGGTTGCAGCATTGACCGGATCGATATTTCCTAATGTTTTGCGAATGTTTTCGACGTAAATTAAAGCATTTTTTGGCGACATCCAAGCGTGGGGATTGGGTTTGCCTCGATAGGCATCTTCGGCAATATTTATTGGTTGAATTCCGTCGCTTAAGGTAATGCGAGAAACTTTGGGGAGACTGTTGTAAAATCGAGTTGCCCAGCGCTCTAGGTTGAGGCCGTTTTCTAAAATCAAATTAGCATCTTTCCCACGTTTTAGGTCACTGGGTGTAACTTCATAGCCGTGAATTTCTGCCCCAGGCTTGGTAATGGATTGTACGATCGCCTTGTCCCCCGCAACGTTCTGAGCCATATCTGCCAACACGGTAAAGGTGGTGAGAATGACTTTTTTGTCTTTCCGGGTGGAATTGTTGGCGATCGGGCTAGAAGCTTTATTTTGCTCGATTTGAGGCTCAGTCGTGGCGTTGCAGCCGCTGAGCCAAACTCCTAGCAATACCGCGAATATACCAATTTGATAGGGTTTCCAGCCTGGAGAGTCACTGGGGCGATCGGTATTATTCATTGTGGTTTTTTATAATTCTTTCATTGTTTTAATTTAGCATAAAAGTAAAAATAATGAAAAGATTATGAAAAGGGGGAGGGATTGGCGATCGGGCTAGCAAAATTGATAAGTGTGATCGCCCCTGCTGAGTCTTTAAGAGCTATGTGAGCCTTAGACTTAGGTTAAGCCGAGAAATGATAGAATCATTCATAAGAGCCGCCATAACAGAGGATCTAAAAAATGCCACTTGCGCCAGTTGAAGAAAAAATGTGGGAGAAATCTCTCTCAAAAACTTGGACTAAAACATCTGATGTTGAGATTAACGAGAAGTACGAATCTGGAGAGAAGAGAATTCTTACGGAAATCAACCGTGAAAAGCTTCCCAACTTTGTGGAAGCATTATTAAGAAATCCTAAATACATGAATTTGCGCCCACTTTATCAGAGAAGAGGACGTTGGGATATTAAGAAGCAGTCACGACTAATTGAGTCGTTTTTGATTAACATTCCCGTTCCGCCTATTATTCTTTACGAGATTGATTACAACTCTTATGAGGTGATGGATGGTCAACAGAGAATCACCGCTATTCGGGATTTTTATACAAATAAATTTTCCCTGACTGAACTGGAACTTTGGCCGGAACTCAATCTACTTAAATATGAACAGCTTCCTCTTAGGATTAGGGCTGGTCTCGACCGTCGCTCTATATCATCTGTAGTAATTCTTAGAGAGTCAACATCCGATCCTGAAGAGGCTCTATTTCTAAAACAGAAGACCTTCGAGCGCCTGAATACTGGTGGAGTGGATTTAAGTCAGCAAGAAGTGAGAAACTGCTTGTATTATGGAAAATTTAATTTGGTATTAATAGAATTAGCGCGCCATCCCATATTTGCTAAAGCTTGGGGAATTCCTCGGGACGATAATAGCCCAGAATTACCAGCAAATACTCTTTATAAAAAAATGGAAGATGCAGAGTTAGTTCTCCGTTTTTTTGCTTTGCGAAATGTAGAGCATTTCCGTAATGGTATGGAGGGATTTCTCGACCTGTACATGATGAAAAGCTTAAAATTTTCCGAGGGAGATATAAATTTTTTGAAGCAGCTTTTTTTACAAACAATCAATCTATCTCATCAAATTTATGAAGAAAGTTTGTTCAAACCCTTTGATCCAAAATTAGGGACTTGGAAAAAAAATTCTTATAAAGCTTACTATGATGCCGTTATGGTTGGATTTAGCAGGCATTTGAATAAAGCAGAGATATTGACAGAACGAAAATCTAAAGTAATTGAAGAAACAAAGAAGCTCTTCGATAAGAATGAATCTCGCCTTTTAACAGGTGAGGGTAGAACTAAGGCTGACATCCAGGAACGAATTAGGATATTTGACGAAATGCTCTCGCAAGTTATTGGGGAGTAAATTTCAATGTTTGATGAGCTTCTCAATATCGTAACTATGAATATTTCCACTGTACGCAAAATTATCCTGACTAACGATAGGCTGAGAGGAATTGTATTTGGAAATGAGACTGTAACACAACAGGAATCGGAAGAAAATACGCAACTTACTCAACTAATAGAAGGGGTTCCTAGCGAACAGGAGTGGCTAGTTTACGATCGCTGTGCTGTAGTTACACGGTTGTATGCTATTTACGAGCGCTTTGTTGAGGATTTAATTGCAGAGTGGCTGGAACTTTTACCCGATATTGTTACAGAATATTCAGATTTGGAAAAAAGCATTAAAGATACCCATCAGATAGGTGTGGGAAGGTTATTACTCGATCTTAAGAAAAAGAGATTTGAACACCTGTCTATTAATGAGGTAATTCAAGGTTTGTTTGAGGGAGTAACAGCTCAAGGAAAATACAAATTAATACCTGATGCTTTTCTTTTACACGAACAAAACTTACGCACAGAAGTGCTAGAAAAATTATTTGATGATGCTGGAATATCCAATGCTTGGGATTGGGTGAAAAAGCATCGAACAGTTAAGCAATTTGTAGAGGAGGTTCTAGGGAGCCAAGATACTGCGAAAGGAGAACTAAATAAATTAATTACCTATCGAAATGATGCTGCACACGGAGCTATTGTAGATGATACTGTAGGTACTAAAGAACTGCTAGAATTCGGTGAATTTGTTGAGGATTTGTGTAAATCATTGGCTGAGTTAGTGACTTCTAAGATTATTGAGCGGCAGATTTTAATAGGGAAAGCTAGAGAAATTGGAAATATTAGACAGTGGCTAGATAATATTAGGGTTGCCAGAGCAAGAGTTAAGGAAATAAATCTGTCTGTTGGGGCCAAATTGTTTTTGCGTAAAGAGTCTTCATCATGCTGCTGCTTGGCTACAATTGAGAGTATTAAAATGGACGAAATTACTAAAAATGAGGTAGAGATAACCGATGAAAGAGATGTGGATCTGAAACTTGATATATTTGATGCAAAAAAAGGGTTAAGCATTTGTGTAGTTGAATAAAAAAGCGCTTGTCTAGATATTCCTATTTTCGATAAGTCTAATAGACATAGAAGTAAAAAGTCAATCAAGGCCACTCAAGATGCCTACCCCACAAGAATTGTTGCAGATGTCTAATCAGTTTTTTGTCAAAGATCCAAGATAGTGGTACTATCCCAATATATTGATCGGCTAAAAATGATAAACACACATCAGACGTAAGGGGGAAAGTTCGGTGCGAATCCGGCACTGTCCCGCAACTGTAATGAGATCGTTGCATCTCTGAGTCAGGATGCCCGCCGATTTTTTGACAACTATTTTTTTCATCTGCGAGGTATAGATGATGGTTAGTTCAGTATTTTTACAATTAATCTGCTGTTTTGTTCCCTTGGACGATCGCCAATCAGGTAATTTTAGGCAACGGGAAACTCCAAGCAATGCGAATCGATGATAATCTTTAGCAGGGCAGTTTTCGCTACTGGCAAAACTTGTTTATTCAGCAAAATATTGGGTCGATCGCCAACCATCAGATAGATATCAATTTGTGGTAAAACTTGGCAATTTCGCCCATTGAGTGCTATGAACAGATATGCAAACGCTGGGAAGAATTTTAACCCTGCCTGCAATCCTAAAACTTACTAAATTTTTCCAATGTCCCAGCCAAAACCAATTTCTATTTCCAAAGTAACTCGCTACCAAAATGCAGCGCTTAACTACTATTTGGGTCTGACAGAATCGCCCTATCTTCACTATGGCTATTGGGAAACTCTACCTGTACCCACCGATGAATTAACACTGGCACGATTACGCATCGCTCAGCAAGCTTATACTGTAAAACTGTTAGAGGCTATCCCCAAAGGCACTCAGACTATCTTGGATGTGGGCTGTGGGATTGGTGGTAATGCGGCTTATTTACTCGATCGAGCTTTTGCAGTGGAAGGACTCGCACCCGATCCGTTCCAACAACAGCGCTTTCTTAAGTGTACAGGCGATCGGGCAGTTTTCCACCTCACCAGGTTTGAAGACTTCAAAGCAACTAAATCCTACGATCTCATTCTCTTTAGCGAAAGTAGCCAGTATATGTCGGCTGTTGATATTGCTAATGGTGCCGCCAAAATCCTCAATCCTGGAGGCTATGTGTTGCTTGCAGATATGCTGCGTTCTGATGCTAATTATAAAGAGGGAATGTTCTCGAATTGTCATGTTGTGACAGAACTTCATGCAGCATTAAACCAGGCTGGATTTACTTTAGTAAAAACTGAGGATATTTCGGCTCATATCTTACCAACAATTGACCTATATGTCGATACTTTCCGCAGATATGGACTGAACACAATGATTTATGTGGCAGACTTAATTTCGATCGCAGTTCCGCCCATCCACAAATTGCTGCGCTGGATATTTCGTCGCTGGTTTAAGAAGCTGGTAGTTGAAGGATTGGAAGCAAGCCAACTTTTTGAGCAACATTTGTGTTATGAAATCCAACTTTGGCAGTTGACAGTTGACAGTTGATAGTTGACAGTTGTTATTGGTTATTTGTTATTGGTTATTTATTAGTTCCCACCAATAACCAATTCCCCATGCCCAATTCCCTATGCCCAATTCCCCATGCCCAATTCCCCATACCCAATTCTCGAATTTGATCGCACTTCTTACCAATATCCCTGTAACTTGGAATCGACAATTCAGGATTTAAGCCTGAAAGTCCCCGCAGGCAAACGCTGCGGGCTAATTGGTCAAAATGGTTGTGGCAAAACCACCTTATTTCTGTTAGCAAATGGCTTGTATCAACCGCAACAGGGAACCGTGCGCTGGGAAGGTGAACCCTTCCGTTACGATCGCAAATCCTTGACAAAATTGCGCCAACAAATCGGCCTTCTTTCAAAATCCCGAACATCAATTGGTAGCTTCGACGGTTGAAGAGGATATCTCCTACGGGTTGTACAATTTGGGTTTGGCAGAACCGGACATTGCTAAAATGGTGCAAGAGGCGATCGAGCAATTTGACCTAACTGAATTAGCCAATCAACCGATTCACAATCTCAGTTTAGGACAGAAAAAACGCGTTTCGATCGCCGATATCATGGTTCTCAAACCCAAACTGCTGCTGTTAGATGAACCAACAGCCTATCTCGATCCGCGCCACACCCGAAAATTGATCGGTTTACTCCAACAAATTCACGCCAGTGGTACTACAATTCTGTTAGCAAGTCACGATCTAGATTTCATCTATCGCTGGGCTGATTGGGTGTTTGTGATGGATCGAGGAAAATTGATTCTAGAAGGCACACCGGAAACCGTTTTTGCTCAGCGGGAGGTTTTGGAGAAATTGCAGCTTGGTGTACCATTGGCGATCGAGCTGATGGAGCAAATGAGGGCGATCGTTCAACACGATGATAACTCAAAAATGTACAGTTTTGAGAAATGGCAACAACAAATTTTACAAACCCGCAGACTTTAGTTATTTGATATAAGTTCGTGTCATTTACTAACTTCCCTCGTACCAACTTTGCAGCGCCAAGCGGTGAATTTCCCGCCAACTAATATTTTTAAGTCGGGCAATTTCCGCGCAATCTTCGTATTCCGGCTGCACATTCACAATCGTTTGTCCAGACTTTGCAACTTTGATTTGGACTTCACCATATTCTGTTTTAACTACCTCGATTTCTCGGTACAAAATCGTTCTTTGTTGAGTCGATCGCCTAATACCCAAAGTAGTAGTCTCGCGAAAGATCACAGCTTCGCAAGCATCCTGAAATTCGGGATGACAAATCGCAGTTAACAAAACCCCCAGCCGCGACTTTTTCATCACAATTGGGGCTGTGAACACATCCAGAGCTCCAGCCACAAACAAAGCATCAAAAACATAGCCGATCGCCTGCGGACTCAAATCATCAATCTGCGTTTCCAATACACAGATTGTTTCTTGGGAATTGGACATTGGGAATGGGGAATTGGGCATTGGAAATTGGTTAAATACTTCCTTCTTCCTTCTTCCTTCTTCCTTCTTCCTTCTTCCTTCTTCCTTCTCCCCAATCCAGAGGCGCAAAATATTAGGAATTGCCAGCATTCTAGAACCTGCACCCAATCCGATCGCCCGAACTTGCATCGGCGGCTGTGGGCCAAAACCGGAGGCAAGAGTACAGGCGATCGCAGTACCCGTAGGAGTGCACAATTCGCGATCGATCCCATTGCTATAAACTGGTACTTGGTGCGTTTCCCACAACCGCATCACCGCCGGCGTGGGCACTGCTAATATGCCGTGCGCCGCCTTCACCGTACCACCACCAGTCGGCATTGCCGAAAAGTAAAATTCATCAATATCCAACCAATCCAAACCCAAACAAGTACCAATAATATCGACAAGTGCATCCGTAGCGCCCACCTCGTGAAACTGAACCTCCCCTGGGGAAATTCCATGTACGGCACCTTCAGCCTCTGCTAGTTTCCGAAATACCGCCAAACTCCACGCTTCCACGCGCGGAGGCAATTTTGCAGAGACGATGATATCCTCGATTTGTGGCAAATGGCGGTGGGAAGTGTGTCCAGTTTCGGTATCATTGTTGTGGCTGTGAGAATGTTCGTCATCGTGATGATGGTGTTGGCTGGTACGATCGAATGTTGGGGATTCGGTTTCTGAGGGATCGAGGGTGGAATCAGCGGAATTTTCGGGTTTTAAGGACAAATCGGCAGTTAAATCGACATGAAATTTAGTTGCTTGTTGAGTATTCCGGTGGACTAATTCCGTCCGCAACTGGTACTCTGTCGAAATGCCGAGCAAATTCAGTTTTTCGATCAGGTAGTCTAAAGGAACGCCCGCGTGCACAAGAGCTCCAAGACACATATCGCCAGCAATGCCAGTTGGGCAGTCAAAATAAGCTATTTTATTCATTATTAACAATTAATTTTGATTATTGATTGTTTCACTGGATATTTCGATCGCCCACTTAGCCTAAAATATCTTAACATGGCAATTATTTACGGACTCCATCCAGTTGCACCCCAGAAAGACCGGATCGAGAAGATTACAACAGCTCTCAAAGATGGGGCAGTGATGCTTTATCCCACAGATACAGTTTACGCGATCGGCTGCGATCTCAACTCCAAATCTGCCGTAGAACGAGTCAGGCAGATCAAGCAACTATCCAATGATAAGCCTTTAACATTCCTCTGTTCTTCCTTGTCAAATATCACCGAGTATGCTGTCGTCAGCGATGAAGCATACAGAATCATCAAGCGGTTAATACCCGGGCCCTACACATTTCTGCTACCAGCTACCAAGTTAGTGCCCAAATTAGTAATGAACCCAAAACGCAAAACCACGGGAATTCGCGTTCCAAACCACCCGCTTTGTTTTACACTTCTAGAATCTTTGGGAAATCCGATTATTTCCACATCTGCTCACATTACCACTGATGATGAAGGTGCTGCACCAGTACCTGCTGCAAAAGCAGAAAGCTTTGGCAAGGCTGAACTATTTGACTGTTTTTTAAAGTTAGTAGATATCATTGTCGATGATGATTCCGATCCTGGCTATCAAGTTTCTACCATTCTCGATTTAACAGAAAGTGAACCGATTATTGTTCGTCGTGGTTTAGGATGGGAAGCGGCCGCCGCTTGGGAAAAAGATTAAAATTTTAAGCGAGAGGAGACGGAGGAGACGGCAGTGCCCTGTCCCTACAATTGATCGCGGTAGGGACACGGCACTGCCGTCTCCTCGCTTATCGTTCCGGCGCAGCCGGAATTGATATAACGCCTGACATTTCTGTGTTCCCTTTTCGAGGCAGAGCCTCTAAATATGAGTTCCCAGGCTGGAGCCTGGGAACCAGTTAAAACAGTCAACAATCATGAGGAGTGCAACCGGAATTGATATTAAGCCTCAACCTTAACTCCTTTCCAAAAAGCAACATATCCTCCAATATTTTTCGCAGCATCTTTCGGAGTAGGATAATACCAAGCGGCATCTTTATTCACTTGTCCGCCGACTTCAACACTGTAGTAACTAGCAACACCTTTCCAACCGCAAGTAGTGTGAGTGCTGCTATCTTTGAAATACTCGCGCTTGACGGCATCCGCAGGGAAATAATAGTTGTTGTCTACAACTTCGCACTTATCGCTTTCGGCCAGAACGGCACCATTCCAAATTGCTTTCGGCATCAGTTTCTCTGTTTAAATTGAGATTTTCAATTATTGTAACTGTATTTGTGCTCAAAAAGCATAGAATAGTGTAGAAGTCAACAACCAACTACTGCAAATGTCAGGGTCGAATCCGCCAACATCTTCTGTGCCGCTGTCCCTCGAACCAGCCCTCAAACATTTTTTTGGCTATGACTCTTTCCGCCCGGGACAGCGCGAAATTGTTGAAGCTGCTCTCGAACAACGGGATATGATGATTGTGATGCCGACTGGGGGTGGCAAATCTTTGTGCTTTCAATTGCCGGCACTATTGAAACCGGGATTGACTGTGGTTGTTTCGCCGTTAATTGCGCTGATGCAAGACCAGGTGGAAGCTTTGCAGGATAATGGCATTGGGGCGACTTTTCTCAACAGCACTTTGAGCAGTCAGGAAACCCGATCGCGCGAAACAGCAATTCTCGAAGGTAAGATTAAATTGCTGTACGTTGCGCCCGAACGGTTGCTGGGCGAGAGATTTTTACCATTTTTAGATATAGTTGCAAATAAGTTAGGAATTTCGGCATTTGCGATCGACGAAGCCCACTGCGTTTCGGAATGGGGACACGACTTTCGTCCAGAATACCGACAAATGGAACGGGTGCGCGATCGATATCCCGACATTCCCATTATGGGACTAACTGCCACCGCCACCGAGCGCGTCCGTCAAGACATCATCCAGCAGCTAACTCTGCGCAATCCCTACATCCACGTCGCCAGCTTCAACCGCCCCAATTTATACTACGAAGTTCGCCCCAAAACCAAGCACAGTTTTGCCGAAGTTTTGCAAATCATCCAAAAAAAAGGCGGTTCGGGAATTATCTATTGCCTCAGCCGCAAAAAAGTTGAAGAAGTTGCCTATAAATTGCAACAAAGTGGCATCGAAGCCTTAGCCTACCACGCCGGCATGAACAATGTCGATCGCGCCACCAATCAAACCCGCTTCATTCGTGACGACGTACAAGTAATGGTAGCAACAGTTGCCTTTGGCATGGGAATTAACAAACCCGACGTGCGGTTTGTCATCCACTACGACTTACCCAAGAATTTAGAAGGATACTATCAAGAATCCGGCCGGGCTGGCAGAGACAACGAACCATCACATTGCACCTTATTCTTTGGATTTGGCGATGTCAAAACCATTGACTACATCATCGATCAAAAACCCGACGAACAAGAACAGCGAATTGCCCGTCAACAACTACGGCGAGTAATTAACTATGCAGAATCCAGCGATTGCCGCCGCACAGTTCAGTTAAGTTATTTCGGCGATTCATTCCCCGGAAATTGTGGCAATTGCGATAATTGTTGCAACAAAAAACCAGTAGAAGATTGGACGATTGAGGCAATGAAATTTCTTTCTTGTATCGCGAGGTGCCAAGAAAAGTTCGGCATGAATCATATTATAGACGTGTTGCGCGGCTCAAAAAGTCAAAAAATATCGCAATACCAGCACAACCAACTTTCTACCTACGGAATTGGCAAAGATAGAAGTGCAGACGAGTGGAAAAGATTGAGTCGTTCGCTGTTAAATCAAGGTTTCTTAGACGAAAGAACAGATGGATTTCCGATTTTAAAACTGAATGAAAAAAGTTGGGAAATCATGAAACGTCAGCGCACGGTCGAAATTGCGATCGAACCACAGCGAGAAGTACCAGGAAAAACTCGTTCTTTGGCAGTAGAAGTCGAAGGTTTATTTGCTATCCTGCGGACGCTGCGCAAGCAAATTGCCGACGAACAATTTGTGCCACCTTACGTAGTTTTTGCCGATAAAAGCTTGCGAGACATGGCAGAAAAACGCCCACAAAATCTCACAGAATTTGAGGAAGTTTACGGAGTTGGCAGCAACAAGCGAGATAAATATGGTAAGGTTTTCTTAGAGGCAATTCGTGCTTTTTGCCAAGAACAAGGATTGCCAACTGGCACTGGATCTTCTGATGTCGCTAATCCCCCGATTCTTGCTAATACTGCATCTTATTCGCAGATGCAAACCTGGGAATTGTACAGACAAAATTTGACAGTTCAAGCAATCGCGAATGCGCGGGGAATGAGTCCTGGTACGATTTCGGGACATCTGGTAGAATTGATGGACATGGGACGAGAAGTTGATATAAATGTGTTGGTAGAATCGGAACG
>ENA-OBIT01000266-OBIT01000266.1-metagenomes-genome-assembly--contig:-NODE-266-length-22941-cov-5.00245_pt1 | contig 22941 bp, 24 predicted proteins | sample MGYA00153386_OBIT01 | MGnify analysis MGYA00153386
ATGAAGACCGGCTACACCGAGGCCGCCGGCTACTGCCTGGTGGCCAGCGCGGTGCGCGACATGCCAAACGGCAAGCGCCGCCTGCTCAGCGTGGTGCTGGGCACCACGTCCCGCGAGGCGCGTGCGGCAGAGAGCCAGAAGCTGCTGAACTGGGGCTGGCAGGCCTGGGACGCAGTGCGCCTTTTCGAGGCCGGCAAGGCCGTGGTTACCGTGCCGGTGTGGAAGGGCAAGACGCCGCAGGCCAACCTTGGCGTGCCCGGCGCACTCTTCGTCAGCGTGCCCAAGGGCGAAGGCGACAAGCTCAAGACCAGCATCGAGCGCACCGACCCCTTGGTGGCCCCGCTGACCGCCGGCCAGCGCGTGGGCAGCATCAAGATCACCGGCACCGGCGGCGCCACACTGGCCACCTTGCCGCTGGTGGTGCTGGAACCGGTGGAGCTGGCCGGCATCTTCGGCCGCGCGTGGGACGCGATCCGGCTGTGGATCAAGTGACGCGGTGAAGCCGCGCCCGGACACGGAGTCGAACCGGACCCGCTGGGCATAATCGAAGTTGGCGTGGCGCCAGCAGGGAGTTCGCGATGGCAGTGGCTGAAAAAGCGGTGGCCTACATCGAGATGGAAGATTACCTGGTGCTGGAAAACGCCAGCCGCTACAAGCACGAGTACCTGGCCGGCGTGATCTACGCCGTGCAGGGCGACGGCACGCGTGGCATGGCCGGAGGCACCCAAACCCATTCCCGCCTGATCCGCAACATCGCCTTTGCCTTGCACAAGCGCTTGCTGGGCACGCCTTGCGAGGCACTTGCGACCGAGATGCGTTTGCGTGTCGAGGCTGCAGACGCTGTCTTCTATCCTGACGTGCTGGTGCATTGCGGCCACACGGGCGATCCGACCAGCACGATGGAATTGAACCAAGCCCGGCTCATCGTCGAAGTGCTGTCACCCAGCACCCAACGGTTCGATCGCGGGCAGAAGCTCACGGCCTACCGCAAGCTGCCAGGGCTGCAGCACATCGTGCTGCTGTCCAGTCTGGAGCAGGCCGCCTGGGTCTGCCACCGGGTGCCTGCCGAGGCCGATTGGTCAGAGCTTTCGCCTTGGTCGCGGGGCACGGTTTTGGCGCTCGAGGGCCTAGGTTTGAGCGTGCCCTGGGGTGAGGTGTACGACGGCGTCGGCCTGGACTGAAAACGCCCAGGCGGCTGCGGCTCGAACAGACCCGCATGACACAATTCCTGGTACCACCACAGCACCACCACCGCGGCATCCACCATGACCGATCTCACCTGCTACCTCAACGGCCGCTACCAGCCCGTCTCGCAGGCCAGCGTGAACGTGATGGACCGCGGTTTCATCTTCGGCGACGGCATCTATGAAGTCGTGCCGGTGTACGACAAGCGCCTGTTCCGCTTCAACGAACACATGGCCCGCCTGGCGCGGTCCCTGTCCAAGCTGCGCATCGCCAATCCGCACAGCCGCGAAGAGTGGCTGGGCCTGGCCCGCGGCCTGGTGGCCAGCACGTTCGAATCGACCGGCGCCGCGGACCAGCTGGTGTACATCCAGGTTACGCGCGGCGTGGCGCCGCGCGACCATGTCATGCCGCAAGGTATCGAGCCCACGGTGTTCATGATGGCCAACCCGATGAAGCAGGCCAGCGCCGAGCAGCGCCATGCCGGCGTGGCCTGCACCACGGCGCGCGATTTCCGCTGGGAACGCGGCGACATCAAGAGCATCAGCCTGCTGGGCAACGTGCTGGCGCGGCAGATGTCGGCCGACCACGGCGCGATGGAAACGATCATGTTCCGCGACGGCTTCCTCACCGAAGCCGCCGCCAGCAACGTGTGGGTCGTGCACGAGGGCGCCCTGCTCGGCCCGCCCAAGAGCGACCACGTGCTCGAAGGCATCCGCGTGGACCTGCTGCGCGAGCTGTGCGAGGACTGCGGTGTGGCCTACAACCTGCGGCCCATCCCCGAGGCCGACGTGATGTCGGCCGACGAGGTCGTGCTCAGCTCGGCGACCAAGGAAGTGCTGCCCGTGACCCGCATCGACGGCGAACTCGTCGGCCACGGCGCTATGCGCGGCCGGCCCGGCCCGGTCTACGCGCGCCTGCACGAGGCCTACCAGCGGGCCAAGCAGACGATGTCGGTCTGAGTTCGAGCCCCTGCAGCAGCGCCGCACGCACCGTGGCCGAAGACAGCCTCATCACCTACCCCAGCGCGTTCCCCATCAAGGTGATGGGCGAGCAGGTCGAAGGTTTCGAGCAGGCGATGATCTCGGTGGCGCGGCAGTTCGATGCCTCGTTCGACGCCGGCAACGTCGAGCGGCGGTCCAGCAAGGGCGGCAAGTACCTGGGGCTGACGCTCACCGTCACCGCCACCAGCCGCGAGCAGCTCGACGAGCTCTACCGCACGCTCAGCACCCACCCGCTGGTGCGGGTGGTGCTATAGAACGCTCAGCATCCACCCGCTGGTGCGGGGGGTGCTTCAGCGCCGCAGCAGACTCAACTGGGGCGCCCGGCCAGGCGCGCCTCGATCTCGACCAGCTTGGCCGGCGCGGCTTCGTCGCCGCCGCGCGCGGCCAGGTCGTACCAGTAATGCGCCAGGCGCAGGTCGGGCCCCACGCCGTCACCCTTTTCGTACATCGCCGCCAGCAAGTACATGGCGCCGACATCGCCACGCTTGGCGGCCTCGCGGTACCACTGCGCCGCCTGCAAGGCATCCTTCGCGCGGCCACGGCCGAGGTAGTGCGCCGTGCCCATGGCGACCTGGGCATCGACACTGCCGGCGAGCGCGGCGCGTTCGTACCAGTCGTGGGCGCCCTTAAGGTCCCGCGGGCCGAAAACCCCGTTCTCCAGGCCCTGGCCCAGCGCGAACTGCGCCGTGACGAAGCCCGACTCCGCCGCCCGAAGCAGCCAGCGCCGGGCTTGGACCCGGTCGGGCCGCCGGACTTCGCCGCGCAGGTGCATGACAGCCAGGTTGTGCTGGGCCGCAGGCACACCGCGCCCTGCCAGCGATTCGAACGCGGTCCGGGCAGGCGCCAGACGGCCCGACGAGTATTCCAGCACCGCCCGGTCCAGTTCGGCCTGAAGGGCCGGCGTCATGGGCGCTGCTTGAACCAGTTCGGCCAGTCCGGCCAGTCCGATCAGTCCGGCCAGTCCGGTCCGCAGCAGTGGGCGCAGGTACTTCATCATCAACTCCAGTCGTCTCGGGAGCACGATACGCTGCACGCTGGCGGCTTGCTGAGCCTGAACTTGGACGGCAAGGCTCGGCGCGTGCCGCACGCATGGTGAAATCAAGGCATGGCCGAACGCCCGAAACTCACGATCAAGACACGCATGGCAGCGCGCGACCCGCAGCGCCGACCCCTGCGGGCGCTGTCCGCGCCCCGCCCCAACCCGTCGAGGCCCGTAGCGCCGCGGGTCGGGCCCCAGCCTGCGGCAACCGCACCCGCACAGACACCCACACCCGCGCCCGCACCCGAGGGCGTGCGCGTGTCCAAGCTCGTCACCGAGCGCGGCCTGGCGTCGCGGCGCGAGGCCGATGAATGGATCGAGGCCGGTTACGTCCGTGTCGGCGGCCGCGCCGTGGTGCTGGGCCAGCGCGTGGCGCCCGACGCCCTCATCGACATCGACGCCCGCGCCCGCGCCACCCAGGCGCGCCTGGTGACGGTGCTGCTGCACAAGCCCGTGGGCTGGGTCAGCAGCCAGCCCGAAGACGGCCACGAGCCGGCGGTGATGCTTATCAAGCCGGCACACCGCTGGTCGGGCGACGCTTCGCGCATCGACTACCACCCGAGCCACCTGCGCCATCTGGCACCCGCCGGCCGGCTGGACATCGATTCCACCGGCTTGCTGGTGTTCACGCAGGACGGGCGCATCGCCAAACTGCTGGTCGGCGATCAGACCCGCGCCGAAAAGGAATACCTCGTCCGTGTGCGCCCGACCCGCCCGGGCCCGTTCCCCGAAGAAGGCATGGCGCGCTTGCGTCACGGCCTGGAGCTTGATGGCGTGGCCCTGCGCCCGGCCCGCGTGAGCTGGCAGAACGAGGAGCAACTGCGCATCGTGCTGCGCGAAGGTCGCAAACGACAGATTCGCCGCATGTGCGAACTGGTCGGGCTGGAGGTGCTGGGCCTCAAGCGCGTGCGCATCGGCAGCGTCGCCCTGGGGGCCCTGCCGCCTGGCCAGTGGCGCTACCTGCGCGACGACGAACGGTTCTGACTAGCCCGCACGGCGCGCCGTGCGCCGCGACGCGGTCGCGCCTCAGCCGCCGAGTTGCTCCAGCCGCTTGCGTGCATCGTCCAACGACGATTTCTGGCCCTTGCCGGTGGCCACGAAACTTTTGTAGGCGACGCGGGCGGCGTCGTTGCGGCCGGCCTGCTGCAACGCGATGCCTTTGCGGTAGTCGATGGGCAGGCCCTCGGCGCCCTTGAGAACGACTGCGGACTCGAACAGCTTGACCGCCTCGTCGAATGCGCCTGCCTCGGTGCGCACGCGGGCCAGACCGTAGGGGCCGACGGCATAGCCCGGGCGCTCCTTGGTCAAGCGCTCGAAGAAGGCCTGGGCCTTCGCGGCCTGGCCGTTGTTGACCAGGTTGAACGCCGCCTGGGCACCCCACTGGCGCACGTCGTCGGCCAGTTCCCGGTCGGGCAGGGTCAACAACGTCGTCAACGACGACAGCGCGGTCTCGGCCTTGCCGTCCTGCAAGGCCACCCGCGCCTGCAGCGCGCGGACCTGTTCGGGCACCGGTGCAGCGGCAGCCAGCTCGGCGGCTTTGGCGGTGCTGCCACCCATCATGCCCGGGGCCATCAGGTAGAACTCGACGAGTGCACTGCGGGCCGGGTACCAGGCCGGTTCCAGCGAGTGCGCCTGGGTCAGCGCGGTCTTGATCGTGCCGGCACTGCGCGCGGCCTTGAGCATGCCTTCCGACATCGCCTGCACCCCCAGCACGGTGCCCAGCGCGTACTGGCAGGCAGCCGCCTGGGGCAGCCGCTGCACGCAACCCTCGGCGCGCGTCAGGGCCGTCTGGCGCGGTCCGGCTTCCGTGCCGGCCAGTGCCGTCACGGCCAGCGCCAGCACGGCCTGCACATCGTCGGTCTGCGCCGCCAGGCGCTGCGTGGCCAGGCGTTGCAGCTCGCCGGACTTGCCGGCCACGTGCAGCGCTTCCAGCGCCGCGTCTTTGAACATCTGCGCATGCGCGGTTGAGGCTGCAAGGCCCAGGCCGAAGCACACGGCCAGGGCAGGCATCGAGGAGGACGGGTTCATTCGGCAAGACCGGATTCAAGGTCCGCCGATGATGCGCGAGTCTCGGCAGGAATGAGCCGCCGCTGCGACAAAGCGCGGTTTGCGGTACCCGGGCTGCGCCCAGGCCGAGCCCAGACCGCGCCCAGACCGCGCCAAGACGGCACAGGCCGACTGATAACCTCGCTTCGATGCCTGCCACCGACCGCGCCACGCCGACCGCCCCCGTGGGCGTTTCTCGCGGCCTGGCGGCCTTAGCACTGACCCTGCTGCTCGGTCTGCAGCCCGTCACCACCGACATTTACCTGCCTGCATTGCCGGCACTGACACGCGAGCTCGGCGCGTCGATGGCGTCGGCCCAACTCACCCTGTCGGCGCTGATCCTGGCGTTCGGCGTGGCGCAGCTGTTGTGGGGGCCGATTGCCGACCGGGTCGGGCGCCGGCCGGTGTTGTTGACGGGCCTGGTGCTGTACACCGCCGCCAGCCTGGGCAGCGTGCTGGCCGGCAACATCGAAACACTGGTGGCGTGGCGGGTGATGCAGGGCGCGGCGATGGCCGCAGCCGTGGTCTGTGCCCGCGCCATGGTGCGCGACCTGTACGAGCCCCACGAAGGCGCGCGCGTGATGTCGCTGGGCATGTCGGGGCTGGGCGTGGTCGCCATCGTCGGCCCGCTGGCCGGCGGGCTGGCCACCTGGGTGGGCGGGTGGCGCGCGGCGCTGGTCCTCGTCACCGCCGTCGGCGCGTTGACGCTGTGTTTCGTGGCGCTGCGCCTGCCCGAGACGCTGCCTAGACCGAACCCGCAGGCGACACGGCTGCGGCCGCTGCTGGGCGCCTGGCGCCTCATCGCCCGCCACCGGGCGTTCGTGGCCTGGACGGCGCTGGTGTCGTGCAGCTACGGCGGGTTGTTCACGATGCTGGCGGGGTCGTCGTTCGTCTACATCGAATTGCTGGGCCTGTCGCCGGGTGCCTACGGGCTGTGCATGGCCGCAGGCTCGTCGAGCTACCTGGCCGGCACCTTCGTCTGCAGACGCTGGCTGGGCCGGCTCGGCATGGCCGGGGCCGTGCGCCGCGGCGGCGCGTTCACGCTGGCAGCCGGCGTGTTCATGTGGGTGCTGGGCGTCCTGGGGGTGCACCACGTGGGGGCAGTTCTGTTGCCGCAGTGCCTGTACGCGTTCGGCCATGGCATCCACCAGCCCTGCGGCCAAGCCGGCGCGGTGGGGCCGTTTCCGCACGCCGCGGGCACGGCCTCGGCACTGTCCGGCTTCGTGCTGGCCGGCACGGCCTTCCTGGTCGGGCTGTGGCTGGGGCGCTTGCTGGATGGCAGCCTCATGCCCTACGCGCTGACCCTGGCGTTCTGGTCGGTCCTGACGGCCGCGGTGGCCTGGACGCTGGTGCAGCGCATCGCCGTGGTCTCGCAGCCCGCATGATGCCGCTGGCCGTGTGTCTGGCGGGGCCGACGGCCGCGGGCAAGTCGGCGGCGGCGCTGGCCCTGGCTGCCGAGTTGCCGCTGGAGATCATCAGCGTCGATTCTGCGCAGGTCTACCGCGGCATGGACATCGGCACCGCCAAGCCCAGCGCTGCCGAACGCGCCCGCGTGCCGCACCACCTGATCAACATCCTCGAGCCCACGCAGGCCTATTCCGCGGCGCGTTTCGTGGCCGACGCGCACCGCCTGATCGTCGAGGTCCGTGGCCGCGGCCGCCTGCCGCTGCTGGTCGGCGGCACCATGCTGTACTTCAAGGCCCTGGCGGGCGGGCTGTCGGCCATGCCGGCAGCCGATGCCTGTGTGCGTGCCGAACTCGACGCCGACGCCGCCCGGCGCGGCTGGCCGGCGCTGCATGCCGAGCTCGCACTCGTCGACCCGCAGACCGCGTCGCGTCTGGCACCTGCCGATGCCCAACGCATCCAGCGCGCGCTCGAGATCTGGCGGCTGAGCGGGCGAACGATGTCTGACTGGCATGCGCAGCCCGACGCCGCCGATGCGGCCCTTGCATTGCCGTTGGTGTCGCTGGAGCCGACCGACCGCAGCTGGCTGCATGCCCGCATCGCCGAGCGCTTCGACGCCATGCTCGCTGCCGGGTTGGTCGCCGAGACGCAGGTCCTGCGCGCCCGCGGCGACCTGTCTTCGTCGACGCCGGCCATGCGCTGCGTCGGTTATCGGCAGGCCTGGGCAGCGCTGGAAAGCGGCAGCCAACAAGGTCTGCGCGACAGTGGCATTGCGGCCACCCGCCAATTGGCGAAGCGACAGCTGACCTGGCTGCGCTCCATGCCCGCGCGCACCGTGGTGGCCTGCGATGCAGGTGGTGCCCTGCCCGCGGCGCTTCAGGCGCTGCACGGCGCGGCAGCATTTGTCTCGAGCGGCGACGCCTGGCCCCGTTCTTGCTGAAATGCGACTGTTACCTTCGATGGTCGGCAAAGGGCCCGCCGCCTTAGGGTGAGGCCCGGGGAGATGTCCCGTCACGGCGGGATATAGTGCGGCCGCTCGGGGTCACCGTGTTCGAGGCGGTTCGGCACACCGGGTACAGATTGATTTCAATGCCATGGACCGGGTTTCGGGTCATGGCCGGCTGGAGGAGTCAAGTGGATTTTGCCCAAGAACAACGTACACCAGGCAAGCACCTGGTGGGCATCGGCATCGTGCTGGCCCTGCACCTGGTGCTGGGTTGGGCGCTGGTAAACGGCCTGGCGCAACGGCTGATCGAAGTCATCAAGGCCCCGATCGAGACCAAGATCATCGAGGAAGTGAAGCCGCCGCCGCCGCCGCCGCCCGAGAATCTGCCGCCGCCGCCCAAGTTTGCGCCGCCGCCGCCGTCCTTCGTGCCGCCGCCCGAAGTCAACGTGAACCCGCCGCCCACGCCGCAGCCCACCATCACCACCACCCAGGTCGTGCCGCCGCCCAGCATCGTCACGGTGCGGCCGGCCGAGCCCATTGCGGCTGCGCCAGCGGTGGTGACCGCGCCGCGGGCGCCAGTGCGCACCGAGCCCAAGATCGACTTCCAGAACGCCTGCGACAAGCCCGAATACAACCGCCAGGCCCGCGCGGCCGAAGCGCAGGGCGCGGTGACCATCCTGTACACGATGGACACCACGGGCGTGATCAACGAGGCCACCGTCGATAAATCTTCCGGTCCGACCCGTGAGCACAAGATGCTCGACCGGCTCGCCCTGGATGCCGTGCGTGCCTGCAAGGGCAAGCCCGGCACCCTGGACGGCAAGCCGGAAAAGCTGACTTCGCGCATTACCTACGTCTGGAAGATCGCGGACTGATTTCGTCACCCCACCATTGCGAGGCCACCCGGGCCCGTTCTGCTTGTCCCTTGGAGAAACCATGTCACTGAACCATTTCCTGCAGGCCCGCACTTGGGCGTCCAAGTCGCTAGCCTCGCTGCTGGCCGGCTTTGTGCTGGCATTCAGCCTGCCCACCCTGGCGTTCGCGCAAGCGGCGTCGGCGCCCGCGGCGCCCGCGGCTGTCACCGCGCCGGCGGTGCCCAGCAACGTGGTCACCGAAGAAGCCGTCGACAACCCGTACGGCTTGAAGGCGCTGTGGAATCAAGGCGACTTCGTCGCCAAGTTCACCTTGATCACCATGACGATCATGTCGATGGCCAGCTGGTATGTGATCTTCACCAAGCTCTTCGAGCAGCGCAAGATGCTTCAGAGCGGACGTGACGGGGGAGATGCCTTCTGGAAGGCGAGTTCGGTCAAGGCCGGCTTGAGCACGCTGGAAGAAGGCACGGCCTTCCGCTTCATTGCCGACCAGAGCATCAAGGCCGCCGACAACCACGAAGGCACGATGGTCGAGCAAATCGACAAGCGCACCTGGATGAGCATGTCGGTCGACCGTTCGGTCGGAAGCGTGCAGAGCCGCATGCAGTCAGGCATGGCGATCCTGGCCACCGTCGGTTCGACAGCGCCGTTCGTGGGCCTCTTCGGCACGGTCTGGGGCATCTACAACGCTCTGGTCAAGATCGGTATCAGCGGCCAGGCGTCCATCGACAAGGTCGCTGGGCCGGTCGGCGAGTCGCTCATCATGACCGCCATCGGCCTGGCTGTCGCGGTGCCTGCCGTGATGGGCTACAACTGGCTGCTGCGCCGCAACAAGGCCGTGATGGACCAGACCAAGGCCTTCGCCGGCGACCTGTACAACGTGCTGATCGCCGGAAAGCGGTGAACTTGGCCCCAAGACGCCTAAGGCGTCGCCCCCAGGGGGGAGTGAATTCGCTCGGGGCTGCCCGGCACGAATTTGCAGCAGCTGCAAACGGAGCAAGCGCATGTCCATGAACGTAGGTCCCGCCTCGGAAGATGGCGAGGAGCAACTCAACAACACCATCAACACCACGCCGCTGGTGGACGTGATGCTGGTGCTGTTGATCATCTTCCTGATCACCATTCCTGTCGTCACGCAGAGCGTCAAGCTCGACCTGCCCAAGGAACGCAACCTGCCCACGCAGACCAAGCCCGAGAACATCGTCATCGCCGTGAACCGCGATGGCGAGGTCTACTGGGGCCTGGAGCGCATGCCGGACAACGAGACGCTGGTCAACCGGCTGAAGCTGGAGTCCGTGAAGGAGCCTCAGCCCGAAGTGCACATCCGCGGCGACTCCGAGGTTCGCTACGAATCAGTCGGCCGGGTGGTCGTGGCCTGCCAGCGGGCGGGCATCTTCAAGGTGGGCTTCATCACCGAGCCTCCGGCCGGTGTGGCGCCCCGCTTGAACTAGGGAGCAAGAGATGTCAATGAATGTCGGCTCGTCGAGCGAAGAAGACGAGGTTATGGTCGACATCAACACTACGCCGTTGATCGACGTGATGCTGGTGCTGCTGATCATGTTCATCATCACCATTCCCATCCAGACGCACGCGGTGAAGATGAACATGCCCGTGCCCAGCAATGCAGCACCCCCGCCGAAACCGCCCGAGATCGTCCGCATCGACGTCGACTTCGACGGCACCATCGGCTGGAACGGCGAGATCGTGCCCGACCGCGGCGCGCTGGAATCCAGGCTCGCGGCCGTGGCAGCGCTGCCCGACCAACCCGAGGTGCACCTGCGGCCCAACAAGCTCGTCACGTACAAATACGTTGCCATGATCATGGCCTCGGCACAGCGCCTGGGTGTCACCAAGATCGGCATCGTGGGCAACGAACAGTTCCTTAATTAACCATGAAGACCCTGCATGCGCTGACCCTGGTTTTGATCGCTGCCGGCGGGCTCTCGCTGGCACAGGCGCAGGGACTGCGCGCCGAGGTCGGCAGGCCGCTGCAGCAGGCCGCCGAGTTCCTGAAGGCCGGCAAGGCCCGGGAAGCACTGGCCAAGGTGCGCGAGGCCGAGGCCGTCCCGGGCCGCACCGCCGCCGAGCAATTGACCATCGACCGCATGAAGGCCGCCGCCGCACAGCGCGCGGGCGACACGGCCACGGCCATCCAGGCGCTGGAGGCCATCCACTCAAAGGCCGGTGGCGCCGAGCAAGGCCAGGTGGCCGAGCAGCTGGCCTCGGCCTATGCGCAACAGCGCAACAACGCCAAGGCCTCCGAATGGATCAACAAGGCCGTGCAGGCCGGCAACAACAGCGCCAGCGTCAAACAGATGCAAAGCTTCCTGCAGGGCGCCAGCGGCGATTACACCGCCATCGCGCGCGACGCCGGCGCGGCGGTGTCTGCGGCCGAACAGGCGGGTCGGCGTCCTGACGAAGGTGATCTGCTGCGCCTGGCCGACGCGCAGCAGCGCACCGGCAACCTGGCCGGGTACAGCAGTTCGCTGGAAAAGCTGCTGGCGCACCACCCGAAGAAGGATTACTGGAGCGCCTACCTCGGGCGGCTGCCGCGCAAGGCGGGCTTTGCACCGCGGTACGAAATCGACGTGATGCGCCTGCGGCTGGCCAGCGGCACGCTGACCAAGACCGAAGACTTCATGGAGCTGGCGCAGCTGGCACTGCAGGCCGGCCTGCCCACTGAAGCGCGGCGGATTGCCGACCAGGGCTTCAAGACCGGCGTGCTGGGCACGGGCCCGGAGGCCGCGCGGCACCAACGCCTGCGAGACCTGGCCGTCAAGCAGGAAGGCGAAGCCAAGACCAACCTGCCCAGCCAGGTGGCCGACGCCCTGACCCAGAAGACCGGCGATGCGCTGGTCAAGTACGGTTACGCGCAGGTCTCGCTGGGCGACTTCGACGCCGGCACCAAGCTGATCGAGCAAGGCATCGCCAAGGGCGGGCTGCGCTTCCCCGAAGACGGCAAGCTGCGCCTGGGCATGGCCCAGCTGCAGAACCCCAAGACCAAAGCCGCGGCGGTGCAGACCTTGCGCAGCGTCAAGGGCAGCGACGGCGCGGCCGATGTGGCCCGCCTGTGGGTGATCCTGGGCAACCCGTGAGGTGAGTGCTCGGGCACCCGCCCCCGCCCCCTCCCCGTGTCTTGCAGAATGGGGCGCATGACCAGCACCCTGCCCCCCTACCTGCAGCCCCTGGGCCACGGCATCCACGCTGTGGACACCGGTTTTCACCGCGACCAGTTCGACGCTGCCTACCTGCTGGTGCACGAGGGTCGCGCGGCCTTCATCGACAGCGGCACCAACCTGGGCGTGCCGCGGCTGCTGACTTCGCTGCAGGCGCTGGGGCTGTCTCCAGAGGCCGTCGACTTCGTGATCCCGACCCACGTGCACCTGGACCATGCCGGGGGCTGCGGCCTGTTGATGCAGGCGCTGCCCCGCGCGCAGCTGTGGGTGCACCCCCGCGGCGCGCGTCACATGATCGACCCGACGGCGCTGTGGCAGGGCGCCATGGCCGTTTACGGCCAAGCCGAGATGGAACGCTCGTACGGCGAACTGGTGGCCGTGCCCGCGCACCGGGTGCACCCCACGCAGGACGGCATGACGCTGGACCTGGCCGGGCGGGCACTCTACGTCGCCGACACGCCCGGGCACGCCAGGCACCACCACTGCATCTGGGACGCGACTTCGCGCGGCTGGTTCACCGGCGACACTTTCGGCCTGAGCTACCGCGAACTGGACACCGCACAGGGCGCCTACATCCTGCCGACCTCCACCCCAGTGCAGTTCGACCCGCCCGCGCTGCATGCGTCGATCGACCGCATGCTGTCCCACGAGCCGCAGTGCATGTACCTGACCCACTACAGCCGAGTCACCGAGGTGCCGCGCCTGGCCGCCCTGTTGAAGGGCCAGCTGGACCAGATGGTGGCCCTGGCCGAGCCGCTGCGCGACTCACCCGACCGCCACGAGGCCCTCAAGCGCGGCATGCTGGACATCTACGCCACTCGGCTTCAGAACCACGGCACGGCCCTGACGCGCGAGCAGATCGGCGAGCTGCTGGCGCTGGACCTTGACCTCAACGCCCAGGGCATCGCGGTCTGGCTGGACCGCTAAGTTCCACATCCAACGCCTGCGCCACACCGGAGCCCTCCATGACACAGACAGTTCACTTCGGCCTGGGCGGCCGCGTGGTCGTCATCACCGGCGGCTCGCAAGGCATCGGCGAGGCCTGCGCGCGCCGGCTGGTGGCCGGCGGCGCGGCGGTGGCGCTATGGGACGTCGCCGATGCCGCCGGCACGGCACTGGCCGCCGAGCTGAACGAGGCCGGCGCACGGGCGCTGTACTGCCACTGCAACGTGGCCCGCAAGGCCGATGTCGACGCCGCCCTGGCCGCCACGCTGGCGGCCTTCGGCACGGTCGACGGGCTGGTCAACAACGCCGGCATCTTCAAGGCCGCGGCCTTCGTCGACATCACCGAGGCCGACTGGGACGCCGTCATCGACGTCAACCTGAAGGGCTCGTTCCTCGTCGGCCAGGCTGTGGCCCGCGTGATGCTCGCCAACGATGACGGCCGCGGCCGAGGCGCCATCGTCAACATGAGCTCGGTCAACGGCACCCTGGCCATCCCCAGCATCGCCAGCTACAACGCCAGCAAGGGCGCCATCAACCAGCTCACGCGGGTGATGGCCTTGTCGTTCGCCGACCGCGGCGTGCGCGTCAACGCCGTGGCACCGGGCACCATCGCCACCGAGCTGGCGCTGAACGCTGTGCTCACCAGCGACGAGGCCCGTGCGCGCATCATGAGCCGCACGCCCATGAAGCGGCTGGGCGAGCCGGGCGAGATCGCCGACGTGGTGGCCTTCCTGCTCAGCGATGCGTCGAGCTACATGACGGGCGAGATCGTCGTCGTCGACGGCGGGCGAATGACGCTGAATTACGTCGTCGCGACATAAGGCCCCCGAGGGGAAACTCAGCCGCCTTCGAGCGGCCCGGCGGCGGCCGGTCTGATGTGGGAAGCCTTCCTGGTTTGCACCGGCGTCGTCGCGCTGGGCGAGATGGGCGACAAGGCCATCCTCTGGGTGTCCATACGCTGGGTGCACGTGGCGGCGGCGCTGGTGTTTACAGGCCTGGGCGTGGCCGTGCTGGCAGGCGTCAGCAGTTCAAGGACGGCTGCGCCGGCGCAGCACCGCACCGGGCCACACTCGGCCCAAGAAATACCTCCAGAGGTTCTGATCCGTACTAACAATTAGTAGATCGCAAGCCTTTGTTCTTAAAAAACTCTCCGGAACTAACGGTTTCCGGGCTGGGTATTCCGGACCAGGATGGCCGGGGATGGCAGGTGACCGTCGGGTTGCGATCGAGAGCGGCTGCTGCTGCGTAAGGACCGGAGAACCGGACTCGACCCTGAAGAGACATTCGCTGCACTGAACTCGCAGCCCCGAAGCCGCCGGGTTGACCCGCACACGGCTTACACCGACTACACCTTCGCCGTATGAAGCCGCGCGCCCGCCGACGCCGCCGAAGCGAAAGCCGTCATCAAGGCCATTGGCCGGCGGGACCCGGCGCCGCCGCTGGGCAGGGGTGGGCTGCAGCTGCTGCCCTGCGCGAAAGCATATTCCGGCCTGACCGACATTGAACTCGCTGCCGAGGACGAAGTCATCCGAGCCACCACGCTGAAAAATTCGGCCTGGTGCGCAGTGGCAAGCCCAGCCTGGTTTTCGAACTCGCTTTCGAAAGCATCAACGCAAGCCCGCGCTACAAGAGCGGCATCGCCGTGCGCTTCCCGCGCAGGCTGCGCGTGCGTTACGACAATCCGCTGCATGAGGCCGATACGCTGCAAACGCCGACGCAACTGGCGCAGTCGGCGCAACCCGCTTAACCCGATCGTTTCGCTTAGCGCGCGCCCGCCACGTCGCCGAGCGAAAGCGCCAAGCGTTGAAACCCAAATCTTAGGGGCTGGCGCCAAACGCAGCCTGCGCTTAGCATCCTTTGCCTCCAACTGGCGCGGCGCGTGCGCGAAAGGTTCTGCGATGTCTCCGAATGCCTATTTCAAACTGTTCGGGTTGTCCGTGCTGTCCGCTGCGGCGGTTGCGCCATTCGCAGTCCACGCAGCGGCTGCGCTGGACACCTGGGTGGGTGTTGTCGGCGGTGCCCTCAACGCGAACCCGCCGGTGGGCTGCACCACCTACGGCTCACCGGCCTCGCTGGCCTTCTTCACCTTCAACGGGTTTTCCGTGCCGCAAGGCGGCATCGCGGAATGCGGCTACAGCGGCACAGTCACGCAGACCACCGCCGCCAGCGGCCCGCTGACGCGAAACGGCAGCCTGGCACCGGTGATCCTCGGCAACCTGGGCTTTCCAGGTTTCTTCGACGGCACGGCCGCCGCGGTGGCCGACTACGGCCGGCTGGGCGCCAACGCCCACGCCAACATCGCAGGCGGCCTGCCGGGATCAGGGGCGCTGTTCAATTCGGTGGGCGCCGCTCGCTTCAGCGACACGCTGACGGCCACCAGTCCACTGGTCGTTGGCGGTTCGGCCGGCAGCGTGCGCTACCGTTTCAGCGTCGATGGCTTGAGCACGTCGTTGGGCGCCCCGGGGGCCTTCCTGTTCGGCGAGACCTACGCGGTGCTGGACGTGCAGCAAGACGCCGGCCCGGTTTACGAGGTGATGAACGCGCAGGTCCGGCGCGGCGGACTGGGCACCATCTCGAACAGCCCGCTCCCGGCCGGCTGGTCCACCAGCACTGGCAGCCTGGGCGGCGCCAGCACTTTCTTCAGCGTCGACCTGCCGATGACCTGGGGCACCGCCTGGGACGTGAAGGTCGGCCTGATGGCCTGGGCCTACGGCACTGCCGACGCCAACTTCCTGAGTACCGCCCGCCTTACCGGCCTGACCCTGTTCGACGCCAACCACACGGCTGTAGACACCTTCAGCCTAACGGCTGCTTCGGGTACCGATTACATCAATGCAGTGCCCGAACCGGGCAGCGTGGTGCTGATGCTCGCCGGGCTGGGCGCATTGGGCTGGCGGACCCGCCGTCGCGCGGGTTAGTAAATCGTCGGGGGCACAGGGCAGCGCGGCTACATTGCACGCCCCGACGGCATCAGCAACCCGATGGAGGTGCTGGAACAGATCACCTGCCTGCTGTTGATGCGCCGGCCCATCGAAAACCGCGTTTTCCCTGCACGCGACAGAGGTCTATTTGTCGTCCGCAGGATGGGTTTTTCTAACGCCCTTTTTCGTTCCCCACGACACCCCAAGTACGTCACAGCGGGGGCGGAACACAGCGCGCGTGCAGCGCTTGACCTCGGGCCGGCGCACGGAACGGCGCCCGCGCCTGCAATCCCAGGCGCGTGCCGATCTTCTCAATCACCGGCTGCTCAAGAATCGCCGCAATGACTTTCAGCTCACCGCCGCAGTTCGGGCAGTAATCCAGGTCGATCTCGAACACGCGCTTGAGCAGCTTGGCCCAGCTCAGCCGAACGGGGAGGTGGTGCGCGCAGTTCGCCTCGCACTCGGCGGGCTGTTCGGCCTGCGTCGGCGACTTCAGCACTTGCGGCACCGCCTGGCGGTCGTCAGCGCCGCAGCGCACGGCGGCGTGCAGGCTGAAGCCGTCGATGTCGGCGCACTGTGCCTGCTTGGAGTCCGTCTGCCTGGGCATGGCGCCCTGAACAGTCAGCACCTTCTGGCCGGCCCGAGGGCCGAAGGCGATGCGGTAAGTGCAGGCCGCAGCCTGCGGCGGCCTGAGCACGCGGGCCTCATCGGAGTCGCCATCGTTGTCGGCCATAAAGGCCATACAGGTCGAACCCTCCTCTTCAACCAACACACCCCGACGGCTAAGCATCTTCATCATGCGACTGATGATTTTGTGCAGCACCGTCTGCAGCGCCTCGTCGGTCGGCGCAGGTAGTTCGACGGACCCCGGCGCCCCGTCGGCGCTGCGCCAGTACACGCCGTCAAGCACCAGGCCATGCAGATAAATGTTGAGGTTGGCCGCTGAGCCTAAGCGTTGGATCAGCGTGACCGCGCCGTTGTCGGCTTCGTCTGGCTTGAGCCCAGACTGTCTGAGCAGGTGCCGCGTGATCACGCGGTGCACCACCTGCAGCACCGGCGTCACCGGCGTGACCAGCTTGGACTGCGCGGCCAGCAGCAGGCGCATGGGCATGGCCATGGGCAGCCTCATGACCCAAATGAGCATCCACTGGCGCACCGGCACGTGCGGGAGTGAGCCCGGACACAAACAGTCCGGGGGACTGTTTGTGCCTGGCGAACGCCAGGGCGGCAACGCCAGGGCGTGGTCCACCAGGTGCGCCGCCGTCCGCGCCATGCGCCGCGCGCCGCATGAGGGGCAGAAGCCGCTCCACTTGCCGCTGAACGCGACGAGCTTGTCGTGGCCGCAGTCGCCGCAGTGCAGGCGCAAGAAGCCATACGTCAGGATGCCGCATTCGAGGCAGGCGTCGAACTCGGCAGCAGTCATTGATCAGGCACCCAATCAAAAGACCGGTGTCGACAACCGCGACCTTCGCGAGCCGACCCAGAACTGACATTGACCCGCGCGAACTTCTAGCGGCAGAGCCGACAGGGCCATCGTTGCGTTGCGACTCTTCGGATAACCTCTGCGCGGCGTGGTGCAGATCAGGATGCTCCGAACATGTCCAAGGCAAGATTCCTCATTCGGTGCGCTGCAGCAGCGTGTGCAACGCTAGGCCTGCTGAGCCAGGCGCTGGCGCAGACCGACGCCGCACTCGCCGCGCGCCTGAAAGCCCGCTTCGAAGGCGACCGCACCGGCGCCTGCGCGGTGGCCGCCATCGTCGAGCCCACCGGCGTGCGGCGTGCGCTCGCCTGCGTTGCGCCACGCAACGACGGCGGGCCGACGTTGGACGACGCCTTCGAGATCGGCTCGATCAGCAAGACCATGACTGCCTTTCTGGTGGCCGACCTGATCGCCGCCGGCACCTGGACGCTGGACGACCCCATCGAGAAGCACTTGCCGCCAGGCACGCGCGTGCCCAGCCAGGGCGACCGCAAGATCCAGGTGCGCGACCTCCTGACGCACAGCTCGGGGCTGCCTCGCATGCCGCCCAACTTCAACCCGCGCAACGCCGGCGACCCCTATTCCGACATGACGGAGAGCGACCTGCTGGGCGCTCTGGGCGCCGTCCGTCTGCAAGGCACGATCGGCGGCCAGGCGGTCTATTCGAACTTAGGGATGATGATGTTGTCGGTGGCCGTGGCGCGGGCCCACCAGGGCGACTTCGACGGGGACTTCGAGCGGACGCTGAGCGAGCGCCTGTTCAAGCCGCTGAAGATGGACGGCGCCTTCATCGCACGCCAGCCGGCCGGTGTGCGCCTGGCGCCTGGCCACCTGTCGACCGGCGAGATCACGCCGCACTGGACCTTTGCCTCGGCACCGAATGCAGCCGGTGTCGGCGCCGTGCGAGCCCGGCTGGACGACATGGTGCGTTATGCCCAGGCGCATCTGGGCCTGATCGACACGCCATTGGCTGCCCTTTTGCGCAGCACGCAGGCGCCGCTGGCTCAAGGCTTCGGCATGAACTGGATCGTCGGTCGCTTCAACGGCCAGGATCTGGTGCTGCACGAAGGCGCCTCGGGCGGCTTCTCGTCGCTCATCGCGCTGGAGCCCTCCACGCAGCGCGCGGTCATCGTGCTGGTCGACACCGCGCTGGGCGACACCAACGACCTTGGCCCTCTGGCGCGCAGCCTGATGGACGGCAAGCTGCCCGTGCCAAAGCCGCGCCGGGCCATTGCAATGCCCGAGAGTCTGCGCAAGTTGCTGGTGGGCGAGTTCATGCTCGCCGGGCTGGATGTGCAGGTCCGCGACGAGGACGGGCGGCTGATCGCGCAGGCCGCCGGTCAGCCGGCGCTCGAACTGCTGCTGGACGACCGCGGCGATGTGTACCCATCGTCCATCATCAGCGCGCGCGGCACACCCATCATCGAGGACGGCGTCGTCAACCGGATCGCATGGCGCCAGGGAGGCGGCCTGATGGAAGCGGTGCGCAAGGGCACCATGCAGCTGTTGACCGCGACGAACCCGGAGTGGCGGGACTGGGCCGGCGAATACAGCCTGTCCCCGCAATTCACTCTGCGCATTTTCGAACGCGCGGGCCGGCTGATGACACAGGGGACGGGTCAGATCGCGATCCCGGCCGAGGTCAGTGGACCCGACCGCGTGGAGAACCCCACCGTCGGCGGCGTCATCGATTTCCAGCGCGACAGCCAGGGCAAGGTCACCGGCCTCACGCTGCGCCAGCGCGGCCAAGTGCTGCCGGGCATCAAGCAGCCAATCCCGTGACAGCGGGATTACCTGGGCTTGGTGATGACTTGGGGTGAATGGTGGCCGCCTGGGTGCCGATGAACCTGGCGCGTTGCCAGCGCCCAAAGTCGCGCCCGGTTGCTGGTCGCCTGATCACCGTGCAAGCGATCTCTGCGGCGTCCACCGCCAGTTGACACTGTTGTGGTGGAAGCGCCGCCAGCGGTGTCGGGCTGCTCGTCTCTACAAGACTTCCATAGAATTCCGGCTATAAGAGTTGACCAACACAATGCTGTCTTATCTACACACGATGGTCCGCGTGACCGACATCGACGCCTCGCTGCGCTTCTACCGCGACGCCCTGGGCCTGGACCTGCTGTCGCGCCGCGACAGCGAAGCCGGCCGCTTCACGCTGATCTTCCTGGCCGCCCCCGGCGACCACAGCGCCCAGATCGAACTCACCTACAACTGGCCGGCCGCCGACGGCAAGGCCGAGGCCTACACCGGCGGGCGCAACTTCGGCCACCTGGCTTATGCCGTGGACGACATCTACGCCAGCTGCCAGCGCCTGGCCGACCACGGCGTGCCGATCAGCCGACCACCGCGCGACGGGCGCATGGCCTTCGTGCGTTCGCCCGACGGCGTGTCCATCGAACTGCTGCAGGCCGGCGCCGCGCTGCCACCTGCCGAACCCTGGTCGAGCATGCCCAACATGGGCGTCTGGTAAGGCAAGTTGGGCGATGTACCTGCCGAGCCATTTCGAGCAGCACGACACCGAGGCCCTGCACGCGCTGATGCGCGAGCACCCGCTGGCCACCCTGGTCAGTCTGCAGGCGGACGGCCCGACCGCCGACCATGTGCCACTCGAGTTCGACGCCGCCACACGCACCCTGCGCGGCCACGTGGCGCGCGCCAACCCCTTGTGGCGCGTGGCGGGCGGGCAGGCGGTGCTGGCCGTGTTCTGCGGGCCGCAGACCTACATCACACCCAGCTGGTACGCCAGCAAGGCGGCCACGCACAAGGTCGTGCCGACCTGGAACTACACGGTGGTGCATGCGCACGGCACGCTGCAGGTCATTGAAGACGCGCCCTGGTTGCACGACCTGGTCAGCCGGCTCACGCGCCACCACGAATCACCACGCGCCCAGCCCTGGGCCGTGAGCGACGCGCCCGACGACTACGTGCAGCCGATGCTGCGCGCCATCGTGGGCATACAGATTCCAGTCGATCGGCTCGTCGGCAAGTGGAAGGTCAGCCAGAACCGCAGCGCGGCCGACCGCCAGGGCGTGGCGCAGGGCCTGGCGCTAGAAGCCCAGGACCCGCAGGCCGCCGCGATGGCGCGGCTGGTGCCGGTCGACCCGGCCTGCTGAGCTTCAGATCAAGAGCGCAGGGCCTGCGCGGCGCGGGCCAGGGCCGTGATGCGGCCCCAGTCCTTGGCATCCACGGCGTCCTGCGGCGTCAGCCACGAACCGCCGCAGACCTTGACGTTGCCCAGCGCCAGGAACTGCGGTGCGGTTTCGGGCGTGATGCCGCCCGTGGGGCAGAAGACGACCTCCGGGAACGGCCCGGCCAGCGCCTTCAGCACGGGGACGCCGCCGGCCGCCGTGGCCGGGAAGAACTTCAGAAAATCGTAGCCATCGGCGTTGGCCGCCATCACCTCGCCGGCCGTGGCCACGCCGGGCAGCAGCGGCAGGCCCAGGTTGCGGCAGGCATGGCCGATCTGCGTGGTGTAGCCGGGGCTGACGCCGAAGCGGCAGCCGGCGTCCTTGGCGGCTTCGGCGTCGGCCACCGAGCGCAGCGTGCCGGCACCCACGATGGCCTCAGGCAGCGCGCGCGCGATGGCCGCCATGCAAGCCAGCGCCATGGGTGTGCGCAGGGTGACTTCCAGCACCCGCACGCCGCCGTCCAGCAGCGCGCGCGCCAAGGGCACGGCGTCTTCGAGCCGGTGGATGACGATGACCGGGATCACCGGGCCGTGGGTGGCCAGTTCGAGGGGGTTCATCGCCATGGTGTGTGGTCAGTGAGAGTGCGCTTGGGTTGCAGCATGAGTTGCAGCATGAGTTGCAACGCGAGTTGCAGCGCGGGTTAGGGCAGCCGGCGTCAAAGCCAGGTGACGGCGCCTTCTTCGGCGCTGAGCACGTTGCGCCGCATGCCGGCGAACAGCTCGCGCCCCAGGTCGTGGCCGTTCACGTCGGCCTGGGCCGGGTCGAGTGTCGCAGGCTCGCGTGCCGCCCAGATGTTGGCGTCGACCAGGGCCTGCAGCGTGCCGGCGACAGCGTCGACGCGGATGAGGTCGCCGTCATGCACGCGCGCCAGCGGCCCGCCGGCCAGCGCCTCGGGGGTGACGTGGATGGCCGCCGGCACCTTGCCGCTGGCGCCGCTCATGCGCCCGTCAGTCACCAGCGCCACCTTGTAGCCCTTTCCCTGCAGCACCGCCAGCGGCGGCGTCAGGTTGTGCAGTTCGGGCATGCCGTTGGCGTGCGGGCCCTGGAAGCGCACCACGACGACCACGTCGCGGTCGAGTTCGCCGGCCTGGAACGCGCGCTGCAGGGCGTCCTGCGTGCCGAAAACCCGGGCCGGGGCTTCGACGATGTGACGGTCGTCCGGCACCGCCGAGGTCTTGATGACGGCACGCCCCAGATTGCCCTGCAGCAGGCGCAGGCCACCGGTGGTCGAAAACGGCTCGCCTGCGCGACGAAGCACACTCGCATCGCCGCTGTCGGGTGCCAGCGCGCGCCAGATCAACGTGCTGCCATCGAGCTGCGGCAGCTCGGTGTAAGCCGCCAAGCCGCGTGGCGACACGGTGGCCACGTCGGCATGCATGCAGCCGCTGTCCAGCAGTTCACGCAGCACGAAACCGGGCCCGCCGGCGGCCTGGAACTGGTTCACGTCGGCCGCGCCGTTGGGGTACACGCGGGCCAGCAGCGGCACGGCCGCGGACAGGTCGGCGAAGTCGGTCCAGTCGATCTGGATGCCTGCGGCCCGCGCCACCGCCACCCAGTGGATGAGGTGGTTGGTGCTGCCGCCGGTGGCCAGCAAGGCGACCATGGCGTTGACGATCGCGCGCTCGTCGACCAGCCGTCCGATGGGCAGGTAGCGTGCACTGCGGGTGATTCCCAGCACCGTGCGCACCGCCTCACGCGTCAGCGCCTCGCGCAGGCCGGCGTGCGGGTGCACGAAGGCCGTGCCCGGCACGTGCAGGCCCATGGCCTCGAGCAGCATCTGGTTGCTGTTGGCCGTGCCGTAGAAGGTGCAGGTGCCGGGCCCGTGGTAGGCCGCACTCTCGGCGGCCAGCAGCTCGGCGCGGCCGACCAGGCCCTGCGCGGCCTGTTCCCGCACCCGGGCCTTGGCGTTGTTGGACAGGCCGGTGCTCATCGGCCCGGCCGGCACGAAGACACAAGGCAGGTGGCCGAAATGCAGCGCGCCGATGAGCAGCCCGGGCACGATCTTGTCGCACACGCCCAGCAGCAGCGCGGCGTCGAAGACGTCATGCGTCAGGCCGATGGCCGTGCCCATGGCAATGGTGTCGCGCGAGAACAGGCTCAGCTCCATGCCGGGCAGGCCCTGGGTGACGCCGTCGCACATGGCCGGCACGCCGCCGGCCACCTGCACCGTGGCGCCGTGCAGCCGTGCCTCGTCGCGAATCAACGCCGGATAGCCCTCGTAAGGATGGTGGGCCGACAGCATGTCGTTGTAGGCCGTCACCACACCGATGTTCAACGCCTTCTGCGCCACCACCCGGAGCTTATCGTTCTGCGGCAGGGCGGCAAAGGCGTGGGCGACATTGGCGCAGCCCATCCGCTCTGCGCCCGGCGGCCGCTGCGACAACCGGTCGATGCGCGCCAGGTAGGCCTGCCGCGTGGTGGCACTGCGTTCGCGGATGCGCTGGGTGACTTCAGTGAGGACGGCTTGCATGGGTTGCACCTGGACGTATCCCAGGCAGTCATGGCTGGATGGGCAGATTACTCCATCGACATTACGGACGCCGTTGCGAACGCCGTGGTGAACGCCGTGGCATGCGCCCCCAGCCTCCGCTGTGCCATGCTGGAGGCCATGCACGCACCGATTCCTGCCGAGCTGATGCTGGGCGATCCGCTGGCGTCGCTGCAGCGGCTGCGCAAGCAGTGGCAGGGCGATCGGGAACGCTGGGTGTTCGGCTGGCGCTCGGGTTGGCTGGTGTTGC
>ENA-OBIT01000267-OBIT01000267.1-metagenomes-genome-assembly--contig:-NODE-267-length-22940-cov-5.61171_pt1 | contig 22940 bp, 24 predicted proteins | sample MGYA00153386_OBIT01 | MGnify analysis MGYA00153386
TCGTGGTCTCGCCGGGGCACGAGGCCGAGGGCATCATGACCGTGCCGGGCGGCCAAAGCGGTCATCCGCTGTCGCCGTTCTACCGCGCAGACCATGCCGCGTGGCTGCGGGGCCAGGCGCTGCCGTTCCTGCCCGGCGAGACGCGACACAGGCTGCTGTTGCGGCCTTGATGCAAGGCCGCCGGCTGCACCGCGCCAAACGCAGTTGCTCCAGTGCAGATGCACAACCGCGACCGGACTTCAGTGGTAATCCTCTTCGCGCTGGTGGCGCGCGCCGATGACGAGGACCAACGCCGGAGTGCGTATGTCGAAACGAAGGACGTACCCAGTGGAGCCGAATGGAACGATGAGTTCGCGCAATGTCGGGCGTTGACCCACCTTGCGGTAGCTGTACGGCGTGGTCGAAAGATGACTGTCGGCAACCGAGCGAATCACCGCGATGGCGTCGTGGGCGCGCATGGCCTCTTCGCCTGTCTCGGCACGATCAAGCAGGAAATCGAACAGACGATCCAGATCCGAATCCGCTTCGGGGGTGAACTCGACCTTGAACGTCATTTGCGCAGCTGTTTCACCCTTGCGGCGACCTTCGCCTCCAGCTTCGACAGAACAACGTCCGACGGGACGGAAATCCAGGTGCGCTCGTACTCTGCCAACGAGGCGTCGCAGCGCGCAGCGAAGTCGCTTTGGACACGACGGAACTCGACTGCGCGACGCACCGATGCCTCGACAAAATCGGTCAGCGTCTCGCCGGGCAGAAGCACGGAATCAAGATCAGCACGCAACTTTGGCTCGACCCGGACTTGAGGAATGACGGCAGTTTTCATGCGCCGATCGTAGTGCAAGCGCACTACATACTCAAGTGCGTGGTTTCAGGCTGCCTCGACTGCAAGGGATCAAGTGGCGTGGCACCGCCGTGCAGCCGGCCCGCCGCAGCGCGTCAAACCTCGAGCCACTCCTTGCGGATGTAGCTGTTGGCACGCAACTCGGTAGGCGTGCCATCGAAGACGATCTGGCCGTGGCCCATCACCAGGCAGCGGTCGGCCACCTCCAGCGCGATGGTCAGCTTCTGCTCCACCAGCAGCACGCTGATGCCGCGGCGCTTGAGTTCGCGCAGGTACTCGGCCACCAGCTCCACGATCTTCGGTGCCAGGCCTTCGGTGGGCTCGTCGATCATGATGAGCTCGGGGTCGCCCATCAGTGCGCGGCACAGCGTCAACATCTGCTGTTCGCCGCCGCTGAGCACACCCGCCTCGTTGTGCTGCCGCTCCTTCAAACGCGGAAACATGCCGTACATGTCGTCGAAGCCCCAGCGCGAAGACTTCGCGCCGCTCTTCTGCCCCAGCAACAGGTTCTGGTGCACCGTCAGCGTCGGAAAGATGTCGCGGTTCTCGGGCACGTAGCCGATGCCGGCCTGGGCGATCTCGAAGGCCTTCTTGCCCAGGACCTCGCTGTCCTTCCAGCGCACCGACCCCGTGCCGTCGACCAGGCCCATGATGGCCTTGACGGTGGTGGACCGCCCCGAGCCGTTGCGCCCCAGCAGTGCCACGATCTCGCCCGCGCGCACATCGAAGTGCACGCCATGCAGCACATGGCTTTTGCCGTAGTAACCGTGGAGGTTGAGCAGGCTCAGCATGGCGGTCAGCGCGCGGCCTCCGCCGCCTGGGCGTCGGCCAGCACCGAGCCAAGGTAGGCCTCCTGCACGCGGGCGTTGGAGCGCACCGCCTCGGGGACGTCGTAGGCGATGACTTCGCCGTACACCAGCACGGCAATCTTGTCCGCCAGGCCGAAGACGACCCCCATGTCGTGCTCCACCGTCAGCAGCGTCTTGCCCACAGTGACTTCGCGGATGAGGTTGACGAAACGCGCTGTCTCGCTCTTGCTCATGCCGGCGGTGGGCTCGTCGAGCAGGATCACGCTGGCGCCGCCCGCGATGGTGATTCCGATCTCCAGCGCGCGCTGTTCGGCGTAGGTAAGGTTCATGGCCAGCACGTCGCGCCGCTTGTGCAGCTTGATCATTTCCACCACCTGCTCGGCACGGTCGTTGGCGTCGCGCAGGTCGGCCAGGAATTTCCAGAACGCGTACCGGTAGCCCATGCTCCACAGCACGGCGCAGCGGATGTTCTCGAACACCGACAGCCGTGTGAAGAGGTTGCTGACCTGGAAGCTGCGCGCCAGGCCCAGGCGATTGATCTCGAAGGGCTTGAGGCCATCGATCTTCCGGCCGTTCAGCAGGATGTCGCCCGAAGTGCTGCCGAAGCGCCCGCTCATCAGGTTGAACAAGGTGCTCTTGCCCGCGCCGTTGGGACCGATGATGGCCACCCGTTCGCCCGCCGTCACGGCCAGCGTTGCGCCGCGGATGATTTCGGTCTTGCCGAAGCTCTTGCGCACGTCGCGCAGTTCGATGGCGAAGTTCGAGGTCAAACCAGAGCCTCGCGCTTTTTTATCTCGCGCTCGATCTCTTCCTGCGTGCTGCCCCACTGGCGCACGAATTCGCGCCGGGTCATCTCGAACAAGGCGGTACTGACGAGGAGCACGAGCGCTGCGCCGAACCAGCTGTCCAGACCCTTGGCATTGATCGTGGCCCCCATGAACTTCATCTGGTCGCCCAGCGCCACGTTCAGCTGCAGGTGGTAGACCATCTCGATCATCGCGCCGGCCCCCACCAGGATGCCCGCACCCGTGCCCGCCAGCGCCAGATAGCAGCCGAGCAAGGGCCGCAGCTTGCCGAAGGAAGCCACGCGCAGGTTCATCATGATCAGGGCGGAAATGCCGCCCGGCGCGTACATCACCATGAAGGTGAAGACCAGCCCCATGTAGAGCAACCAGGCCTGCGTGATCTCGGACAGCAGCACAAGTGCCAGCACCATCAGCACCGCGCCGATGATGGGCCCGAAGAAGAACACCGCGCCACCCAGGAAGGTGAACAGCAGGAAGGCACCCGAGCGCAGCGCGCTCACGACCTCGGCCGTGACGATTTCGAAGTTCAGCGCCGCCAGCCCGCCCGAGATGCCCATGAAGAAGCCCGAGGCGATGAAGGCGAAGTAGCGCACATACTGGGTGTTGTAGCCGATGAATTCCACGCGTTCGGGGTTGTCGCGCACAGCGTTCAGCATGCGGCCCAGCGGCGTGCGCGTGAACGCGAACATGGCGGCGGTGCAGACGAAGGCGTAGAGCGCGATCAGGTAGTACAGCTGCACCTGCGGCCCGAAGGTGATGCCCAGGAAGGGCTGGCCGGCCACGCGGTTGCCGCTGATGCCGCCTTCGCCGCCGAAGAAGCCGGGGAACATCAGCGACATCGCCCACACCAGTTCGCCCACACCCAGCGTGATCATCGCGAAGGGTGTGCCCGCCTTGCGCGTCGTGACGAAGCCCAGCAGCGCCGCGAACAGCATGCCGAAGAAGCCCGCCACCAGCGGCACCATGCTCACCGGCAGCGACAGTTGCCCCTTGGACACCATGTTCAGCGTGTGGATGGCGAAGAACGAACCCAGCCCGGAATACACCGCGTGGCCGAAGCTGAGCATGCCGCCCTGGCCCAGCAGCATGTTGAAGGCCAGGCAGGCGATCACCGCGATGCCCATCTGCGACAGCATCGTCAGCGCCAGGCTGCTGCCCCACACCATGGGTGCGACCCACATCACCAGCGCGTACAGGCCCCACACGACCCAGCGGCCGACGTTGTAGGGCTTGAAACGGTAGTAAGCAGGAGCCCCTCGCCTGCGGCTTACCGCAGTCGATCTCCCGGGGGGATGCGGGCCGGATTGGGGCGGCCCGGCGCTCGGCCCGCTGGCAGCTGCCGTCACCTCATCCCTCCCGTGTGCCGAGCAAGCCCTTGGGCCTGAAGATCAGGATCAGCACCAGCAGCATGAAGGGCAGGATGGCCGCGACCTGGCTCGTCTTCACGCTCCACACCGCATAGCCGAAGGTGTCGGGCGACACCTGCATGCCCAGCCAGCCGAAGAAGTCGGCCAGCGACCGGTCGCTGCCGACGGCGAAGCTTTCGATCACACCCAGCGCCACCGACGCGATGAAAGCGCCCGCCAGCGAACCCATGCCGCCGATGACGATCACGGCGAACACCACCGCCCCCACCGACAGCGCCATCGATGGCTCGGTAACGCGCAACGCCCCGCCGATGACGCCCGCCAGCGCCGCCAGCGCCGTACCGCCACCGAACACCAGCATCATCACCCGCGGAACGTTGTGGCCCAACGACTCGACGGCATCCGGGTGCGTCAGCGAGGCCTGGATGACCAGCCCGATGCGCGTGCGCGTCAGCACCAGCCACACCGCCACCAGCATCAACACCGCCACGCCCATGCCGAAAGCGCGAAAGGACGGGAATTGCGTGCAGATGGCGCCCGCCGTGGTCTTGCAGATTTCGGGCGGCACACCCCAGCTCAAGCCCAGCGACGTGGGCAGGTCCACGATCGTGAACAAGGGCCCGCGCAGCGATTCGGGCGGCTGGAAGTTCAGGGGCTGGCGACCCCAGACCAGCTGCACCATCTCGAGAATGATGTAGCTCAGCCCGAAGGTGATCAGCAGTTCGGGCACATGCCCGAACTTGCGCACGCGGCGCAAGGCAAAGCGCTCGAACAGCGCGCCCATGCCGCCGACCACCGGAGGCGCCACCACCAGGCCCCACCAGAACCCCAGCGCCTGCGTCAGTGTGAAGGCCACGTAAGCGCCCAGCATGTAGAAGCTGGCATGCGCGAAGTTCAACACGCCCATCATGCTGAAGATCAGCGTCAGCCCCGACGCCAGCATGAATAGCAGCAGCCCGACCGACAGGCCGTTCAGAAGGGAGATGAGGAAGAAGGACAGGTCCATGTCTTACGCCCTCTCCCGTGCGGGAGAGGGAGAGGGAGCGGGATCAGGGCCTCTTCATCTGGCAGGAAGTGGGCGTGCTGGCCACGTAAGCCGGAATGACCCGCAGTTCCTGGAAGTTGAAGCCCGTCTTCTCCACGTTGTACGGGTTCTTGGCGTCGGCCTGGCGCCACTCGGAGATGTAGACGTTTTGCTGCAGCTGGTGGTCGGTCTTGCGCATTTCGGCTTCGCCCGAGAAGCCGGTGAACTTGATGCCGCTCATGGCCTGTGCCACCGCCACCGCATTGGTGCTCTTGGCCTTGGCAATGCCCTCGGAGAGCATCGCGAAGGCGTTGAAGGTCTGGTAGGTGTACCAATCATCGCCGAACTTCTTCTGGTATTCGTCCTGCCAGGTCTTCACGCCCGCCAGGCCGGAGTGGCCGATGCCGACCACACGCACCTTGCCACCCACGCCCGCGGCCATCGCCGTCGGCACACCGCTGGTCACGGCGTAGTAGGTGTAGAAGTTGGCGGTCAGGCCGGCATCCTTCGCGGCCTTGATCAGCAGCGACAGGTCCGGGCCCCAGTTGCCGGTGACGATGGAGTCCGCACCCGCGGCCTTCATCTTGGCCACGAAGGGCGCGAAATCCTTCACCTGGCCCAGCGGATGCAGATCGTCGCCGACGATCTTCACGTCGGGTCGCTTGCGCGCGATGGTGTCCTTGAAGTAGCGCGACACCTGCTGGCCGTGGGCGTAGTTTTGGTTGATCAGGTAAACGTTCTTGACATCGGCCTGGTCCTTCATGAAGCTGGTCAGCGCCTCCATCTTCATCGACGTGTCGGCGTCCAAGCGGAAGTGCCAGAACGAGCACTTGCTGTTGGTCAGGTCCGGGTCCACGGCGGCGTAGTTGATGAACACCACCTCCTGCCCCGGGTTGCGTTCGTTGTGCTTGGTCACGGCATCGGAAATGGCTGCGGCCGCACCCGAACCCTGGCCCTGCACTACGAAGCGGATGCCCTGGTCGATGGCCGCTTTCAACACCGTCAGGCTCTCTTGCGGAGACGCCTTGTTGTCGAAGGGCACCATTTCGAACTTCACGCCAGCAGCGTTCTTCTTGCTGGCTTGCTCGGCGCTGAACTGCCAGCTTTTCAACCCGTTCTGGCCGACGCTGGCAAAGGCGCCGGAGAGCGGATCGATAAAGGCGACCTTGACGGTGGCGCCAGCCTGGGCAAAGGCCACGCCGGAAATCAACGCGGCCGAGGCCACGACAGAAACGCCGAAGAGGCGGTGTGTGAAACGCATGTCAAGTCTCCAATGTGTACCGGGTAGTGTTCGGCTAGAGCGCCGGAAGGTAACGGAAACGCATGCCCTTGGGTCTCAGGGACTTCCCCCGAACGCGATGTCTCTGCGGCGCCGCCGCCTCTTGCGGCGGCGATCACCTCGCTCACGCGTCCCACGGGCGCTGCAACGACAATCCGGTGCATGAACGCCGTCATCAATGCACCGCCCGCCACCGCCACCGCCACCGCGATCGCCAGTCCGCCGGTCTGGCGCAGCGACGGCCAAGCACAGTCGCTGGGCGCGGCGTTTGCCCGCCCGCAGGCGCCGCAGCCCCTGCCCGCACCGCACTGGGTGGCCCGCAGCGACGCCCTGGCCGCCGACTTGGGCTGGACGGATTGGCTGCACAGCGACGCTGCGCTGGCCCTGCTGGCGGGCAACCACGCACCGCCCGGGGGCCTGTTGGCCACCGTGTACTCGGGCCACCAGTTCGGCGCTTGGGCGGGCCAGCTGGGCGACGGCCGGGCGCTGCTGCTGGGCGAGGCCGACACCCCCCAGGGCCGCATGGAGGTGCAGCTCAAGGGCAGCGGCCTGACGCCCTTTTCCCGCATGGGCGACGGCCGCGCGGTGCTGCGCTCGTCAATCCGCGAATTTCTGTGCTCCGAGGCCATGCACGCCCTGGGGGTGCCGACCACGCGCGCGCTTGCGCTGGTGGGGTCGGCGCTGCCGGTGCGGCGCGAAACGGTCGAGACCGCGGCCGTGGTCACGCGCGTGGCGCCAAGCTTCCTGCGCTTCGGCCACTTCGAGCACTTCGCGCACACGCAGCCCGACCCGGCTTTGCTGCAGCGCCTGGTCGATACGACGATCGCCCGCCATTACCCCGAGTTGGCCGACGCAGCCCGCCCTGCCGAGGCCTTGCTCGAAGCCGTCGCGCGGCGCACGGCAGCGCTGCTGGCGCAGTGGCAGGCCGTGGGCTTCTGCCATGGCGTGATGAACACCGACAACATGTCGGTGCTGGGGCTGACCATCGACTACGGCCCCTTCGGCTTCCTGGATGCCTTCGACCCCGGCCACATCTGCAACCACTCCGACCACGCCGGCCGCTACGCCTGGGCGCGCCAGCCCAACGTGGCCTTCTGGAATCTGCACGCTCTGGCCCAGGCGCTGATGCCCGTCATCGGCGACAGCGAGGCCGCGCTGGCCGCCCTGGAGCCCTACAAGGCGGCGTACGCACAGTCCATGCTCGGCGCATGGCGCGCCAAGCTTGGTCTTGCGCATGAGCGCGACGAAGACCAGGCGCTGGCCGACGACCTGTTGCGCCGCATGTCCGCAGACCACGCGGACTTCACGATCACCTGGCGCCGGCTGGCGGGCTTCTCGTCGCAGGCGGGCGCTGCCAACGACACAACAACCAACCCCGTGCGCGACTGCTTCATCGACCGTGAGGCCTTCGATGCCTGGGCGCTGCGCTATGCCGCCCGGCTGCAGGCCGAAGACAGCGACGACCGCCAGCGGGCGCTGCGGATGAACCGCGTCAACCCCAAGTTCGTGCTGCGCAACCACTTGGCCGAAACCGCTATCGAACGTGCTCGCGGCGGTGACTTCAGCGAAGTGCAGCAATTGCTGAAAGTCTTGCAGCGCCCCTTCGACGAACAGCCCGAATACGGGGCCTACGCCGCCTTCCCGCCCGCCTGGGCGCAGACACTGGAGATTTCCTGCTCGTCATGAAGCCCCCCCATCCCCCCCAATCACCGAATCCCCATCCACACGACGACCCGCGCTACCCGCTGCGCAAGTCCGATGCCGAATGGCGCGCCGAACTCGAGCCCCAGCAGTATCAGGTGGCGCGCCATGCGGCGACCGAGCGGCCGTTCACCGGCAAGTACTGGGACCACGCCGACGCTGGCCAGTACCTGTGCGTGGGCTGCGGCACGCCGCTGTTCGAGTCGCAGACCAAGTTCGACGCCGGCTGCGGCTGGCCCAGCTACTGGGAACCGATCAATAGCGATGTCGTCGAGCGCGTCGTCGATGCGAGCCTGGGCATGGTGCGCGTGGAAGTGCGCTGCCGCAACTGCGGCACGCACCTGGGCCATGTCTTCGAGGACGGCCCGCAGCCCACCGGCGAGCGCTTCTGCATCAATTCAGCCGCCATCGACTTCAAGGCGGCGCCATGAGGACCGGGGCATGAACGCCGGCGACATCGAACAAGCCCTGCGCGCGGCCCTGGCGCCCAGCGCCATCGAGGTCGACGACGACAGCCACCTGCACGCCGGCCACGCCGGGGCCCGCGAGGGCAGGCACTACACGGTGCGGCTGACGAGTCCGCGCTTCAGCGGGCTGTCACGCGTGGCCCGTCACCGCCTTGTGTATGATTCTTTGGGCTCGTTGGCAGAGCAGGGTGTGCATGCCCTCGCCATCGTCGCCCGCGCTCCCGAGGAAGACTGAACCTCTTCCCCGCCCGGTGCCCCAAGCCGCGCCGACCAGGCGGTCAGCAGCCCGGCCAGCCGGCCCACCCCCACCCCTCACCGACGAAAGTCCGCTCCCCATGATCTCCAAGTCAACTGCCGCCCACGCGGCCCAGTCCGTGGCGCTGGCCCTGGCCCTGGCAACCAGCGTGCCGATGGTCGCTCACGCCCAGAACATTGCCAGCGTGAACGGCAAGCCCGTCCCGAAAGCGCGTGTCGACATGCTGATCCAGCAGGCCGAACGCAGCGGCCAGAAGGTCGGCCCCGAAATCCAGCAACAGGCGCGCGACCAGGTCGTGCTGCGCGAGATCTTCGTGCAGGAAGCCGAAAAGCGCGGCGTGGCCGCCAGCACTGACTTCCGCAACCAGATGGAACTCGCCCGCCAGAGCATCCTGATCCGCGAGCTGTTCGAGGACTTCCGAAAGAAGAACCCCGTGTCCGACGCCGAAGCCCAAGGTGAATACGACAAGTTCAAGGCCCAGGCCACCGGCACCGAGTACCGCGCCCGCCACATCCTGGTCGACAAGGAAGAAGAGGCCGTGGCGCTGATCAAGAAGATCAAGGCCGGCGAGAAATTCGAAGACCTGGCCAAGGCCAGTTCCAAGGATTCCGGCTCGGGCGCCAACGGCGGTGACCTGGACTTCGCCAAGCCCGACTCCTACGTGCCCGAGTTCGGCGGCGCGCTGACCAAGCTGAAGAAAGGCGAGATGACCGACACGCCGGTGAAGAGCCAGTTCGGCTGGCACGTCATCCGCCTGGACGACACTCGTGAGGCCAGCTTCCCGGCCTTCGACGAAATCAAGGCGCAGATCAAGCAGCGCTTCGAGCAGGGCAAGCTGCAGAAATACCAGGAAGACCTGCGCACCAAGGCCAAGACCGACTACAAATTCTCGCAGTAGTCATCGAGACAGGCTGCGGGCCAGCCCCGCATGACGACACGGCCGCACCCTGCGGCCGTTTTCGATTCAGGGCATCAGGACGGTCGACCCCGTGGTCTTGCGGGCTTCCAGGTCGCGGTGGGCCTGTGCCACGTCGGCCAGGTCGTAGCGCTGATCGATGCGGATCTTCACCGCACCGCTCTGCACCACGGCGAAAAGGTCATCGACCATGGCTTGAGTGGCTTCGCGCGTGGCGATGTGGGTGAACAGGGTCTGGCGCGTCAGGTACAGCGAGCCCTTGGGCCCGAGCATGCCCGGCGCGATGGGCGCCACCGGGCCCGACGCGTTGCCGAAGCTGGCCATCAGGCCGAAGGGGCGCAGGCAGTCCAGGCTGCGCTCGAAGGTGTCCTTGCCGATCGAGTCGTAGACCACCTTCACGCCCTGACCGCCGGTGATGTCCTTCACCCGGGCCGCAAAGTCTTCGCGCGTGTAGTCGATGGCGTGCGCCGCGCCGTGTTCCAACGCCAGCGCGCACTTGGCCGCACCGCCTGCCGTGCCGATGAGTTGCAGGCCCAGCGCACGCGCCCACTGGCAGGCGATCAGGCCCACGCCACCGGCAGCAGCATGGAAGAGCACGAAGTCGCCGGCTTGCAGGCCCTCCACGGGCAGCGTCTTCTTCAACAGGTACTGCGCGGTCAGACCCTTCAGCATCATGCCGGCTGCGGTGTCGAAGGCGATGCCTTCGGGCAGCCGCACCACGTTCTTCGCGGGCATCACGCGCGCTTCGCTGTAGCTGCCGGGCGGGTTGCTGGCGTAAGCCGCGCGGTCGCCTGCCTGCAGGTGCGTCACGCCCTCGCCCACTGCCTCGACGATGCCCGCGCCTTCCATGCCCAGCAGCAGCGGCAGGGGGTTGGCGTACAGGCCGGTGCGCTGGTAGACGTCGATGAAGTTCAAACCGCAGGCGTGGTGGCGAATGCGGATTTCGCCCGGGCCCGGCGCGCCGACCTCGCGGTCGATGATGTGCATCTGCTCGGGGCCGCCAAAGGCGGTGATCTGGATGGCGCGTGGCATGAAAGGCTCCTGTGGTCTGGACCTCGAGGCTAACCTAGCGCTGCCACCCGCACCGTCGAAAGAATCGCCGCCATGCCGTGGCACCATCGACGTTCCATGAAGCGCCTGACCCATGCCCCCAACGTCGCCCTGGCCACGCTGTGGGCCGACCTGTTGTGCCAGGCCGGCGTCGACGCCGTGGTGCAGCGCGCCTACACCAGCAGCCTGGCCGGCGAGATCCCGCCCGACCAGGCCCTGCCCGAGGTCTGGGTGCTGGACGACAGCGTGCTCGAACATGCGCGCACCCTGCTGCACGACCTGAGCCACCTGCCCTGGGTGCATTGGCTGTGCCATGGCTGCGGCGAGAACGTCGACGGTCCGTTCGAGCAGTGCTGGAACTGCGGCGACCTGCGCCCGGGGCCTGTCACCGCCTGAGTAGGTTTTAGTGATGTCTAAGTGACGCCTGAGTGATGCCTGAGTGATGCCTGAGTGATGCCAGAGCAATGTCGTTGACCCCTCGGCTGGCCTTGCTGATGACCACGCCGCCCCTGCTGTGGGCCGGCAACGCAGTCGTCGGCCGCTTGATGGTCGGCGAGGTGCCGCCGCTGACGCTGAATCTGCTTCGTTGGTCGCTCACCGCACTGATCCTGCTGCCCTTTGCGTGGCGCGCGCTGCTGCCGTGGTCGCGCATCGCCCAGCGCTGGCCCTACCTGCTGGCCGTGGGGCTGCTGGGCGTGGGGCTGTTCAACTCGCTGCAGTACCTGGCGCTGGTCACGTCCAGCCCGCTCAACGTCACCCTTGTGGCGGCCAGCATGCCGGTATGGATGCTGGCCGTGGGTGCGCTGTTCTTTGGTGAACGCGCCACGCCGCGGCAACTGGCGGGTGCCGCGCTGAGCCTGGCGGGGGTGGCCACGGTGATCGGCCGGGGCTCGTGGCAGGCGCTGGCGCAGGTGCGCTTCGTGCCGGGCGACGTGTTCATCGTGCTGGCCGTCATCGGCTGGGCCCTGTACAGCTGGCTGCTGGCGCGGCCGCCGGCCCACATGCGCGGCGCGGCGCGTCCGGACTGGGGCTGGGCCGGCTTCCTGCTCATCCAGGCCCTGTTCGGCTGCGCCGCGGCTGCGCTGTTCAGCGGCACCGAGCAGGCCCTGGGTGCCGCGCCCATACGCTGGGGTCCGGGGGTGCTGGCTGCGCTGTTGTACGTGTCGCTCGGCGCGTCGATCGTCGCCTACCGCTGCTGGGGCCTGGGCGTGGCCACCGCCGGGCCCACGATGGCGGCCTTCTTCAGCAACCTGACGCCCTTGTTTGCGGCCGTGCTGTCGGCCGCGCTGCTGGGGGAGGTGCCGCAGCCCTACCATGCGGCGGGGTTCGTGCTCATCGTGGCGGGCATCGCCATCAGTCTCGCGCGGCGTCCCGCTGTTCCTGCACCCTAGCCGCCCTGCCCGCAGACCCTGGCGACCCTGGAGACCTCATGTTCAGACAAAAGTATCTCGACCACGCCGAGATCCTCAACCAGCTTGCCGCCTGGGCGCAGCAGCATCCCGGGCTGGTGACGCTCGGGTCGCTGGGCACGACCGCAGCCGGGCGCGACATCGCGCTGCTGACGATAGGCCGCAACCCCGGAAACGGACGCCCTGCCGTGTGGATCGACGGCAACATGCACGCCAGCGAGGTCTGCGGCTCGAGCGTGGCGCTGGCCATCGCCGAGGACATCCTGGCCATCCACCAGGGCGCCGACGCCGCCGGCGGAAAGCCGCTGCCGCCGCACATGGCGCAGATCATCCGCGACACGCTCTTCTACGTCGTGCCGCGCATCTCGCCCGACGGGGCCGAAGAGGTGCTCAAGCGCGGCCGCTACGTGCGGTCCAGCCCCGTCGACGACCGCATGCACCGCGGCCATGCGCGCTGGGAGTCGAGCGATGTCGACGGCGACGGCCAGGTCGGCTCGATGCGCCGGGTTGATCCCGAGGGCGAACTCGTCGAACTGCGCAGCGACGACGGACAGGTGCTGGTGCCCGCGGTGCTGGTGGCGCGCCAACCCGAAGACACCGGCCCCTTTTACAAGCTCTACCCCGAAGGCCACATCGCCAACTTCGACGGGCGCACGATTCCCGACCCCTACTTCCTGGGCGACAACGCGTACGACTTCAACCGCAACTTTGCCTATTCCTGGGCGCCCGAACCGCAACAGATCGGCGCCGGCGCCTACCCGGGCAGCGCGCCCGAAACCCGCGCCGTGATGGACTTCGCCACGGCGCACCCCAACATCATGGTGTGGCTGAATCTGCACACCTTCGGCGGCGTGCTCATCAGGCCGCTCGGCGACAAGCCCGACAGCAAGATGAACACCGGCGATCTGGGCATCTTCGAGCAGGTCGAGGCCTGGATGACCGAGCACACCGGGTACGCCAGCGTCAGCGGCTTTCACGAATTCCTGTACGAACCCGACAAGCCTCTGCATGGCGATCTCACCGACTACGCCTACCACCAGCGCGGCGCGCTGGCCTACGTGGTCGAACTGTGGGACGTGTTCAAGCAACTCGGCATCGAGCGCAAGAAGCCCTTCGTCGACCATTACAGCAAGTTCTCGCGCAAAGACATGCGGGCGCTGGCCGAGTTCGACCGCACGCACAACGCCGGCCGGCTCTTCAGCACCTGGAAAAAAGTTCGGCACCCTCAGCTGGGCGAGGTCGAGCTCGGCGGCTTCGACCCGCGCGTGGGCATCTGGAACCCGCCCTACGAGCGACTGCCCGAGACCTGCGCCAGCCAGAGTGCGGCTTTCCTGCGCGTGGCGGCGCTGGTGCCGCGCATCAGCCTCACGATCGTGTCGGAAAGGAAAACCGAGAGCCACACCCGCATCGAACTGCGTGTCGCCAACCACGGCTACCTGGGCAGCGTCGGCGTGCCTTCGGCCAAGGGCGTGCCGCACGCCGAACCGCTGCGCCTGACGGCCCACGGCGACGGCCTGACGCTGCTCGCGCCCACCGAGGCCGTGGTGCAGATCGGCCATCTTGAAGGCTGGGGCGGCGGCCTGCACGGCGGCCCCAGCGTATTCAGCCCCTGGACTCGCGGCAATGGCCACGAGCGCTTCGTGACACTGCTCGTGGCCGGTAGTGGCACGCTGCAGGTGGAACTGGCGAGCTGCAGGGTGGGCACGCAGGCACTGTCGATCGCGGTGGGTTGAGGCGCGTGGCGCGGGGCGACTCTCAAGCCCGTCTGCGCAGCTTCCAGACTTCTTCGCTCGGCCACTGCCGGGCCCACTCGCGGGTCACGGAACCGTGCTGGGCATGCTTGCCGGCGGCTGGCGCGTAAACATCGATCAAGTCCTCGACGTCGAAGCCGGATCGCCGCAGCAACCTGATCCAATCGCCCGCCGAAAGGTGAAACTCGACGCTTTGCTCACCCGGAAACTGCAGCCGGCACATGTTGTGGGCCGGCCGCCGCAGCCTGTCGGTCGCGGCGACATGGCTGTCGTCGGGTGCGCACAGCGCCATCAGGAAAGAGTTGGTGAGAAAGACGAGCTGACCGCCGGGGCGCAACAGGCGTGCCGCCTCCTGGATCCAGCGCGCCGGGTCGGCCCACAGGCAAGCGCCATACTCGGAAATCGCAAAGTCGAACGATGCATCGGGGCAAGGCACCGCTTCCGCATTGCCGTGCAGCAACGGAAAGTCCAGCCCGTGCTGCCGTTGCAGCCGGCGCGCCGTGGCCAATTGCGCTGCCGAGTTGTCGATGCCCACGACACGCGCGCCTCGGCGCGCCATCCAGGCCGACACATAGGCCGTGCCACAGCCGAGCTCGATAGCTTCCTTGCCGTTCAGGTCGTCGGGCAGCAAGCACAGCTCCGACTCGGGGATGTCCCACAGGCCCCAGGTCGGCTCGCCAGCAGCCCAGGCGCGTTCGCCATAAGCCGCGTACTCCTCGGCCCAACCGTCCCACGCGGCACGGTTCAGTCGGACGTGTTCAGGCAATTCGTGGGTCACCAGGGACGTGGGCATGGGCGTGGTCATGGGCATGGAGGAGGTCATGGAAGAGGTCGTGGTGGAGGTCATGGTGGAGGTCATGGACTTCGGCCGCTACACGTCAGAATGTCCCCGGGTACGCCCCGCCGTCCAGCAGCAGGTTCTGCCCGGTGATGTAACCGGCGTGCACGCTGCACAGAAAGGCGCACAACGCACCGAACTCGTCGGCCGAGCCGAAGCGCCGGCTGGGGTTGGCTTGCATGCGCTCGGCCCACAACTCGTCAAACGGACGGCCGGCTTTCTGCGCCGCGCCGTCGGTGTTGCTGCGCAGGCGGTCGGTGTCGAAGGGGCCAGGCAGCAAGTTGTTCAGCGTCACGTTGCGTGAAGCCACGCGCGGCTGGCGCGCCACGCCAGCGACGAAGCCGGTCAGGCCCGAGCGCGCGCCGTTGGACAGGCCCAGCACGTCGATGGGCGCCTTCACCGCGGCCGAGGTGATGTTGACGATGCGGCCGAAGCCGCGCTCGGTCATGGGGTCGATGACGGTCCGGATGAGCTCGATGGGGGTCAGCATGTTGGCGTCCAGCGCCTTGATCCAGGCCTCGCGGTCCCAGGTGCGGAAGTCGCCGGGCGGCGGCCCGCCGGCGTTGTTGACGAGGATGTCCACCTGCGGGCAAGCAGCCAGTGCCGCGGCGCGGCCGGCCGCCGTGGTGATGTCGCCAGCCACCGCGCGCACCTGCACGGCGCCGTTCAGTGCGCGCAGTTCGGCGGCGGTGGCTTGCAAGGCGTCGTCGCCACGGGCCGTGATGACGACATTCACGCCTTCGCGCACCAAGGCCGCTGCGCAGCCCTTGCCCAAGCCTTTGCTTGCAGCGCAGACCAGCGCCCACTTGCCTTCGATTCCCAGGTCCATGTCGATCCTCGTGTGGTGAACGGTCGGCCAGGCACGAGCCGGGCCCTTGTTCCCGGATGCTACGGCGTCATGCCCGCCGGCTGCACCTCGGCATCGGCCACGTAGCGGCGCAACACCGGCGGCGCCCCGCCGACGTGGAAAGCCAACCGCTGCTCGCGCAGTTCGGCGTCGAAGGCGGTGAAGCGCTCCAGCCGCCGCAGGTGCTCGACCCAGCTCTCGTCGACGAAGTACTCGAGGTAACGGCCGGGCACCGACACATCGCGGAACAGACCCCACGACAACGCCCCCTGCCGCAGCCGGGCGCGGCGCGTGCGCTGCATCACCTCGGCGAAGTCGCGGGCCCGCGCGGGGTCGATCTGGTATTGCACCGTCACCATCACCGGGCCCTCGTCGGCGCCGACCTGGTAGGAAGGCTCGGGCGCGGTAACGGCGACGCGGGGCGTGAAGTCCAGGTCGGCGCCGCCTTCCACCGACAAGCGGCGTGTGGCCAGCAGCACCAGGCAGCCGAAGGCGGCAGCGCACAAGACCGCGCCCTGCACTCCGATCAGCGCGGCCGTCTGCCCCCACAGCAGCGAACCCGCGGCGGCGCCGCCCATCAAGGCCATCTGGTAGATCGACATGCCGCGGGCGCGCACCCAGTCGGGCATGGCCATCTGCGCGGCGACGGCCAGCGAATTGGCCACCGATATCCAGGCCATGCCCAGCACCACCATGGCCGGCAGGGCGACCCAGATCTCGGGCACTAGCACCACCACGCAGGACATCGCGGCCTGCACCAGGGTGCCGTAGCGCACGAACGCATTGCGGTCGAAGCGCGCACGCCAGTGGCCGAAGCGAAACGCCGCGAAGATGGCCCCGGCGCCCACGCAGGCCAGCATCAGCGTGAACGACCCGGCACCGCCGCCGTGCAGGCGCGCCGCGACCAGCGGCAGCAGCGCCATGAGCCCGGTGGACTGCAGGAAGAACAGGAAGATGCGCAGCAGCACCACCTTCAGACGCGGGCTCTGCATAGTGAAATTCAGGCCGACGCGCATCGCACCCAGGAACCGTTCCCCGGGCAGGGTGCTGGTGCGCGGCACTGATTTCCAGCGCAGGATGAGCGCAAACGCCACCACCGCCAGCAAGGCGTTGACGACGAAAACGGCAGCCGGGCTGAACGCCGCCAGCAGAACGCCGGCCAGCACGGGGCCCACCACCCGCGACAGGTTCATGGCGATGCCGTTCAAGGCCAGCGCAGACGGCAACTGCTCCCGCGGCACGACCTGCGGCACGATGGCCGCGAACACTGGCCAGCGCATGGCCAGGCCGATGCCGTTGCTGAAGGTCAGCAAGAGCAGCAACGGTGCCGTCAGCATGCCTGCCAGCGACAAACCGGCCAGCACCAGGGCATTCACCGCTACCCACAACTGCGTGGCGGCGAAGTAGCGCCGCCGGTCCACGATGTCGGCCATCGCCCCGCTGGGCAGGCCGAGCAGGAACACCGGCAAGGTCGATGCGGTCTGCACCAACGCCACCATCACCGGGCTGGTGGTCAACTGCGTCATCAGCCAGGCGGCTGCGACGTCGTTCATCCACATTGTCAGGTTGGCTGCCAGCGAGGCAGCCCACAGCCCGCGGAAGACGGGGCCCCGCAGCGGTTCCAGCGCCGCCGGCAGTTCCCTCAAGCTTCTTCCTTGAACGCCACCTCGCGCTTCTTGCGGATGTTCGGCAGCGTCACCACCACGATCATCAGGAAGGCCGCGATCAGCAAACCCGCCGACAGCGGCCGGCTCATGAAGGTGGTCCAGTCACCGCGCGACAACAGCAGCGCACGGCGCAGGTTTTCTTCCATCATGGGCCCCAGGATAAAACCCAGCAGTAAAGGCGCCGGTTCGCAGCCCAGCTTGTAGAAGGTGTAGCCCACGAGCGCAAAGCCCGCGCCCATGTAGACGTCGAAGGAGCCGTTGTTCAGCGTGTACAGGCCGATGCAGCAAAAGCTCATGATGGCCGGGAACAGGAACCGATAGGGCACCGTCAACAGTTTGATCCAGATGCCGATGAGCGGCAGATTCAAGATGATCAGCATGGCGTTGCCCACCCACATGCTGGCGATCAAGCCCCAGAACAGTTCGGGGTTGCTGGTCATCACCTGCGGGCCGGGCTGGATGCCCTTGATGGTCATCGCGCCCACCATCAGCGCCATCACCGCGTTGGGCGGGATGCCCAAGGTCAACATCGGGATGAAGGAGGTCTGCGCGCCGGCGTTGTTGGCGCTTTCCGGGCCGGCCACGCCACGGATGTTGCCCTGGCCGAACGGCACTTCGCCAGGCTTCATGGGCATCTTCTTCTCGAGCGTGTAAGCCGCGAACGACGCCAGCAGCGCGCCGCCGCCGGGCAACACGCCTAAGAGCGAGCCGAGCGCGGTGCCGCGCAGCACGGCGGGGAAGGCCCGTTTGAAGTCGTCGGCGGTGGGCCACAGGCCCTTTACGTCCTTGGTGAAAACCTCGCGCTTTTCTTCCGGCTGGCCCAGGTTGGCAATGATCTCGCCGAAGCCGAAAATGCCCATGGCGATGGCCACGAAGCCGATGCCATCGGTGAGTTCGGGGATGTCGAAGCTGTAGCGCGGCACGCCCGAGATCACGTCGGTGTTGATCTGCCCCAGCAGCAGGCCCAGGATGATCATGGAGATGGCCTTGAGCAGCGAGCCCGAGGCCAGCACCACGGCGCCGATCAAGCCCAGCACCATGAGGCTGAAGTATTCGGCCGGACCGAACTTGAAGGCCAGCTCGGTCAGCGGTGGCGCGAAGGCCGCGATGATGATGGTGCCCACGCACCCCGCGAAGAACGAACCCAGCCCGGCGGCCGCCAGCGCTGGACCGGCGCGACCCTTGCGCGCCATCTGGTAGCCGTCGATGGCGGTGACGACCGAACTGGACTCGCCAGGCACGTTGATCAGGATGGCGGTGGTCGAGCCACCGTACTGCGCGCCGTAGTAGATGCCGGCCAGCATGATCAGCGCCGGCGTGGCGTCGAGCGCGTAGATGCTGGGCAGCAGCATTGCGATGGTGGCCACCGGCCCCAGACCGGGCAGCACGCCGATGAGAGTGCCCAGCAGCGCACCACCGAATGCATAGAGCAGGTTCTGCAGCGTGAAGGCCACGCCGAAGCCGAGGGCAAGGTTGTTGAGAAGTTCCATGGTGTGCTCCTTCAACCGCCTGCGAATTTGGGCAACAGCGGAATCGTGAGCTTGAGCCCCCAGATGAAGATCACCCAACAGCCGCCCAGCAGGACGGCGGCGTTGACCAGCGCCTCCTGCCAACGGAACTCGTCGCCGGCGAGGGCCGACACGAACACCAGCAAGGGCAGCGCGATGAACATGCCGAGGTTGGGCAAAGCCCAGCCAAAGCTGGCCACGGCGAAGACGATCACACCCAGCGGCTTCCAGGCCCAGGGCCCTATCGGGTCGCCGCCATCAACCTCGATGGTCAGCGCCTTGAACAGCACCATGGCGCCCAGCACCGCCATCAACACGCCCAGGCCGAAGGGGAAGTAGGCCGGCCCGGGCCGGGCCGAGCTGCCGAAGTTGTAGTTCAGCGCACCCCACGCGAACAAGGCGCCCACCACCACGAACATCAGTCCGGACCAGAAGTCCCTCTCGCTCTTGATCTTCAATGCCGATCTCCTTGTGCACTTCGAGGGCATTCTAGAGAGACCCCATGCCGTGTTTGGCTGTGGTTTCCACGTACGAAAACCTGTCATGCAGGCGCGTAAGGGCGCACCATGCGCAGCCACTTGCGTGCAGGCAGGCCCAGCGCAAGGAAGCGCTGCTCGATGACGGCGGCCCGTGCGCTGAGCTCGTCACGCCCGGGCACCTGCACGCCGCGGCCCGCCACCACCACGGTGTTGCCTTCGCGTGTGGGGCGCAGGCTCCAAACCTGGTCGGCGCCGAATGCGGCGGCGATGCGCGCAATGCTGGTGTCGAAGCTGGAAGCGCGGCCGAACAGGTTCACGCTGATCACGCCACCCGGCTGCAAGGTGGCGCGGCAGGCCTCGTAAAAGGCCTGCGAATCCAGCACCGGCGCGGCAGCCTCGTGGTCGTACAGGTCGACATGCATCAGCCGCACGTTGGCCGGCACGGCCTGGGCCAGCCAATGCGCTGCATCGCCGCGGACCAGTTCGGTCTGCGCGGGCAGTTGGAACCAGCCGATGTTGGCGGCGATGACCTGCGGGTTGATCTCGACCACGGTGTTGGTCATGCCCAGCTGCTGGCTCATGAAGCGCGTGATGGCGCCCGCGCCCAGCCCCAGCTGCACGGCGCGGCCCTGGCCGAGTTCGTCGCTGGGAATCCACAGCAGGCTGGCCAGCATGCGCTGCACGTAATCCAGCTCCACGCGCTGCGGTTTGCGGATGCGCATGGCGCCCTGCACCCAGATCGAGCCCAGGTGCAGGTAGCGCACACCGTCGAATTCAGACAAGGTCGCGGGGGGCAGTTCGCCGGCCGGCAGCGTGTCGGCCATCAGCGATCCAGTCGTGGCAACGCGGCGCGTACGTTGCTCGAGGTGACGGCCGCGGTGTGCGCCAGCGTCCAGCCGCGCAGCGTGGCCAGCGCCTGCGCGATGCGTGGCAGTTCGGCAGGTTCGTTGCGGGCCTGGGGGGCACCGCCGCGCCGCTCGGCCGCGCTGCGGTACAGCCAATGCGGCGGGATGTCGGGCGCGTCGGTTTCCAGCACCAGGGCGCTGTCGGGCAGCGTGCGGGCCCGTTCGCGGATCTGCAGCGCACGGTCGAAGGTCAGCGTGCCGCCAAAGCCCAGCTTGAAGTTGCGGCTCACGAAGTGTCCTGCCTGCACCGCGCTGCCGTTGAAGGCGTGCGCTATGCCGCCCACGACCTCGATGCGGCGCAATGCCTTCAACAGGCTGTCGGCAGACCGGCGGACATGCAGGATCACCGGCAGCCCCACGTCGCGCGCCAGCTTCAGCTGCGCCGTGTAGAAGCGCTCCTGGCGGACGCGGTCCAGCCCGGGCACGAAATGGTCCAGGCCGATCTCGCCCACCGCCACCAGGCGCGGGTCGTCCCGGCAGGCTTGCAAAGCGGCCTGCAGCCGGTCGAGGTCGTCGTCATGCGCTGCGTCCACGCACAGCGGATGGATGCCCAGCGCGTAGGCGGTGTCGTGCTCGTGGGCTATCCGACGCACTCGCTCGAACTGCCCGGCGGCCACGGCAGGCATCACCAGCCGGCCGACGCCGCGGTCGCGGGCGCGCTGCACCACCGCAGCCCGGTCGGCATCGAACTCCGGTGCGTCGAGATGGCAATGGCTGTCGATCCACAGGCTGGTCCCCATGCGGCGATGATGACGCAGTGGCGCAGGTGGCTTCGGGCGGTTCCGCCTGCAGTCAGTCGGCCTTCCGTGATACCGTTATTTGCAACTCCTCCTGCCCCGCACGCCGACCGCATGAGCAAGGCTCCGTTCTACAGCCGTTCTCCCCGCAGGGCATCACCGCCGGCGGGTGCAAGTTCGGCTGCCGGCGCGGCGGCCGCAGGCGCTGTCGAAGGAGTTGCGGCTCCGGCCGCCGCTGTTGCGCCCCCGGCCCCATCGCGTGGCCCGCGCGGCTGGGCTGCCCGCACCCCGGCGCCGCTGTGGGCACTGGCCGGCGCCTTGCTGGCCTGCGCGGCGATGCTGCTGATGCTCCAGTGGCTGCCGATTCAGCGCGCAGTGACCCAGGACGACATCGACATCGCAGTGCGCGCGTCGCTCGAGAAAGAACCGCTGCCCTCGGCCGCGGCCAAAGCCTACGAGGCCATCCTGCCCAGCGTGGTGCGCGTGATCGGCCTGATGAGCGATGGCGACGACGGCGAAGACCGGCCCGAGAAGCGCGCCATGGAACGCAGCCTGGGCACCGGCGTGGTGATCGTCGACAACGGCACCATCCTGACCAACCTGCACGTGGTGTCCGGCGCCCGCAAGGTGCGCGTGCGCTTTGCCAACGGGCACGAGAGCGATGCGCAGGTCATCAGCGTGCACCCCGAGAACGACCTGGCGGTGCTGAAAGCAGACAGCCTGCCCGACGACCTGGAGGCCGCCACGATGCGCTCCACGTCCGACCTGCGCCCGGGCGACCACGTCATCGCCGTGGGCCACCCTTTCGGCATCGGGCCTTCGGTGAGCCACGGCGTGGTGTCGGGCATGAAGCGCGAATTCCGCTCGCCCGAGGGCCAACGGACGCTGACCAACCTGATCCAGTTCGACGCCGCCGCCAACCCGGGCAACTCGGGCGGGCCGCTGGTCACGATGGACGGTCATGTGGTGGGCGTCGTCACCGCCATCCTCAACCCGTCCGAGCAGCGCACCTTCATAGGCATCGGCTTTGCCGTGCCGATCGAGAACGCCGCCTCCGCCGCCGGCATGCCCCCGTTCTAGAAAGCACCGTTGCAATGAGTGAATCCGCCGAATCCACCGCCACGTTGATGGAGCGCCTGCTCTACGAGGTCAAGCGCGTCGTCGTCGGGCAGGACCGCTTTCTCGAACGCGTGCTGGTGGCCATGCTGGCGCAGGGCCATCTGTTGGTCGAAGGCGTGCCCGGCCTGGCCAAGACGCTGACCATCAAGACACTGGCGCGCACGATCCGCGGCAGCTTCAAGCGCATCCAGTTCACGCCCGACCTCGTGCCCTCGGACCTGATCGGCACGCGCATCTACAACCAGAAGACCGGTGAATTCAGCACCAACCTGGGCCCGGTGTTCGCCAACCTGCTGTTGGCTGACGAGATCAACCGCGCCCCGGCCAAGGTGCAGAGCGCCCTGCTCGAAGTCATGCAGGAACGCCAGGTGACGATTGCCGGCGAGACCCACCGCGTGCCCGACCCCTTCGTGGTGATGGCCACGCAGAACCCCATCGAGACCGAGGGCACCTACCCGCTGCCCGAGGCCCAGGTCGACCGCTTCATGATGAAGGTGGTGGTCGATTACCCCACCGAGGAAGAAGAGTTCGTCATCGTCGAACGCGTCACCGGCGCTGCCGTCGAGGTCAACGCCGTGGCCGACACCTTCGCGCTGGCTGCCCTGCAGCGCGAATGCCGCGAGGTCTTCGTCGACCCGGCGCTGATGCACTACGCGGTGAAGCTGGTGAGCGCCACGCGCCGGCCCGAAAAACACGACCTGGCCGACATCAAGCCCTTCCTCACCTATGGCGCAAGCCCGCGGGCCACCATCGGCATGGTCGAAGGCGCACGCGCCCTGGCACTAATGCGTGGCCGGCGCTACGTGTTGCCCGACGATCTGGTCGACCTGGTGCCCGACGTGATGCGCCACCGCCTGGTGCTGAGCTACGAGGCCCTGGCCGCGAACATCACGCCCGACGAGATCGTGCAGCGGGTGCTGAAGAAAGTCCCTGCCCCCGACGCGCCGCTCAAGCATGGCTGAGTTGGCCGACACCACGCCCGAACAGCTGCTGCGCCGATTGGAGTGGACCGTGATACGCCGCCTGGACGGCCTGCTGCAGGGCGACTACCGCACCCTGTTCCGCGGCGGCGGCATCGACCTGGCCGACCTGCGCGAATACCAGCACCACGACGACGTGCGCCACATCGACTGGAACGTCACCGCGCGGCTGCAATTGCCGCAT
>ENA-OBIT01000269-OBIT01000269.1-metagenomes-genome-assembly--contig:-NODE-269-length-22837-cov-3.794_pt1 | contig 22837 bp, 20 predicted proteins | sample MGYA00153386_OBIT01 | MGnify analysis MGYA00153386
TGCCGACCAGCACGCCGTGGTCCATCCCCCCCAGCGAGCCGATGTCGCGCTCGGCCATGGTCTGAATCGCGTCGAACAACGACTGCTCGGGCGTGACGGTGTAGAGCGTGCCGCCCTTGACACGCAGGATGTCGCTCACTTTCATGACTGAGGTACTCCGGATTGACGAACTTGCAACTCAATATAGCCCACCAACGGCTCGACGAGCCGCGCTTCGATGTGCGTCGCCGAACCTGTGCACGACCCGGCACAACCGCTGGTCGCAGACCCAAACAGTCGCGCCCGCGATCACCGCGATCAACGCGACCGATGCAGGCCATCGTCGAACGTGAATCGCTGGGTGTGCTCGGATTGCCCAGCCAGCGTCAGGACATCGACGTGACCTCGGGCAACGATCTCACTGCAAATCGGACACGCGACCACGTTCACCCGATCAGTTCGGCCAAGGTCAGGTCAAGCAAACCGGCGCGGGTCCAGAAGGCACCGGCGGGCAGCGAGTCGTCCAGCAGCAGTCGTGTCAGCAGCGGCTTGGCGCGGGTCGACGTCAGGTCGCAGATCAGCACGAAGCGCGAATCGCCTTGTTCGTCGAGCCGGCCGACCCAGTCCATCGACAGCAGGATTGCAAGCACCGGCTCGATCTGCAACGGATCGACGCGCAGCGACCGCGACAGTTCGCCCACGCCGAGCGCCCGGCCGACGCCCCGCTGGGCCTGCGACATTTCGCGCAGCAGGGTGACAGCCAGCGCAAAGCGCGCGCCCGACACGTCGGGCCAGCGCGCCACGTGCATCTGCAGGCTCGGCGCGTACGCGGCGATTACCGCGCCCAACAGCACGATCACCCAGCCCAGGTAGATCCAGACCAGCAAAATCGGCACCGTTGCGAACGCGCCATAGACCAGCGCATAGCCAGGCACGGTGCCCAGGTACCAGCCGAGCAGCTTCTTGGCGACTTCGATACCGACGGCCACGAACGCCGCCCCCGACAACGCGTGGCGCCACTGAACATGGGTGTTCGGAACAAAGCGGAACAGGCCGGCGATGCCCAGCAGCAGCGAGCCGAACTCGATTGCCGACAGCAGCCACTGCACGCCGCCTGGAAGCGCTGCGGCCACGCCCCTGGACGACGAGATCGCATAAGACGTCAGGCTCAGACTGAGACCCAGCAACAGCGGGCCCAGCGTGACCGCCGACCAATAGACCAGCACGCGCTGAGCGATCGGCCGCGGCTTGCGCACGCGCCAGATGCCGTTGAGCGTGCGGTCGATCGTCAGCATCAGCGTCAGCGCGGTAAAGCCCAACGCCACCAGACCGACCGCCCCCAGCCGGCTCGCCTTGCCGGCGAACTGCGTCAAGCCGGTCAGCACCGGCTTGGCGATGCTGTCGGGCACCAGGCTCTGGACGAAGTAGTTCTGCAGCGCGTCCTGGAAGCTCGCGAACATGGGAAACGCGGTGAACAGCGCCAGCATCACGGTCACCAGCGGCACCAGCGAGATCAGCGTGGTGAAAGTCAGGCTGCCAGCGGTCAGGCCCAGGCGGTCTTCGCGGAAGCGGATGCGCAGCGTCTTCAGCGTCTCCAGCCAGGGCCAGGTTTGCAAGGTCTGCAGCGCCAATTCCAGCTGGGCACGCCAGCCTGGCCGCCAGGCACTCGGGGTATTCATTGCTGGCATCATAGGGTCGATGAATGCAGCGTCTGCCCCGTCCCAACCCGTCGCCTGGACCCGAGGTGTCGCCGTCGGCAGCCTGCTGGCGCTGATCGTGCTGGGCCTGGCCTGGGAGCTTTGGCTGGCCCCGCTGCGGCCGGGCGGATCGTGGTGGGTGCTGAAGGTGCTGCCGCTGGTGGTGCCGCTGGTCGGGCTGCTGAAAAACCGCATGTACACCTATCGATGGGTCAGCCTGATGGTCTGGCTGTATTTCACCGAAGGCGTGGTGCGCGCCACCACGGAGCGCGGCACCGGCCAGTGGCTGGCAGGCATCGAGGTGCTGCTTTGCGTGCTGCTGTTCGCGGCCTGCTCGGCGCACGTGCGTTGGCGGCTGCGCGACGCCAAATCGGCCGAGCTTCCCACGACGGCGTGAGCCTGCTGGACGACCTGCGCAGCGTGGTCGGCCCGGCGCAGGTGCTGACCGACGGCGACCTGTCGGGCTATGAAATCGATTGGCGCAAGCGCTACGTGGGCCGCGCCCGCGCCGTGGTTCGGCCGGGCTGCACGGCCGAAGTGGCCTCGATCGTGAAGGCCTGCGCCAAACACGGCACGAGCCTGGTGCCGCAAGGCGGCAACACCGGCCTGGTGGGCGGCTCGGTGCCCGATGCGAGCGGGCAGCAGGTGCTGCTCAGCCTCGGGCGCATGAACCGCATCCGCGCCATCGATCTGCCCAACCTGACCCTGACCGTCGATGCCGGCTGCGTGTTGCAGACTGTGCAGGATGCCGCGACGGACGCCGGTCTGCTGTTTCCGCTGCGGCTGGCGTCCGAAGGCAGTTGCACGATCGGCGGCAACCTGGCGACCAATGCCGGCGGCACGCAGGTGCTGCGCTATGGCAACGCACGCGAACTGTGCCTGGGGCTGGAAGTGGTGACGGCGCACGGCGAGGTGTGGCACGGCCTGGGCGGGCTGCGCAAGGACAACACCGGCTACGACCTGCGCGACCTTTACATCGGCAGCGAAGGCACGCTCGGCGTGATCACTGCCGCCACCCTGAAACTGCACCCGCGGCCGGCTGCGGTGTGCACGGCGTGGGCCACGTTGCGCACGCTCGACGACGCGGTGGCGTTGCTGCAGCTGGCGCAGGCCCGGCTCGGTGCCGGCCTGACCGGCTTCGAGGTGATGGGCGAGTTTGCCTTGTGCCTCGTGCGCAGACACTTCCCGCAGCTGCCCGCGCCCCTGCCGCCGGCGCCGTGGACTGTGTTGCTGGAACAGTCGGACAGCGAAAGCGAAACCCATGCGCAGGCGGCGTTCGGACAGCTGCTGGAGGCGGCGCTGGACCGCGGCCTGATCGGCGACGCCGCGGTGGCGGCCAGCCAGGCGCAATCGCGCGCGATGTGGCAGCTGCGCGATTCGGTCCCGCTGGCGCAAAGCCTCGACGGGCTCAACATCAAGCACGACATCGCCCTGCCCGTGTCGGCCATCGCGGCGTTCGTGGCGCACACCGATGCGGCGCTGCAGCGCGCCTTGCCGGGCGTGCGGCTGGTCAACTTCGGCCACCTGGGCGACGGCAACCTGCACTACAACGTGCAGGCGCCGCCCGGCGTGGCCGCCGATGAGTTCCTGCGCGAGCACGAGGTGGCCGTCAATCGGTGCGTCTACGACGCCGTCGCCGAGCACCACGGCTCGGTGTCTGCGGAGCACGGCATCGGCGCCTTGAAGCGCGACGAACTCACGCGCCGCAAGCCCGCGGTGGCACTGCAACTGATGCGCGCCATCAAGGCCGCGCTCGATCCGCACGGGCTGATGAATCCCGGCCGCGTGCTGTGACGCGGCGGACGTTGACTTGCTGAACTCGACGACATCGATGCGAGCTTTACAAGGCGCGTCCTCGGCCGGCCCGGCCGATCCGCGGTCTGCCGGAGACTCCATCGAATGCCCGATGGGATGCTCAACGGATGCGCCACCGCAGGCGCGAACCGAGCGTTCCTGCAAGGCGCGCCCGCGGGCCAACCGGTGGCTCACCAGCGGCGGGTCCGCTGACCGACGCCGGGATTTCCGCGATGACTATTGCGACGACTGACCCGAAGGCCGACCAGATGACGGACTCGACCGCCGACTCGATCACCGACGTGGCCGGCCTCAGCGTCGGCCACGACACCGACCCGCGCCGGCCCACCGGCTGCACCGTGGTGCTGACGCCGCAAGGCGCCACCGCCGGCGTCGATGTGCGCGGCGCGGCGCCCGGCACGCGCGAGACCGAGCTGCTGTCACCGTTCAACGCGGTGCAGCAGGTGCACGCGGTCCTGCTGGCGGGCGGCAGCGCCTTCGGCCTGGATGCCGCGGCCGGCGTGATGCGCTGGCTCGAAGAACGTGGCCACGGCTTGTTGGTGGGCCCGGCCCGCGTGCCGATCGTGCCGGCCGCGATCTTGTTCGACCTCTGGGTGGGCGATCCGCAGGTGCGCCCCGACGCCGCGGCCGGCTACCGCGCCTGCGAGGCCGCCAGCCGCGGCATGCCGGCGCAAGGCAACGTCGGCGCGGGCGCCGGTGCCACGGTCGGCAAGCTGTTTGGGGGGCAGCGCGCGATGCGCGGCGGCATCGGCACCGCATCGATCACGCTGAACGGCACGACGGTCGGTGCGCTGGTGGCGGTGAACGCGGTCGGTGATGTGATCGATCCGGCCAGCGGCCGCGTCGTGGCGGGCGCGCGCAGCGTCGACGGCCGGCATCTGAGCGGCAGCATGCAGGCGCTGCTTGGCGGCGAATTGCCGGTGCCGATGCTGGCCGGATCGTCCACCACGATCGGCGTGCTCGCCACCGATGCGGTGCTGAGCAAGGCGCAGGCCGGCAAGCTGGCGCAGATGGCACACGACGGCTTGGCGCGCAGCATCAATCCGGTGCACACGATGAGCGACGGCGACACGGTGTTCGCGCTCGCCACCGGCACGCGAGGCGCCAGCGACCACAGCGTCGACCTGACCTGGCTCGGCGCGCTGGGCGCCGAGGTGATGGCGCGCGCGGTGCTGCGCGCGGTGCGGGCGGCCGAGACGCTCGAGCGGCCCGGACTGCCGTACCTGCCGTGCGCCGGCGACTTCGATAGGCTGCTGCCGAAGCGCGCGATGTCGCTGCGTGGCGCCTCGCTGTAGACAGTGTCGGCACCGCTGACATAGACTGGATTTTTACGATGAATGGAGAGCGCGCGATGGCAACGCTGAAGACGGCTGAACTGAAGATCAACGGCGATCGACTGTGGGGCAGTCTGATGGAGATGGCCAAGATTGGCGCCACGCCCAAGGGCGGCGTGTGCCGTCTGGCGTTGACCGATTTGGACCGCCAGGGCCGCGACCTGTTCGTGCGCTGGTGTCGCGAAGCCGGCTGCACCGTCAAAGTCGACAGGATGGGCAACATCTTCGCGCGACGCGCCGGCCGCAACAACGATCTGGCGCCGGTCGGCACCGGCAGCCACCTCGACAGCCAGCCCACCGGCGGACGCTTCGACGGCGTCTACGGCGTGCTGGCCGGGCTCGAAGTGATCCGCACCTTGAACGACCTGGGACTCGAGACCGAGCGCCCGGTCGAAGCCTCGGTCTGGACCAACGAGGAAGGCTCGCGCTTCGCGCCGGCGATGGTGGCCTCGGGCGTGTACGCCGGCGTGTTCACGCTGGAGTACGGCCTGTCGCGTGCCGACGCCGACGGCCTGACGATGGGCGAGGAACTGCAGCGCATCGGCTACGCCGGCACCGAGCCCGTCGGCGGCCGGGCCGTGCATGCGTTTTTCGAGACCCACATCGAGCAGGGGCCGATCCTGGAGGCCGAGGGCCAGACCATCGGCGTCGTCACCGACGCACAGGGCCAGCGCTGGTACGAGCTGACGCTGACCGGCCAGGATTCGCACGCCGGCCCGACGCCGATGCCGGTGCGGCGCGACGCGCTGCTCGGCGCCGCGCGCGTGATCCAGCTGGTCAACGAAATTGGCCTGAAGCACGCGCCGCGGGCGGTGTCGACGGTGGGCATGATCAACAGCTATCCGAACTCGCGCAACGTGATCCCGGGCCGGACCTTCCTGACGGTCGATTTCCGCTGCCCCGACAACGACGAGCTGGCGCGCATGGATGCCGAGCTGAAAGAAGGCGTGGCGCGCATCGCGGCGCAGGGCCGGCTCGAGTTCGATCTGAAGCAGATCTTCCAGTACGACTGCGTGCACTTCGACGAGAGCTGCGTGGCGATGGTGCGCGCCGGCGCGCAGGCGCTGGGCTACAGCACGCGCGACATCGTCTCGGGTGCGGGGCACGATGCGTGCTACATGTCGCAGGTGACGCCGACCGCGATGATCTTCGTGCCCTGCATCGGCGGCATCAGCCACAACGAGATCGAAGACGCCAAGCCAGAATGGATCGAGGCCGGCGGCAACGTGCTGCTGCAGGCGATGCTTGCCAAGGCCAATGAACTGCCGGTGGCGGCCGCAGCGGTCGAGGCTGCCGGCGTGCTTGCCTGAACTTTCAAGGAGTCGAACATGAGTGTCCTGATCCGCGGCGGTACCGTCGTCAATGCCGACCACAGCGTGGCGGCCGATGTGCTGTGCGAAGGCGGCTTGATCACTGCCATCGGAGCCAACCTGCAGGCGCCCTCCGGCTGTGAAATCATCGACGCCGGCGGCGCGCTGGTGATGCCCGGCGGCATCGACCCTCACACCCACATGGAACTGCCCTTCATGGGCACCGTGACGAAGGACGACTTCTACACCGGCACCGCGGCCGGCGTGTCGGGCGGCACCACGATGATCATCGACTTCGTGATTCCGAACCCGAAGCAGCGCCTGATGGAAGCCTGGGACAACTGGCGCGGCTGGGCGCAGAAGTCTGCCGCCGACTACAGCTTTCACGTCGCCGTGACCTGGTGGGACCAGAGCGTGTCTGACGACATGGGCACGCTGGTGAACCAGCACGGCGTGAACAGCTTCAAGCACTTCATGGCTTACAAGAACGCCATCATGGCCGACGACGAGGTGCTGGTGAACAGCTTCTCGCGGGCACTCGAGCTCGGCGCGATCCCGACCGTGCATGCCGAGAACGGCGAGCTCGTCTTCCAACTGCAAAAGAAGCTGGTCGCCGCCGGCATCACCGGCCCCGAAGGCCACCCACTGTCGCGCCCACCTGCGGTCGAAGCCGAGGCGGCCGAACGCGCCATCCGCATCGCGCAGGTGCTGGGCACGCCGCTGTACATCGTGCATGTCTCGACCGAAGACACGGTGCAGGCCATCATGCGTGCGCGCAGCGCTGGGCAGCGCGTTTATGGCGAGGTGCTGGCCGGGCATCTGACGATCGACGAGTCGGTCTATCGCCACCTCGACTGGAACGTCGCCGCCGCGCACGTGATGAGCCCGCCGTTTCGCGCCAAGCACCACCAGGACGCGCTGTGGGGCGCGCTGCAGTCGGGTCACCTGCACACCACCGCGACCGACCACTGCGCCTTTTGCGACCAGCAAAAAGGCGCGGGCAAGGCCGACTTCAGCAAGATCCCGAACGGCTGCGCCGGCATCGAGGACCGCATGCCGGTGCTGTGGGATGCCGGGGTCAACACCGGCAAGCTCACCCCCAACGAATTCGTGCGCGTGACGTCGACCAACGCCGCGCAAATCTTCAACCTGTACCCGCGCAAGGGCGCGGTGCGGGTCGGCAGCGATGCCGACCTGGTGGTGTGGGACCCGGCCGCCCGCAAGACGATCAGCACCGCCAGCACGCTGTCCAAGGTCGGCTACAACGTGTTCGAGGGCCGCCAGGTGACCGGGCTGCCGGTGGTCACGGTATCGCGCGGCAAGGTGGTGTGGGCCAAGGGCGAACTGCGCACCGAGCGCGGCGCCGGCGCCTATGTGCCGCGGCCGGCCTTCGCGCCGATCTTCGACGCGCTGCGGCGCCAGGCCGGGCAACACGTGCCGCAGGCCGTGGTGCGCGCGGCCTGAGTTCGCACACCTTGCGCTTCCGCGCATGCCGTCCATTCTTGTTTCACTCGCCTGAAGGAGTTTCATGGGCAGCCCTGACATTCAGGCCGGACGATTGCCGGCCTGCCAATACGTCGCCAATTTCAGCGATGCACACCCTGCCTTGACGCCCGTGCAGGCGCTGATCGAGGCCGAACGCTGCTACTACTGCTTCGATGCGCCGTGCGTGCAGGCCTGCCCGACCGGCATCGACATCCCGTCGTTCATCCGCCGCATCTCCGAGGACAACCTGCGCGGCGCGGCGCGAGCGATTCTCGAGGCCAACGTGTTCGGCGGCATGTGCGCACGCGTTTGCCCAACCGAGGTGCTGTGCGAACAGGCCTGCGTGCGCAACACGCTTGAGGACAAACCGGTCGAGATCGGTCTGCTGCAGCGGCGCGCCACCGACGCCTATTTCGCCCGACCCGGCGCGCCGCTGTTCACGCGCGCCGTCAGCACGGGTCAGCGCATCGCGGTGGTCGGCTCGGGGCCGGCCGGGCTGGCTTGTGCGCACCGGCTGGCGATGCTTGGCCACGAAGTGTCGGTGTTTGAATCGCGGCCGCTGCCGGGTGGTCTGAACGAATATGGCCTGGCGACCTACAAGACCGTCGACGGCTTCGCGCAACAGGAAATCGACTGGCTGCTGTCGATCGGCGGCATCACGCTTCAGCACGGCATGGCGCTCGGTGAGCAGATCCATCTGGCGCAGCTGCAAATGGATTTCGCGGCCGTGTTTCTGGCGCTGGGGCTGACCGGCGTCAACGCGCTGGGACTGCAGGACGAGAGCCTCGAGGGTGTCGGCAACGCGGTCGAATTCATCGCCGGTCTGCGCCAGGCCAGCAACCCGGCAGAGGTGCCGGTGGGACGCCGCGTGGTCGTGCTCGGGGGCGGCATGACCGCCATCGACGCGGCGGTGCAGTCGCGCAAGCTCGGCGCCGAGCAGGTCACGATCGTCTACCGGCGCGCGCAGGCGCAGATGCCGGCCTCGAGCCACGAGCAGCAGTGGGCGCAAACCAATGGCGTGTCGATCCGCAGTCACGGCGTGCTGAAGTCGCTGGCGTCCGAGGCAGGCCGGGTGCAGGCGGCCACCTTTGCCACGGTGCGTGAGGTCGACGGTCGGCTGGTCGAGACGGCCGACCGCTGGACGGTGCCGGCCGACATGGTGCTCAAGGCCATCGGGCAGACCCTCGTGGCGGTCGATCCCGGCCTGTCCGCGCTGAGGCTCGAGCGGGGCCGCATCGCAGTCGACACGCAGGGTCGCAGTTCGCTGGCGGGCGTGTGGGCCGGCGGCGATTGCACGCACGGCGGGCAAGACCTGACGGTGGAAGCGGTCGAGCACGGCAAGATCGCCGCGCACTCGATCCACAGCGCCCTGACGGGTGCGCCGGCGTACCACCGCGAGCGACGGGCCACTGCTTGAACTGGCTCACCGGTGTCGCCCGGGGCGACCCGATGGACGCCGCCGACAGCGCCATCGGGCCGCGGCGTGAGACTGCAAATCACGCCACGGCGCCATCAAACGGCGCCACCGGACCCCGTCATCGGATCACGCCATCGAATGGCGCTTTCACACAACGTCATCACACAGCGTCATCACACAGCGTCATCACAAAGCGCCATCGAACAGCCCGACCAGACAACGACACGAATCACCGCGGTCCGACAGCACAGCACACTGCACTTTGAAACGCGACAGGAACCACCATGGCCCAGCTCCGCTCCACCTTTGCCGGCATCCAGAGCCCGAACCCGTTCTGGCTGGCGTCCGCGCCGCCGACCGACAAGGAATACAACGTCGTGCGCGCCTTCGAGGCCGGCTGGGGCGGCGTGGTCTGGAAGACGCTTGGCGAGGCCGGGCCGCCGATCGTCAACGTCAACGGTCCGCGCTATGCGGCGCTGTATTCGCACGATCGGCATCTGATCGGCTTCAACAACATCGAGTTGATCACCGACCGTCCGCTCGAGGTCAACCTGGCCGAGATCGCGCGCGTGAAGCGCAACTGGCCGGACCGCGCAATGGTGGTGTCGATCATGGTGCCGTGCGAAGAGCAAGCCTGGAAAGCGATCCTGCCGCAGGTCGAAGACACCGGCTGCGACGGCATCGAGCTCAATTTCGGCTGTCCGCACGGCATGAGCGAGCGCGGCATGGGCTCGGCGGTCGGGCAGGTGCCCGAGTACATCGAGATGGTCACGCGCTGGTGCAAGCACTACAGCCGCCTGCCGGTGATCGTGAAGCTCACGCCCAACATCGCCGACATCAAGCCGCCGGCGCTGGCCGCGCAGCGCGGCGGCGCCGATGCGGTGTCGCTGATCAACACCATCAACTCCGTGATGGGTGTCGACCTGGACTCGCTGCTGATCTACCCCAGCACCGGACGCACCGGCTCGCACGGCGGCTACTGCGGCCCAGCCGTGAAACCGATCGCCCAGAACATGGTGGCCGAGATCGCTCGAACCCCGGCGATGGCCGGCCTGCCGATCTCGGGCATCGGCGGCATCACGACGTGGAAAGACGCCGCCGAATACATCGCGCTGGGCTGCGGCAACGTGCAGGTGTGCACCGCAGCGATGACCTACGGCTTCAAGATCGTGCAGGACATGTGCAGCGGACTGTCGGAATACATGGACGCCAAAGGCTTCGACAGCATCGAAGCCTTCCGCGGTCGAGCCGTGCCGTCGATCGTCAACTGGAACCAGCTCAACCTGAACCACGTCGACAAGGCCGTGATCGACCAGGACTTGTGCATCCGCTGCGGGCGCTGCCACGTGGTGTGCGAAGACACTTCGCACCAAGCCATCACCTCGATGAAGGACGGCCAGCGTCACTTCGAGGTGATCGACGCCGAATGCGTGGGCTGCAACCTGTGCGTGTCGGTGTGCCCGGTGCCGCAATGCATCACGATGCACGCGCTGAAGCCCGGCCAGACCGACACGCGCACCGGCCGGGTCGTGCAGGGCGACTACGCCAACTGGACCACGCATCCGAACAACCCCGCCCGGGTCTGAGTGCCGCGTGATTGCACCTAACCCCGCGTTGTCGACGTCCGCCGCCGCAGATGTCGTCGCCACGGTAACGGTCGACGACGTCTCGGTCGTTTACCCGTCCACCGAACACACCGTCACCGCGCTCGACCGTGTCAGCCTCGACATTCGCGCTGGCGAGTTCGTTTCGCTGATCGGGCCGTCCGGATGCGGCAAAACCACCTTGCTGCGAGTGATCGCCGACCTGGAACAGGCCACCTCGGGCAGCGTGCGCGTCAACGGCCGGAGCGCCCACGACGCGCGGCTGAAGCGGGCCTACGGCTACGTGTTCCAGGCGCCAGCGCTGTTTCCGTGGCGCACCGTGCTCGGCAATGTGTGCCTGCCGCTCGAAATTCACGGCATGGATCGCGCGCAGGCGCGCCAGGTCGCGCTCGACCACCTGCAGCGCGTCGGCCTGCAGGGCTTCGAGGGCAAGTACCCCTGGCAGCTGTCGGGCGGCATGCAGCAGCGCGTGTCGATTGCGCGCGCGCTCGGCTTCGAGCCGCAGTTGCTGATGATGGACGAGCCGTTCGGGGCGCTCGACGAGATCACGCGCGACCGGCTGAACGAGCAGTTGCTGGGGCTGTGGCGCTCCGAGCGGGGCAGCGAACGCCGCACCGTCGTGTTCGTTACCCACTCGATCCCGGAGGCGGTGTTCCTGTCGTCGCGCATCGTCGTGATGTCGCCGCGGCCGGGACGCATCGTCGACGTGATCGAGTCCGGCCTGCCGACCGACCGCACGCTGGAGATCCGCGACACGCCCGAGTTCAGCGCCATTGCGCACCGCGTGCGGATGGCGCTGCAGGTCGCGCATGGCGGGCACTGAGCCGGCTCGCGGTCGGCTCGCCGCGGCCTGGCACCGCCACGGCCCGGTGCTGGTCGTGCTGGCCGCCGTGCTGCTGCTCTGGTACGGCGCGGCGGTGTGGCTGAACGCGCCGCAGGTGATCGAACGCACGCTGTCGTCGCAACCCGGCTGGGGCGTGGCCGACCTGCTTCGACTGACCTGGTCGATGGACCGGCCGGTGCTGCCGGCACCGCACCAGATCGCGCTTGACCTGTACGGCTCGGTGTTCGGTTGGCCGCTCGATTCGCCGCGCAATCTGCTGTACCACGCGGCGGTGACCAGCAGCGCCACCTTGCTCGGCTTCGCGATGGGCACCGCGCTGGGCGCCGGGCTGGCGGTGGCGATCGTTCATTCGCGCACGCTGGAACGCAGCCTGTTTCCGTGGGTGATCGCGTCGCAGACCGTGCCGGTGCTGGCGATCGCGCCGATCGTCATCGTGATCCTCGGCAGCATGGGCCTGGGGGGCGTGTTCCCGAAAGCCGTGATCTCGATGTACCTGTGCTTCTTTCCGGTCGCGGTGGCCCTCGTCAAGGGCCTGCGTTCGCCCGGCGTGCTGGAGCTGGAGCTGATGCACACCTACGCCGCGTCGGCGCGCGACACGTTCTGGAAGCTGCGCGTGCCGGCATCGCTGCCGTTGCTGTTTCCGTCGCTGCGGGTCGGCATCGCAGCCGGCTTGGTCGGTGCGATCGTCGGCGAACTGCCCACCGGCGCGCAAGCCGGGCTGGGCGCGCGGCTGCTGACCGGTTCGTACTATGGCAACACGGTGCAGATCTGGTCGGCCCTGGTGATGTCGGCGCTGCTCGGCCTGCTGCTGACCGGCGCCGTCGCCGCGGTCGAGCGCTGGGTCGCCCCCGGAGGCCGCAAATGAACGATGAAATGAACGATGCATGGCTGTGGCCGGTCTTGGTGGTGCTGATGGTGCTGGCCGTCTACAGCGTGCGCCGGCTGGCGTCGCTGAGCGCTGGCGACTGGCTCGGCCGCTTCGGCACGCCGATGTTGTTCGGTGCCTGGGTGCTGCTGTTCTGGGAACTGCTGACGCGCGCCTTCGAGGTGCCGCGCGTGTTGCTGCCCGCGCCCAGCGTGATTTGGCAGTCGCTGCAAACCGGTTCCGGCGTGCTGGCATCCGACTTCGTGCAAACCGTGCTGCACTCGGCACTGATCGGGCTGGCCCTGGGCTGCACGCTCGGCTTCGGCACCGGCGTGCTGATCGACCGCAGCCCGTTTCTGCAACGCGGCCTGCTGCCGCTGGCGGCCTTGGCCAGCACGGTGCCGCTGGTGGGCATCGCACCGATCATGGTGATGTGGTTTGGCTTCGATTGGCATTCCAAGGCCGCGGTGGTGGTGGTGATGACTTTCTTTCCGATGCTGGTCAACACGCTCGCCGGGCTGGCTGAATCAGGCCACATGGAGCGCGATTTGATGCGTTCGTACGGTGCGAGTTACTGGCGCACTCTGCTGTCGCTGCGCATCCCGGTGGCGCTGCCGTTCGTGTTCAACGCACTGAAGATCAACTCGACCTTGGCGATGATCGGTGCCATCGTGGCCGAGTTCTTCGGCTCGCCCACCGCCGGGCTGGGCTTTCGCATCTCGACCGAGGCGGCACGCCTGAACATGGGCCTCGTGTGGGCGGCCATCCTGGTGGCCGCGCTGGCCGGATCGATCGGCTATGGGTTGATCGGCTGGATCGAGCGCCGCGCGACGTTTTGGCACCCGTCGTTCCGTCCCGGCCGATGACCTTGCCGCGCTCTCAAAAGCGCTTCGTCCGCCTTGGGCTGAGCGAAACTAGTCCACTTTTTCCCACCCCGCCGCAAGGCAAACCCGGAGCTTTCGCAATGCGTAGAACGACTCTCATGCTGTCCCTGATGCTGGCCGGTCTGGCCGGCCCGGCCATGTCCGCCGACAAGGTCACCGTGCAAATGAAGTGGCTGCCGCAGGCCCAGTTTGCCGGCTATTACGTGGCGCAGGCCAAGGGCTTCTACAAGGACGTCGACCTCGACGTGACGATCAAGCCGGGTGGCCCCGACATCGCACCGGCGCAGGTGCTGGCCGCCAAAGGCGCCGACCTGGCGGTTGACTGGATGCCCAGCGCGCTGGCAGCCCGCGAGGCCGGCGTGCCGATGGTCAACGTGGCGCAGATCTACAACCGCTCGGGAATGATGCTGACCTGCAAGAAGGCCAGCGGCGTCGCGACACCCAAGGATTTCAAGGGCAAGACGCTCGGCGTCTGGTTCGGCGGCAACGAATACCCTTTCCTGAGCTGGATGGGCACGCTGGGCCTGAAAACCAGTGGTGCGTCACCGGACGTGAAGGTGCTCAAGCAGGGTTTCAACGTCGACCCGCTGCTGCAGAACCAGGCCGCCTGCATCTCGACCATGATCTACAACGAGTATTGGCAGGTGATCGACGCCGGCGTCAAGCCGACCGACCTGGTCACCTTCCCGTATGAAGACCAGGGCGTGGCGACCCTGGAAGACGGCCTCTATGCGCGCGAGCCCGATCTGAAGGACGCCGCCTATGTCGCCAAGCTGGCGAAGTTCGTCAAGGCGAGCATCCGCGGCTGGGAATACGCCATCAAAAACCAGGACGAAGCCGTCAAGATCGTGCTGACCGCCGATACCTCGGGAGGCTCGAGCGCCGCGGTGCAAAAGCGCCAGCTCGAAAACGTCGCGAAGCTGATCACCACCGCCGGCACGCCGACGATGGGCCGGCTCGACCCGGCCGCCTATCAGCGCACGGTCAAGGTGTTGCTGGCCGGCGGCGGCGACCCGGTGATCAAGAAAGACCCGGGAGCCGCGGCCTGGACCCACGCGGTGTGGGACAAGGCGATGGCGAAGTAAGTGCCGCCTGCCGCCGGCGGCAACGCGCCGGCGGTGACGTGGCACCGCCACGACCGCACCGAAGCCGGAGCCGCCTCCCACCAAAGCGCGGCCGGCTGTCGGCGGATATCGGCCTCGACCTCGCGTTCAGTGTGTCGACGGCGTCGCGGTCGCGATCTCCCGGGACACCAGCGCCTCGGGCCGCAGGCCCCAGTGATCCATCGCCGCCAACAGCACGATCGATTCGCCGTCGTGCAGCAGTCGGTCGGCATGGACCACCGCGGTGCACAACTGCATCACGACGCGCCGCAGGGCGGGCTCCCGGACCTCGCCGAACAGCCGTTCGATCAGGCGCGGTTCGATGTGGCAGTGCGCCTCGCCCCGCACCGCGGCGTCCGACAGCAAATCGGCGCAAAAGTCGTGCACCACGGCGCGCAGCCCGCCACGGCCGATGTACAGCAGGTCATCGGCCCGCAGGCCTTCGAGGACCTCGAGCTCGACCCGCTTGAGCTGGCCGTCGCTGACCAGTGTCATGGCGACGATGCGAGCCGCGGCTTGCGGGCTGTCAAGAGCGTAGATGCGCACGTTTAAATCCTCGTGAAGGCTGAGAGGCAGGTTGAAAGCAATGGGAACAAGAGCGCTGTCAGTCGTCGCCGCCACCGCCGATGCCGAGCAGGCTGAGCAGGCCGCTGAACAGGTTGAAGATCGACACGTACAGGCCCACTGTGGCGAGCACGTAGTTGGTCTCACCACCGCTGACGATGCGGCTGGTCTCGAACAGGATCAGGCCGGCCGACAGCAGCACCACCATCGCCGAGACCCCCAGCGCCAGCGCCGGGATCTGGAAGAACGCAGCCCCCACGCCGGCGAGCAGCGCCACGATCATGCCGGCGAACAGGAATCCGCCCATGAAGCTGAAGTCGCGTCGGGTGGTCAACACCCAGGCCGACAGCGCCAGGAAGGTGACCGCCGTCGAGGCAAGCGCCATCGTGACGATCTGGCCGCCACCGTCGATGGCCAGCGTGCGACCGATCACCGGACCCATCGTGTAGCCCATGAAGCCGGTGAAGGCGAACACGCTGAGCAGGCCCCAGGCACTGTTCGCCAGTTTGTGAGTGAGGAACAACAGGCCGAGCATGCCAACCAGGCTGACGACGAGCCCCGGCGCAGGCAGACCGAACGACGCGCTGCCACCGGCCACGCCGGCGCTGAACAGCAAGGTCATGGCCAGCAGGCCGTAGGTGTTGCGCAGCACCCGGGTCACGTCGGCCGCCAGTGGCGCGTTCGTCGAATTCGCAGCGGTGGCGCGCAGGGGGTGGGACAAAGCGTTGTCGATCCGGTTCATGAAAAACTCCTTGTGAAATTGGTCGGGGAAAAGTCGACTGGCTCAGCCGGCGGTGATCAGATCTTCGGCAGTCCGTGCGGTGCGGGGCGAATGGCGCGCTTGCTTGAGCTGGCCGATGCGCTTGTGGGCCACGCGGCGCGCCCGGTCGATCGTGCGGTCGATCAAACCGGGCAGGTCGGCGCCACGGTCCTCGACCAACATCCAGCCGCCGCCATCGAGGTGCAGCAACACCCTGCAGCGCTTGTCATCGCCGCCGCGCGGACCGTTCACGTCTGTCAATCGGACCTCGACCCGGCGGATGCGGGCACTCAGCCTCGACAGCGCAAAACCAACGCGCCGCGTGATGCGCAGCGAGTGCTCCGGCAGCAGGAGAAGGTTCGAAGGGCAAATGTCGATCTGCATGGCGTCGGCTCCTTTGAAGTGCCGCGAGGATTCGCGACTGTTGCCAATCTAGGGCCGTTGCACTCGCAGGTAAATGCGAATCTTCCTGCGATTCACTTCGCATAATCCGCAGCATCTGATGCCAACACCGCCGCCGTCGCCAAACGGGTCGCCCCATGAACTTCAAGCACCTCCACTACTTCTGGGTGGCCGCCAAGGCCGGCGGCATCCTGCGCGCCGGTGAGCAGTTGCACACCACGCCACAGACCCTGTCGGGCCAGATCAAGCTGCTCGAGGAACGACTGGGCCGCAAGCTGTTCCGCAAGAGCGGCCGCAACCTGGAACTCACCGACGAAGGTCACGTGGCGATCGGCTATGCCGACCAGATCTTTGCGCTGGGTGCCGAACTCGAAGCCGCGCTGCAGCTGGCACGCAGTGGCCCGCGCACGCTCGACTTTCGGGTCGGCGTGTCCGACTCGGTGCCCAAGGCAGTCGCCTGTCAGCTGCTCGAGCCGGCCTGGGGCGTGCCCGAGCCGATTCGCCTGATCTGCGTCGAGGGCAAGCTGCGCGACCTGCTGGCGCAGCTGTCGGTGCACCGCGTCGACCTCGTGATCGCCGACGAGCCAATGCCGCGCCAGCTCAGCGTGAAGGCCTACAACCACGCGCTGGGCAGCACGGCGACCAGCTTTTTCGCGGCCGAGCGCGTGGCGGCGACCCTCAAAGGCGAGTTTCCGCAGAACCTGAACGGCGCGGCGATGCTGATCCAGGGCAGCGCGTCGCCGATGCGGCCCCGCCTGGAGCAATGGTTCGTGCAGCACGCCGTGCAACCGCGCGTGGTGGGCGAATTCGACGACGCCGCGTTGATGAAGGCCTTCGCCAGCGAAGGGCGCGGCATCTGCGCCGCGCCTGCGGTGCTCGAAGACGCGACCTGCGCGCAATACGGGCTGCGCGTGATCGGTCGCAGCGCCGAGCTGATCGAGGAGTTCTACGCCATCTCGTCGGAACGCCGCATCACGCACCCGTGCGTCGCCGCCATCACCAGCGGTGCGCGCGGGCGCCTGCTGCAGTTCTGAATGCCCTGGCCGCGACCGCCCCCGGGGCTGCGCCGGCCTGGCCCCTCGGGGCAGTCCCGCCGCAACGTCGCGTCGGTGTGAGATCCCAAGCCGCCGGGCTGGACGACAATGGGCTGCCCGACGCGACCCCGAGGTCTTGTGAAGCTTTCGCAGCTGCTCTTTTGTCAAGGTTTCGGCGCGCGGCGCGAATGCGAAGGCCTGGTCTGGGGCGGCCACGTCAGCATCGCCGGCGTGGTCTGCGACGACGCGCAGCAGGACGTTGAACCGCAGGGGCTGCTGTTCAGCGTGCGCGGCGTGACATGGCCGTACCACGCGAAGGCGTTGGTCCTGATGCACAAGCCGGCCGGTCACGAATGCTCGCAAAAGCCCAAACACCATCCGAGCGTCTACAGCCTGCTGCCCGCGCCTTTGCGCAGGCGCGACGTGCAGGCGGTCGGACGCCTGGACGAAGACACCACCGGGCTGCTGTTGCTGACCGACGACGGCCCGCTGATCCACCGCCTGACCTCACCAAAAAAGCATGTGGCGAAGGTCTACGAGGTCGGCTGCAAGCACCCCGTCGATGACGCGCAAGTGAGGCAATTGCTGGCCGGCGTGAGCCTGCTCGACGACCCGGCGCCAGTGCGCGCCGCGGCCTGCACGATCAATGGCGAATACAGCCTGAGCCTGACGCTCACCGAGGGCAAGTACCACCAGGTCAAGCGCATGATCGCAGCCGTCGGCAACCGGGTCGAGACGTTGCACCGCAGCGCCTACGGTGCGTTGACGCTGCCCGCAGACCTCAAACCCGGGCAGTGGCGCTGGCTGCCCGGTCCGCAGGCCATCGACGGCCCCTGATGCACGGCGTGAACACGCCGGCTGACGACGGCGCGTCTCACGGTCCGTCAAGCGACCGCCAAGCGCTTGGGCGCTGAGAACACGGCGACTCGGGCGCCGATGACGCTGCCGGATAATTCGACATGCGCGTTTTCAGAGGCACCCAACACCGCGGCATCGCACCGGCCTGCGCGCTGACGATCGGCAATTTCGACGGTGTGCACCGAGGCCACCAGGCGATGCTGGCGCTGCTGCGGTCGGAGGCCGAACACCGTGGCCTGCCGGCCTGCGTGCTGACCTTCGAGCCGCACCCACGCGACTATTTTGCTGCGCTGGCCGGCAAGCCCGAGTTGGCACCGATGCGCATCGCGACGTTGCGCGACAAGCTCGGCGAACTCGAGCGCTGCGGTATCGAACAGGCCGTGGTGCTGCGCTTCGACGCGGCCTTTGCCGCTCAGTCGCCGCAGGCTTTCATCAGCGACGTGCTGTTGCGCGGCATGGGCGCGCGCTATGTGCTGGTGGGCGACGACTTCCGCTTCGGTGCGCGCCGCGCCGGCGACTACGCCATGCTCGATGCCGCCGGACAGGTCGCCGGCTTCGACGTGGCGCGCATGAACAGCTACGAGGTGCATGGCGCCCGCGTCTCCAGTTCGGCCGTGCGCATGGCGCTCAGCAGCGGCGACATGGCGCGCGCCGCGCAGCTGCTCGGGCGCCCATACAGCGTCAGCGGACACGTGATCCACGGCGCCCAACTCGGCCGCACGCTGGGCGCCAGCCAGCCCGGCGCCGACGACGGTTTTCGCACGCTGAACCTGCGCTTCAATCACCCGCGGCCGGCCGCCATGGGCATCTTCGTGGTGCGCACCCACGGCCTCGAAGCGCGCCCTGTCGACGGCGTGGCCAGCCTGGGCCTGCGACCGACGGTGGACGACAGCGGCCGCGTGCTGCTCGAGGTTCATTGCCTCAACTGGCCCGCGGCTCTCGGCGCGCAGGGTGGCTACGGTAAACTCATCAGGGTGGAATTGCTGCAGAAACTGCGCGACGAAGCCCGCTACGACGGGCTGCAGGCATTGACCTCAGCGATACGGCAGGACGTGGCGCAGGCGCGCGCTTATTTTGCGGCGCACTCGCCCAACGACGCCATGACCGGCCGCCAGACCACGCGCGACCGAATTTAAAGCTCGCCGCCCCGCTGCCCGCGAGTTCCGGCCTTGCTGCCGGCCCCTGAAACAGAGTCGCGCCGCCTGTGCGCCGCCCTGACAGTTCGAAAAAGAAACCTTGCCATGACTGACCCGACGCCTGTCCGCACCGCTGCTCGCACCGATTACCGCGCGACGCTGAACCTGCCCGACACGCCGTTCCCGATGCGCGGCGACCTGCCGAAGCGCGAGCCGGGCTGGGTGATGGAGTGGAACGAGCAAGGCACCTACCAGCGGCTGCGCGACGCCCGCCACGGCGCGCCGCGCTTCGTGCTGCACGACGGCCCGCCGTATGCGAACGGCCAGCTGCACATCGGCCACGCGGTCAACAAGATCTTGAAGGACATGATCGTCAAGGCACGCCAACTGGCCGGCTTCGACGCCCTGTACGTGCCGGGCTGGGACTGCCACGGCCTGCCGATCGAAAATCAGATCGAGAAGATCCACGGCCGCCAGCTCGGCCGCGACGAGGTGCAGGCCAGAAGCCGCGCTTACGCCACCGAGCAGATCGCTCAGCAGATGGCCGATTTTCAGCGCCTGGGCGTGCTGGCCGACTGGCAGCAGCCGTACCGCACGATGGACTTCGGCAACGAGGCCGGCGAGATCGGCGCACTCAAGAAGCTGATGCAGCGTGGCTTCGTCTATCGCGGCCTGAAGCCGGTCTACTGGTGCTTCGACTGCGGCTCGTCGCTGGCCGAGTTCGAGATCGAATACGCCGACAAGAAGTCGCAGACGCTCGACGTCGGCTTTCTGTGTGCCGAACCGGCACGGCTGGCCGCGGCCTTCGGCCTCGCGTCGCTGAGCCAGCGTGCCTTCGCCGTGATCTGGACCACCACTGCGTGGACCCTGCCCGCCAACCAGGCGCTGAACCTGAACCCGGCGCTCGACTATGCGTTGGTCGACACCCAGCGCGGCCTGCTGCTGCTGGCCAGTGCCCTGGTCGAGGCCTGCCTGAAGCGCTACGGCCTCGAAGGCCGCGTGGTGGCCACCGTCGCGGGGCAGGCGCTGGCTGGCATCGAGTTTCAGCATCCGCTGGCGCAGGTTGATCCCGGCTATGACCGGCTCAGCCCGGTCTATCTGGCCGACTACGCGACCGCCGACGACGGCACCGGCATCGTGCACTCGTCGCCGGCCTACGGCGTGGAAGACTTCAACTCCTGCATCGCCCACGGACTCACCCCCGAGCAGATCCTGAACCCGGTGCAGGGCAACGGCGCCTTTGAGGCCGCGCTGCCGCTGTTCGGCGGCACGCACATCTGGAAGGCCAGCGCGCGAATCATCGAAGTGCTGGCCGACGCCGACCGGTTGTTCGCCACGTCCGACCTGCAGCACAGCTACCCGCACTGCTGGCGCCACAAGTCGCCGGTGATCTATCGCGCGGCCGCGCAATGGTTCGTGCGCATGGACGCCGCGAACGGTCCCAACGACGGCGTGTTCGCTTCCGAGGCAGCGCCACACACGTTGCGCGAGACCGCGCTGGCCGCCATCGAAGCGACCCGCTTCTATCCCGAGAACGGCCGCGCGCGGCTGCGCGACATGATTGCCAACCGGCCCGACTGGTGCATCAGCCGGCAGCGCAACTGGGGCGTGCCGCTGCCGTTCTTCCTGCACAAGGACAGCGGCGAGCTGCACCCCGACACGCTGGTGCTGATGGACCGCGCTGCGGCCTTGGTGGCGCAAGGCGGTGTCGAGGCCTGGTCGCGCCTGGAGGCGCAAGACTGGTTGGGTGCGATGGGCGAACATTCGGCCGCGCATTACAGCAAGAGCACCGACATCCTTGATGTGTGGTTCGACTCCGGCAGCACCTTCTTCCACGTGCTGCGCGGCAGCCACGCCGGCGCCGGCCGCGACGACGGCGGACCCGAGGCCGACCTTTACCTGGAAGGCCACGACCAGCACCGCGGCTGGTTCCATTCGTCGCTGCTGATCGCCTGCGCGATGGACGGTCGCGCGCCCTATCGCGGCTTGTTGACGCATGGCTTCGCGGTCGACGGCGCCGGCCGAAAGATGAGCAAGAGCCTGGGCAACGTGGTGGCACCGCAGGTCGTCAGCGACAAGCTCGGCGCCGAGATCATCCGGTTGTGGGTGGCCTCGACCGACTATTCGGGCGACCTGGCGGTGGACGACAAGATCCTCGCCCGCGTGGTCGACGCCTACCGCCGCATCCGCAACACGCTGCGCTTCCTGCTCGCCAACACCAGCGACTTCGACGCGGCGACCGACGCCGTCCCGCTGGCCGAAATGCTCGAGATCGACCGCTGGGCGCTGGCCCGCGCTGCGCAGTTCCAGCACGAGGTGCTGGCGCACTACGAGGTGTACGAGTTCCACCCGGTGGTGGCCAAGCTGCAGGTGTACTGCTCGGAAGACCTGGGCGCCTTCTACCTCGACATCCTGAAGGACCGGCTCTACACCACCGCCGCCAGCTCGCACGCCCGCCGCTCGGCGCAGACCGCACTCTGGCGCATCACGCATGCGATGCTGCGCTGGATGGCGCCATTCCTCAGCTTCACGGCGGAAGAGGCGTGGAAGGTGTTCGCGCCCGGGCAGTCGCCGACGATCTACACCGAGACCTACAGCGACGTGTCCGGCTGGCTGGACGCCCCGTTGCTGGAGCGCTGGAAGCGCATTCGCGAGATCCGCGAGGTGGCCAACAAGGACATCGAGGCGGTGCGCACCGCGGGCCTGCTGGGTTCGTCGCTGCAGGCGTGCCTGCTGATTGGTGCGGGCACCGACGACCTGGCATTGCTGGCCTCGCTGGGCGCCGACCTGAAGTTCGTCACGATCACTTCGAAGGCCACGCTGACCTCGGCCGAGACGTTGACCGTGACCGTGACGCCGGCGAGCGCGGCCAAATGCGAGCGCTGTTGGCACTACCGCGACGATGTCGGCCACGATCCGGCGCACCCGACGATCTGCGGGCGCTGCACCAGCAACCTGTACGGCGACGGCGAACGCCGCACGGTGGCCTGACATGACGGTGCACCCGATCTCACGACGCTCGCGGCCCTGCGGCACGGTTTCGCATCGATCCTCGCCAGTCACCCGCGAGTGCGCAGGTGCTTGTTCGGCACGGCCTGCGTCAAACGTCCGGGCTGGTCGGCACATCCAGACGGCCGGGTCGCGCTGATGGTCACCAAAAAACAACCGGGCCCGTCGCTGCTGCCTTGGCTGGGCATCGCGCTGATCATCATCCTGGCGGACCAGTTCACCAAGACGCTCGTCATGGGCATGTTCCAGCTCGGTGACAGCCGCAGCATCACCTCGTTCTTCAACCTCGTGCGGGTGCACAACGCCGGCGCGGCGTTTTCGTTTCTGGCCGGCGCCTCGGGCTGGCAGCGCTGGTTCTTCGTCGGCATCGGCGCGGCAGCGGCCGTGTTCATCGTCTGGATGCTGCGCAGCCATCCCGGCCAGCGGCTGTTTTGCTGGGCACTGTCGCTCATCCTCGGCGGCGCGCTGGGCAACGTGATCGACCGGCTGCTGCACGGCCACGTGGTCGACTTCATTCAGCTGCACCTGGGCGGCTGGTACTTCCCGTCGTTCAACATCGCCGACAGCGCCATCACGGTGGGCGCCGCCTGCCTGATCCTGGACGAGATCCTGCGCGTGCGCCGAGCGCGCTGACGCAGCCGCCGATCGACGCCGTCAGGGCTTGAGCCCGAGCATGTCCGCTTGCGCGTGTCCAGGCTCAGCCTCGCGCGTGCCCGGGCATGTCCGGCTTGCGGGCG
>ENA-OBIT01000271-OBIT01000271.1-metagenomes-genome-assembly--contig:-NODE-271-length-22804-cov-6.36287_pt1 | contig 22804 bp, 16 predicted proteins | sample MGYA00153386_OBIT01 | MGnify analysis MGYA00153386
GCTCCAGGTCGAGGCACCCAGCGTGGCCGCCGCGCCTGCGGTCTCGGGCCAGAGCGACGCCGCCGCCACCAGGGCCGTCACCACCCCCATGGTCAGGCCGACGAACCCGGTCAAGCGCTGGAGCAGCGCCGCAAAGGGGTTGGGCTCGATGTGTTGCGACCACCCCACCAGCCACCAGCCTGCCCCGGCCGCTGCCAGTGCTGCGGCCTGCGCCCACCACCACAGGCCGGGCGGCGACGCCCACCACGCCACGCCCAACCACCCCAAGGCCAGCGCCCATGTCGCCATGGCGAACAGGCCGGCCCGGGGCTGGCGGCGCGGGTGCAGCAGCAGCGCGTGCACGGCTGCGGCCGAGATGAACGCGTCGAGTGCCAAGGGCCCCCACAGCGCCAGTTGGGCGCCGGGCAGCGACGCACCGAACCCCGGCAGGCTGGCCACCGCCAGAAACGCAAGGTGCACCGCCAGGCAGGCGGCCATCAGCAGATACAGGGCATTGCGCGCTTGGGGCCGTACCAGCAGCGCCGACAGGCCGAGCCCCAGCAGGGCCAGGGCCAGCCCGTTGAAGACCCAGAACACCAGCCCGAGGCCGGCCACAGTGCGTGGCGCGGGATTTAGCGTCACAGCGCTGCCATCGCCAAAACCCAGTTGCACGGGGCCTTGGGCCAGCAGGGCGGCCAGGGTCTGCTGCTGGGTGGTCTGGCTCTGGCGGCGGCCGTCGTCGACCTGCCATCGCGGCAGGCTGTGGAGCAGCAGGGCGTCGGGTGTCAGGCGCTCGCCACTCGGCGCGGAAATCGCGGTGAGGGTCTGGCCGATCGAGCCCGCCAGGGCAGGCAGCGGGCTGGACTTCAACACCACGGCACCGCGGGCATCGGCCCGCCACTGCGCGTCGATCCAGGGTGCCGCCGCGAGCTGCCGCACCCACAAGGCCAGGGCCAGGCCAGCCAGCCCCAGCAGCAGCACCACGGCACGCCGCTGGGGGCGGCTCAGGTGCGGCAGACGAGGGCGGCTGCTGGTGCGGTCCGGCGTACCGGGCTCGAAGGCCGAGTCAGGACCGGGCCGCTCGGACTGCGGTGCAGTGGGGGGCGAAGACATCGCAACCGCGCCTGGTCGGGCCGGCGGCGCTCAGGCCTGGCCGGTCAGACCAGCCCTTGCTTGCTGGCCAGCACGGCGGCCTCGGCGCGACTGGAGACGTTGAGCTTCTTGTAGATCGACTTGATGTGGTCGTTGACGGTGAACCACTTGATGCCCATCAGGCTGGCGATTTCCTTGATCGTGAAACCCTTGCTCAGGTAAGTCAGCACCTCGGTTTCGCGCGGAGTGAGACGCTCGGTTTCCGGCGCCTTTTCCATCGGCACCGGCCGGCTGGTGCTGAAGCCGCTGGTGGTGACGAAGCCTGAATCGGGTGCCTGCCAGTCGCCCCCACCCCCACCCCCAACCCCGCCCCCGCCCGGGCCGTGGCGAAAGTGCGTGAGCAGCCGGCGCGCGATGGCCGGGCTCAGTGGTGGCTGGCCGCGCACGATCTTCTGCAGTTCTTCGACCAGCACCTCGAAGCGGTCTTCCTTGAGCAGGTAGCCGTCTGCCCCGCACTGCAGCGCGGGGAACAGGTGCTCGTCGTCGGAATACAGCGTGGTGACGATCTTCGTGGCCGGGTACCGGACCAGTTCGGCGAGCAGCTCCATGCCGTTGCCGTCGGGCAGTTCCAGGTCGACCAGGATCAGCTTGAACGGGTCCGTACCGTGCAAGCCCTGCGCGCCGCCCGTGAGCGATATGTGCCGGCGCGCCGTGAGCAGGTCGCCGGCCTCGGTGATCTGGTTGGCGTCGCTGAAACTTTCACGCACCACGCGGCACAGGAAACTGCGCGCGACCGGGTTGTCTTCGAGGATCAATACCTTGACGGTCATCCGTGTGGTCTCCTGACACGTCCAATCATGCTAGCGCCGATCCTGGCGGGTCAAGGGTTCACGAGCAACAACTTGCCGCAAACCTGGCGGCTGCCCATGCGCGCGTAAGCGGCCGGCAGTTCGCTCATCGGCAGGCGCCGATCGATCACCGGCTTGACCAACCCCTGCGCGTACCACTGCGCCAGCTGGGCCATCGCGGCGGCGTGCTTCTTCGGCTCGCGCCGCACGAAGTCGCCCCAGAACACGCCCACCACCGACGCCCCCTTCAACAGCGCCAGGTTCCAGGGCAGGGCGGGGATGCCGCCGCCGGCAAAGCCCACCACCAGGTAGCGCCCACGCCATGCGATGCCGCGGAACGCCGGCTCGGCCAAGTCGCCGCCCACGGGGTCGTAGACGACATCCGGGCCCTTGCCGACAGTGGCTTGCTTCAGGGCCTCGCGCAGCGGCGTGGTGCTGTAGTTGATGGTGGCGTCGGCGCCGAGCTGCATGCACAGCGCGCACTTCTCGTCGCTGGACGTGGCAGCGATCACGCGTGCGCCCGCAGCCTTGGCGATCTGCACGGCCGCGGTGCCAACACCCCCGGCCGCGCCCAGCACCAGCACGGTTTCGCCGGGCTGCAAGGCGGCCCGGTCCATCAACGCGTGGTGCGATGTGCCGTAGGTGAAGGCGAAGGCCGCGCCGTCCTCGACGGCAAAGCCCGGTGGCAGCGGCAGCACCTGTGCGGCGCTGACGCAGGCATGGGTGGCAAAGCCGCCGTGGCTGCCGATGGCCGCCACCGCATCACACACCTTCAAGTGGCGCACGCCGTCGCCGACGGCATCGACCCGGCCGGCGAATTCCGAGCCCGGCACGAAGGGCAGTGGTGGCTTGACCTGGTACTTGCCGACGACCGTCAGCAAGTCCGGAAAGTTCAGGCTGGCCGCTTCGATGGCGATGCGCACTTCGCCGGGCGCCGGCTCGGGCGTGGGCAGGGTTTGCCAACGCATGGCGCCGATGCCGTCCAGGGTTTCACAGAGCCAGGCTTGCATGGGGGTGTCCTCGAAGTCCCGTGCCGAGGCTGGCGGGGGACTGGCGATCATAGACAGCGGCTGGCCACGCCGGACAGCGTGCCAAATGAAGGACTTAAGCGGCCGAACTCCAGCGATCGAGCCGGGGCCCCGAACTTCAAACTCAGGCCTGCGTGCCGACTGTTCGTCAGCGGCATGCGTCTGATGAATCCGCAATTTCCCTCACGTCGTCGCAGACTGCACGCCCACCGCGCCTTGCCGTGGGCCTTGCTGTGGCTGGCCGCATGGGCCGCCGCCCCGGCAGCCGCGCGATGCCTGGACGAGGAATCGCTGCAAGCCTTCACGGCGGGCGACGTCACTGCAGGTGCCGCGTCTGCGGCGGTGGTCGAACCCCGCGTGCTGCTGCAACAGATGGTGCGCGATGCACTGGTACGCAGCAACGCCGTCGGTGCGACGGCCCTGCTGGCCGAAGCTGCCGTGTTGGACATCAACGAGGCGCGCTCGGCCAAGGCCGTGCAGGCCAACGTGGGGGGCGGCTTCGGCCCCGGCGGCACCAAGACGGTGGGCATCGCCGAAACGGCTGCCGTGCAGCTGCGCGCGTCGCTCAGCGTCAGCAAGACGGTCTACGACGGGGGCAGGGTCGACCGCCTGGTCGACTGGCGCACCCAGCTGGCCGAGTCGGCGCGCTACGGCCACCTGTCGCAACAGGAACAGATCTCGCTGATGACGGTGACGCTCGCGCTGGAGCGCAGCCGCTACCGATCGCAGACCCAGGTGTACCGGCAATCGGCACGCAAGATGTCGTGCTTGGTGGAAGCGCTGGAGACCATCGTGCGCGCTGACCGCGGCCGCGCCAGCGAGCTGGTGCAGGCGCAGAAGTCGCTGCAGCAGGCCGAGCTTGCGCAGGAGCAGAGCCAGTCCATGGTGCGGCAGATCGAGATTCGCTTGCGCCGCCTGGTCGGCGACGGGCTGCCGCCGACCGACGGGCTGTCGACGGTGTTTGCCGGCGTGCCTGCGCTGGACCAGCTGGTGGCCGACGTCGAGAAGTCGCCGGACATCGGGGCGCTGAACGCCCAGGCCGCCGCGGCTGGGCGCTATGCCTCGGCGGTGGAGGTCAGCAGCCGTCCCGTGGTGAGCCTGGCCGCGTCGGGCAACGCGGCGATCAGCCAGGGCGGCAGCCGTGGCAATTCGCAGAACGGGACTTACTCGGTCGGGGTGCTGTTCAACGTGCCACTGCTCAGCCCGGGCCTGGAATCGGCCACCGACGCCGCCCGCAAGCGCGCCCAGGCGGCGCGGCTGCAACGTGCCGACGAGGTCGAGTCGCGGCGCTTTCGCGTCGCCGAGATCCACGAGCAGGCGCTGTCCAGTGTCGACCGTGCCCGCCGCGTGGCCGCGGTGCTGCGCGAAAGCGAGCAGGTGCGCAACTTCACGCTTCAGCAATGGCAGCAACTGGGCCGGCGCAGCCTGTTCGACGTGATGGGTGCGGAGAGTGAGCACTACAGCCTGCGCGTGGCCTACGTGAATGCCCTGCACGATGTGCAGATGTTGAACGCCAACCTGCTCGCGTTGGGGCGGGGGGTTTCGGAGTGGCTGCGTTGAGTATCGACCCCGGAGCCGCCCATGTCCGCCCTTGACGCCGTGTTCCGCCAGGATGTCCTGAGCGCCCCCACGTCTTCGCGTGTCGACCCGCTGGCGCGCGTGGCCCCTGAGGTGGTGCTCCCCAGCGATGTGGAGATCAAGTCCGGCGCCTACCTGCCGGCGGGCGTGGTGCTCGACACGGGTTGCCGCATCGGGCCTAACGTCGCCTTCGTTGAAGGGGCGCCCATCATCGTCCGGCGCGGCGTGCACATCGGCGCCAACGCCACCATCCTGCCTGGCGTGACGCTGGCTGCGCGCTGCGTGGTGCGGCCTGGCGCGGTGGTTGGTCGTTCGGTGCCGCCAGGCGCCATCGTCGAAGGCAACCCGGCGGCCATCACCGGCTATGTCGACACCCAGGCCGGCCCGGCCGGGGTGATGCACACGCTCGCCACGCCCAGCCGCTCACGCATCGAAGCGCTGGCGCCGCGCGGCGTCACTCTGCACCATTTTCCGGTCATCCCCGACTTGCGCGGCAATCTCACGGTCGGCGAGTTCGAGCGCGAGATCCCGTTCGCCCCGCGGCGCTGGTTCATGGTTTTCGGCGTGCCCAGTCGGGAGGTGCGTGGCGAACATGCCCACCACGCCTGTCACCAGTTCCTGCTGTGCTTGCGCGGCAGCTGCGCGGTGGTCGCCGATGACGGCCGGCAGCGGGTGGAAGTGCTGCTCGACGCGCCGCAGCGCGGCCTGTACCTGCCGCCGATGACGTGGGGCATCCAGTACAAGTATTCCGCCGACGCGATGCTGATGGTCTTCGCATCGCACCACTACGACGCGGCGGACTACATCCGCGAGTACGACGAGTTCCTGGCCATCGTGCAAGCCGCGCCGCTGGCGGTGCGGGAGGCGTGATCATGGCAAGCATCTACGTCCACCCGCTGGCCGACGTGCAGGCGTGCGAAATCGGCTGCGGCACGCGCATCTGGCAATTCTGCGTGGTGCTGCCGGGCGCGCGCATCGGCCGCGACTGCAACCTGAATGCACAGGTGCTGGTCGAGAACGACGTGGTCGTCGGCGACCGCGTCACCGTCAAGCCCGGGGTGCAGCTGTGGGACGGGCTGCGCGTCGAGGACGACGTTTTCATCGGTCCGAATGTCACCTTCGCCAACGACAAGTACCCGCGCAGCAAACACCCGCCGCCGGCGTTTGCGCGCACCGTGCTGCGCCGCGGTGCGTCGATAGGCGCCAATGCCACGGTGTTGGGCGGCGTGGAGATCGGTGCCGGTGCCATGGTGGGCGCCGGCAGCGTGGTGACCCGTGATATTCCCGCCGGCGAGCTGTGGCTGGGCAATCCAGCCCGGCGCCGCGGCCCTGCGCCGCGCGCCGACGACCTGACTGCGCAAGAGCAAGGGGCTGGTGCGTGATCCCTTTTCTCGACTTGAAAGCCATCAATGCTGCGCAGCGCGCCGAGCTGCTCGCCGCGTTCGAACGCGTACTTGATTCCGGCTGGTACATCCTGGGCCAGGAGGTGCGAGCTTTCGAAAGCGAGTACGCGGCCTGGTGCGGTGCGGCGCACGCCGTCGGCGTGGCCAATGGCCTGGACGCCTTGAGCCTGGTGCTGCGCGCCTGGGGCATCGGACCCGGCGACGAGGTCATCGTCCCGTCCAACACCTACATCGCCACCTGGCTGGCTGTGACCCACGTCGGCGCCACGCCGGTGCCGGTGGAGCCCGACGCGCGCACATACAACCTGGATCCGGCGCATGTGGCAGCGGCCATCACGCCACGAACCCGCGCGCTGCTGCCGGTGCATCTGTATGGCCGACCGGCCGAGTTGGGACCGCTGCTGGATATCGCGCGCCACCATGGGATGAAGCTGCTGGAGGACGGTGCACAGGCCCACGGCGCCACTTACCGTGGCCAGCGGCTGGGCGCGCACGGCGACGCAGTGGCGTGGAGCTTCTACCCCGGGAAGAACCTGGGCGCGCTGGGCGACGGCGGTGCGGTGACGACGAACGACGCGGCGCTGGCGGCGCGGCTGCGCACGCTGCGCAACTACGGGTCGCGCGTCAAGTATCACAACCATGAGGTCGGCTTTAACTCGCGCCTCGACGAACTGCAGGCCGCGCTGCTGCGCGCCAAGCTGCCGCGCCTGGCCGGCGACAACGCGCACCGTGCCGCGTTGGCTCGGCAGTACTTCGATGGCCTGGCGGGCTTGCCGGGGTTGGGCCTGCCCGATGCCGCGTTGCCAGCCGGCAGCACCAGCGCGTGGCACCTGTTCGTGGTGCGCCACGCGCAGCGCGACTGCCTGGCCGCCGCGCTGGCCGAGGCCGGCGTGGGCACCGTCATCCACTACCCGGTGGCGCCGCACTTGCAGCCGGCTTATGCGGCGATGAACCTGCCGCGCGGCAGCCTGCCCGTAAGCGAACGGCTGCATGCCGAGCTGCTGAGTCTTCCCATCGGCCCCACGCAGACGGTTGCACAGACGACGCAGGTGATCAGCGTATTGCGCGAGGCCGTGTCGCGGCTGGTCGGCAAGGTTCAACGCGCCAGTGATGAGCCGGCCGTGGCCCTCTGATCGGCGGCACCGTGGACATCGTCACCCTCATCCCAGCCTTCAAACCGCAGTTCCTTCCTGAACTGCTGGGTTGTCTGCGTGTGCAGACCCGGCGCTCCAGCCGTATCGTTTTTAGCGACGACAGTCCGGGTGGCGCCTACCGCGCCGTGCTGATGAGCGACGAGCTGGCACCGCTGCGCGCCGGCCTGCCCATCGATTGCGTGGACGGCCCGCGCCGCGGTGGCTACCCGAACATGCTGCACCTGCTGGACGTCTGGGGCGGCAACAACAAACTGTTCCACCTGCTGCTCGACGACGACGTCATCTACCCCGAGTTCTACGAGCGTCATCTTGCCGCGCACGCCGCCGCGCGCTTCAGCTGCACCGTCAGTCGGCGCTGGTCGGCCGACGAGCAGGGCCGGCCCATCGCGGGCCAGAACGTGCCGCCGGCGCTGAAAATCACACCGCACCGGCTGGTCTCACTGGACGCCGACGTCATGTTCATGAGCACCGCCATCGAGTGCAAGAACTGGCTCGGCGAGTTCAGCAACGCTGTCTTCCGCGCCGAGGCCGTGCCGCTGCTGCTAAAGCCGGCTTTCGAGGGCATCAGCTACGCCGGGCTATGGGATCTGGGCGCTTTCATGGCCGCCAGCCTGCTGGCGCCGGTGGGCCACCTGCAGGACCACTTGGGCTACTTCCGCACCGGCAGCGCCGGCAACTCGGCCAAGTTCTTCGGTCCGTACATGAAGGCCGCGCACTTGGGCTACGCCGCACTGTGCCTGGGCGGCAGGCGGCTAGGCAGATACAGCGACGCGCAGGTCCTGCAGGCCTTCGGCATCCTGGCCGTGGGCATGCAGCAGCGCTACGGCGGGCAGCAAGACATGCTGCCTTTCATCGCATTGTTCGTGCGCCTGGCGGCAGGTGACGGGTCGGCCGAGGCCGAGGCCGAGTTCGTCGGGCAGTGGCATGCCTACCTGCGTGCGCAGGACTTTCTATGAGGACCACATGAACGCCCGCCTGGCCCGCTGGCTGAGCCTGCTGCAGCGCACACCGCCCGAGCAGGCCGAGTCGCTGGTGCGCAGCCTGCTGATCCAGTACTTCTTTCATACATTCAACAAGGCGATGGTCGAGGTGACCGGCCTGGCCGCCGGCGCGGCCCCGCGGCTGAACCTGCTGTTGCCCACCGTGTTCAACGGCGGCGGCCGCGTCCGCGTGGCTGCAACGGCGCTGCTCGGCTGGGGCAACTCGCCCTTCAGTCACCGGGCCAGCTATATCGAGGCGCGCAACGCAGGCGCGCTCATCGAGATCGGCGAGAAAACAACGATCAACAACGCCGCGGTGCTGATCGCCGAGGGCGCCGGCATCCGCATCGGTGCGCGCTGCCTCATCGGCACCGATTTCCAGCTGATGGACACCTACGCGCACGAGCTTGAGCTGGGCCGCCGCCATGAGGCCGACAGCCGCACGCGCCAGGTGGTCGCGGGTGACGACGTGTTCATCGGCTCGCGTGTCACGCTGCTGAAGGGCTGCCGACTGGGTGACGGCTGCGTCGTCGCGTCCGGCGCGGTGGTCGCGCCGGGTTTCGAGGCGCCGGCCATGAGCATCGTCGCCGGCAACCCGGCGCGTGTCGTAGGGCAGATGCCTACCCCAGCCACCGCGGATGGACGGCGGCATGCTGGGCCGTACCCAAAGACCGGGTTCACGCGCGACACCACTTCATCGCAAAGCCAGCTTGATGAGGCTGAATGCGGCAAGTCGCCGAGAGAGTACTTCAACCAGTCCGGAGCCCATCGTGTCCAAGAATAGCAAGATCAAACCGGCGCCCAGCATCGATCGCGAGCGCGACCGTGCTGCACGCTTGTTCAACAGCGGCCAGGTGCGCGAGGCCGAGGTCGCGTTCCGCAACATGTTGCTGAAGAACCGCAACGATGCATTCGCTATCTATCACATCACGCTCTGCCTGTACGTGCAGCAGAAGCACGTCGATGCGCTGCGCATGATCGAGCGCGGCCTAGGCGTGGCCCCGGGTTTTGCGCCGAACTGGTACGCCCAGGCCATGCTGTTCAAAGCCCTTGGCCGCAACCTGGACGCGCTGCAGAGCTACGACCAGGCGCTGCGAATAGCCCCGGACTATCAGGATGTCTTGCTCAACAGCGGCGTGTTGCTGCGTGAAGTGTGGCGCCACCATGAATCGCTGGAGCGTTTCGAGCGCCTGCTCGCCATCAACCCGGTCCATGAAGCGGCACTGGCCAACTGCGCCACGCTGCTGGACCAGCTGAGCCGGCCGGACAGATCGATCCCAATGTTCGAGCGGCTCTTGCAAGTCAACCGCCGCCACCCCTACGGTCTGGGCATGCTGGCTTACGACCGCCTGCGTTCATGCGACTGGACCGATCACGAAACCCTGGCTCAAGAGATCGTCGAAGGCATTCGCGCTGGCCGCAAGAGCTGCAGGCCGTTCGCACTGATGGCCATCCCCAGTTCGGCCAGTGACCACGGCCTGGCCGCGCGCACCTTTGCGCAAGACAAGTTCCCGACTGCCAGCTTCCCCTTGTGGCGGGGCGAGCGCTACGGCCACAGCCGATTGCGCGTGGCCTACGTATCGCCCGACTTCCGCGAGCACCCGGTCAGCCACCTGATGACGGGTATCTTCCAGCGCCACGACCGCAGCCGTTTCGAGACCATCGCGATCTCCATCGGCATGAACGACCACAGCGACTTCCGCGCCCGGCTGGAGCAGTCCTTCGACCAGTTCCTGGATCTGGCGCCCCTGAGTTCGCTGCAGATCGCGCAGCGCATCCGCGAACTCGAAGTGGACGTGCTGGTGGACCTGGCCGGCTATACCAGCGACGGCCGCCCCGACATCTTCACCCACCGCCCGGCGCCGGTGCAAGTGGGCTTCCTGGGTTACCCCGGCACCTTGGGCAGCCAGACCATGGACTACATCCTGGCCGACCGGCATGTCATCCCGCCTGAACACAAGGCCAGCTACGCCGAAGAGGTGGTCTATCTGCCCGACACCTACCTGCCCACTGATTCGGGCTTGAAAGTCTCCCCGAATACCCCGACGCGCTCTGAATGCGGGCTGCCCGAAGAGGGCGCCGTGCTGTGCGCCTTCAGCCACAACTTCAAAATCCACCCCGCGCTGTTCGCCACGTGGATGCGCTTACTGCACCAAGCCCCGGGCGGTGTGTTGTGGCTGGCCGCGCGCGACGGGCCTATGCGCGACAACCTGCGCTCCGCCGCACTGGCGCATGGTGTGGACCCGGCGCGCCTGGTGTTTGCCAAGCGTGTGCCTAGGGTTGAAGACCATCTGGCGCGCTATCGGCTGGCAGATCTCTTTCTGGACACCTGGCCGTACAACGCCCATACCACGGCGGCTGACGCCTTGTCCGCCGGCTTGCCGGTCGTGACGCTGCAAGGCGACGCCTTCCCAGCGCGGGTGGCGGCCAGTCTGCTGCACGCCATTGGTCTGCCTGAGCTCATCACCACGTCGATGCATGGCTACGAAGTCTTGGTGCAGCAACTGCTGTCTGACCGGCCCAGGCTGGCTGATATCAAGATGCGGCTGGGGGCGAACAAGACCACACAGCCGTTGTTCGACAGCGATCGCTTCTGTAAAAGCATTGAGGCGGCCTTTGTGGCGATGCATGGAGGCGTACGCCATGCACAGGCGGACTTGGCCAATGTCTGAATCTCGCGCGCGGCTTGAGTGTCCTCGTCCGCAACACACGAATTGCGATGCACCCCCAGTTCTACGAATGACGTCTAAACGGAACACACACCATGGCACATCCTCAACAGTTCTTCTATGTTCAAGCGCTGAAAAAGTTTCTCCCCGAGTACTTCGAGGGACGCAGAATACTGGAGATCGGCAGTTTGAACCTCAACGGTTCTATTCGTCAGTTTTTCCAAAACTGCAACTACACGGGTTTAGACATTGGCGAAGGCAATGACGTCGACGTAGTCTGTTTTGGGGAAGACTACGGTTCGGCCAGCAGCCAGTTCGACATGGTGGTGTCATGCGAAGCCATGGAGCACAACCCTGGCTGGAAGAAGACTTGGCTGAACATGTTGCGCATGGTCAAGCCCAGTGGCGTCGTGGCCATGACTTGCGCAACCATCGGTCGTCAGCAGCACGGAACGGAAGAATTCAATCCCACCGCTTCGCCGCTGACGGTGGAGAAGAAGCAAAACTACTATCAGAACCTGATGGCTGAAGACTTCAATACGATCCTTAACCACGATAGTTGGTTTGTACAGCATTCGTTCAACAGCGACTTTCAAAGTCGGGACTTGTACTTCTTTGGAGTTGGGCATGACGCCAGCCCAGATACTGTCTCCAGAGCGATCGCATTGAAGCAATCATTGGCCAAGTACTATCACGACAAGAATGTCTTGGGCCGCTATTGAGTCGGTCCAAGAAGACCTTCAGAATCGTTGCATGCCGACGTGAGAGGTCGAACGAGCGAAGGTGCTGCTGGGGTATGTCGTGCCACTGAACGCACAAAACAAGCGTCCTTTTGATTTATCGCACCCACTGTCGCCTCTGTTTGGCCACTTGCGCCTCGATAAACGCCGAATTACATCGCGTTTAAAGTGCTGAGGATAGCTTTGACCAGCAAGTCGTAGCCGGAGTTCTTGGCAATGTCTTTCTGAATGCGCTCAATCAGCAGAGCCCGCTGTGCAGCGTTCTCTTGCTTAGAGAAGTAGTGTGCGCGGTCGCGCAGCTCTTGCAAGGTGGTGTAGGACACGTCTTCATGCGCTGAAGTCAACTCGGCCAAGCCTGAGCGAGCATCTGTCAGGCAGAGCCCCCCAGACATGGTGACATCATGGAAGCGATTGACTACAGCGTGGTCGAATTGCATCGACGACAGGTTTATGCTTATTTTGCTGTTATTGAAAACGCTCTTGATGTCTTGGAGTTCGTAAGCAGCCGGCCTGTAGCTAATTCCCGGGCGCTCGATCGACAAGTTGCGTTCGATGCGATGAAGATAGGCGGGGTCGCCTCCGAAGACGGTCAGCGGCCCAATGTCGCAGTTCTCAAAAAGCCAGCCTCTGAAGGGCATGCCTTGCGAGGATATCTGGCTGCGCAACCATTGCGCCACAGCCACTTTCAGAGTTGCCTGATCGGCCGCCGTCCCCAATCCAACCAACGCGGTATCCGAGCAGGTTCTGACCAGCGGCTCGATGCGAAAGGAGAGGTCTGTTTTGCGGCCGTTTACCGCGCCGTCGACCAAGGATTGCACTCGTTGATCGCTGAATGTGGGCATGTATGCGCTCGGAACCACGTGACCGACGAAAGAGGCCTCGTATTCGAAGTCGGTTAGCCTGGGTTCGGTGGCCACGATCTCGGTGGCATGAGGCACCACTTTGGCTTCAATGCCGAGTCCCCGCAGATCGACCACATTGTCGGGTTCGATGCAAAGGTGAGCGGTTCGCTGTGCGACCCGCTGCCAGGCCTGCAGCTTTGAGATGCCTGTCATGACATCGGCACCACCCAGGATCGCATCTTGATGGAGGAAGATGACCTTGCCGGGAAACTGCTCGAAAAAGTACCTTTCCTGACCAGGTACCTTCTGCTGAATGGCGTTATTGACGCTGTTGGAGATGTAGACAGCCTCTGACTGCTTAGACACGAACTCATGGAAGGACGAGGCATTAAATCCGTCCGGCTTGATCATCAAAACTTGCAGTCCATTTCGGACCAGTTCGGCACCCAGTGCCTGCGCAATGCGCCGGTAGATTGGTGTTCTGGATTCTTCGATAAAGACAGTGCGCATCAGCCGGCCTGCGGTGTGGTTCACACCACCTTTATCGTGTTGTCAATGATCTGGTTGATGACCGCCAACTTCTTCTTGTCCTCGGGCATGGCACTCTGCTTGGAGAACTCGCTTTGGCCAAACAGCATGCCATTGGCGTAATCGGTCCTCTTGTCGAGAATGCGATGCGGATACTGCGCGACTCTTTCGCCGTCCTTGATGAATACTGACACGAAGTCGTTCCACTGATCGCCAATCTGCGTGCTTGTGTAGGACTCCAGCAACTCAGCTTTCATGCCGTTGCGCTTGGCCCAAGTGATTAGGGCCCGCCCGCTGTCCGGATAGAAGCGCCAGCAGTCCACCGGCCAGCGGTGAAACTCGCCGTTGGAGGGAACATTCAGGTAAAAGAGACCAGCTGGCTTGAGCGTGCGCATAATCTCAAGGAACAGCAGCCAGAACATCTCGGAGTGTTCGAAGCAGGAGCTGGAGAGAATCACATCCACAGACTCAGTGTCGAACGGCAATTGGTAGGGGTCGTCAAGGATCAAGTCGACGCCTTTGCCAGCCACGAAGTCTACGCCGGTGTATTCGAAGCTCGCCGGGCAGAAGATCCGCAGGCTGCCGTTGACGTCTTGCGCGCCGATCTCGACCACCTTGGCGTTGGGCTTGCCTTTTTGGATGGCTTCTCCGTAGGTTTCAAAGAACTGCTGGCAGTTGCGGAGCGCTGTAGGGTGCATTTTTGTTTCCTGTTCGCAGGTGGTTCGATCCGAGCGGACCTTGATGTCGGTAGTCAGGCCACTGCACCGGGCAGCTTGCCGCCCCAAGTCTGAACCTGAGAATCGGTGCCCACAATGATTCGCTCGCCCAGTTTGTCGTGCGTGGGCGTGAACGCTTTATTCACCGTGATGATGGAGTTGCGGAATTCAATAGAGTTGACCCAACCGTCGAGTATGAACGAGGGGGTCGAACGAAAATCGAAGTAGGTGCGCAGGAAGTTGTTGATACTCACATCGTTCCGCCAAAACTGAAAGTTGACGACGTCGACTAGGCGCTTAAAGAAGGAGTAGGCGCTTTGCTCGTTGAGAAGTCCGCCGCCATAGCCGTCCATGTACAGGCAGCAAGAGTCCTCAATCACGAACGTACCGCCCGGCTTCAACAGCGGGAAGTAGTTGATAAAGGAGCGCAGGATGTCGCTTGAGATGTGTGAGCCGTCGTCGATCACGATGTCAAAGCTTGTGCTGAGCTTGGCGATATTCTGGAAGGCTGGGGCGGCGTTCGCATCGCCCACGACAATGTTGATTCGAGGGTCGTCATAGCGCAGGTCGCCGCATTTCGGGTCGATGTCGCAGCCTACGAACAGCTTTGCTTCCTGGAAGTACTCGGACCAAGTTTCCAATGAGCCGCCGTTCTGTATGCCGATCTCGAGCAGCGAAATGGGCTTGTGGCGCAGCGGTCCGAACAGCTCATCGTAGTAGGGGAGGTACGAGGCCCACTTGTCACTCGTCTTGCCCGTCTTGGTGCGGTGCATGGTGTCGATTGACTTGAGTTCCATGGTGTGGTTCCTGTCAGGGGTAGTGATCGTGGATAACGCGCCGACAGCGGTCATCGGTGGATTTCGGGGTCCGCGGAAGTGCCATGCTTTTGGCACGATCGCTTCAGCGTTGATTGAGCAGATGTCGAGGCTAGGTCATGCGCCAGCCCGCCAATCCAGGCATGAAGGCCTGATTCACTGAGCTATTCGTAACGCTTAGGAGATGGCAAATAGAGCTCCGGTTGCCGGCAAGCTCGCTGGCTTTGGGGTGGCTCCCGATCGCTAGATCTGCTGGCCGAAGGCGCGCTAATTCGCGGTGCCGGAACGGACGGGCAGGCGGCAGAATTCAGGCCTCCCGACCGCATCCTCTCTTTAAAGCGCGCCATGAGCATCCACGAACGAGACGTCAGCTCGGTCACCGACCGGCTTGGCCCCGTTCATGTTGCCAAGACCACCGTGATCGGTGCGTTCGACATGAACGGAAATGCAAGCGCCGCACCATGGCAGATCTCGAAAGGTGGAAGTGCTGGCGGCCGTGGGTTCGGAACTGGGTTGGGGTGACGCCGTATGAAGCGCCAAGCAGCCGCCAGCGGGAACGGCCACGGCCTCGGTAATGTCGTTGTGGTTGTACCCCTACATCGGCCGCAGCCGACCGTGCTGGAAGACTTCAGCCTCTCCCATTCTCTTGCGCAGCTGAAACGCAGCCGGCGCGTGGTCTTCATCGGTCCGCCGGACCTGGACCTGTCCGCCTACCGGCAGCGCCTGGGCAAGATGGAGTGGCTGCCTTTCGAAGCCGATGACTTTGCATCGGTCCAGGGCTACAGCCGCTTGTTGACATCGTCCGCGTTCTACGAACGCTTTGCCGGGCACGAATTTATGCTCGTGCTACAGCCTGATGCGCTGTTGCTGCGCGACGACTTGGACGCTTGGGTCGCGCGCCCTTTCGACTATGTCGGCGCCCCCTGGCCGGATGGCGTGGAAATCTTCATCAACCTGGACCGCTTTGGCGGCGAAGCGGGCGTGCGCATCAAGACCCATGTGGGCAATGGTGGCCTCAGCCTGCGCCGCAACCGGGCCTGTGTTGAGCTGCTCAAAGAGTTCCCGCAAGCGTTGCAATACTTTCATTTGAGTGGTTCGAGCGAGGACTTGTTCTTTGCGTTCATGGGCCAGGTCTCGAATCGCTTCGTCTTGCCCAACGAGATGACGGCTGCGCGCTTTGCGCTGGAGCTGAAACCGCAGCGCTACCGCCTCATCGATCCCACTCCACCTATGGGCGGCCACGCGTGGTGGAAATACGACCCGCTGTTCTGGTTGGGCCAACTGGGCGCGGCAGCCACACCGGCGCTGCGTCAGGCTGTGTTGGTAGAAGCGCAGCAGCGCCAAGCTGCAGCTATGGCCCCTGCGCAAGCGTCAGAGGACGTTCAAGCTACGGCCTGATGCAGGGGTTTCGGCACGCAGCAGTCTGAGTCAGGGCAGCGATCGAAGCGCGGGGATGCCGCTATCCGCTGGCCTTCTACCGTGTACCTGACCGTGTATCGCTGCTGACCGGAGAGTCCGTCTATGCCAGCAGGGAGTCAGAACTCGTCCTGCAAGCGCAGCAGGTAAGTGTCCTGTTCACGCTGCGCACGCACGACCTTGCGGCCGAATTCGTTCACCGCCAAATAGACATCGATCGACCCGTCGCGCGCGACCCTGTCCTGAAAGACCGCAGGCAGGTCGTAGCCGATCGTTGAGACCGGCTCCTGCGGTGAGTGCCGCTGCTTCGACAGGCCCGTGTATTCCCAGGATCCGAGCATCGAACGTCGAGCCCATGAGTCGTTGGCAGGCAAGGCCGCACCCGGGTCCACTGCACGGCAGACGATGGAGATGAAGCCGCATTCCTTGCCCGGAACGTAGAGCGCGCTGTCCGACGGGTGGCGGCTGTACAGGCAGTCCACCGGCGCAAAGTTGAAGTAGCGCAGCAAGTACTCCAGCAGCGGGATCGACGGATACCAGAAGGTGTTCGGTTCGCCCTGCAGCATGCCCCGGGTGTTGAAGTGCATCACGTCGGACTGCTCGTTGACGACGTTGGTCGACAGCATGGACAGGCCGTTCTCCTTCACCAGCGGACGGGCGCTGGCCAGCGTGTGCATCGGCGAGAACACGTGGTAAAGCACGCCCGACAGATTGACGAAGTCGAAACGGCCATCGGAAGCGAGTTTGTCCGACAGGTCATACATCAGGCCGACTTCGCGGAAGTCCCAGCGCGCCTTGTAGATCTCCTGCAGCAGGGCCATCTTGTCGGCGCAATGCGGCACGGCGTCTGTGGCGACGATGCGCTTGGCGCCCTTGCGCTGCATTAGCACGGGGATCACGCCTTCCATGCTGCCCAGGTCCAGACAGTCGGCGCCGCGCAGGTCGGCCTGCCGCATGAGCATGCGCGGCATGTACGGGAAGTCCGCGGGGTAGGTGCCCTGGGCCCCTAGGCCTGGGGCCAGTTCGACGGTGTAGTACCACCACGTCTTGGCCGCCTGGGCCAGTTGTTCGCCAGTCATTACGAGCGGTGCCCCTTGGGTTCCCGCCGATCGCTCGTGGTGCACGCGCCTGCGGGCTACCTGCGATCGGGATTGGGATCAGTCTGCCAGCCGGACTGGGCGGGTGTGGTTCGAAAGAGCGCCGCCTGGCAGGGGCTGATCCGTGGAACGGCCCGGCAAATCAGGCGGTCGGCAGGGTCAAACCAGGGGCAGCGTCCTCGTCTCCTCGTCCGCCCAGGGGCGTCGGTCGACACACGGACCGCCTGCGGTGTGCATGCCCCCGCCTCTAGCGCCCGACGTGGCCGCGTTCGCGCCTGCGCCGGATAGGAGATCGGCGTCAGGTGCCGCAAGCAAGTCGGCCAGCGCCGCTGGCGGATCCTGGGTGGACTCGGCTGGTGCCACGTCCTTTGCAAACCACACATCGGCCATCACGTGCTGCGAACCGTCGGCCTTGGTGTAGCTCGACACCAGACCGATCAAGTTGCCGTTGTCCATGTCGGTGTTCGTGCGCGCCGCCAGGTCGAGTTCGACGATGCCGAACTCGGCCAAGCCGTGCAGTTCGCCCGCGTCGGTCTTGCCGTCGTGGTTGGCGTCCACCCACAGCTGCAACTCACCCCAGTGCGCGTCACGGGCGTTGAGTTTGCCGTCGTGGTTGCTGTCCTCCAGTGCCATCGCGGCGTAGCCATGGCCGGCGCGGGTGCCGTCGGCGTTCAAGGTGGCGGTGCCGTAGAGCTCGGTGCCATCGTTGATGACGCCGTCGTGGTTGCGGTCGCGCACCAGCAGCGCGTCGCCGCCCGCCGCCCAGCCCCAGCGTGCCCGGCTGCCCGTGCCTAGCAGGTCGAAGTGCACGCCGTCGGCGGCGGGCAGGGTCTGGATGCCGCTGCCGTCCAGGTCCAGCATGATGGGCGTGGCGATGATGAAGGCGTCGATCTGTGCCGGCGACATCACCCCCACGGCCTCCGGGCCTAGCGCGGCGATCTGCGCCGTGCTCATGACCAGGATGTCGCGCGGCTCCAATGCCTGGATCTGCCGCACGCCCAGCGACTGCAGCTGCTCTGCGCTCAGCGCCTGCACCTGGGCCGTCGTCAGACCCGTGATCTGTGCGGGGGTCAGGGCTTGGATCTGGGGGATGCTGAGCGCCGGGATGACTGCCGGCCCCTGCGCTGCCAGGGCGTTGACCTGCACGGCGCGCAGGTCGGCCGGGTCCAGCCCCGACCATTGCTCCAGTGCCAGCCCCTGCAGCTGGGCCGAGCCAAGCGCGGCGAACTGCGCGGTGGTCAAAGTATTCAGGTCGCCCTGCGACAGGCCGGCCAATTGCGTCGGCAACAATGATGCAACCTGTGCGGTGCTGAGCGCCACCAGTTGCGTCGCGCTCAAGGCATCGAGCTGGGCGCTGCTGAGGACGTGAAGCGCAGGCGACTTCAAGGCGCGCAGGTCGGCGACTTCGATGGCGCCCATCTGCTCAGGGGTCAGCGCAGCCACCTGCCCGGTGCCGAGGCTGGCGAACTGCAGTGTGGTCAGGGCGCGGATATCGCCTGCGTCCAGGCTGGAAACTTGCAGTGGCGTCAGCGCCGCGACCTGGGCCGGGGTAAACACCGCGATCTGCGTCGTCGTGAAGGCCGCCAGGTCCTCGGTGCTCATGCTGGCGATCTGCGCCGGGCTGAACAGCACGATCAGGCTGGTCGGCAGCGCACCGCGCTGTGCCGGCGTCACGGCATCAAACTGTCCGGCCGACATGGCGCGCAGCGCCGTCGGGGTGAAGGCGCGCAGGTCGGCCACTTCCAGGGCGGCGATCTGCGCCGTGCTCAGGCCCGGGATCTGCAATGCACTCAGGGCCGTGAACTGCGACGGCACCAAGGCATTCAGGTCGGCCGTGGTGAGGCTGCCGATCTGCTCGGGCGTCAGCGCGGCCACCTGGCCGGTGGTGAGCCCGGCGAGCTGTTCGCCACTCAGCGCTTCGAGCTGCGCGGTGCTGAAGGCCCTGAGGTTGGTGCTGCCCAGCGCGCGCAGGTCGGCGGTATCCAGGGCTTGCAGTTGGTCCGTCGTGAGTGCGCTGACCTGGGCGGTGCGCAGGGCCCCCAGCTGGCCCGTGCCCAGACTGGCCAGTGCTTGCGGGGGAATGCCCACCAGCTGCGCCGTGCCCAGTGACGCCATCTGCGCCGTGGTCAAAACCGCCAGCTGGGCAGGGCTGAGCTGGCCGATTTGCTCGCCACTCAAGGCGTCGAATTGCTGGGGAGAAAACGCGCGGATCGCTGCGGTGCCCAGGCTGCGCAGGTCTTCGCTTTCCAGCGCCGCCAGCTGCGCCGCACCCAGGCCGCGGACCTGTGCGCTGCCCAGCGCTGCGAACTGCGCCGACGTCAGCGCATTGAGATCCTCTGTGCCCAGGCTGCGCAGCTGGGTGGTGCTCAGGGTAGCCACTTGTGCTGAGGTCAGCTGGCCCATTTGGTCGCTGGTGAAGGCCGCGAGCTGGGCGGTGGTCAACCCGCGCACCACGGCGGTGGACAGGGCCCGCAGGTCCTGCGATTCCAGGTTGGCGATCTGCTCGGCGCCCAGGCTGCCCACCTGGCGCGTGGACAGCGCCGCGAACTGCGCCGTGCCCATCGCATTCAGGTCTGCCGTACCCAGGCCGGCGATCTGCGCGCCGCGCAGCGCGGCGACCTGTGCCGTGGTCAACGCCGCCGTCTGCACGTCGGTCAATGCGTTCAGGGCCTGGGTCGACAGGCTGGCGACCTGCGCCGTGCTCAGGCCTGCGATCTGTGCGCTGGTGAGGGCCGCGTACTGGTCGGTGCTGAAGGCCGCGAGCTGGTCGCTGGTCAAGGCGCGCAGGCGGCTCGTGGCCAGGGCCTGCAGGTCGTCACTCTGCAGTCCGGCAATCTGCTGGCTGCCCAGTTGCGACACCTGCGCCGTCGTCAGTGCCACGATCTGCGCGGTGGTCAGCGCGTTCAGGTCGATGGTGCTCAGCGCACGAATCTGCGCATTGCTCAGGCCCGCCACCTGCGCCGTCGTGAGCTGGCCCATCTGCTCCGAGCTCAGTGCGTCGAACTGGGCCGTGCTCAACGCGCGCAGCGTGGTGGACGACAGGGCACGCAGGTCCTGCGACTCGAGGTGGGCAATCTGCGTGCTGGTCAGGCTGGCCAGTTGTGACGCGGTGAGCGCCGCGAACTGGGCCGTCACCAGCGAGTTCAGGTCGCTGGTGGCCAGGCTGGGGATCTGGCCCGCACCCAGCGCGCGCACCTGGCCGGTGCCCAGTGCGGCGGTTTGCGCGTCGGTCAATGCGGCGAGGTCGGCGCTGTCGAGCGAGGCAACCTGCACCGTCGTCAGCGCCGCCACTTGGCCGTCGCGCAACTGGGTCATCTGCGCGCTGCCCAGTGCGCCGATCTGCGCCGTCGACAAGGCACGCAGCGCGGCCGGACCCAGCGCCCGCAAGTCGTCTGGCTCCAGGGCGGCCACCTGCATCAGCGTCATGGCGCCGGCCTGGGTGCCCGACAACAGCGCGAACTGGTCCGAACTCAGCAGGTTCAGCGCCAGCGGCGTCATGGCCGCTATCTGCGACGGGGTGAGGGCGCGCACCTGGTCGTCGGAGAGGGCGCTGCCCCCGCCCGGCATGTCGCCTGCCCCGCCGCCTCCGCCAGCGGGGCTGTCGGCGTTTCCGTTGTTGTCGCCACCGCTGCGGCTGGCGCCGCTGAAGCCACCCAGGATGGCACCCAGCGGGCCGCCGAGCAGACCGCCGATGAATGCGCGGAAGAACGAAAACATGACGTCAGTTCATCCGTTCAAGCGTGCCGCGGTCTAGCGGCACCGCACGGTATCGGGCCGCGCGGTGCTGCCAGCAGCGAAAGTGGTGGGTGCAGGTGCTCCTTGGCGTCAGAGCACCAGGTTCGACGACTTCAACTCGTCATCCAACATCTGGCGCTGTGCCAGCGTCAACCCCGCGGGTGTCGCCGCGGCCCCGCCGGCTGCCATTCCACTGCCCGCAGGCAACAGTTCGGACCCCGGTGCCGCCAGCAGGTCACCAAGCGTGGCCGGTGTCGGCTTGTCGGCCTGTTCGGGCGCCACATCCTTGGCAAACCACACGTCGGCCACTGCGTGCTGCGAACCGTCGGCCTTGGTGTAGCTCGACACCAGACCGATGAGGTTTCCGTTCTGGATGTCGGTGCCCACCTTGGCCGTCAGGTCGAGTTCGACGATGCCGAACTCGGCCAAGCCGTGCAGCTCGCCCGCGTCGGTCTTGCCGTCGTGGTTGGCGTCCACCCAAAGTTGCAACTCCTTCCAGTGCGCGTCGTGGGCGTTGAGCTTGCCGTCGTGGTTGGTGTCTTCCAGCGCCATGGCGGCATAACCGTTGCCGGCCCGCGTTCCGTCGGCGCGCAGCGTGGCTGCACCGTACAGCTCGGTGCCGTCGTTGATGATGCCGTCGTGGTTGCGGTCGCGTACCAGCAGACCATCACCGCCGCCTGTCCAGCCCCACTTGGCGGTGGTGCCGGTGCCCATCAAGTCAAAGTGCGCACCGTCGGCAGCCGCCCGGGTATGGATGCCGTCGCCATTGAGGTCCAGCACGATGGGCGTGGCCAGGAATAACGCGTCGAGCTGGGCGTTGGACATCACCGCCATGTCCTGAGTTTGGAAGGCAGCTATCTGGTCCGACGTCATCGTCGATATCTGGGCCGTTGTCAGTCCAGCTATCTGCGCCGTGGTGAAGGCCACGATCTGGTCCGTGGTCAGACCGGCGGTTTGCGTTGTGCTCAGGATGCCAATCTGTGCCGTAGTCAGCGCCTGGAACTGTGTGGTCGTCAGGGCGTCCAACTGGTCAGTCGTCAACGAGCGCACGGTCGCCACGCGCAGGGCCTGAATGTCGCTGGTCTCAAGTTTGCTGATTTGCAGCGTGGTCAGGCTGGGTACTTGCAGGACACTCAGCGCCGCGAAATGCTCGGTGCCCATGGCGTTCAGGTCCACTGTGTTCAGTGACGACAGCTGCAGGGTTGTCATCGACACCGCTTGAGCGGTTGTCAGCGCGCCCATCTCGATGGTTGTGAAGCTGTTGATCTGTTCGGTCGTCAGGCTCATGAAAGCCGTGGTCGTCAGGGCACGCAGGTCAGCCGTCTCCAGCGCGGCCAACTGGTTGGTACCCAGGGTGGAGGCTTGCAGCGTGGTCAGCGCGGCGAACTGCGCCGTGCCCAGGGCGTTCAAGTTGACGGTGGTCAGGGCGGACAACTGGTCGGTGCCGATCGAGACCACTTGTGCGGTCGTCAAGGCTGCCAAGCCGCTGGTGCCCAGGGCATTGAGGTCGACGCTGTTCAAGGAAGAGACCTGCTCTGTGGTCAGCGCACCGACCTGTGCGGTCGTCAACTGGCCCATCTGAACGGAGGTCAGTGCGTCGATCTGCGCGGTGTCCAGGGCGCGAATGGCGGCCGAGGACAGCGTGCGCAGGTCCTCGCTCTCGAGCTTGGAGATCTGCGCGGTGTTCAAAGCCATCACCTGCGCGGTGGTCAGCGCGGCGAACTGGGCTGAGGTGAAGGCGTTCAGGTCAACACTGGTCAACGCGTTGATCGCGTCGGTGCCGAGTGCGGCCACCTGGGCCGTCGTCAACTGGCTCATCTGGGCCGAGCTCAAGGCATCGATCTGGGCCGTCGTCATGATCCGCAGGTTGGCGGTGCTCAGGGCGCGCAGGTCGGCCGACTCCAGGGCCAGGAGTTGCGCCGTGTTCAGGTTCGAAGCCTGGTCGGTGTTGAGCGCGGCGAACTGCGCCGTGCCCAGGGCGTTCAGGTTGACGGTGGTCAGGGTGGACAACTGCGCGGTGCCGAGCGAGACCACCTGTGCGGTCGTCAAAGCGGCCAGGCCGCTGGTGCCCAGGGCGTTGAGGTCGACGCTGTTCAAGGTCGACAGCTGCGGCGTGCCGGTCAGCGCAGCGACCTGTGCGGTCGTCAACTGGCCCATCTGAACGGAGGTCAGTGCGTCGATCTG
>ENA-OBIT01000273-OBIT01000273.1-metagenomes-genome-assembly--contig:-NODE-273-length-22732-cov-12.2003_pt1 | contig 22732 bp, 17 predicted proteins | sample MGYA00153386_OBIT01 | MGnify analysis MGYA00153386
GTGTTTCGTTTAATCACCCTTATTTTCGCCTGGTTTAATTGACTTCATACTACCCCGTCGTAAAAAACCTACACCTGTCAGTAGGGGATCTAGGTTTAATAGTCTTGCCAGCAGTCTCTGACTGGGTTTAACGTTAACTTGACACTCCGAAAGGCAATGCCGTTTTCATACTAAAATAAACACAAAAAATTAACCGACTTTCCCAAAAAAACTTTAACCTCAAGGAGCCTTGACTAATGACACACTTCGGCATTATTTGTCCTGCATCCACCGGCCACCTCAACGCTATGATACCTTTGGGCTGCGAACTGCTGAGCCGAGGCCATCAAGTCACGGTATTTGGCTTCCTTGATGCTCAAGTCAGAACTGTAGCCAGCGGATTAGAATTCCAGTCATTCGCTGAAGATGAACGTCCTCTGGGATCGATCGCACAAAACTTGACCGAAATGGGAAAACTCAGCGGACTAGCTGCCCTGCGATATAACCTTAAAGCACTTCCAAAAACTTCGGCTATTGTTCTCAGAGAAGCAACCACCGCTATTAGAAAAGCTGGTGTAGAAGCTTTGCTTGTAGATCAATTTTTACTGGAAGGAGGAACGGTTGCAGAAATTCTCAATCTTCCTTTTGTAACTGTATGCAATGGGTTGATGCTAAATCGAGAACTCAACATTCCGCCCATTGTTACTACTTGGCAATACAGTCCAACTTGGAAAGGGCGCTTACGCAACCAAATCGGCTATGAGTTACTGAATTTGCTTACCAAACCAATTCGAGAGACGATCGCCGAATTTCGCAAAGAGTGGAAATTGCCTCTCTACTCTCACCCAAACGATTATTACTCTAAACTCGCTCAAATCAGTCAGCAGCCGGCTGAATTTGAATTTCCCAGACAAAATTTACCCCCGCATTTCCATTTCGCCGGCCCTTATCACAACCCAGAGACGCGCCAACCAGTGGCTTTTCCTTTTGAACAATTAACTGGGCAGCCGTTGATTTATGCCTCAATGGGAACTATTCTAAATTGCTTGCCGGGAGTTTTTCAAACGATCGCCTCCGCTTGTGAAGGATTAGATGCCCAATTGGTAATATCTCTCGGAGGCGGTGCGAGTCCTGAATCGTTGCCGCCCTTGCCGGGAAATCCGATAGTTGTTGGCTATGCACCGCAATTAGAACTGCTGCAAAAAGCTGCTGTCTCGATTACTCACGCGGGGATGAATACGACTTTGGAATCTTTGAGCAATGGAGTCCCAATGGTAGCAATTCCAGTGATGAATGACGGGCCAGGAGTGGCAGCGCGGATTGCTTATACGGGTGTTGGTGAAGTGGTTGCTTTGAAGGAGTTGAATGTTCCTAAACTGCGATCGGCAATTGTGAAAGTGCTGGCCCAAGAGTCGTATCGGAAAAGGGCGATCGAGATGCAAGGGGCAATTGTGCGATCGGGCGGCGTCAAAAAAGCGGCTGACATTATCGAACAAGCTGTATTGACTGGGAAGCCAGTCCTCTAAAAAAGGACTAATGATTTCTTCAGTCCTCTTTCAGAGGACTTTCGCTATGAGACAGGGAATTAATTCCCTGTCGGATTGTGGGACTGACAAACCATATCAGTACAGCATTTGATGTTAATTTGACACCAACGAGCATTGTCGTGTCTCTACCCGATATAATCAAAAAGTCTGTCGGGTGCGATCGCCTTTCCTAATTCCCCACCAATTACCTCAAAATCCCAGCATGATTGTACCTCTTGATGCGATTATCAGCGCGATTACCAGCATTGCGAATCCTATAATTAAAGATAAGTTTCAGCGCAGCGAAACAGTCATCAAATTACTCAAACAATTTAACCTCGACCCCGAACACCCGCTGCCGGATTTTAGCAGCGTTTACGCCTACACTTTAGTAGAATACGGCATCGGCAAACCCAAACCTATTTTAGAACTGTTCCGAGAAGAAGAGATTAAACAAGCTTTTCGCCAAGCATTCGATCGCAATTCTCCGACTAATTTTCTCCAGCAAGGAGAAGATTTTCTCAATGCCTATGCTTTGGGAGATGAAATTAAAGATTTAGGGATTGACATTCGGCGCGAATTTGCTGCTTTTTCCGCAGTTTTTATTGCAGTTACAAAACGCAGCCGAAATCCGAAAGAAGTTTTGGCGAACCATCAGATTGATTCAGTAAACAAACAGATTGTAGCACTTCAAGAAAGGCTCGATCGACTGCCAACCCTAGAAGGAATGCGCGCAGAAATGGCGCGACTGGCTGTGGAAACTAACCCGGCTTTACCAGCAGGAAATGAAACAGCGGTAAAATCCCAAGAGTTTGCTTTGGCGCAGCAAATGCGCGGTTGGTTTGAAATATTGGGCTACGATTTTGAGCCGTATCAGGTTTGGGAAGATAACTATTTTGAATGGATTATTCGGATTCCGGTGAGGCGCGGCAGGTTCGATCGCATCTTAATTCGCGGTATGGCGGGAGAAGCGGGAATTCAAGATGTCGGGGCGTTGAGACAGTCGGTAAAAACGCAAAAAACCGATGAAGGTTGGTTGGTGACATCGCGACGGATTGCTAAAGCAGCCCGCAAGGAAGTTGACAAACCAGAAAATCGCCATCTCGATTGTTATACTTTTGACGAATTGATTGACGTGGATGCGGATTTTAGCGGCTATATCGAATGGTTGGAAAACGAAGTGAAGCGCAGAAATGTCGATAGCAAATACGTGCCTCTCGGTTGTACAAAAGCCGAGTTAGACTCCGTTAACAAGCGACAAATTGATGCGAGTTATTACGGCGAAGAAGACGGCTGGATTGACGGTTATATCGACTTGTGGATGGACGATCCGGCGAAGGAACATATTTCAGTTTTAGGCGAATTCGGGACGGGGAAAACTTGGTTTGCTTTTCACTATGCTTGGACGGCTTTGCAGCGCTACAAACAGGCAAAGGAAAGAGGAACTCAACGGCCTCGGTTGCCTTTAATTATTACTTTGCGCGACTATGCAAGAGCTTTGAATGTCGAGAATGTTTTGGCTGGTTTCTTCTTTACCCAGCACAATATCCGACTGAATAGCGAAGTGTTCGACCAACTGAATCGGATGGGTAAGTTGCTGTTGATTTTTGACGGGTTTGATGAGATGGCGGCTAAGTGCGATCGACAGCAAACAATTAACAACTTCTGGGAACTAGCAAAGGTAATTGTTCCCGGTGCAAAAGTCATCTTAACCTGTCGCACAGAACACTTTCCCGAAGCCAAAGAAGGACGCGCTTTATTGAATGCGGAATTAAAAGCCTCGACTGCCAATCTCAGCGGAGAAACGCCGCAGTTTGAAGTATTGGAATTGGCGGCATTCGACGACGACCAAATCCGTCAAGTATTGTCTTACCAAGCCGATGCCGAAACTGTAGCACAGGTGATGAACAATCCGCAGTTATTAGATTTAGCGCGGCGGCCGGTGATGGCGGAATTGATATTAGAATCATTGCCCGATATTCAAGCAGGTAAACCCGTGGATATGTCGCGGGTGTACCTGTATGCGGTGCGACGGAAGATGGAACGGGATATTAAGGCAGAAAGAACGTTTACATCGCTGGCAGATAAGTTATTTTTCCTGTGCGAACTGTCCTGGGAAATGCTATCAACCGACCAAATGAGTTTGAATTATCGGCTGTTTCCAGACAGGATTCGCCGCTTGTTTGGTGCTGCGGTGCAAGCAGAGAAGGATTTAGACCACTGGCATTACGACATGATGGGTCAAACCATGTTAATTCGCAATGCTGAGGGCGATTATTCTCCAGCACATCGATCGCTGTTGGAGTTTTTTGTAGCGTATAAATTGGCGGCGGAGTTGGGGGTTTTGCCTACTGATTTTACGGAGTTGTCGCAGGCACAATTGTATTTGGATAATTCTGTTGAGTCGGTTAATTATACTTGGTCGGCTTATTTTAGCCGTCAGGCGGATAATGCAGGTGATATTGTACCGATTCCGGCTTTGAAGGGTTTTGTGAGTGAAAGTTTAGGGCAACTTATTAACAGTTTCGGGCGGGAACCTTTGACGAAAGCGGTGATGGATTTGTTGGTGCCGATGCTGGCAAAAACTGAGTTTGTGGGTGAGGTTAAGTCGAGATTGTTGGAAATTTTGGAGGCGACTAAAGGCAAAACTGAGGCGGAAGTTGGTTATGTGGGGGGGAATGCGGCGACGGTATTGGTGAAGATTGATAATGCTGCTTTGGAAGGGAGAGATTTATCGGGGGCTGTAATTAAAGGTGCTGATTTTTCTGAGGCTAGTTTGCGGCGTGTCAATTTTGCTGGGGCGAATTTGAGTGAGTGTGATTTTATTAAAGTTTTTGGCATAGTCTTTGCAGTAGCATTTAGTCCTGATGGCAAACTGTTAGCTACAGGTGGTTCTGATGGCGTAGTTCGTTGTTGGGAAGTTATTAGTGGAAAAGAACTTTTGATCTGTAAAGGTCACAGCAGTTTGGTTCGTTCAGTCGCATTTAGTCCAAATGGTGAAATCCTAGCTAGCGCAAGTAATGACCGAACTGTAAAGTTGTGGGATTACCGCACAGGTGAATGCCTCCAAACTTGTCAAGGTCACAGCGATTTAGTCATCTCAGTTGCATTTAGTCCAGACGGTCAAATCTTGGCTAGCGGAAGTAATGACAAAACTATAAAGTTGTGGGATTGCCATAGCGGTGAAAGCCTCCAGACTTGGCAATATCACAACGATTGGGTACTTTCAGTTGCATTTAGTCCAGATGGTCAAACTCTAGCTAGTGGTAGTAGTGACCAAACTATCAAGTTGTGGGATTGTCGCGGTGGTGAATGCCTTCAAACTTGGCAAGGTCACAACGATTGGGTGAATTCAGTTGCATTTAGTCCAGACGGTCAAACTCTGGCTAGTGGAAGCAGTGATAGAACTGTCAAGTTATGGGATTTCCAAACAGGTGAATGCCTTCAAACTTGGCAAGGTCACAACGATTGGGTAAATTCAGTTGCATTTAGTCCAGATGGTCAAACTCTGGCTAGCGGAAGTGATGATCGAACCATAAAATTGTGGGATTGCCATAGCGGTGAATGCCCGCAGACTTGGCAAGGGCACAGCTTTGTACGTTCAGTTGCATTTAGTCCAGACGGTCAAATTCTAGCTGGTGGTAGCGGTGACATAACTGTCAAGTTGTGGGATTCCCAGACAGGTGAATGTTTTCAAACTTGGCAAGGTCACAGCGATTGGGTACGTTCAGTCGTATTTAGTCCAGACGGTCAAACCTTGGCTAGTAGCAGTAGTGATAAAACAGTCAAGTTGTGGGATTGTCGCACAGGTGAATGCCTCCAAATTTGGCAAGGTCACACCGATTGGGTAAATTCAGTCGCATTTAGTCCAGACGGTAAAATCTTGGCCAGTGGCAGTAGTGACAAAACTATAAAGTTATGGGATTCCCACACAGGTGAATGTCTCCAAACTTGGCAAGGTCATAGTCATTGGATACACTCAGTTGCATTTAGTCCAGACGGTAAAATTCTGGCTAGTGGCAGTAGTGACAAAACTATAAAGGTGTGGGATTGCCACAGCAGTGAATGCCTCCAAACTTGGCAAGGTCACGGCGATTGGATACGTTCAGTTGCATTCAGTCCAGACAGTAAAACCCTGGCTAGTAGTGGTGGAGATCGAACTATAAAGTTATGGGATTGCCACGGCGGTGAATGCTTCCAAACTTGCCAAGATCACAGCAACTTGGTAAACTCAGTTGCATTTAGTCCAGATGGTCAAATCTTGGCTAGTGGCAGTGGAGATCGAACTATAAAGTTATGGGATTGCCACAGCGGTGAATGCTTCCAAACTTGCCAAGGTCACAGTAATTTAGTCTCTTCAGTCGAATTTAGTCCAGATGGTAAAACTCTGGTTAGTAGCAGTGCCGATCGAACTGTAAAGTTGTGGGATTGCCACAGTGGTGAATGCCTCCAAACTTGGCAAGGTCACAACGATTGGATAACTTCCGTCGCATTTAATCCAGACGGTCAAATCGTGGCTAGTGCTAGTGCTGATGGCACAATTAAGCTTTGGGATGTCAAGACTGGTGAGTGCCTCAAAACGCTGATAGCTGAAAGACCTTATGAGGGTATGAATATCGCGGGCGTTACTGGTTTGACGGAGGCTGAAAAAGCGACGATCGCATCTTTAGGAGCAGTTGGCGATCGACCTTTGTAGAAATGCAATAATCAGGGCGATCTGGTTTAATATTGCGGGCGATCGCACTCAAAGAAACCGGGTTTTTCGTAGATTTAAGGCTGCGATGGGGATTTTTCCCCAAAACCCGGTTTCTGTTATCTGTATCTACATCATCAAGCGTCAGCCACCTCAAGTGTTAGATAAATTTCGGACACTCGATCGATCTGAATAATTAAATCAGGATGCAGCGAATCAGCGATGAACTCTCAAACAAAAACGCCTTTATTAGATGCTTTGCGCGATCGCACAAATCACCCTCACTCCCCATTTTACGCCCCCGGACACAAAGGCGGACAAGGAATATCTCAGTCGCTGGTTGAATTATTGGGTGCGCAAGTATTTCGATCGGACTTGCCAGAATTACCAGAATTAGATAATCTGTTTAATCCAGAGGGCGTAATTGAAGAAGCTCAAAATTTAGCTGCTGAGGCATTTGGCGCTGAATTTACTTGGTTTTTAGTAAACGGTTCGACTTGCGGAATCATCGCGGCAATTGTCGCGACTTGTGGCCCTGGCGATAAAATTATCCTACCTCGAAATATCCACGCATCGGCGATTTCTGGCTTAATCTTATCCGGCGCAATTCCAATTTTTGTCGCTCCAGAGTACAACTCGGATTGGGATATTGCTAACTGCATCACCCCAGAATCCGCAGCAGCAGCCCTAGAACAAAATCCCGACGCGAAAGCAGTTATGGTGGTTTATCCAACCTATCACGGCGTTTGCGGGGATTTGCGGGCGATCGCCAAAATTACCCATGAATACAACATACCATTATTAGTAGATGAAGCCCACGGCGCGCACTTGAACTTTCATCCAAACTTGCCAGAAGCAGCACTATCAGCCGGTGCCGATTTAACAGTACAATCAATCCACAAAACCCTCGGTGCAATGACACAAGCATCGATGCTGCACGTCAAGGGTTCTAGGGTAGATATCCAAAAACTAAATAGAGCATTACAGTTAGTACAATCCACCAGTCCGAGTTATATACTATTAGCATCATTAGACGCAGCGCGCCAACAAATCGCACTCCACGGCGAACAGTTAATGGCGCAAACTTTACGATTTGCGGAAAAAGCGCGATCGGGCATATTTCAAATTCCAGGTTTATCAGTTTTAGAACTATTAAATACACCGGGCTTTGTCGATTTAGACCAAACACGGCTAACAGTAAAAGTATCTGATTTAGGAATCACAGGATTTGCCGCCGATGAAATTCTGCACTCTCAACTCGGTGTTACAGCAGAACTTCCGATGCCGCAACATCTCACATTTATTATCAGCTTGGGAAATACAGAAATAGATATCGACAATCTAGTTAAAGGTTTCCAGAATTTGAGTCACAATTTAGGAGGCGGGCAAGATGCCCACCCCACAAGAAAATTCACTCTTTGTGGAACAGGCATCTTGCCTGTTCTTGAGAATGGTGTAATATCTCACTTAGGATTTCCCCCTCCTCCACTCTCCCCCCGCGAAGCCTTCTTTTCCCCAACGGAAATAGTAGCAGCAGACAAAGCAGTCGATCGACTCTGTGCCGAACTCATCTGTCCTTACCCCCCAGGAATACCCGTTTTGATGCCCGGTGAAATCATTACCTCAACAGCCCTTCAATATCTGCAACAAATCCTTGCCGATGGCGGAAAAATCACAGGTTGCAGCGATCCCCGCCTCCAAACTCTCAAGGTTGTGCGACAGTAAATATGAGGGGGGTAAAGATCGGAGATAACGAAAGTGGGAAAATATTCCCTCTTCCTTCTTCCTTCTTCCTTCTTCCTTCTTCCTTCAATTTAAAATAAAATTATGCTTTGGCCCTACGTCACTCCTGGTATCCCAGACGATTTATTTGAACGTTTACCGGGTATTCCCATGAGTAAGCGAGAAGTCCGACTGCTGTTAATCTCCCACCTGCGACTGCAAGCAGACTCGGTGGTGTGGGATATCGGCGCAGGTACTGGTACGATCGCCGTAGAAACAGGTTTGCTATGCCCCAAAGGTCGGATTATCGCAGTAGAAAGGGACGAAGAAGTAGCAAACTTGATTCGCAGAAATTGCGATCGCTTCGGGCTCAACAACGTAGAAGTCATAGAAGGCAGTGCCCCGGAATGCCTCAAAAATTTGTCCCAACCCCCCCACCGAGTTTGCATCGAAGGAGGTAGACCCATTAAAGCCATTCTCCAAACAGCCTGGGCATACTTGCAACCCCACGGTCGAGTTGTGGCTACAGCAGCGAATTTAGAAAATCTTTACGCCCTTTCCGAAAGCTTCGCCGAATTGCAAGTCCGCAACATCGAGGTAGTTCAGTCCGCCGTCAACCGCTTGGAGACTCGCGGGCTGAGTCAAACCTTTGCCGCCGTCAATCCCATATTTATTCTCAGCGGCGAAAAGCTGGATTAGAAGTTAGTTGACTGTTAACTGTTGACTGTTGACAGTTGACAGTTGCGGTGCCCTAAGCCCTTCGACTAAGCTCAGGATAAACTCCGTCGAAGGGTCAGTTGTCAGTTGACAATGCTTTTGGGCCCAATGCTTTTCGGCCTAATGCCCGATGCTCATGCCTAAATGTAATTTTTAATCTTTTTTACGTTCCGTTAACCTTCATACTAATAATAGGCGCGACCATAGCTGGATTGACTGCCTGACTTGAGATATTGTTGGATGACCGATCGGGGATGTGAGTTAGCTGTGCAAGGGAAGAACTCGTGTCCTAGAAAAATCCAAAATCCAAAATCGAATCACCCGCTGCCATCTCCTGTGAGAAATTCATTTTATGCCTTGGTCTCGTATCCTGAGTGGAATAGTTGCGATCGTCCTTGCTTTGGGAATGATTATATTGGGCGGATGGTACTTTACCATCGGCTTCGGGATCATCGTTTACCTTGGTCAATTGGAATACTTTCAATTAGCCCGGGCTAAGGGGATTGCACCTGCTGGCAAAAGTACCTTAGTTGTCAGTCAAGTTCTGCTAATTACGGCGGCCCTTGCACCGCAACTCGTAGATGCGATGTTTCCCCTAGCTGGAACCTTCATCTGTTTCTACCTGCTGTTCCAACCCAAGTTATCGACGATCGCCGATATTGCCGCTTCTATTTTAGGATTGTTCTACGGGGGTTATTTGCCCAGCTATTGGATACGGCTGCGAGTTGGACTTGATCCAGCCAATCTTGCTACAACCCAACTTTCGCAAGCAGTAGCAAGCAATTTGCCCGTTAACATTTACCCGTCGCTGTCTTGGACAAGTTCCAGCAGTATATCTTTAGGATTGACTTCCCTACTTCTGGCTTTCCTCTGCATCTGGGCCGCTGACATTGGCGCTTATTTTGTCGGCAAATTTTTCGGCCGGACTAGCCTATCCCACATCAGCCCGAAAAAGACAGTTGAAGGTGCGGTGTTTGGGGTTTGTGGCAGCATCGCAGTTGGCGCAGTCGGCTCTTGGTATTTACACTGGCCGGGCTGGCCCTATACTGGCGCTGCTTTTGGTTTTTTGATTGGTGTTGCGAGTTTGTTGGGTGATTTAACTGAGTCGATGATGAAGCGAGACGCTGGTGTTAAGGATTCGGGGCAGTTGATCCCCGGTCATGGTGGTATTCTCGATCGCACGGACAGTTATGTTTTTACCGCGCCGCTGGTTTACTATTTTGTGACTTTACTCTTGCCCGCGATCGACTCTTTTTTAATTAATCGGTAATTGGGAATTGGGCATTGGGCCTTATAGCATTGGGCATTGGGAATTGGGAATTGAGCATTGCACCGGAATTATGATTAGCCGAAATGAGGAGACGGCACTGCCGTCTCCTCTATCATTCCGGTGTAGCCGGAATTGATATAAGCTGTCGCACATTTAAATTGTATATTCAGAGCGGGCGGGACGCCCACCCCACAAGAGTTTTATTGTTTTTTAACATACAATTTAAATGCAGAATAGCTTAACAGTTAAAAGCCAACAACCAACAGTCAACTAATTAAGGCAAAACCCTAATTCCACCCCGACAAACTATCTCCCCCGGATTCAAAATCAATTCCTCAATCTCCACTTCCGGCCCGAAATCAATTTTAAAACTATTTAAAATATTCCGATCTAACTCTTTTGAAACTTCGATTTCTGGTTCTTCAAACATCAATTCGTGACTGCTCGCCATCCGCAAACCAGTCCGCAATACAAAGGGAATTTCCGTACCGTCAGCGCGCAAAATAACAGCCGAAAGCGTCAACAAACCTGTATCAATTGCGATTTGCGAATTTTGCAATTTCAGTGGTTGTTCCCGATCGGCGATCGGCAAAAGAGGCAGTAAAAATTCGGTCAAAGCATCAGCCAGCAAAGGCGCTTTCAGGGACGCATTCAAATCCGCTTGGCCCAGCCTCAAAACGCCAGCCACAGGAAAAGATTCGAGGAGGCGTAGCGGTTTGCCTTTGAGAGCTTGACCGAGGTTGATGCGAATGCCACAGCCCTCTATGGCAATTTCAGTGAGGTGTAATCCTTTATACACAGCACTGCGAGCAGCAGCCGTTACTTTCGGGATCGTACCGCTGAGGATTTGTCGATCGCTCCCCTCAATTTTTATCTTCAACTCGTCAACCTGCTGAACTTGCGATCGCAGCCACAACTGCACTGCCGGAGATAGCACTGCGCTGGCGATCCGGCTGCCTTGACTCGGTGGCGGTGTCGGATCGGAGCCTAAATTAGCAGTCTCACCAGAGCCATCCGCGCCAGATCCATTGTCAAATAAAAGAGAGTTGCGATCGACAGTCATAAACAATTTCAGAATATAAACCTTAATATTCAAGCACAAAAATTTAACCAAGACTGGCGCATCCCGTCTCAGCAACCCGGTTTCTGCACAGATATTCTGATTTTTATCATAAACCGGATCAATGAGTACCAGTCCTAAATAACCCCAAAAGCAAGCATAAATCTGGTATCAGCAACACCTGAAGCCGAAAAATTATCACCTTTCTCTCCTCGGAATCTCTGCTTAGTTCGCGAGTTGTGCGATCCCCAGGTAAATTTGGCGATCGAGCGTATAAAATTAACTAGCAGTACGGGATTTATGGTAGTGTTGGTTTATGGTCGGGTCAGACCCACACCTCTCAAATCAGCAGCAAACCAACGGTGTAGACCTGTGCCTGCGGCAAGTCTTTTCCTCGTAGTTTTTGCACAACATTCAGGGTAATGCCATGAGGACAATCCGCACTCTTGCCGGCCGCCCTGTAATGATTATTAGTCGGCATTGTAATTTATTCCTAACCAGGAATTGAGCATTGGTAACATCAGTTAATCAATTAACCGTGTCGTGTTTCCTTCCCCACCGCTTTTTGTTGGGGGTTTCCACATTCCCGTCATGTCCGATCAAAGGCTACAAAAAATCCTCGCCCAGTGGGGCATTGCTTCTCGCCGTCTTGCAGAACAGATGATTGTAGCTGGACGAGTCCAAGTTAATGGCAATATTGTTGGTTTAGGACAAAAAGCGAATCCCGATCGCGATCTGATCGAAGTCGATGGAATCCCAGTGAAACCAGCCGATAGACCCGCAGAGGTCTATCTGTTACTCAACAAACCCAAAGGCGTAGTTTCTACTTGCAACGATCCGAGAGCCCGATCGAAAGTTCTAGACTTCCTGCCGCCCAAACTGCGCTCGGGTCAAGGCATCCACCCCGTAGGACGCCTGGATGCAGATTCTACCGGTGCCCTCCTGCTGACCAATGATGGTAAGCTGACGTTTTGTTTGACCCATCCGCGTCACTCGATCGCCAAAACTTATCAGGTTTGGGTACTCGGCGATCCCCCGGAGCCCATATTGCAAGAGTGGCGTCAGGGCATCATCTTGTCGGGTAGAAAGACTTTACCCGCAAAAGTTAAAATTCTCGATCACACGCGAGACCAAACTCTGTTAGAAGTCATTCTATCAGAAGGTAGAAACCGACAGATTCGGCGAACAGCCGAACAGTTGGGACATCCCGTGGTGCGCCTGCACCGCACAGCCATTGGCCCGATTCAATTGCAGCCACCCGGTTCGCCAATATTGCCACCAGGCTGCTACCGACCCTTAGAAGATTCGGAAATTATTTTTTTATGGAATCTAGTCAATCTAACATCAATAAGCGTGCCAGTAAATCCCCAGGAGCACAGCATATGACAAAGAATTTATTGTTTTTATTCTTCAAAACAACTAAGCAGAAACTACATTCCCAAGAACCCGAACCACCTCAGAAAAAGCTAGCTGAAATAGGGGCTCAACTCCGCCAGTACCGCGAACAGCATTCGATTTCTTTGGACAAAGTAGCCGTGGTAACAATGATTCGGCGGAATATACTGCAAGCCATTGAGGAAGGTCAACTCGACCAACTCCCCGAACCGGTCTACACTCAGGGTTTGATCAAGCGGTACGCCGAAGCAATGGGTTTGGACGGAACTCAGTTTGCCTACTTTTTCCCGATCAAATCACCGCCGCGATCGCCCGCCAAGCTATCCTGGGAAAATCCGCCTCAGTTGCGGCCGATGCACCTTTACCTCTTTTACACATTTTTAATTATTTGTTCAGTCAATGGCTTATCTCAGTTAATGGCCGGTTCTGGGACAGCAAAAAACGGTGCGGGAACCGAACAAATAGCACTTGGGCAAGAACAAGCTCGTTTAGTTGCTGAGGCATCAAGTGCCTCAAAAAATCAGAAACCGGATAATTACGCCGCTGTGGAAGCAGCAAGAACCGGTCAAAATTTAGATAAATCTGGTAGTAAACCAGTGATGGTGAGCATCACTTTTAAGACCGAATCCTGGATGCAGATTGAAGTCGATGGCAAAACAGAGTTTGAGGGAATTTTGCCGATCGGGACTGTCCGTACCTGGAAAGCCGATCGCAAATTGGTAGTTCTAGCTGGTAACGCCGGCGGGGTAATGATTGCTGTTAATAACGGACAAGCTGAACAACTCGGAGCCCCTGGAGTCGCCAAAGAAGTTGTTTTTAAGGCAGACGAACTCAAGCCTTCAGAAAAGCCAAAAGGATGAAGGATAATCGGAAATCAGGGATTGGGAATCAATCCTAAAAGCATCGGGTCTAAAAGTATCGGGAATAGTTAGTAGTTAGTAGTTAGTAGTTTTTCTAATAACCAATAACCAATAACCAATGCCCCATGCCCAATGCCCCATGCCCAATGCCCAATTCCCAATTCCCCACAATCAATTTTTCTGGGGAGTGCGGCCGCTGATGTAAGTAATAGTTTTGAGCCGATCGCGCACATCCCAATTCAAAGCTTCCCGTCGATACCGCCAGCCCCAATTTCCCTCTGCTTTCCCCGGAAAATTCATCCGCGCGTCAGTATCCAAACCCAACAAATCTTGAAACGGTACAATTGCCAAATTAGCAATAGAAATCCAAGCCATGCGGATTAAAGACCAGTGAATTCCCTGGGGATCGATGCAGCCCAAATAACGCAAAACCTCATCTCTTTCGTAGTTTTGCAATTGATTGAACCATCCGACAGTCGTATCGTTGTCGTGAGTGCCAGTATAAACTACGCAGTTGCGAACATAGTTAAAAGGCAAAAAAGGATCGCCTGGGCCAGCACCGAAAGCAAACTGCAAAATCTTCATTCCCGGAAACTCGAACCGATCGCGCAAAGCTTCCACTTCAGGAGTAATTACCCCTAAATCCTCAGCGATAATCGGCAAATTGCCGAACTTCTCGTTAATTACTTCAAACAAAGCTGTTCCCGGCGCTTTAATCCACTCTCCCTCCATCGCAGTAGTCTGCCCGCGCTTCACCGCCCAGTAAGCGTCAAATCCTCGAAAATGGTCGATCCGAGTCACGTCCACATAAGCGAAAATCGCCTCAAAACGCTGCACCCACCACTCGAAATTATTGGCTTGCAGCTCCTCCCAATTGTAGACCGGGTTGCCCCACAATTGACCTGTGGAGCTGAAGTAATCCGGGGGAACTCCCGCCATTAAAGCTGCTTCTCCGGTTGCTTCATCCAAGCAAAATGCTTCTGGATGCGACCACACATCCGCGCTATCGTGAGCGACATAAATCGGAATGTCGCCAATAATTTTAATGTCGCGGAGATTTGCATAGCGTTTCAATTCTGTCCACTGGCGGAAAAACTCAAATTGAACGTATTTGTAGTAATAAATCTCAGCATTTAGCTGCTGTCGCCACTTGTCAAGCGCCTCGGGTTTTCTCTGGACAATTTCCGGTTCCCAATTGTTCCAGCTAACACCGCCAAAGCTGTCTTTCAGTGCCATAAATAAGGCATAATCTTCTAGCCAACTCTGTTTGCTCTCGCAAAAAGCCGAGAATTCTCTTTGCTGCACCGGCGATGCTTTCACTTTGAAGTTTTCGCAGGCTTTTTTGAGCATGGGTATTTTGTGCGCGATCGCCCGATCGAAATCCACATAATCCGACGGAAATTCCGGCGAACCATCTAAATCTTCATCGCTTAGCAATTGCTCGTCCCGCAGCATTTCTGGGCTCAGCAGCAGTAGATTTCCTGCCATTGCTGAATAGCACGAATAAGGAGAATTGCCGTATCCTATCGGGCCCAGCGGCAATATCTGCCAGTATTGCTGGTCGCTCTCTACCAAAAAGTCAATAAAGCGATATGCTTCTATTCCCATGTCCCCAACGCCAAATCGGCTGGGAAAAGATGTCGGGTGGAGTAGAATGCCGCTAGCTCGGGGAAAAAGCATAATTTATCTAAAGATATTAGGAGTTAAACATTGACAATTTGCCCGATGTTCCCTACAAGTTAAACTTCACAGTTTTTACTGTAATTTTTAGGGCAAATCTTTTGTGATTGTCTCATATTTTCTGCGGGAACGTGCTTACGAAATATTTTCATTGCACTCTACTCACAACTGCTGAGAGCAGAAAAAAAACAAGATACTCAAATCCTTGTGGTCGATCGCTTCTTCGGTAACTTTTTTTGGCTTTCGCCACATCTTTCTAAAGTCATAAATTGCATACCTACCAAAAATCAGCCATCGCTTAAGCAGAGCCAATGCACAAATCAGCCGACTGTTTTTGTATCTCAAGAAACAGTCGGCTGAAAAATCAGATCAATTCCGCTCTTCATCGGAATGATCTAAACGGAGGACACGGCAGTGCCGTGTCCCTACTACGATCAATTGTAGGGACACGGCACTGCCGTGTCCTCTGTATCATTCCGGTGCTGCCGGAATTGATATCACCTGAAAAGAGGCCCAGTTTAGGCTTCCTTATTCAACAATTTCTGCACTTGCTTGAGAGCAATAGCGCCAACATTGTACACAGCCCAGCCGCCCGCCAACAAAACCGGCATCAATACTATCAGTATGCGGAAGTCAAAATCCATGAGTGTTGCTCCTAAAGTTTTTTAACAAATTCTCTTGACACTCCCCGGCGTGAAACGGGGATTCTTAATTCATCGATTGACCTTTAAGCGCTGTGTCCTTGCGGCAATCCTTAAACTTTTCAACCGTGCAATTGCACCAATTGACGAGCTTAACTCACAACCGCTCTCTTTGGGTCTATCTCCACTCATGGTACGCTTGATACGAACAATCGAGTTCGGGTGTGTCCCACCCTACGGGAATTGAAACAAATTATTGATTTCAAGAGTGCATGAGAATGCGTTGATTCCGTTCTATAAGAGTTCTTAGCCCTTCTTTTTGCTTTCAAAAAGCTTTCAGGTTCGAGGGTGCCGACTAAAAGCCGCTTCACAACCACCCACCTTGGGAATTGCAACCATGTTTATTCTATCAAAAATCTGTCCTATTAAGGACTGGGTTTTCAACCCACTTTTGTCATAATCTATTTGTATCTGCTATACAAATACTAGACAAGTCTAGACATTTGCTTCTTACTTCGTAGGGAGCATGGGAGCGGTTATCCCTCAGTAAGCTTTCGCGATGAAGCCCACCGCGATTAATTAATCGCTGCATTCAAGTCTCTGTTCGTCGAATTACCACAACTTTCGCAGTTGTAGGTTCTTTCTTTCAGTGGCACATCTTGGATATGCCCACAGCTTGACTATTTATTGTTTTGCTCGACGGAAACCAGCGGTCAGCAATGATTATTTCACAACCAAACTTTTTCGCCTTATATTCTAGGTGACGCTTGAATTCATAGAATCCACAGTCAGCTATTGCCTGCGCTAGTTTGTGATTTTTTAGCATCCCATCAACATTTAAATCTTCTACTTATCGTTGCGTGGTTTTTGCATAAGTAAGTATTGACTTGATACTGAAAGTCCAAGCTTTTTCGCAAATCGCGCAGAGCTTGAGCATAGCACACTATGACTGTCCGTCTACAAGTGTACCATTCTGTCTACTTAATTGCTAGCTAAGGACTTGCTCATTTTGTCGCCATTCGCCTGAGTCTTTCATCAAATATTATCCCTCGCTTGAGAGTTTCTCCACCTACCTCGCCATTGCGGAATCCTGACATCGCTCCGTCGGAATTGAGATTTAAATTATTGCACAGCGCCCGATCGACTCTCGCTACACCAATTATCCCACAATAATCTGTTTCGCAATCCCTTCCACCACCTGAGTTAAAGGATCGTCAGGGAAGTGTAGAGCAAACACCCCCTTGCTGGCGAGCAGCATCATCTTGTCGCTGTGGGGCAACACCCCTACAACTGGAATGCCGTAGATACTCTCTACTTGTTGCTTCAAATCCTCGAAGTCCAGGGATTCTGGGGCTTTGTTGATCGTCATCAAAATCTTGGGAACTTCTAATTTGCGCGCCACATCTACCGTCACAGCCGTTCCCTGAAAATCTTGCTGATCCGGACGCAAAATCAGCAGTAGGATGTCGGAAATAGTGATACTGAGGAGAGTTTCTTCGTTCAGCCCTGGGTGCGTATCGATAAATAGGTAGTCTAAGTTCAGAACCTCGATCAGTTCGCCGAAGCCATCCGTCAGCAGTCCCACATCGTAGCCTTCACGCAAAACTCGCGCTATTTCCCCTGCTTTAATACTCGAAGGAATCAGATAGAGAGTGCCGTTACTAGCTAGTTTTGGCAGCAGCGAACTCACATCGTAGGCTGTTTCGGCGATCGGACACCGACCCCAAAGATAATCGTTCAGACAGCGATCCATGTTGCTCTCGCTGAAACCGAACAGTACGTGAATTCCCGGCGATTGAATGTCTGTGTCCACAATCGCCACCCGATTTCCGCCGCGAGCGATAATAGATGCCAGATTTGCAGTCGTGTTCGATTTGCCAGTTCCACCCCGGTAAGAGTGGACAGAGATGATTTTGGACATGATATGCGTATGAAAGTAAGAAACGGCGAGAATCAATGACGATCGAATTCTCGATGCAGTCGAGTTGTCTGTTATTCTTCCTTGCCCCCCAAATCCTCCTTGTCTGTTAAACTATCAATCTTTTCATCTTTTATCTTCTTTTCTGCGCCCCTACGCTGCCGCATCTGTTTGGCCTTGGCTTGCAAATCGCTGAACTCGTCATCAGATTTGGTTTCGGCCCAACTAGCACCGTGGCCGGGATCGGGGACACCCGTTTTTGGGCAGCTTTCGGATTCAGTCACAGTGGTGCGTTGTTTCTGCTGTTTGGCTTTTTCCTGCAACTGAGCTAAGTATTCGTCCGCTTCACTTTCGGTATTGGGAACCTGTGTGGCATCGGCAGTTATTTCTTGGGGTTCGGAATCCACTTGTTCAGAGATTTCTTTTTTGCCAACCCTCAGTTTATCTCTCTTTTGCTGCAATTCCTTAAAGAAATCAGATTCTGTGATTTCTGCGACTTGCTGTTCTTTTTTGGCTTGGTCTATTTCGATTTTGAAGACTTGTTTTACTCGATCGCTAATTGCTCTTCCGTATCCGGCTTTATTGAATCTGTCTGCTGATACAATGCTCCCGCCAGTTACGATTAATGCCAAGGCTGGCCCTATCACGGGCACCCACCCTCCCAACATAAAAATCCCAAAGCTACAGGCGCAACACCCGAACAGCATTACTCCGAATGTCACCACCAACTGCCCTGGGTGAGTCATGCGCGATGCCAAGGTTCCTCCCACAATTGACCATCCCGAAATCCACAGAATTTCTGCCCATTCCGGCCAAAACCAAAACATCGGTCTGTTGTCTAAAACTGTACTCAACATTTGGCTGACTACTTGTGCGTGTGCCACGATCCCCGGCATGAATTGGTTGCTTTGCCTTTGCCCACTGTAAGGAGTATAAAACAAATCTTTAACGGTATCTGTGGTGTAACCGATGAGCACTATTTTATCTTTAACTAAATTCGGGTCAATTTTCCCTTCTAAAATATCCGTCAGTCGGACTTGGTTTGCAACTTGTCCATAACGATAGTTAATTAGTATTTGATATCCCCTAACATCGGCATTTTTATATCCTCCGTCATTGCTGTCTAGTTGTTTTAATTGGGTTTTTCCCAGCCATAAAGATTGATCGGGTGCTATTTGGGGAAATATATTTTTTCCTTGCAGGTAGCGAAGTGCTAGCTGGAGGTTGAACGAAGCTAAAATTTGAGAATCGTCATTGCACAGATGTTTTTCTGGCGATGAGTTGCCCTCTATTTTCGGCGGCTTCATAAATAATAAAGCCCTGCGGAGTATGCCGCCCGGATCGACTCCGAAATCTGCAAATCCCACCCGGTTTTCTGGCATTCCCGGGGGAGGCGGAGAACCGGGATTGTCCGGGCTTCCGTCGGTGACTAAACATACTCCAATAATTCGATCGCTTTTTTGTAAAACTTTAGTTAATTCCTCGCGCCCGTCTCCTAAAGGCACGTCTCGCAGTATATCTAAACCGATGACGGCCGGCTGCATTTTTTCGAGTTTTTGTAAGATTTCAGCTATTTTGCGATCGGATATCGGCCACTGTTTCAGTTTTTGAATGTCTGCTTCGGTAATCCCCACAATTAGCAAGCGCGAGTCTGGCTTTTCGTCGGGACGCCACCTCAGCATTTGGTCGTAAGCGCTTAATTCTACTGGTTCGAGTATTCCTAGCTGTCTGGCCCCAATCAAGGATAATGTTACTGCCGCGCTGGCAATTAATACAGACCTCGCAAATGCTAGCGATGGTTTATACCTTTGACTCAATTGAGCCGCTGCCGATCGAATTTTGTTAGATATTTTACTCATTATCCCAGCATAAAAGTTTGAGTCGTTTCTGGAACAGCAGTTATTTCGCACGAGCCCCACCTGCCGGAGACTTCCTTTATCTTAGAACACCCCGAAACTCCGACCACTTTGTAACAAAATTTTACATTTCGCCGCCCGCGAATATGTGTTCCCTGATACTGGTTACCTAGACTCCTGGATTTGACCGCCGGAGAATCTAGTTGCCGATCGAATTAATTAATGTTATTGATTATATGTCAAGGTTTAAATTGTGTGTCTGGGTTCTCGACTAGCCGCTCAAAAATATTTTTAGCCATCAGGGGATGTCTATGTTTGCAATATTATAGTCAAAGGTACAAAAAAATGAAACGTTTTCTACATGGGGCTACACTTGCGTTAGCCGTCTGTGCGATCGCCATTACCGTCCCCAGTTCACTTGCGGGAGTGCGGACACCATCCCAGCCGCTTCTGCTGAGTCAGAATCTTAATTTCAAGCCTCCCGATGTCACGGCCCCCAGCAACCGACAAGGAGGGACGCATCGCGGTGGCCAACTTTGTCCGGCGGGTTTATCTGTTACTCCTTTAGTGCCTCCAACTAATATCGGTTTAACCCTCACAGAATCTCCCACAGTTTTTGTCTATGTTCCTCAAACTTCTGCGGAAATAGAGTTTACTTTGCTAACCGAAAATGAGGAAAAAATAGTCTACGAAAAAACATTTAAAGTTGACGAATCTGGCATTGTGGGAATTAGCATTCCTGCGATGAATGACAATAACAAATCCCTTGAAGTTGGCAAGCGATACGTGTGGTCGTTTTCGATAATTTGCGAACCCGAAAATCGATCGGCCGATTCAGTTGTTAAAGGATTCGTGCAGCGCATAGCACCCCAGTCAACTCTCAAGAGCGATTTGACAAGTCCTGATCCGATGACTAGGCTCAACATTTACGCCCAAAATGGGATTTGGTACGAAACTCTCGCTACTTTAGCCCAAATGCGACTCCAAACACCAGGAGATGCGAGGCTGACAGCCAAGTGGACGGAATTGTTGCAGTCCCAAGGACTGGAATCAGTTGCAGCTCAACCGCTGGTTGGCCCTCTTTAAAATTTTGGCGTTGCTGAATTTAGATATGATTCACTCGCTATAGCAATCCCTGAAATTTAGAGTAGGGGCAATTCATGAATTGCCCCTACTAAATTTCGGAGGCAAATCATACTCCAAATCAGCAACGCCAAAATTCCCTGTTTCTTGACATTTTGTCGGTTTTCCGATTGCCATCTGAAAATTGACAAATTTACCCGATCGCGCCCGGAGTTTCTACTCCGGGATAACAGTAGAGACGCAATCTATACTATCTCTACAAGTTGGTGAAAAAAGTGAAACATTTTCTACATTTTACTGCAATAGCGATCGCTGCAAGTGCGATCGCACTTACTCTCTCCAGTTTGCTTCTACCGATGCAGGCCGTACCTGCACTAATTCTGCTGAGTCAGAATGTTAATTTCAAACCTCCAGATGTCACAGCCCCCGACAATAGGCAAGGAGGAACGCATCGAGGCTGTCAGTTGCGGGAGGGTTTATCGATTACTCCCTTAATACCTGAAACCAATATTGGCTTAACGCTAACAGAGTCACCAACATTTTTTGTATATGTTTCTCAACCTGCGGCTCAAGTAGAGTTTATTTTGCTAAACGAAGATGAATCCGAAGTAGTCTACGAAACTACTTTAAAAATTGACAAAGCCGGAATTGTGGGAGTTAGCCTTTCTGAAAAAGGCAAGACCAAAAATATTGAGGTTGGTAAGCGATATGTGTGGTCATTTGCCCTAGCTTGCGATCCTCTGGAGCGATCGGGAGATTATATTGTTAAAGGATGGATGCAGCGAATTAAACCGCAGGCAACGCTCGATAGCGATTTAGCAAATCCCGACCCGAGAGCGAAGCTAATCGCTTATGCTGAAAATGGGATTTGGTACGAGACTCTTGCTACTCTAGCCCAAATGCGCCGCTTCGCACCTGATGATGCACGGCTGAAGGCGGAGTGGACGCAATTGTTGCAGTCCCAAAAACTAGAATCGATCGCCGATCAACCCCTAGTTCAGTCTTTTTAAGAATGACTCCTGACTAAGCAACTAATGACTAATAACTTGCCAACAATTCTAGCTCTTGATTTTGATGGTGTGATTTGTGACGGACTAATCGAATATTTCCAAACAGCTTGGCGTACCTACTGTCAAATCTGGAAACCAGTAGAAACAGTGCCAAATTCAGATTTAGCTTTGAGTTTTTACCGAGTGCGGCCGGCGATCGAAACTGGTTGGGAAATGCCGCTACTGATCCGCGCGCTGCTGACAGGAATTACGGAAGAAGAAATTTTGCTGGATTGGCCGAATCTTGTACCGCATTTATTGACAGAAAATAATTTAAAAGCGCAGTCTGTCGGCGCTATGCTAGATGGTCTGCGCGATAATTGGATTGCTGAGGATTTAGCTGGGTGGCTGTCTCTGCACCATTTTTATACTAGGGTAGCCGATCGCCTGCACTGTTTGCAAGAGAGTTCGGTTAAAGTGGCGATCGTCACTACGAAGGAAGGTCGTTTTGTCCGAGAACTCTTACAGCTAGCTGGCGTACAAATACCGTCGGAGTTGATTTTTGGCAAGGAATACAACAAGCCGAAACACCAAATTTTGCGGGAATTTTTGGCAGCGTCTGGTCAAGATTCGACTATTTGGTTTGTGGAAGATCGGTTAAAAACTTTGCTGTCGGTGAAGCAGCAGCCGGATTTGTCTCAGGTGAGGTTGTTTTTGGCTGATTGGGGTTACAATACTTTGGCAGAACGGGAATCTGTGGCTCGAAATCCGCCTGTTCAATTGCTTTCTCTGTCGCAGTTTGCTGGAGATTTTGCCCATTGGCTCCCCGACGAATCTTGATGTTAGATTTGTTAACGAGTAGAATTTTTTCGATTGCCAGAGTTAAAAAAAAACATTTTTTTTTACAGTTTGGGGTTGACTACTTCAGTATTGACATGATATTATTTAATAATAGGATGGCTGCAAAAATATTATTTTTGCAGCCATCCTATTATATAAAATATAATAACAGGACTTCGCGGAAAAAGCAAGAATATCGACAAAAAAAAATTGATTTTTTTTGATATAGTTTTGGAAGCTCTATTGAGCTAAAAAAACATTTTTTTTTAAAGGTTTATACGGGATAAAATGTGTGGCTTTGTCCGTAAAACCCAGTTTTTGGTAAAAAAAGCAAGCTTGAAAACCCAAAATTTAAAAATTGTTTTAATTTCTCAGCTTCAAAATTCTGTACTATCTCATGTCCGGTCAATTACCTGCAATTTTCGTAGTCAAGGACTTTAGACATCTTCCAAAAAGCCTGTGAAGAACAGGCATCCTGCCTGTTCCACAATAATTATGGGAGA
>ENA-OBIT01000276-OBIT01000276.1-metagenomes-genome-assembly--contig:-NODE-276-length-22691-cov-11.6078_pt1 | contig 22691 bp, 22 predicted proteins | sample MGYA00153386_OBIT01 | MGnify analysis MGYA00153386
GGGAACGATATTAAATTTTTAGAGCTTCTCCACGCAGACATGACGACAACTTTAGAGCAGAATACTTCAGTCAAAACTTTAAGTTATGGTGAGGTTTCTTCGCCAGCTCAGAATGAGAAATTTTCAGAAATATCCAAAAAAATATCGTTTCAAGAATTAGTTGAATTAACCCAGAAGTTGTCACTTAGTGAGCGATTATTTCTAGTAGAGGCGATTACCTCGTCTGTGCGTCAGGAAGTCACTATTAGCCAATAATCAGCCAATTAAAGGAGCTTTAGAAGTTGGTGGGGATGATATACTGATTAATCGTAAGGTGAGCAGAGATCAGGTAAATGTCAGCCACCCTCACAATTAGCAGCAGCGAAATTCGGCAGATATTAAGGAATTAAGGGAATTTTTATTTAGTTTTTAAGACGTTTCAATAACCACCCCACCTGCCATGAAACTTTACCATACTCCCATTTCCCCCAACTCCCGCCGCGTGTGGGTCGCCCTCATCGAAAAAAACCTCGATTTTGAATTAGTAGAAATCCACTTGGACGGCGATCATTTGGAACCTGAATTTGTCGCCATGAATCCTTTTCATCGCGTCCCTGTTTTGGTCGATGGTGACTTCACCGTCTTCGAGTCTCTGGCAATTCTTGACTATCTAGAAGCGAAGTATCCTGAACCGGCAATGCTGCCGAAAGATCCGAAAGATTTGGCAGTTGTGAAAATGGTGGAATTGGTCACAGTTAACGAACTTGGGCCAGCACTTTATCCCCTCAGCAGTGAAAAAATGGGCTGGGGAATTCCTGAACCTCAAGCAATAGTAAAGGCTAAGTAAAAAGTCGATTCTGTACTGACATTCTTTGAAGGTTTGTTGGACGATCGCCCTTTTTTCGGTAGCAACACTTTAACATATGCTGAGTGCGTTGCCGGTACCGTCGTGCCTTTGCTGTCCTGGGTTGATATATCTATAGAGGGATATCCCAAAATTCAAGCTTGGTGCGATCGACTAATGTCGCGTCCTTCATTCCAGCAAACCCAATTCACCGAGGCAGATTTGGCGGCTTTCGCATCTCGCAGACAAAATTTTCTGACACAAACTGAAGCCAAATGAACAAATATATTCTCAAGCGATCGATTTTTTTCCTCGCTGTTTTCGGCTGCATCCAATTTCCTATTATAGCACTTTCGCAGCCTGTAAGTCGATCGAACTACGAATCAATTAACGTCAAACAGTTCCTGGGCGATCGCAAAATCACCGTCTCTAACCCCAAAGATATCGCAGCTAAACTCTTTAGCCGTGACCAAGAATCTGAAGGCAGAAAAAGCGATGGAATTTCGGTTGAATATTCCACGCGAGAAACCGCAGTAATCGAGCATACTGTCATCGGTTTAGCTGACGATTCTGTTGCTGCAATGCGACACCGTATTGAGCTCGTATTCCGGCAAAATAAGTGGGAAATTATGTGGATTGGCCGACAATCTAAGTGTCAGCCAAATCGTGGACATCAAAATTGGGCGGCCGGCCGCTGTAGGTAGCAAAAATGATAGATTATTAGATCGCAAATCCCAGGATCGTGACCGTGGGAGCAATCTAAAATCTAAAATCTAAAATCGCAGGACGATCGCCCTTTTAGTTAAAAAGAGCGATCGAACTCCTATCTTATTTGCACATGATCAAATTTCCAGCCGAGATGAATCCGGGCACAGGGGCTGAAATCTCAACCCAATTGCGGTCTTCTCCATTCTTATCTTTCACTAACTGGAAATTCGGCACAAGCGTTACTTGACCGTTAGCCGGTACACCGCCTTTAACAGCAGCAGTCTTTGAAGGCTCCGCACGGATAGCTAGACCCTTCGGCGCTACGCGAGGTTCTACTTGGCGGCACAGACTTACAGGGCCTGGTGCGGGCGCAGGTGCGGGTGCTGGTGCTGGTGCGGGTGCTGGTGCGGGTGCTGGTGCGGGCGCTGGTGCTGGCGTTGGTGCTGGTGCGGGTGCTGGTGCGGGCGCTGGTGTCGGTGCAGGACTTGGACGGGGCGTCGGTGCGGGCGTCGGTGCGGGACTTGGACGGGGCGTCGGTGCGGGCGCTGGCGCTGGTGCGGGCGCTGGCGCTGGTGCTGGTGCGGGCGCTGGAGTTGCACTTGCTGTGGTGCACGAAGCTAAATTAGCCTCGTTATTGGGATATCCAATAGCCACATAACCCTTTACTGGAGCGCTAATTTGAATCCATACGCGGCCATCGGTGCCTTTAGCAGAAGTAGCGCCGACAGCCAGCGTTACTTGAGTGTTCATGGCGACACCGCCAACTCTAGGAGATTTGGTTTCTGGGCCTTGGCGAACCGTCAAACCCTCTTTGGGAGTAACTTTACGACAAAGGTTGTCGGCCTGGGCTATTTGAAAGGTGGGGCTATTTTCAAAGGAAATCTTTTCAACATCCTGACTGACAGTGGATGTTGATGGGGCGGCAATACCGATCGCATTTGCCTGTAAACTTCCGGCTACGATCGCGATCGCACCCAGTAATGCAGCGGGTTTGTTCCAGCAATTCAAGTTTTTCATCCGTTCAACTCCTCATCTCAACAAAACCATTATCTTTATTGCAGGTCAATATAGCAAAAAAATTTATTTGTCTTTCATAAAAATACTTTGCATAACATTATTTATGCCTGCAAGTCAAGCTTTATTTATATAATTTAATCTTTGCTGAGACTTAAACCAGGTCAAGTTAAGCTGCAACGCCTATCAATTGCTCGTTTGAAGCCTCCGCGTCGCGGCTGCGGACTCAATTTTTTCATTTAAAATCTCAAATTTAAAATCAACTGATGTTCCTTACCTTAATCTATCAAAAGACTGATTTTTTAAAACAGTCGATCGCGGGATAAGCTCTATCTAGAGACTGGTTCAGCCGATCGCTCAAATCGAGTAGAAATAGAATGTCATATCTCAATTTGTATTCTATGAAACTAAATTATTTGACCAAACGGCTTGCGACTGTCGGGCGCTGGATGGCTGCAACCATGCTTTGTGTGTCAGCGATGGCCTTCGTTTGGTCTGGTGCATTTTTCTCGAACACGCCAGCAATGGCCTCTGATGCTGTAAGCTCGATCGCAGCAGCAGATATTGGCGATAAAGTTCAAGAAAAAACCAGCAAAGATGCTGGACGAGCCAAGAATTTCATCCGAGATACAGAAGATAAGGTCAAGGAAACTGCCAAGAAAAATGCTGCTAAGGTCGATCGAGCATCGGAGAATGGTAGTGTCGTAGAGAGCAAAGCTAAGAAAGACGCGGCCACAATTCAGAAAAGAGCAACAGAAGATTCAGCTCGGACTCAGAAAGCAGTAGATAAAACAAAGAATGCTGTCGAGAGCGCAGTTGACAACATCAAGGGTGCTTTTAGCAAGTAGACAATAAATCATATCAATTCCGGTTGCACCGTCAGTTGATTGTTGACTGTTTACTGTTAACTGTTAAAATCATTCCGGTGCAACCAAAATTAATAGACCTCTTGCAAAAATCCTTGTCATCAATTTAGGGAACGGGCTCTCCGGCCCATCCCACAAGAAAAAATAAATCTTGTGGGATGGGCCGGAGAGCCCGTCCTAATTATTTTTGCAAGAGGTCTAATATTACTTGCAACTCAAAAAATGATTTACATTAACCAAAACCTCTCCTTTATACGGAGTATGGAAAAGACTCCAAGCTATTTCTAAAATTGCCGTAAAAAGCGTAAATCGCTAGCATAAACCCGGCGAATATCATCAATTTCATGTAGTACCATTGCGAATCGTTCCACCCCAAAGCCGGCCGCAAAACCACTGTATTTTTCTGGATCTAAACCAACTCTTTTCAGAACGTTAGGATCGACTATACCGCAGCCTAAAACTTCCAGCCATTTGCCATTCCACTGCAAATCAACTTCCGCAGAAGGTTCTGTAAACGGAAAGTAACTCGTGCGAAAACGAATCGGCAAGTCTTGACCGAACATTTGTCGCAAAAACTCTTTAATTGTGCCTTTCAAGTCAGTAAAAGTCAGACCTTCACCTATTGCCAAAAGTTCTATTTGGTGGAAGACTGCGGCGTGAGTTGCATCGACGGTATCACGGCGGTAAACGCGGCCGGGAGAGACAATCCGAATCGGCGGTTTATGCTGTTCCATGTAGCGAATTTGCACGGAGGATGTTTGAGTCCGCAGTAGGTTTCCGCCTGGGAGGTAAAAGGTATCTTGCATATCCCGCGCTGGGTGGTCTGGCGGAGTATTCAATGCCTCGAAATTGTAATAGTCTGTTTCCATTTCGGGGCCGTTGGCGACGGTGTAGCCGAGGCCAACAAATATATCTAGAGCGCGGTCTATGACGCTGTTTAAGGGGTGAATTCGACCTTGGGGACTGAAAATCCCAGGCATGGTGACATCGAGGGTTTCTGAGGCTAATTTGGCTCCAATTTGGGCGGTTTGGAGGCTAGTGCGTTTGTTTTCTAAGTCGGTTTGTAGGGCTTCTTTGACGGTGTTGGCGATCGCACCTAGTTTCGGCCGCTGATCCGGCGCTAGTTTGCCCATCATGCCTAAAACTTGAGATAGTTGACCTTTTTTGCCGAGGTAATTGACGCGCAACTGTTCGAGTTGTTCGAGGGTATTGGTGGTGGCGATCGCACTTTTGGCTTCTTGGCCCAGGGTTTCTAGTTGGGTTTCAATGTCGCTTAGCTGGACAGTCATATTGATTTTAGATTTTAGATTTTAGATTTTAGATTGATGGCGATTTTGAGCCAAGCTGAGTTTAGCGCAATTTGGGTGTAATAGCTAATTAGAGATGAATGCGATCGCCCACTTGAATATAGTCTTGAATATAGTTTAGTATTGTTCAAAGCCCTACAAAACTTTTAATGAAACTTCTAATTAGCAACGACGACGGCATCTTTGCACAAGGCATCCAGAGCCTAGCCAACGCACTCGCCGCTGCTGGCCATGACGTAAGCGTAGTTTGTCCCGACAGAGAGCGCTCAGCCACGGGCCACGGGCTCACCCTCCACCAACCCATCCGTGCGGAAATTGTCGAATCTATTTTTGATCCAGCAGTCAAAGCTTGGGCTTGTTCGGGTACTCCCGCCGATTGCGTGAAATTAGCTTTGTGGGCTTTAGTTGACAAACCGCCGGATTTTGTGCTATCTGGCATCAATCACGGCCCGAATTTAGGAACGGATATTATCTGTTCGGGGACTGTTTCGGCGGCAATGGAAGGATTTATGGAAGGCATTCCCAGTATTGCTTTCAGCCTTGCTAGCTATACTTCGCTGGAATTTGATCCTGCTGTGAATTTTGCTGTCACTTTGCTCGCACAGTTGGAAAAAGAGCCAATGGCAAAACCGATGTTGTTGAATGTGAATATACCTGCGGTTAAACAAACAGAAATTACCGGAGTTGCGATCGCCCGTCAAGGCATTCGCCGCTATTTCGACATATTTCAAAAGCGCACCGATCCGCGCGGCAAAACTTATTATTGGCTGGCTGGGGAATTGTTAGAAGATGTAGAAGAAACGCCCGATCCGGCTGTAGGGCATGATATTCCTACGGATGTACAAGCTATTCGCGACCATAAAATTACCGTTACTCCATTGCAATACAATCTGACCTGTGGTGCGGACTTGCACTCCTTACGGGATTGGGAATTTAAAGATTTTGGGGATCAGTGAGATGCGATCGGGCGGATCTGAGGGGTAAAATAGGAATTAAGGGAATGTACCTCTTCAGGTCTATGCCCTAGGCATTAATGCAGGCTCTCAATTGGTTGTTGGTTTTTTACTCAAGAAAAACAGTTATGAACGCTCCCACATATAACACTCATTCTGTCACTTGCCCGATTTGCAACCGTTCCAGCGTCGTCGGCCCAGTAGGGATGGTAAGCGGACTATTCACTTGTCCGCACTGTCATTCCCACATGGTAATTAGCTGGAGCGGTCATTTTGTGCGCGATCCTTTTAGCTTGAAACAATTGACGGTGGGGAAGATGCTCAGGCGAGAGAGTAGGCCGCTAGCTCGCATTCAGCGCGATTTGGGGATTGGGAAGCGTTTGCCGTTGCTGGCTATTTTGGGCAGTGCTGTATTTCTGGGATTTGCGATCGCGGCTACAGATCAGTCATTAGCGCGATCGCAGCCGTTTCAAGGATTTTTAGAGTGGGTGAGTGGGAGTGGGAATTCCCAGGATGTCTCTCGTTAACATTTCGCTACATGAATTTTGACACTGACTGGGTTTAAATTTGTCTTCCTTTGGGTATAGATGACAATTTGGGATTTTGGATTTTAAGCTTTTTAGGGCAGGCTCTCCGGCCCACCCCACAAAGAATTAAATCTATTGTGGAATAGGCATCTTGCCTGTTGCAATGCAATGGGCAGGCTCTCCGGCCCACCCCACAAGGAATTAAATCTATTGTGGAACAGGCATCTTGCCTGTTCCTAAAAATTACAAAATATCAATTTTTACCTACTTACTTATATGCCAATTGACGACGAAGATTTTCAAATAGAAATCAGCGACGATCGCAAACTGCAACTATTCACAGACAGACACGAATTTACCCGCCGATTTGCCTTTTATTTAAACGAAGACCCGCCCCGCGAACAAATTTTGTATTTTTACGGCGATGGCGGTAACGGTAAGTCATTGCTCCTAAAACACTTGGAGTATCACTGCTGCAAAAGATTTCCCCCGGAAGTCTGGCAAAGATTGCGTCAAATTCCCGAAACAAGGGCCGGGGCCGCCGAAGTTGCTGATTTTGTCCGCAGTGCAGCACCGAAAACCTATACTTCCATACCCGCAGTCACCCACGATTTCGGATTGATCTCGATTAAAGAAGATAAACCACAAGATAGATTTTACGGCTTGCTGATGCTGCGGCGCAATCTGGCAGAAGCAGCAAAGAGATATAAATTTAAGTTTCCCAATTATGATTTTGCTTGCTTTTGGTATTTGCTGAACAAAGGCGAGTCCAACGCAACTCTCGAACAACTTTTCCCCGATGATGTCATGGAATTGTTGACACCAGCCCTTGAAACTTTTGCCGAATTTCCCATAGTGGCGCAAGCTGTAGCAATGCTTAAGTTGCGAGATAAATTGGGCGGCATTAAGCGGGCGATGAAATTAATTCAAAATCGCCTCAATGTCAGCGACGAAAAGGCAGATGAAATTCGCCGCAAAGATATTGATACTGAATTAATCGACTGTTTGCCGAAATTATTTGCCGGGGATTTGAATGTGGCAATGAGTGGCAAAAACAAACCAGAACGCCTCGTGATGCTGTTCGATACCCACGAGAAAATGTGGGATGCCAAACGCAATTCTCAAGGCGCAACTTTTTGGTATCAAGATGAGTGGTTTCGGCGGTTGCTGAGGGCGCTGGATTACAAATTGGGGATTGTGGTTGCTGTGGCGGGGCGAGATTGTCCGGTGACGCAACTGCGGTGGCAGAATGCGCCGAGGTTTCCGATTCCTGAAAATTATATAGATGAACAATTAGTGTGGCATTTTTCGCCGGATGATGCGAGGGATTACTTGCACAAAGTGGAGATTGATAAGACAGATTTGGCAGATGCTGTAATTAAATATGCCAGCATCAATCCTGATGAGAGTTGGGAGAATTTGCAGGTACATCCGTTTTATTTGGGTTTGTGCGCGGATGTGGTGCTGGCAGAAAGAAAGCGGGGAATTGAGTTGCTGTCATCGGATTTTGCGCGGATTCCGAAGTTGGAAAATAAGACTGCGGAGTTAATAGATTTATTGCTCAAATATGTCGATAGGGAAGTGCGCTTTGCGGTGCATTCGCTGAGTTCTTGTCGCGCTTTTGATGAGACTTTGTACATGAAATTGGGAGCGGGTTGTCACTTCCTGGCAAGTAGTGCAAATTTTGAGATTTTGACGAGTTTTTCATTTGTGTGGAAATCGGAAAAGTGGGGGGATAATTGGTATCTGATTCACGATTTATTGCGGCGCTTGGATGCGGAGCGGGATAATCCAAAAACTCGCAGAGCTCATGAAGTTTTAGAGGGGCATTACCGGGAAGTGGGGGATGTGGCTGAGGCAATTTTTCATGCTAATCGCTTGGATTGGGAGCGGGGTGTGAGGGAATGGAAAGAGGTGTTTGATGAAGCATTGCGGCTGAGTCGTTACGGGGAATGCGAGTCACTGCTGGCAGTTAGAAGTGAGTTGTCGATAAACAGTGAGTTTCGGCTGGGCATAATTTCGCGATCGGAGGGAGATTACTATGCTCAGTTGGCTCGATACGCAGAGGCAAAACAGGAATATGTAGAGGCAGTTGCAGCTTACGATGACCGACTCATTCTCACTCCCGATGATGACGCTACACTCAACAACAAAGGACTTACGCTGGGATGTCTGGGTAATTTACAGGCACAGCTAAGTGAATTTGAACCTGCAAAACAATCTTACTTAAAGGCGATAGCAGTCTTTGATTCTGCTTTACTTATTATTGCACAGAATGATATTTCTACTCTGACCAACAATCTGACGAACAAAGGGAATGCGTTACGATGTATCGGTGATTTGCAGGCAAATCTAAGGGAATATGAAACTGCAAAACAGTCTTATTTAGATTCGATCGCAGCCTATAATTCTGCTTTACTTATTGCACCGGATAATAACCGTATTCTTAACAACAAAGGAATTGCGCTGGAAAGTCGGGGTAATTTGCAATCAAAGCTAAGAAAATTTGAGGAAGCAAAACAATCTTACTCTGAGGCGATCGCAGCCTTTAATTCTGCTTTACTTATTGCACCGGAATATAACTACGCTCTCAACAACAAAGGGAATACGCTGAGTTCTCTGGGTGATGTGCAAGCACAGCTAAGTGAATTTGAGGAAGCAAAAAAATCTCACTCTGAGGCGATCGGAGCCTATGATTCTGCTTTAGTTATTGCAACGAATGATATCTGTGCTCTGACCAACAAAGGGATTGCGCTACAAAGGCTGGGTGAGTTGGAAGCACGGCTAAGTGAGCAAGCACGGCTAAGTGAATTTGAAGCTGCCAAACAGTATTATTTTGATGCGATTTCAGCCTATAATTCTGCTTTGCAAATTGCACCGAATTATATCCTTGCTCTCAGAAACAAAGGGACGGTGCTCCGAAGTATGGGTGATTTGCAGGCAAAGCTAAGTGAATTTGAAGCTGCCAAACAGTATTATTTTGATGCGATCGCTACCTACAATTATGCTTTGCTTATTGCACCGGATCATATCTATACTCTCAACAACAAAGGGCTTGCACTACAAATTCTGGGTAATTTGCAAGCAAAACTATCTGAGCAACAGGAAGCACTCAAGAATTGGCAAGAGGCGCTGGAAATGTTTAATAGATATTTAGCCATTGCTCCTAACAACGATCGCCTTCGCAATAGACGCGATTCGCTGCAAGAATTTCTCGATAATTTGGGTGAGGATACTGTCAGCAGTTAGCTCGATGAGAAGGAGTAAAGACGCGGCATTCATTCCTGCCTTAAACCGACAGTCCGCCAGGGAATGAATTCCCTGGCTAATAGCGAAAGTCCTCTGAAGAGGACTAATGAATTCTTCAGTCCTCTTCAGAGGACTTTCGCTTTGAGGCGGGGGTTTCAACCCCTGCCGGATTCAGGATTTACGCACTCCGACAAAGAAACCGGGTTTTTGGCCGAATCTACGCATCACAACGAAGAATTATCGAAAAAACCCGGTTTCTGGCTACCCGTGCGTCAGCCTTCAAAGAAACCCGGTTTCTGGCCACCCGTGCGTCAGTCCTAAATTTGCTAAGATAGACCCAGAAAATATCAAAATATAAATATGAACGAATCCCAAATACCGCAAATTCCTTGGCTACCCTTAAGCCGAGAAGCGCACAAACTATCAGTTACCGACAGATTAGCTCTAGTCAACGCGATTGTTGAGTCCATCAGACGGGAACTCAGACCCCGCCAACCTCTGCCCGATGATTTTGTGGAGCCCAGGACGGGCCTAGCAAAAACTGATACACCACCCGCAACAGATGACGAATTTGAAATTAGATTGCGGCCCGATCGCAAAGGTGCAGCCAAGCGGCTCAGAGGGCTAGCAAAAACTGATATGCCACCTCCAACAGATGCCGAAGTTGCACTCATGTTAGAAGAACATTTGGTGGAGAAATACCTAAAATGAAGGTATTAATAGACACCAACATTATCCTCGATAGTTTGCTAGAACGAGAACCATTTGTAGAAGATGCTGATGCTTTATTTGAGGCGATCGAAAATGAGCAAATTGAGGGATATGTAACGGCAACAACTTTAACAAATATCTTCTACATTGTCCGAAGGCAAACTCGCAGCCTCGATCGCGCTAGGCAAGCTATTGCTGAAACACTAGCATTAATGAATGTATCTGCGGTCGATCGCCACGTTTTGGAAATAGCATTTGCATCTAATTTAACCGATTTTGAAGATGCGGTGCAGTTAGCTTGTGCGCTGTCAGATAACTTGGAGGCGATCGTCACCCGCGATGCAGGAGATTTCGTCGGTTCGACTTTACCAATTCTATCGCCTAAAGAGTTATTAAAACGTTTGAAATAAGATTAACAGGATTTATGCACTCCGACCAAAGAAACCGGGTTTTTGGCCGAATCTACGAATCAGAACCAAGTATTCTCGAAAAAACCCGGTTTCTGACCCCGTGCGTCAGCCCTAAGACTTGATACCTGACGGCGCACATTTCTTGCTCTCTTCCGATTCCAGGTATTGCTTGTAAGCCACCTCATCGCCACCAAAAGAATCGATCGATACCTGTCGTTTCGGCATCGATTTCAGAGGAGCATCGATCGGGCTATACCGACAGTAACACATCACAATTACGTCATAGTCGCTCATCGGAGTTGGAATATCAGGCGTGTATGTTTGCACCCGCACAACTTCCCAATCACTCACCCGATAATGAGTATTGTGTGCGTGCTCGTTTGGATCGTGTTCTGACTCCACCCGCACAAATTCTACAGGGCGATATCCCGGTTCAGGAATCGGTTCCTCAGAAGAATCCCAGTTTTCTGCAATGATAAAAGTTAGAGCTTGGCTGTGTTGGAGTTTTCTCTGTCTCCAGCCTTCATCTTCACCTGACTCAGCTTGAAAAACAATGTATTTTTGCATCACTCTTCCTCCTTTTCTTCGAGATAGTTGGGAAATTCTGTTTTCCCCTTGAACACGCAATCAACTTCAAAAATGTACTTATTTTCGATTTCCTCAATGTCGATCAGTTTCCAGCCATACTTCTTTTGCATATCCCGACATTTTTGCGGGTTGGTGGCGCTGTGTCGAGAGATATCCCTCTCTGAATCGTAGCGCAGCCACCTATTTGGATCGTTATTTGTCATTATTGATATAGCTCCTGTGTTGGCTCTACAACATTGGAGAAGTCGTCTTGACCCGGTGTTTGCCGCACTGCGTCAAGGCGCATCTTTAGAGTTGATTTATTTTATGATAATACCAAATCATGCTTTAATACCCTTTTTATTCCAAGGCTTTGACTGTTGTAGGACTGACACACTCCGACAAAGAAACCGGGTTTTTGGCCGAATCTACGCATCACAACGAAGTATTCAAGGGAAAATCCCGGTTTCTGGCCACCCGCATCACAACGAAATATTCTCGAAAAAAACCAGTTTCTGGGGTTCCTTGCAGAAGCCATAAAATGGTGCAATATATTTTGATATTAACTTTGAAACTCAGCAATTCTCCTAACAGCTTCTGCCAAAATTTCCGGCGATTCAACTAAGGCAAATCTCACATAACCCTCTCCCGATTTCCCGAAGCCGGCACCGGGGGAAGCTGCAACTCCGGTACTTGCTACTAACTGAGTACAAAATTTCACAGAATCTAATGCCCAAGGTTCGGGGAGTTTCGCCCAAACGTACATTGTGGCGGGGGGAATTGGCACTTGCCAGCCGATTTCTTGCAGGGCGCGGACGAAGGTATCTCGCCGTTTTCGGAAGGTTTCTACACTGGTTTTAACGGTGTCTTGGGGGCCTGTTAATGCTGCGATCGCCCCATTCAAGATTCCTTGGTATTGATTGAAGTCTACGGCGGCTTTTACCTGTCGCAGTGCTTGAATGATTTCGGGATTGCCGATCGCATATCCGACTCGAAAACCACCCATATTGTACGACTTCGACAGGGTGAAAAACTCGATCGACACGCTTTTATCGCGATCGGCCTCAAAGATAGACGGTGCCATCAATTTGCGGTTTTCCTCGCTCCCAGAGGGCGGGCACGGGGGCACCGCCCCTACAGAATCGTCAAAAACCAAATCCACATAGGGGAAATCGTGCACTAAAACCAGCCGATGTTCCCGACAAAAAGCCACCGCTTTGTCAAAAAAGGCCACCGGTGCGATCGCAGTTGTGGGATTATGAGGATAACTCAAAACCATCATCTTCGACTGCGCTAACACAGTTGGCGGAATATCATCAAATACAGGCAAAAACTGATTTTCAGCTAACAACGGCATCGGATAAATTTGCCCACCAGCCAAATAAACACCGCCCGCGTGGGACGGATAACCAGGATCGAGCAGCAAAGCAAAATCTCCGGGGTTGAGTACAGCCAAAGGCAAATGCGCCGTGCCTTCTTGGGAACCAATTAAAGGCAGAACTTCGGTTTCTGGATTGACTGAAATCCCGAATTTCCCTTCATACCAAATCGCCGCTGCTTCCCGAAAAGATTTCGTCCCGTTAAACAGCAAATAGCCGTGGGTGCTGGAGTCGGATAGAGAAAGTGCGATCGCATCTGTAATGTGCGCAGCCGTTGGCAAATCGGAAGAACCGAGAGACAAATCAATGACTTCTTTTCCGGCGGCTCTCGCCAGAGATTTCGCCCGATCCATATCGGCAAATACATTAGATTGTAGGGGTTTTAAACGATCGGAAAATTCCATATTTCTATCAATTAATTTTGCAACTTTAGTTTCTGTAGATGCGAGTTTACTATATTGTTTGTTTCCAAAATCAATAGTTTGTAAAACCTGCCTCTACAACATTTTTTTCAACTGCCGAATGCGATCGCGAAAAGTTCTTAAAGTCGGGCTTCTGCCGATAGTTGTACTTTGAGCTACAAACTGGGCGATCATTTCAACAATTGGTAATCCTGGAAAAATTGGGCTATTTGGTAATTTAACATATCTCCCATCTTGTAGTACATTAATTTGCAATTGATTATTTTCATACCGCCACAGTTCAGGAACTTGTAAAGCTTGATAAGCATCCAATTGCGTCTTAGAAGTAACATCAATTTCAATTGCCAAATCAGGAGGAGGATCTACTGTTAAATCCACCCGCCGTTTCCCTCTCATTTGCTGGTGGTTTTGAATATAGAAACACTGATCTGGTTCCACACCGCTTTTTTTAGTTTCTCGTTTAAACGTCGTCGAACCAAAGCACTCGCAATCTATTTCTAATTCTTCTAGCAATATTTTCACCATATCACCAATTAGTTCTTTATTTACCTCATGTTCTGATAAAAGCATCCGAATCTCCAATGTTCCTTGGCTATAAGCTAAGCGGGCGGCTCGATATTCGCCCATTTCTACTAAAATTGCTTCAAATTCTGACCAACTAACATCGTGTAGCAGCACTCGCTGTCCTAGGGGAATATCGAGCTGTCTGAGCTGAAGTGTTACCATAAGATTTTGGAAGTGCGATCGCGCGGTGGCTAGAGTTTTGTAAACATATTCGGAGGGGCGAAGCATTCGCGCTTAAAATCTCTCACATAATCGATAGGATATGAGCGCGAATGCTTCTCCCCTGCAAAAACGGGATGGAACCAAGACAAATCCCTCAAAATTCAAAACTTTATAAGTGAGCGTCTAACAAAACAGTCAATTTTTGTTTAGTAATAGCTCCCTCGTGAGACATCACTAACTCAGAATTTTTAAACAGTCTGAAAGCAGGGACTCCTTCTACTTTATACTGTTTGACAGTAGTTGGATTAGGATCGATTTCCATTTTAACTACTTTCAGCCCGCTGTAATTTGCTGCTATCGAGTCTATCGAAGCCGATACCAGTTTGCAAGGGCCACACCAAGGCGCCCAAAAATAGGCAAGCACTGGTTGCTCTGCTTGCAGGACTTCTGTTTCAAATTTTTCGTCGCTAATCACAATTACACTGTTGCTCATGGCTTAAGAATTATTTTCCCTATTTATTTCTACAGTATTGGATCGGTGAAATTTACACAAACTCACTTTCACAGCTTCCGATCGCTATTACTAATTTTAAAACATTCTGTCAATTATCGATCGCAAACTGAGGACTGATGACTGATGACTAATTCTGTTTGGCGTCTAATTCCGCTGCTGCAAGCCTCTGGTGCGGTGCAGATGGCGATCGACCAATGGCTCCTGGAACAGCATCTGGCGGGCAAAATTCCGCCAACTCTGCGGTTTTATACTTGGGAACCTGCGGCGATTTCTTTGGGCTATCACCAGCGTCGATGGCCCGAATTTTGGCAGCAGCTATCTTTCGGCGGATTTCCTGTGGATTTGGTACGCAGGCCAAGCGGCGGGCGGGCTGTGCTGCATCAAGGTGATTTAACTTATGCTGTTGTCGCTTCGGGATTGGCGGGGAGTCGTCTCAAAGCTTATCAGCATATCTGCCAGTTTTTGATTGAGGGTTGGAGTGCGATCGGTTTGGATTTGCACTACGGGGAAGCTGGACGGAATTATATTCATAATCCGAATTGTTTTGGGACTGCGACGGGTGCGGATTTAGTGACACCTGATGGTTATAAGTTAATTGGAAGCGCGCAATTGCGCCGGGGCGATGCTATTTTACAGCATGGTTCTATGCGTTTGCAGCCGAATTTTGATTTGTTTTCTCAAGTTTTTGGGGAGGAATTAATTCCTCTGAAATTACCTCTATCCGGCGTCGGAAATGATTTGATTGAAACTGTGATTGAAGCTTTGAGTGCGGCGGCTGGTCGCTGTTTTGAAATTGATTTGAATGTGCAGCCACTTTCGGATGAGGAATGGGAAGCTATTTTAGAGCAAAGTCGGAGACAGCAGTGCCCTTTCCCTACCCCAAAATAATATTGTAGGGAAAGGGCACTGCCGTCTCCTGATTTCTTGAAACTATGCAATAAACTATGGCTGTGGATCGATTGGAACGATCGGCTCAGCCGCAATTTCGCCCAATTTCACTGAATCCAGCAAGATTTTCCAATCAGCAGCTAAATTTGGATCATTAGGATTAGCGCGACGAGCGGCAGCTAAAGTGCCCAGAGCATCTTGCCAAATCCCAGTCTGAGCATAAATAACGGCTTTCTGGCGCGGATCTGCCTTCTCTAATTCACTGCGGATATCTGCACTGAGTTCAACTCGACGCACAATACCCGCTGCAAACACATCTGTGGATCGGTCTTGAGGGTCGCAAATTAATGAAATAGACCAACGGTAATTTTTGCCTACTTGCAAGGGCGACACATTCTTATTGGCGGGAATACTAACGCTCATGACTCCTGGTGAATTGTCAATTTTTAGGGTTGTTTGATAAATCAAATTCTCCTTTTCATCTTGTAGGAAAAACTCGGCTAGTTGCGCGTCCGCTTCAGGCAAGTAGAAAAAGAATTGAGGATATTCCGAAACAGTCCGTCCGATTTGATTTTCTGGTACTAAGGCTGTTAGCTTGATCTTACCTCTATCGCATAGAACTCCTGCTGAGGGCGGCCCTCCTTGTCGATAGTCCGGTGACGACAAATTATCTTCAGTAGGCTGAATGAAGCGCGGCCCTCCCGATTGAGTGGATGGCTGGCTATCTACGTTTATCTTCGGTTGTCCCATAACCGCAAATTGGGAAGCGTTAAGTGTGGCGATCAATACTATTGAGCTAACTGATGCCACATTTAGGATAATCTTAGTAGTTTTTTTCATTTTTTTAAACGTATTGAAACTGTAATAGAATTAATATATTAGAGCCCCGACTTCTCGAAGAAGTTGGGGCTCTGAGTATTTGGTTATGGCTGTGGATCGATGGGAGCGATCGGCTGTGGATCGATTGGAACGATCGGCTCAGCCGCAATTTCGCCCAAATTTACTGAATCCAGCAAGATTTTCCAATCAGCAGCTAAATCTGGATCATTAGGATTAGCGAGGCGAGCGGCTGCTAAAGTACCCAAAGCATCTTGCCAAATCCCATTTTCAGCATAAATAACGGCTTTTTGGCGCGGATCTGCCTTCTCTAGTTCACTGCGGATATCTGCACTGAGTTCAACTCGACGCACAATACCTGTTTCCAACACATCTGCGGATCTGTCTTGAGGGTCGCAAATCAATGCAACAGACCAACGGTAATGTTTGCCTACTTGCAAGGGCGACACGTTTTGATTGGTGGGGATACTAACACTGATGACCCCTGATGAATTGTTAGTTTTTAGGGTCGTTTGATAAATCTGGTTGTTTTCATCTTGCAAGACAAACTCGACTAGTGGCGCCTCAGTTTGAGGCAAGTAGAAAAAGAATACAGGATATTCTGAAATAGTCCGTCCGATTTTATTTTCTGGTACTAAGGGTGTTAGATCTTTCTGTTTATTATCCTTTTTGACGCATCCTCCACGCGTGCCTGTCGCTAGCGGTAGATCGCCCGGTAGCATATCTTCAATAGGCTGAATGAACCGCGGCCCTCCAGGTCTAGTGGGTGCCTTGCCATCTATTCTTGGAGTCGGTAGTCCCATAACCGCAAATTGGGAAGCGCTAAGTGTGGCGATCAATACTATTGAGCCAACTGATGTCAGATTGATCAGAAACTTAGTAATGTTTTTCATTGAATTCATGAATGTTTAGGGATAAATTCTGTCTTGTTATTGCTTGTTAATTCCCAAAATGCGGTAGACATTAACTTTTTGTTCCCTGCCTTTTAACAGTAAAGCTCCCCAAGATTCTACTTCAAATTTGTCTGCCAGATGCAGTAAGGTTTCTTCCGCAATCAAGATCCGGCAAGTGTCCTCTTGCCGATCTTTTTCGCAGCTTTCGAGCCGAGAGGCAATATTTACGCTGTCGCCAATCACTCCATATTCTAAACGGGTTGTACCTCCCAAACTACCCACCATAACAGGCCCTGTAAAGATGCCTACTCGCATTTTTGCCGACGGTAAACCCCGATCGCGCCAATTTTGATTCATTTGTGGTAAACGGGAACTGATGGCTAGAGCGCAAGATACGGCGAGGCGAGCATCTTCGGCAATTTCTGCTGGAGTTGTGCGAGGAATGGGTACGCCGAATACTGCCAGCATTCCATCTCCGGTAAATTTATTAATCACGCCTTGATGTGCTTGGACTTCTTGGGCCATTGCTGATAAATACTCATTTAACCAACTCATTACTACTTCTGGTGGTAGTTTTTCGGAGATTGTACTAAAACCCTGCAAGTCAGTGAGGATGATGGTAGCAATCAGTTTTTTTCCCGGTAATAACCCAGATTCGAGCAGATGGACGCGCTCTTTCCACAGGGCATTTGCGATCGCCGGTGAAGTTTGCTGTCCTAATAATTTCATCACAATTTCTTGCTGTTGTCTTGACTCCTGGTACTTATAGCTTACTATGACTACTGGCGTGATTAAAAGTGCTAGAGCAGGGGGAATTAAAGGTATCCACCCCTGTTGAGTGAATAAGAAAAAGGTGTATCCTAATAATGAACCGAAAGTTGCGATTCCACTTCCGATCAAACTCACCGAATTTTCTAGCCGCCAAGCTAACCAGCCACCCACTGCGCCCCAAACAGCGATCCAGAGTATTTCTTGCCATTCATCCCAATACCAAAATAGTCCTTTGCCATCTAAAACTGCGCTGAGAATTTGGCTAGTAGCCGTTGCGTGTATGAATACCCCCGGCATCTGCCAGTTTCCGCTTGCAGTAGCGCTGTAAGGGCTGGAAAAGAAATCTCTGACTGTCAGGGCTGTAACGCCCATTAGCACTATTTTACCTTTCACCAATTTGGGGTCAACTTTTCCCTCCAAAACTTGAGTTAGTGTCACGCTCTTTGCTATATTTTCAGCAGAGCGGTAATTGAGTAAGACTTGATAGCCTTGGTCATTAATATTTTGATAACCTCCTGAGTCCGATCGCAATTTTGAAAATACTACTTTATTTGCCTCAATTTCTTGTTTTTCTGTCAATTTAGAATCGATCTTTTTGTTATCCAAATAGGCAAAAGCTAGTCGCATTGAAAATGAAGTCAGTGTCTTTTTGCCATTGCCAGCAAACATCAAATTGCGACGAACTATATTATCTGGATCGACCACTATATCATTAAATCCTACCCGATCTTCTGTTATATTAGGAGGTGGTGGCACTTGCTCTTGCTGAGAGTTACCGATGAAGGTAATGGGGATTACTTTGGGGTTTTTCCATTGAGTTACTAATTCTGCATTCCCCGGTTCGTAGGGAGTATTGCGAATCATATCTATGCCAATAGCTATGGGTTCAAGACGCGCTATTTCGGCGATCGCTTTTGCTAAAGTGCGATCGGAAATTGGCCATTTTTCAATCGTATTAATGTCCTGTTCGGTGATTGTGACTATCAGCAACCTGGGGTCAGCCACCGCATCAGGACGTAACCGCACCATCACGTCAAAAATATGTAATTCCAATGGCTGAAACCAGCCTAAATGTCGCACTCCTAATAGGGTTCCCGTCACAACAATGCAACTGATAATCAGAGGTTGCAAGTCAGCGAGTGGGAAGGAAGGAGTTAAGTTTTTCCAACTCCAGCCTCTATCCTTCAACTTGTGATGAAAGTGATCCAACAATTTTGGCATACTGATAATTATTTTTTCAACTCTGTTTGAAAAAATGCACCCATCTTAACTTGCTAAATTTTTAGTTTTCTTGTGCAGTTTTGGCGACCGCACTTAATTGTAATCCCTGCGGATAGCTATTTTCTTCTTTGCTGCGCTTGATGTCGGCGATGGAAATCTGCGGTTTGAGGTATTTTGCCAAAACTTTAACCACGTCACCCCGATCGATCGTCCCTGCGACTGAACCGATGGCCGAGAGGACGATGATTCGGGGGAGTTGACCGGATTCCATTGTGTTGATTACTTCGGCTAGGGATGCTTTTTCTGAGACTGTGGTGATTTTAGCGAGGGGCTTCACAATGTCGTGGAGAGTCTGAATTTGCCACTGACTGCGTTCTGTCGAGCGGATATCGTCGATCGACACTAAGCCTAAATCTCGCCCGTTTGCCGCCGCAACGTAAAATGGAAACGGGTTCACTTCTAACAAATAGCGATCGGCAAATTCTCGCAGACTGGAATTTGCATCTACCACTCGAAAATCGCGGCTCATCGCATCGCACGCTTTAGTTTTGAGCAATGTTTCTTGCAGCAAAGTAAATTGGCTGTAAGCACTCGCATTCCTAATCGCAAACCAGCCGATCAAGGCAATCCACAAACCGCCGAACTCGCGCGATAACAAGCATACAGTCAGTCCGAAAGCGATGGCCAGCCCACCTAAAACTTGTCCGGTTTTTGCCGCCCAGCGAACTCCGGCAAATCGAGAGCCAGTTATTTTCCAAATCGCCGCTTTTAAAACTTGTCCTCCGTCCAAAGGCAGACCGGGAATTAAGTTAAATAATCCCAAAACTAGATTAATTTCTGCTACCCTTTCTACTACAATTGCTAGCAAACTTGTTTGTGGTAGAACCTGAGAACCTAAACCCAGGATAAAAAATATTGCGAAGCTGACAAGAGGGCCGGCAATTGCTACTTGAAAAGCTTGACCGGGAGTTTTTGATTCCGATTCGATCGAAGCCATGCCGCCAAATAAGAATAAGGTAATAGAATTGACTTTAATCCCCTGCGACATTGCGGCTAAACTGTGCCCCAATTCGTGCAGCAGTACGGAACAAAACAGCAGCATAGCTATGGCAAATCCGGCACTCCACGAGAGCGCTGGCCCCCACAAACGGTAACTGCTAGCATATTCGCTGGTTGCTAGGGCGAGAATTACAAACCACGAGTAATCTATCAGTAGTGGGATGCCAAATAAAGAGCCGATTCGCCAACCTTTTTGCATGAAGTTTTCCTGGAAAAGGAGAATAAGGATAAGGAAGAGTTCTATTATATCTTTTCTTCCCCTTTCCCTGATTTTTACAGAACTCCGGCGTTTCCCAAGCCCAAGATTACTCCAGCCCCTAGCAAGTGGCCGAGGCTGGTTGTTGCCAGAAATTCGGGTATGCCGAAACCCTTGAACATTCCAGGTATTGCCACGGGTAAGGCTGGGCCTTTGCCTCGGTTTTCCTTAGAGATGCCGTAGTAGCCGATCGCGATCGATCGCCAATAAGTTGCACAAAATCATGGTCAGTGCTAACATAGGCGTCCACTCAGGCGTTGAAAGAACGGTTGATTGTAATGCTAATAGTAATGAAGAGTAAATCACGTTGTTATGCTCCTGTTTTCACAGATAATTTGAGTTTCAAAATTATAATAAGCATTTCGACTTAAACTACAATTTGTTTTAATAGTTAACAATTCATGTATATCTTGGCACAAAGTCGGAAGTGATATCAACTCGGGTTAATTACTGACAAATCCTGTACGGGCATAGGGCATAGGGCATAGGGCATAGGAAATCGAAAATTAGTATTTCAAAGTTTCTTCCTTCTTCCTTCTCCTATAAATATTCAACCAAACATAATATGAGGATAGGGAGTGCGAGTTAAAATTTGTGGCATTACTAAAGTAGAGCAAGGAATTGCGATCGCCCGTTTGGGAGCAAGGAGTTTGGGGTTTATTTGCGTGCAGGCTTCTCCCCGCTATGTCAGCCCACAAACTATCCGCTTAATTGTTGAGCAGTTGCCCGAAAATGTCGATCGCATTGGTGTTTTTGCTAACAGCACAATCGATAATATCTGTCAAGTAGTTACAGAATCTAATTTAAGTGGTGTGCAGTTGCATGGAGATGAAACAGTGGAATATTGCACGAGACTGCGGGAGTTTTTGCCGAGAATTGAAATTATCAAAGCCCTGAGAGTTAAGACTCCTGAAACTTTAGACATTGCGAATATTTATGCTGTTCATGTGGATACTTTACTGCTGGATGCTTACCATCCCGACCAACTTGGCGGTACTGGCAAAACACTCGATTGGCAGATGTTAGCAGAGTTTCGACCAAATAGTCCGTGGCTCTTGGCTGGCGGCTTAAAGCCTGATAATGTGTTAAGTGCGATCGGTAGTTTGTCAGATAATAATTTTAGTGGCGTTGACCTTTCCAGCGGCGTAGAAATCAGCCCCGGAGACAAAGATTTAACAAAAGTTGCGAAGTTGTTCGAGCAACTTAAAAAAAATCAATAAAGTTATTAGCCATGTTCTGGCTGTGGGTAATATTAATTCCGATGCTACCGGATTTAATATAAGTCCTCAATCAAATAACCAATCACAAATAACCAACAACAAATAACCAATAACCAATAACAAATGATTAATTACTTAGCATTGCTGATCAGACGAATCAGCATTGCTTTTTCAACTATTCCCGATTTTACTGATTGGCTGGTTGCAGTGATGCTCGTACTGGTTTACACTACGATCGCCCTGAACGTTGGTTTTCGATCGGGATTTCTGACAATAGACGTGCAAACCTCTAGGCGGACAATTGTGGGCGTGCTAGTTGGTTGCTTATTAAGTCCGGGGCTCACCGAGGAACTATTTTTCCGCGTTTTAATACTGCCACACCCAGAGGAAAATGCTTCTGGCTTAGCGCTGTGGTTTTGGGGAGGCGTGAGTTTGGCGCTGTTTATAGTTTACCATCCGCTGAACGCGCTGACTTTGTATCCGATCGGTCGATCGACCTTCATGAATCCAGTCTTTTTGCGACTGGCGGCAATTTTGGGAGGTGCGTGCTCAATCACATACCTGCAAAGCGGTTCTCTCTGGCCTGCTGTGGCGATTCACTGGTTAGCTGTGACAGTCTGGCTGCTACTATTAGGCGGTTACAGGAGGCTGTATGGTTAAATGTAAAAAGTCCAGCATCACTATTTTGTCGGGAGGAGCTCAGTCGTGGGTATAATAGGAGCGATCGTAGGTTTTTTGGCAGGTATAGCAGTTGCTTACTGGTTGGTAGAAAAGCGGCTAAAGAAGCAAAAGCAACAATACTTGCAGCAAACTCGCAGAATTACTGATGAAATAGAAGTAGCCCAGATTTCTCGGCTACAACAAACAGTTGATTCTCAGCAAGGAGAGCCGGAAAATCAGCTCACACAAGTTATTGACCGATACGAGAATCAGCTTAGACAAGTTGCTGCCGATTACGAAAATCAACTCATACAAATTGTTGCCGAACGTGACAGAAATCACGAAAATCAACTCATACAAATTGTTGCCGAACGTGACAAAAATCACGAAAATCAACTGAGACAAATTGTTGCTGAACGTGACAGAAATCACGAAAATCAACTGAGACAACTTGCGGCCGAACGTGACAACAATTTCACACAAGTTAATTCTGAATTAGCAGAAACGGATAATTCTCGTTTGCAGGAAACTCTGCAATCCCTACAACAAGAACATGAAGCTCATTTGCTCAGACTTGCTGACGAACTGCATCACGATTATCAAGGTCAGATGGAGCAAAATATGCAAGCTTTGCAAGACCAACACGAAATTCGGCTGCGTCAAAACACTGAGGAATATGAGAATCGCGAGATTGAGATGCAGTTAACTCT
>ENA-OBIT01000282-OBIT01000282.1-metagenomes-genome-assembly--contig:-NODE-282-length-22594-cov-5.46116_pt1 | contig 22594 bp, 22 predicted proteins | sample MGYA00153386_OBIT01 | MGnify analysis MGYA00153386
AGCTCCAGTGGCGGTCGGGCAAAGGCGGGCATTTGCAAACTTAGCTTCACGTAATATCTGCTTTCGACCCATTGCGGACGTTCAGCGGTTCACCTGCTGATAGCTGATTTTGACCCCTGAGACCTCATTCTCCTGCTCGAAAAGCCGAGACTTGGCAGCGTTGCGTATCAGCAAACGGTGTGGTCCGAGCCATCTCATCTCTGCCCAAGGACCTCCCCAATCACCCGCTGCAGCGGCACCGTGGTCGTCGTCGGCGCGAAAGGTGTTGCCTCCACCGGACGGCTTATCTCGCGACCCTACCAAGGAAATTTGTGTAGAGAAACCGGTGGTAGCGCCGCAGTCACGTTGAAACATCACCGCGGTATGCAACCCGTCCGGCGCATCAGCGCGGCTGATTTCACTGTTCGCGCAGCCATCCGAGCAACCGCTCAGGGCAATCAGTCCCGCAGTGAAAACGCAGACCCGTAACATGACTTTGGCAGTAGCTCACCACCGGCCATCGTCAGTGTCCGCTTTCCACCCATAACGGACACTAGTAGCCAATGTCCGCTTTCGACCCGTTGCGGACGTTGGCTAATTATGAGAGGCTCTGCGACGGAGGGCCCAAGATGAGACTTGCCGCTATCGCCGCTTCGCTGTTGTTTGTCGCTCCGCTAGCGGCTCACCCTGCTGAAGGCGCTAAAAACCCACTCGTCGGTGCGTGGCAGCTTGAGCAGTATGTGGACACTCCAGACGGGGGCGCAACCGTCTACGCGTTCGGCAACCCACCTGTGGGCATGTTTGTGTTTACAGCCGACGGGCACGTTTCAATCAGTCTGATGCGAAACCCGCCGGCGGTCGATACCAAGAGCAGCGACCTTGACCCGGATGCATGCATTCCCGTGTGGTATTGCTCCTACTTTGGGACCTATCGATACAATCCGGCGGGTCCAAGCTGGACGACGCATGTCACAGGTGCGAACATCCCCAACTTTTTGGGGACGGACCAGCCGCGCACGTTCAAGATCGAAGGGGACTTACTCACCGTATCTGAAGTCTACCGCTCGGCGGATGGGAAGAGGGTTCAAGCGAAGCGCGTGTTACGCCGCGTTCGTCGCTAATGTTCTCCTTCCACACTTTACGGACGCTTCCTGTTCGAATGTGAATGGCCTGCGGTGTAGTCGGCGAACCCCGCGACGATCGTTCGAACGCAGTCTCCAGGTGTCGGCCCGCCCTTCCACATTCCTCGGCAGGGGCCGGTAAAGACGCCTGGGCGAGTTCGGTGGAGCCATTTCATCGCTTCGTCAAACTCTGGCGGATCATCCGAGCTATTCCAGACTTTCACGATACGACCATCTCGAAACGCGAGGTGAAAAACGTCCGTCACGTGATACGAAATTTTTAGAGCCGGAGCCAAGTCGTCCTTTACGGTCACTCCACAGCTTACCTCATCGGGCTTGTCGAGGTGGCATGGCTTTCGCCTTAGGACGACGTAGTTTCCAGCTTTGGCCCAGCCTTGATAATAGACGATGTCCCCTGTTGAGCCGCTAGCGTTCGCCATCGCCGCACGGAGACGTACTGGATTGAAGGAATAAAAATCGTCAATGAAGGCTGCCGCCACCGCCAGGGCCTTGGCTGCGGCAGGCTTATCAACGTCAGGCGCTTGAAGGGGTGAGCCGCCGACAAAGACGAACGTAATACAGGTAAGACCCGTGACGAATGCTCGCATGCGAGGAACCTTGCACACGGGACGTCTGTTTTCCACCCAAAACGGACATTAGCGGCTTCCCGCGCGCCCTCCCGCCAGAAAAAGCTTCCAATGTAGGATTTCGCCTGCTTGATTCATCGCGCCGCTAGCCGGCTCTTTCACATCGTCGATTCGTTTTCCGCTTTGCGCCTCGCCGGGCCGCGACCAAGGGTGTCCCGCGACATTCCCTTCGACAGGCTCAGGACAGGCTTAAGGTTACAAATCCCCCCGAAAAAGCCGTCGAACTCGGTAACCTTTGTCACTTTAACGGGCACATCCGCCCGCGCTCCCGCCCTCGCCTTCCGCGCCCTCTTCGCCTAAAGGGCCGCCATGCATTTTCTCGATCAGGCCAAGATTTTCATCCGCTCGGGTGCGGGCGGCGCGGGGGCGGTCGCGTTCCGGCGTGAGAAGTTCGTCGAATATGGCGGGCCCAATGGCGGCCAGGGCGGCAAGGGCGGCGATATCGTGTTCGTCGCGGTCGCCGGGCTCAATACGTTGATCGACTTTCGCTACACCCAGCATTTCCGCGCCGCGCGCGGCAAGGGTGGATCGGGGTCGAACATGACCGGCGCCGGCGGCGACGATCTGGTCGTCCAGGTACCGGTGGGCACGCAAATCCTCGCCGATGACGAAGATCGCACCCTGCTCGCCGACTTCACGACCGAAGGCCAGACGATCCATTTCCTGCGTGGCGGTGACGGGGGGCGCGGCAATGCCAGTTACAAGACCTCGACCAACCGTGCCCCGCGCCAGCATGGGCCGGGCTGGCCGGGCGAGGAACGCTATGTCTGGTTGCGGCTCAAATTGCTTGCCGATTGCGGGCTGCTCGGGCTGCCCAACGCGGGCAAGTCGACCTTCCTCAACCGCACCACCAATGCGGTCGCCAAGGTCGGCGAATATCCGTTCACCACGCTCCGCCCGCAGCTTGGCGTGGTCCGCCACAAGACCCGCGAGTTCGTCCTCGCCGACATCCCCGGGCTGATCGAGGGTGCGGCCGACGGAGCCGGGATCGGCGATCGCTTCCTCGGCCATGTCGAGCGCACTCGGGTGCTGCTCCACCTGGTCGATGCGGCGGGCGAGGATCCGGTCGAAGCCTGGCGGATCGTCCGCGGCGAATTGGAAGCTTATGGCGCCGGGCTCGAGGACAAGCCCGAGGTGCTCGCGCTGTCGCGCGCCGATCTGCTGAGCACGGCCGAGATCAAGCAGATCGAAAAGAAGCTCGCCAAGGCCTCGGGCACCGCGCCGTTCATCATCTCGGCGGCGACCGGGACGGGGATCGAGCCGTTGCTCGATGCCATCCTCGACAAGGTCACCGGCGAGAAAGCCAGCGAGATCGAGGAAGTCCACGAGGGCGAATGGTCGCCGCTCTGACGGGTCGTCCGCTGAATTTGGCGATCACCGGCGGCACCGGTTTCGTCGGCCAGCGCCTGCTCGACCGGGCACTTGGCCAGGGTCATTCCGTTCGCGCCCTAACCCGCCGCCCGCAAGCGCCGCGCGATGGCGTGACTTGGGTCGAAGGCGCGCTCGATATGCCCGACAGCCTCGCTGCTCTGGTCGATGGAGCCGACGCCATCATCCACGTCGCCGGCGTGGTCAACGCCCCCGGCGCCGCGGGGTTCGAGGCCGGCAACGTCATCGGTACCGGCGCGATCCTCGCCGCCGCCGAGCAAGCCGGCATTCCGCGCTTCGTCCACACCAGCTCGCTCGCCGCCCGCGAACCGCAACTTTCGCTCTACGGCGCATCGAAATCTCGCTCCGAAGCCCTCGTCACCGCCTTCCCGCTCTCGACAATCATCGTCCGCCCGCCGGCGGTCTACGGCCCCGGCGACCGCGAAATGCTCGAGATGTTCAAAATGGCGAGGCGCGGCTTCGTCCTCCTCCCGCCGAGCGGCCGCTTGTCGCTGATCCACGTCGACGACCTCGCCAGCCTGCTGCTCGCACTCGTCGGATCGACCGATACCGGCGTGATCGAACCCGACGACGGCCAGCCCGGCGGCTGGACCCACCGCGCGTTCGGCGAGGCGCTCGGCGCCGCAGTCGGCCGCAAGGTCCGCACCATCTCGATGCCGCGGCTGATCCTCGCCCTCGCCGCCCGCGCCGATCGGCTGGCGCGCGGTGCCAACGCCAAGCTGACCCCCGACCGCGCGGCGTATTTCGCGCATCCCGACTGGGTTGCCGATCCGGCCCGCGCGCCCGCCGCGTGGCACGCCGCCATCCCGACCGCGCAAGGTCTCGCCGACACCGCGAGCTGGTATGCGGCGCACGGCTGGCTCGATGGCCCGGCTATTTGAGGAGGTTGTAGATCAGCTGGCCGACCACCGTCGCTGCGGTGACGATCATCCCCCAGAAGAAAAAGGTGTAGCTCCAGAACAGCCACTTGAACTTCGTGTCGCGGAGGACGTGCCCGTGATCCCACAAGTCGCGGGTTAGCCGGCGGTACGTTTCCTCCTCGGACCCCAGCACGCGCATCATCTCGTCGACGAATTCCTCGCGCGGGCAATCGATGTAGCTGCCGAAGAACAGGATATTGACCTTCTCGGCCGTCACCGGGTTCAGCGCCTTGCGCATCCGGTTGGGGCGCACGGTGAGCACGCCGAACAAGGTCGCGATGAACGAAAACATGGTCAGCACGAGCAACGGCGTGCTTGCCTTGCCTTCCGAAATGCTGCCGATCGAGAGCGAGAAGACGACGAAGCTCGCGCCGAGCAGGATCGAGGCCTTGCTGTCGGCCATCCCGGACAAGGTGAGGTTAGTTGAGTTGGCCGCCATCAGGAGGTTGTGAACCTCCTTCGGGAATTCATAGTCATGGTCGCCGAGCTGCGGCACGCGGCCATCGTCGACGACGATTTTGATCGGTTCGCGCTCGCTCATCATGCCACCCCGCGAATCGCAAATGCCGCGACACTAGCAAACATGCCGGTGATGAAAATTGAATAAGCGACCTTTAGCAGCCGATATTTCTTATGCGCCAGCACCTGCCCGTTCTGGTAAACGTCGCGGGCGACCATCGCCAAAAACGTCTCCTGATCGGCCAGCCGGTTGAGCATCTCGGCGACATATTCGTCTTCCTTCATGTCGGCGAAACCACCGAAGAACATGAGGTTGCGCTCGCCCTGCAAATCCTTGGCGGCATGGATCGTCGGCATCACCGCCACCGCCGAGATCACCGCCGACAGGAAGGCGGAGATGCCGAGCACCAGCAACGGCAGCGGCAAATGTCCGCGCGACGTCGCCTGCGCCACGCAGATCGTGAACACCACGAACGACGCGACCATCATCATGCTCGCCTTGCGGTCGGCCATTGCCGACAGGTGATATTGCGCCTGGCTCGCGGTGCGGATCGCCTGGATCGCGTCGCCGCCATATTTACGTGTCTCGGTCATTACCCCGCCTCGCCCTCTTTGCGCCCCAATCGATTGCGAAACGCCACTGCCCCAACTAGGACCATATGATGACCGATCGCGACATTACTGCTGGCAAGATACTGGCCCTGATTGAACCATTCAACAAGAAGGGTGTCGAAGTCACCGAGGCGACCCGGTTTGCGCAGGACCTGGAATGGGACAGCCTGACCGTGCTCGACTTCGTTGCCAACACCGAGGACGAGTTCGACATCCTCATCACCATGAATCAGCAGGCCGAGATCGAAACCGTTGGCCAATTGGTCGACGCGGTCTTGGCGATTAAGGCGGCCTGACGTGGGCGATCTGTTCGACAAGTTCGATGCCCTCATCGGCCAGCGCGAGGCGTTGCTGTCGACCGGGCTGACCGATCCGTTCAACCTGGTGATGGAGAAAGTGATCTCGCCAACGGTCGCGATTTGCAGCGGCCGCAGAACGATCCTGCTCGGCACCTACAATTATATGGGCATGACGTTCGATCCCGACGTCATCGCCGCGGGCAAGCAGGCGTTCGACGAATATGGCTCGGGCACCACTGGCAGCCGCGTGCTCAACGGCACCTATTCGCCGCACAAGGATTGCGAGGCCGCGCTCAAGGAATTTTATGGGATGGACCATGCGATGGTCTTCTCGACCGGCTACCAGGCCAATCTCGGGATCATCAGCACCATCGCCGGCAAGGATGATTATATCGTCCTCGACATCGACAGCCATGCCTCGATCTACGACGGTTGCGCGCTGGGCAATGCCAATATCGTCCCGTTCCGCCACAATGATGTCGATGCGCTCGAAAAACGCCTCAAGCGGATCCCCGAGGGCGCTGGCAAATTGGTCATTCTCGAAGGCGTCTATTCGATGCTCGGAGACATCGCGCCGTTGAAGGAAATGGTCGCGGTGTCGAAGGCGGCAGGCGCGATGGTGCTGGTCGACGAGGCACATTCGATGGGCTTCATCGGCGAGCATGGCCGCGGCGTCGCCGAAGCGGAGGGCTGCCTGGACGACGTCGATTTCGTCATCGGAACCTTCTCCAAATCGGTCGGGACGGTCGGCGGCTTCTGCGTCTCCAACCATCCCAAGTTCGAGATTATGCGACTGGTGTGCCGACCCTATGTCTTCACTGCATCGCTCCCACCAAGCGTCGTCGCTGCCGCTGCAACCTCGATCCGCAAGCTGATGCACGGCGCCGAAAAGCGCGCGCATCTGTGGGCCAATTCGAAGAAACTCCACGCCGGGCTGAAGGCGCTCGGCTTCACGCTTGGCACCGACACGCCCCAGTCGGCGATCATTGCGGTGATCATGCCCGACCTCGAGCAGGGCGCGATGATGTGGGAGGCGTTGCTCAACGAGGGATTGTACGTGAACCTCGCCCGTCCGCCGGCAACCCCGGCCAACATGACCTTGCTGCGCTGTTCCTTATGCGCCGAACATTCGGGCGAGCAGGTCGACGAAATCCTCGGCATGTTCGCCGCTGCCGGTCGGGCGACGGGGATCATCGCCTGATCGCTCGGGACTCTTTCGCATCGGCGCGATGAAGACTAGGACGAGCCAATGAGCAACGGCGGGGACGATGCGCGGGGCGACTGGCGGGGCGGTTGGGCCGCGGCGATCGCTTTCATCGCGACTCTCGTCCTGCTTGGCATGGTCGTGCTGGTCTCCTTCTCCAACGACGCACGCGAGGAAGCGCTGACTGCTGAGCGGCACGCTTACGATGTGGCGCTGGTGTCCCGCAGCGTCAGCTCGAGCGCGTCGCGTGCCGAAGCCGCGCTCGGCCGGTTCGTCCTCGACGAGGAAATCAAAACTAGCGGCAACATTTACTACAGCCAGTGGCGGCTGGCTGGGAGCCAGATCAATCAGCTCAAGGCTTTGGTCCGCAACAATCCCGACCAACTCGAGCGCGTTCGCGATCTTGAGGCGCTCTATGCCCTGCGCGGTGACGAACTGGCGCTTCCGGCGCGCGCCGCAGTGCTCAAGAAGGGCCAGGGCGGAACGTCCTACTTCTTCGCCGCCGGCAAGACCCACACGCAGGAAAGACTCGACCAGAAGCTCGACGAAATCGCCTCCGCCGAGCGGGATGCGCTGCGCGAACGGATCACCCGGAGCCAGATCGTTACGGCCGAAGCCGACCGGCTGACCGATTATCTCAGCTGGCTTGGGATCATCGTCGGGCTTGGCGCGATCTTCCTCGGGCTGGTCGCGGTCCAGGCGCTGCGCCAGAACGCCGCCGCGCGCCGTCAGGCCGAGAGTGAGTCCGATCGCGCCGCGCAGCTGGAGGAAGCGGTCCGCGACCGGACCCAGGAATTGTGGGAGGCGAACCAGGCGCTCAAGTCCGAGGCGATCGAACGCCAGGCGGCCGAGGCCCAGCTTCGCCAAGTGCAGAAAATGGAAGCGGTCGGCCAGTTGACCGGCGGCATCGCGCATGACTTCAACAATATGCTCGCGGTCGTCGTCGGCGGGATCGACCTCGCGCGCCGTCGGCTGAGCGGCCCGCGCAAGGAAGTGATGCACCACCTGACCAGTGCGATGGAGGGCGCAACCCGCGCTGCTGCCCTGACCCGCCGCTTATTGTCCTTCGCCCGCTCCGAGCCATTGCTTCCGGAGCGGGTCGAAACCAGCGAGCTGGTCGGCAACATGTCCGATTTGCTCGACCGCACATTGGGCGAGCAGATCCGCATCGAACGCAAGCTGGCGCTCGACGCCTGGCCGGTATTCGTCGATCCGCACCAGCTTGAAAATGCGATCCTCAATCTCGCGGTCAACGCGCGCGACGCGATGGACGGCGAAGGCCAGCTGACGATCGCCTCGTCCAACGTCACCATGACCGCCAATTCGGTCGGCGACATCCAGCCGGGGGACTATCTCAAAATCTCGATCGCCGACGAAGGCTGCGGGATGAGCGACGAAGTCCGCGAGCGTGCGTTCGAGCCGTTCTTCACCACCAAGCCGGTCGGCAAAGGCACTGGACTCGGCTTGAGCCAGATTTTCGGCTTCGCGCACCAGTCGGAAGGCGAGGTCGGGATTGAAAGCGCGACCGGAAAGGGAACGACCGTGTCACTCTATCTTCCGCGGACCAAGGCGATTGCGCCGATCCGCATCCAGCCGCAGGTCAATGGCCGAGTCCTCGAGCCGACCGTTCCCGGCGCACGGATCCTGCTGGTCGAGGACGATCCGCGGGTCCGCGCGGCGACGGTCGGCGCGCTTGAGGATCTCGACTACCAGCCGATGGCCTGCTCGAGCGGCGCGGAGGCGATTGTGGCGTTCGACGGCGAGATCTTCGATCTTGTCATCTCCGACGTCATCATGCCCGAAATGACCGGCCCCGAGCTGATCCGCATCATCAAGGCCAGAAGGCCCGACGTCGCGGTGTTATTCGTCACCGGTTACGTCGGTGATGGCGAGGGCGACGATTTGGTCGGCTACGAATTGCTGCGCAAGCCGTTCACCGTCAGCGCGCTTGCCAATGCGGTCGCTTCGGCATTGTCGCGCCATGGCCGCCCGGCTAGCGGATCGCCCCCGATTTCAGGAGCCGCGGCAGCAGGCTGATCGCGGCCAGCAACGGATGGCGCTTCTGCCACGGTTTGAGCAGGATCTTGGTCCCCGCGTGGCGGTTGATCTTCCACGCAATATAGTCCGCGCCGCCGGCATAAGTCGCGCTCGCCTTGACCAGCCTGAGCACCGACAGCGCCTTGCCTTCGACCCGCCGCCGACCCCATCGGCCCGCATTGCCGGCGACCAGTGGCGCGGCCGCCTCGCCAAAGCAGCGATATCGATCGGGCTCGGCATCGACCACCGACTGACTGCGGCCCTTGCGCTCGGCGCGAAGCTCGGCCGAATAGGTCAGCGCAAATGCCCGCCGCCACCAGTCGAGAATGTCCTCGCCCGCGATGCGCCCCGCTGCGCCAAGCAAGGTCGGTGCCGCCTTGGCGACCGCATCAACCGCCCGGCCTGTTGCGGCGTCATCGCTCGCCCACACGAGCCGCGAAGGCTGCGCGAACCGCGCCCACACCGACACGTTGCGCGTCGCGGGTCCGTTGAGCCGATCGAAGTCGGTTTCACTCAGCACCGCATATTTGGCCATCAGCCCATCATGCTCGAACGGAAAGACGTTGGGCGGGATCAATCGGTTGGCGGTCGCCATCCAGCGCTTTGCATAAGCCGCGCGATAGTCGGACACGATCAAATAGAAATCGAGCATCAGGCCGTCGAACTTCGCCTCTCTGAGGCACGATCCGTAGAACAGCAAAGCGCGGCTGGCGTCGTCATGTTTCGCCGCGATCGCCTGCGCCATCGCGCGCACTCGCGGATCGACCGGCATGTCGAGCTCGGCCGCCACAAGCTCGCGAAGACTGCCCATAGCGAGGTTCAGGCGGCGAGGCGGACGAACGACAAAGGCGAGGCGCGGCGCAGGTAGATCGGATGGCCAATCTCCGCGCTGAAGGTTTCGCCGTCGAGGATCACCTGGCTCGAATCGCCCTCGATGCTGATCTCGTCGGCTTCCTCGACATGGATCCCGGCCATCTTGGTCCGCCCGAGCCGCCCGCGCAGCGTCGCAACGAAGGCGCGCAGCAACGACCCCGAATGCTGTTCGACGGCGAAGAATTTCAGCGTCCCGCCGCTTTGCCCGCTAAGCTCGCTCGACAGCAGGAGCCGTTCCAGCGTGGTCACCGCAAGCAACGCGAACCGCCCCGTGATCGCGCCCTCGCGGCGCACCGAAATGCTCAACGGACGCGGATCGGGGGGAAGGAACTTCGCCTTCAAGCCAACGACTTGCTGGAGGACCACGGCGATTGCGGTGAGCAAATGGCTGATCGAATTGGGCAGGCCAAGCGGATAGATTCGGTGGCGGCAGTAAAGCATGATGTCGGCCAGCCCGGCGCCACCAAGGAACATGCCGATCACCGGCTTGCCGCCCTTGGCCCCGCCGCTCAGCGCGATCATCTCACGCGCCACGAGGTGCGGGGCGAGATCATGCTGGGCGAGCGCGACCAGCCGCTTAAGGGTGGTCACCGGGTCGCCGTGAACCCCTAGATCCATCGCGATCAAATTGGTCTTGCCGCTGGGCAGCACGGCGACGGGGGGTACCTCGCCGAGCGCATAATGGTCGCCGTTGTGCAATTCGGTCAGCGCCGCCTGGACGGTGCCGTCGCCGCCATTGATCACCAGCAGCTTGGGTTTGACCCGCGCGATGGTCTTCATTGCCTCGCCGATCTGCTCGGCATGCTCGACTTCGTAATGGAATACATCGGGATGGTCGGCGCAAAAGGCGCGGATTCGCGGCAGCTGTGCGATATTGCCCGTCGAGCGCGGGTTCGACAGCAAGGCGATCCGCGGGCGCACCATCAGCCGGGCTGGCCGACTGCCGCTAGGCCGGGATGACGACGATAAAGCATACTTTTGTCTCTCGGTTCGCTATAGCCGGACGGCTTGGTGCCGACCTTTGGGTGGCCAGGCTGGCATTCATCGGCGCGCTTTGCGGCCAAATCATGGTGTTGGGACGACAAAGTTGCGCAGCGGGAAATTGATTGACCGCTATCTGGCGAAAACCATCGCCGTTCCGATGATCGGATCTTTGATCCTCGCCGCCATGCTGCTCGTGCTCGAAAAGATGCTGCGCCTGTTCTCGTTCGTGGTCGATGCCGGCGGGCCGGTCAGCGTCGTTTGGCGGATGCTGGCCAATTTGCTGCCCGAATATTTCAGCCTCGGGATCCCGATCGGGCTGATGCTCGGTATCCTGCTGGCGTTCCGCAAGCTGGCGCTGTCGTCCGAACTCGACGCGCTGCGCGGCATGGGAATGGGTTTCGGCCGCTTGCTCCGCGTGCCATACATGTTCGCCGCGGTGATGATCTTGATCAACCTCGCCATCGTCGGCTGGCTCGAGCCAATCTCTCACTACCGCTACGAGGGGCTGCGCTTCGACCTTCGCTCGGGCGCGCTCGGCGCGGCGATCAAGGTCGGCGAGTTCAACCGTCTGGGCAAACGGCTGACGCTCAGGATCGACCATAGCAACGACCATGGCACGCAATTGAGCGGCATCTTCATCGCCATGGATGACAACAACGGCACCGCAGTTTCGGCGACCGCCGAGCGTGGCCAGTTCCTCGCCACCGACGATCCCGAGACGATCATCTTCCGCCTGAAACAGGGCCGGTTGATCCAGCAGGCGACCAAGTTCAACACGCCGCGGACATTGGCGTTCGACAGTTATGACTTGCCGATCAACCTGCCGGCCGGCGACCGCTTTCGCCAGCGCGGCGATGGCGAGGAGGAACTGACCTTACCCGAAGTGGCGCGCCAGGCTTTCTCGGGCGGCGATGTGAAGACTCGCCGGGCGGCCTGGGCCGACATGAACTTCCGGCTGGTCGAAGTCGCGATCATGCTGATGCTGCCGTTGCTGGCGGTCGCGCTCGCCGTTCCGCCCAAGCGAAGCAATTCATCGCTCGGCATCTTCCTGTCGATCATCATGTTCGTGACCTATCACAAGATCAATCAATACGGCCTTCAGATGGGCACACAGGGGCGGATCGAACCATCGCTGGCGTTGTGGGTGCCATTCGTCCTGATGAGCGCGCTGATCGCGTGGATGTATCATGTGCTCGCCCACCGGCCCGGCGGGCAGCCGATCGGGACGCTTGAGCGTGGTGCATCGAAGATCACCTCGACGCTCCGCAAATTGCTGCCCAAGCGCGCGGTGAGCGCATGATCAATTTCGACTTCTTCCCGTCGCGCCAGATATGTTTCTACCTGATCCGGTTGTTCCTGACTCGAAGCGCCGCGGTGCTGCTGCTGCTGGTGATGGTGCTGATGGCGCTCGATTTGCTCGGCGAGTCGGGCAAGATCCTCAAGGTCCAGGGCAATGGCCAAGCCGAGCTGTTGCATTATGTCGCCTTGCGCGTGCCACTGCTGATCCAGAAATTCCTGCCGTTCGCGGTGCTGCTCGGCACGTTGGTCACCTTCACCGGGCTAAGCCAGCATAGCGAAGTGATCGCAATGAAGGCCGCCGGGCTGTCGGCGCACCAGATTTTGGCGCCGTTGATCCTGGCGAGCCTATTGATTGCCGGACTCGCCTTTGCTTTCAATGAGCGGGTTGCGGTGCGATCGGCGCGGACGGTCAATGCGTGGTCCGACAATGATTATGAGCCGCTGCGCGAGTCGAGCGACTTGCTGTCCAACGTGTGGCTCAAGGTCGATAATGAATTCGTCCGCGCGCGGCTGGTGTCGGGTCGCGGCGCATCGCTCAGCTTGCGCGACGTCACGATTTACGAACGGTCGGGGCCGACGCTCGACCGCGTGATCGATATCGCCCGCGCGGTGCAGGATGGCCCGCGCTGGCGGTTCGAAAATGTGCGCAGCTACGACGCCAACATGAACCTCGTCCGGCAACAGGCGACGGGTTTCGGGCTTGCCGGGGTCACCCCCGACAGCTTCACCCTGGCCAAGGTCCAGCCCGACGAGCATGACTTCATGGAATTGCGCGGATCGATCGCGGAGCTCGAGGCGGCGGGCCGCCCGACCGACGAGGCAAGGTCGGGGCTGTGGCACAAATTGAGCGGGCCATTGTCGGTGGTGCTGATGCCGTTGTTGGCCGCACTGGCCGCCTTCGGACTGGCGCGATCGGGCAAGGTGCTGCTTCGCGCCGGGGCCGGGATGGGGCTCGGGTTCGCCTATTTCGTGGTCGACAACCTCAGCCTCGCGCTCGGCAATGTCGGTGCTTATCCGGCGTGGCTGGCGGCGTTCGCGCCATTCTTCCTGTTCCTGCTGATCGGCGAAAGCCTGCTGATCAGGAGTGAGGAGTAGATCCGCGCCACGAGCTGACCGCAAGCCGCCCGACGAGCGGAAACAGTCCGCGATAATTGGCCGAATGATAGGCCGAATCGTCGCCCATCTCGATCCGCAAGCGGCGATGCGCGACCGGCAAGGCGTGATACGGAATGCCGGGCAGCAGATGATGCAGCGCGTGATAGCGAAGCCCGACCGGCGCCCACAGTTCGGCCCAGATGCCCGGCGGGGGCACGTTGACGGTATCGAGATATTGCTCGGTGACGCTCATCGGATCGCCGTCATTCTCCCACAGATGCGCCACCAAAGTGCGGACTTGGTTGAGCAGCATCACGCCCGAAGCGACGGCGAGAAAGATCAGGAACGACCGCAGCGGGATGATGCCGGTGGCGACCATCGCCAGCAGTGCAATCCCCCACAGGCTCGCTGCGCCTTCCATCCACGCCCATTGCCGCGCGAACTCGCCTTCGGGCGACTTGCGGCGGAACAGGGGGTTGATCTGCAGGCCCGAGAAGCGCGCGACGACGAGCCTGCGCAGCGGTGGGATCAGCATCGACAGCGGCGCTAGGATTGCAAAGCGGACGATCAGCGCGACCGGCGCGAGCAAGGCGGCGAGGACGAACACCGGCAGCGTCCACGGCTTCATCAGCGCCAGCGGGAGATATTCGGGATCCTCGACCGTGCCATAGCGGATCTTGGCGTGGTGCATGTTGTGAATGCCTTCGTACATCAACGACGGCACGAACAACGGCACCCCGACCAATGCATTCCAGGCGAGCTTGAAACCCGGCAACGAGCCGGCCTTGAGATGGGTGATTTCGTGGATGAACAGCCCGGCGCGGTAAAGCGCGAGGATCGCCACCACGCCAGCGACCAGCGCCAGCGCAAGCACCGGAGTCGCGATCGTGAGCGCCAGCGCGCCATAGCCGATCACCGCCGACCCGATCATGTCGGCCCAGTAGATTGCCGGAATGGGACTGTTCAACTGCCGCGTGAGGTCGGCGGCCGCGCGCAGCATTGCCTTGTCGTCTTTTGGGCGATCATCAACGGCGCCGTCCCCGCGGCGGCGAAGACGGCGATCGGCCTGCCCCACTGGGGCGGCGTTCTTGGCGAGTGCGGTGATGGTCATAAATTTTTGTCCGACCGGCGGAATGGATGGAGATAGTGGCGTGATCATGACGATTAAAGGGTGCGCGGCGGGCGCGCGTGACAAGCTGGGGGTGAAACGCTAGCCCGACGAATATGAACGACATCAAAATCCGTACCGTCGCCACCAAGCAGGACCGCAAGGCGTTCGTCGACTTTGCGTGGGCGGTGTACAAGGACGATCCGGCGTGGGTCCCGCCATTGAAGGACGAGGTCCACGGCCTGCTCGACCCGAAGAAGAATCCATGGTTCGGGCATGGCCGCGCAGCCCTGTTCCTGGCTGAGCGGGAGGGCCGCGTGGTCGGGCGGATCAGCGCGCAGGTCGACGATTTGGTCCAGACGCACATGGAGGCGGGGCTGGGCCAATGGGGCATGTTCGAAGCGCTCGATGGCGAGACCGCGGCGGCACTGATCGCGCATGCGGAAAGCTGGCTCCGGACTGAGGGAATGACCAAGGCGCTGGGCCCGATCTCGATCTCGATCTGGGATGAACCCGGGCTGCTGATCGACGGCTTTGACCAGCCGCCGATGGTGATGATGGCGCACCATCTGCCCACCTATCGCGCGTGGATTGAGGGGGCGGGCTACACCAAGGCCAAGGACCTCTACACCTACCAGCTCGACATCCGCATCGACATGGTCCCGGTGATCGACCGGCTGATCAAGGCGGGCGAGAAGAACCCGCGCATCCGCATCCGAGAAGTCGACAAGTCCAACTTCGACAAGGAAGCCGCGATCATCATGGCGTTACTCAACGACGCCTGGTCGGACAATTGGGGCTATGTCCCGCTGACCGAGGCCGAGATCGCTTATGCGGGCAAGAAACTGAAGCCGATCATCTATGAGGATCTGGTGCGGATCGCCGAGGTCGATGGCGAGCCGGCGGCGTTCATGATCACCATTCCCGACGTCAACGAGATGATCCGCGACCTCAACGGCGACCTGTTCCCGTTTGGCTGGGCGAAATTATTGTGGCGGCTGCGCAAGCCGCGCACGACGCGCGTCCGGGTGCCGCTGATGGGGGTGGCCAAGAAATATCAGGGCGGGCGGCTGGCGGGGCAGCTCGCGTTCATGCTGATCGAATATATCCGCCGCGCCTGCGTCACCAAATATGGCGTGCATTATGGCGAATTCGGCTGGGTGCTGGAGGATAACCAGGGAATGATGTCGATCGCCCAACTGCCCGGCGCGGAGATCAATCACACGTACCGGATATATCAAAAAACCTTAGGCTAGCTCGATGCACACCGGGGCATGGTCGGAGGCTTTCTCCTCCCCGCGCGCCCATTTGTGAACCTCGGCGTTGCGCAGCCGATCGGCGGCTTGGGGCGAGCACAGCAGATGATCGATGCGGAACCCCGCATCGCGCTGCCACGCGCCGGCCTGGTAATCCCAGAAGGTGAACAACTTGGGCTCACCCGGATGGAGCGCGCGCAAGGCGTCGGTCCAGCCCTGGTTGACGAGCGTACGGTAGGCGGCCTGGCTCTCGGGCTGGAACAAGGCGTCGCCCGCCATCGCGCGGCGGCTGAAGGTGTCGCGATCCTCGGGGATGACGTTGTAATCGCCGGCGAGGACGGTTGGGCGTTCGGCGGCGAGCAGGCCGGCGGCGTGGGCATCGAGCCGCGCCATCCATTTGAGCTTATAGTCGAACTTCTCGGTCCCGATCGGGTTGCCGTTGGGCAAATAGATCGAGGCGACGACCAATCCATCGACCTCGGCCTCGATATAGCGGCTGTGCGTATCATCGGGGTCGCCGGGCAGGCCAATTTGGCGGAGCGTCGGTTGAGCGCCCCGGCTAAGGATCGCGACTCCGTTGAAGCCTTTTTGCCCGTGCCACACCGCCTGATAGCCCGCCGCCTCGATATCGCCGATCGGCAGCGCATCATCGGCGCACTTCAGTTCCTGCAGGCAGACGACGTCGGGAGTTTCGCGCGCCAGATACTCGATGAGGCGCGGCAGGCGCGCGCGGATGCCGTTGAGGTTGTACGTGACCAGCCGGGTCATCAGACCGAGAAGCTCGACCCGCAGCCGCAGCCCGAGGCCGCATTGGGATTGGTGACCTTGAACGCCGAGCCGCCGAGATCCTCGACATAATCGACCGCCGAACCGCGCAATAGGTCGAGGCTGACCGGATCGACCACCAGGGTCACGCCATCAGTCGCACTGCGAGCATCATCTGCGGCGAGTGACCCGAGTTCGAACTTGTAGGAGAATCCAGCACAACCGCCGCCGTCGACCGACAGCCGCAAAACGGGGGCAACGCCCTGTTTTTGCGCGATAAACGCTACGCGCTTGGCGGCGGAGCTGGTGAGGGAGATTTGGTCTGTCACGATTGAGAGATAGGGCCCACTGGGCTTTGCTGCAAGCAAGCTCCGCCCCGGAGTTGATCCGGGGTTAGCGGCCAGCGATCGGCGGCCCGCCCAGCGCGACATGCGCGCCGTCCATCGGCACGCCGGTGCCATTGCGCATTGCGAGCAGATAGTCGGTCGACTTCATGAACGGGATCGGATTGACCGCCTTGCCCTCGATCCGCACTTCATAGTGCAGGTGGCTTCCGGTCGAGCGGCCGGTCGAGCCCATGCGGGCGATCAGCTGGCCGCGGGCGATGCGCTGGCCGGCTGTGACGAGGATCTGCGACAGATGCCCGTAGCGCGTTTCGATGCCGCGGCCATGGTCGAGCTTGATGAGGTTGCCATAGCCGCCATTATTCCAGCCCGCAGCGCTGACCACGCCGTCGGCGGTGGCGTAAATCGGGGTGCCCATCGGCCCGGCGAGATCGATCCCCATGTGGCGCGCGACGCTGCCGCTGAAGGGATCGGCGCGGGTGCCGTAGCCCGAGGTGAACGCGGCGATCTTGACCGGCTTTTCCGACGGGATGGCGATCGCGCCGACCTGGAGATTGTCGAGCTTCTTCCAGCTGGAGAAAAGCTGCTTGAAGGTCATGTCGCTGTCCTTGCCGACCGGCTCGAACGGCCCGCCCTGACCTAGCGCCGCCCCTTGACCTAGCGCCGTCCCCTGACTGAGCGACTGGGCGGCGGAGGTGGTTGCGATCTTGCGCAGCACGGCCGGATCGACATTGTCGCCGGCGAGCATCGATGCGAGCAATTGCTGGCGATCCTCGATGATCTTGATCTTCTGTTCGGTAAGCGAGGCAAGGCGGGAAATATCGTTGGAAACCGTCGTCGCGACCGGCGTCGCCACGGCGGCGGGGGTAAACACCCGAACCATCGAGTAAGCCGAGAAAGCAACCAGCAGGCCGAGCATCAAAGCGAGCAACATCTGCAGTTCGCCCGACAGGCGGAGGCGGCGAAGCTGCTTGCCGTCGTGGACGAACAGGTCGCGGTCGCGAAACAACGCGCCCGATGCTGCCAAGATATTCGCCATTCCCGCTCGCTCCTAAAACATCACCAGACACTGCATCGACTAGCGCCGCGCAGTGGGGGTTATCGTTCAAAACGGAGCTCCCCAGCCCCTCGTCCCAGCATCTGCGTTTGCCCACGCGGTGACTGGAGCATTGGGTTGTCCCCGAATGGTTAAGCAATTCAACTCCTTGTTCCATGGTTAAGGATGAATTGCATGAGCGGTGGGACGAAGTGAGGTTTTTCGTTGCGCTGCGTTAATAAAATTCCGCCTATCGCGCTGTTTCCTCTCACAGAATCGAAATATTCGCAGGGCGCTTGTGCGGCCCTCGCTTTGCTCTATTGGCGGCGGCGGGCCACGCCGTCCCAACGCGGCGCGTGCTCTCTGTAAGGAGAGAAGAATGACTGATCGACCGCCAACCGATGCGTCCGCGCATCGGACAATGCCACAATGTCGCCCTTCGCGACCGCATTTCTCGTCCGGACCCTGCGCCAAGCCGCCGGGCTGGTCCGCCGACAAACTCAACATTGACGTCCTCGGCCGGTCGCATCGCAGCGGGCTCGGCAAGGCGCGGCTCAAGCTGGCGATCGACCTGATGCGCGAGACATTGCGCCTGCCCGACAGCCACCGCATCGGCATCGTCGCCGGATCGGACACCGGCGCATTCGAAATGGCGATGTGGGCGATGCTCGGCCAGCGCGGGGTGACCGCCTTGGCGTGGGAGAGCTTTGGTGAAGGCTGGGTGACCGACGCGGTCAAGCAATTGAAGCTCGACCCCAATGTCGTCCGCGCGGACTATGGCGCGTTGCCCGATCTGGGCGCGGTCGACTGGTCGCACGATGTCCTGTTCACCTGGAACGGCACCACCTCGGGCGTCCGCGTCCCCGATGCCGACTGGATCCCCGCCGGACGCGAAGGCCTGTCGCTCGCCGACGCGACCAGCGCGGTGTTCGCCTATGATATCGACTGGGACAAGGTCGATGTCGGCACCTTCAGCTGGCAAAAAGCGCTCGGCGGCGAAGGCGGGCACGGGGTGCTGATCCTCGGCCCGCGCGCGGTCGAGCGGCTCGAAAGCTTCACCCCCGACCGCCCGCTGCCCAAATTGTTCCGGATGACCAAGGGTGGCAAGTTGATCGAGGGGGTTTTCACCGGCGAGATGATCAACACGCCGTCGATGCTGGCGGTCGAGGATGCGATCTTCGCGCTCGAATGGGCCAAATCGGTCGGCGGCCTCGACGGCATGATCGCCCGGACCACCGCCAATGCGGCGGCGCTCGACGCCATCGTTCAGGGCCGCGACTGGCTCGGCTATCTCGCCACCGACCCCGCCAGCCGATCGACCACCAGCGTGTGCCTGACCGTCGCCGGCGCCGACGCCGACCGGATCAAGGCGATCGCCAAATTGCTCGAGGCCGAGCATGTCGCCTACGACATCGCCGGATATCGCGATGCGCCGCCGGGCCTGCGCATCTGGTGCGGTGCGACGGTCGACGCGGCCGACGTCGCCGCGCTCGGGCCGTGGCTCGACTGGGCGTACGAACAGGCACAACCCTAACCGTCTTTCCCGCGAAAGCGGGAATCCCGCTCAACTTTTGTAACCCAAGAAGCACGATCCCCGCTTTCGCGGGGATGACGAGGTAAGAAAAATGACCCACCCTACGCCCAACGTCCTCATTTCCGACCAGATGGACCCCCGCGCCGCCGCCATCTTCCGCGAGCGCGGGATCCACGTCGACGAGATCACCGGCCAGACCCCCGACGAACTCGCCGCAATCGTCGGCGACTATGATGGCCTCGCGATCCGCAGCTCGACCAAGGTCACCCCCGCGATCCTCGCCGCCGCGACCAACTTGAAGGTTGTCGGGCGCGCCGGGATCGGGGTCGACAATGTCGATATCCCCGCGGCCACCGCGCGCGGCGTGGTGGTGATGAATACCCCGTTCGGCAATTCGATCACCACCGCCGAACATGCCATCGCCCTGATCTTCGCGCTCGCCCGCCAATTGCCCGAGGCCGATGCCTCGACCCAGGCCGGCAAGTGGGAGAAAAACCGCTTCATGGGGGTCGAGGTAACCGGCAAGACGCTCGGCCTGATCGGCGCCGGCAATATCGGTTCGATCGTCGCCGCGCGCGCACTCGGGCTCAAGATGAAGGTGGTTGCGTTCGACCCGTTCCTGACCCCTGAGCGGGGCGTCGAGATGGGTGTCGAGAAGGTCGAGCTCGACGATCTGCTGCGCCGCGCCGACTTCATCACGCTCCACACCCCGCTGACCGATCAGACCCGCAACATTTTATCGGGAGGAAACATTGCCAAGTGCAAACCCGGCGTGCGGATCGTCAATTGCGCGCGCGGCGGATTGATCGACGAAGCGGCGTTGAAGGCCGCGCTCGACAGCGGCCAGGTCGGCGGCGCGGCGCTTGATGTGTTCGCTACCGAGCCGGCCAAGGAATCGCCGTTGTTTGGCACGCCCAACTTCATTTCCACCCCGCATTTGGGCGCGTCGACCAGCGAGGCGCAGGTCAATGTCGCGATCCAGGTTGCCGAGCAGATGAGCGACTTCCTGCTGCTTGGCGGGGTGACCAATGCGATCAACATGCCGAGCCTGACCGCCGAGGAAGCGCCGCGGCTCAAGCCGTACATGGCGCTTGCGGAGAAGCTCGGCAAACTCGTCGGTCAGGTGTTCGGCGACGACATCAAGGGGCTTGCGATCGAGGTCGAGGGCGCCGCCGCGCAGCTCAACCAGAAGCCGATCACCGGTGCGGTGCTGGCCGGGCTGATGGGCACCTATTCGGACACGGTCAATATGGTCAACGCGCCGGTGCTGGCCAAGGAACGCGGGCTCGATGTGCGCGAGATTCGCCATGACCGCGAGGGCGATTACCAGACGTTGGTGGCAGTTGAGGCGACGACCTCCAAGGGCGTTCGGCGGGTCGCGGGCACGTTGTTCGGCAACAACAGCCCGCGGCTGGTCGAATTGTTCGGGATCGAGATCGAGGCCGAATTGGACGGGGCGATGCTGTACATCGTCAACACCGATACGCCGGGGTTCATCGGCAAGCTCGGCACCGCGCTCGGCGAAGCGGGCATCAACATCGCGACCTTCAACCTCGGCCGCCGCAAGGCGCGCGATGACGCCGCGTCACTGCTTGCGGTGGACGGCCTGATCGGCCCCGAAATGGTCAAGACATTATGCGCGCTCGACGGGGTGAGGAAGGTCGTCCCGCTGCGCTTCTGACGGAACGAAGCGGTCGCCCAGGCGATTTCATTGAGACCAGTTATTCATTCGGGAAACTCAATGTCACTTCGTAGCCTACCGAGCCTGGCGGCGCTGGCCTTGTCGCTCGTCAACGCCCCGTCGGCCGTTGCGCAAAAAGATTTCGCGGTTCCGGCGGCGCCGAGCCGGGCGGACTTCTTCGTGCCCGGCCTTGCTCCCGTCCGCCAGTCGCCGCGGTATAATCTGACGATCATCTACTTCTTCGATTATCAATGCCCGGCTTGCCGCAAATACACGTCACAAGTCTCGAGCGTGTTCGATCAGGATCGCGGTCTGAGGATCATTTATCGCGACACGCCGATCTTCGGGCCCAATTCGATCGTCGCGGCTCGGCTTGCGATCGCATCGCAATTCCAGGGGCGTCACGAAGCGTTTCACCGGGCGCTGATGGCCGAGCGACCGCCGTTGATCGAGCCTGCGCTGCGCCACGCAGCCGCAGTAGCGAGGGTCGATTGGCCGCGGTTGCTGCGCGATCTCGCCGCCCACCGCGCCGCAATCGACCGCCAGATTGAACAGAATGAAAATCTGAGCGAAGCGGCTGGAATCTCCGGCACGCCCGCATTTATCGTCGGAAAATCGCTATCCAACGGTGCGCTAAGCCGCGCCGCGCTGCTCGCCGAAATCGTCGATGCGCGCCGAGCTGCCCGAAAGCGCCGCCGTTAGCTATCTTTAAGCCGCATCCGCGTTGGGGTCTGGTTTGCGTTCTCGCGACTGGGGGCGGACGAAGACGCGGAATAATTGCGGGTGGCGCTCCTGGATTTCCTTCTCGATCCGGACGATCAACTGCTCGACCTCGGGGACTCGCAGGGTCTCCTCGATCACCACGCCAAGCGTCGCGATCACCTGGTTGGGCGCGAGCTGCGAGGTGATGATATCCCCGACCTCGATCACGCATGGCTCCTCGACCGCGGTCTCGCGGATCGCGGCGCTCAATTCGGGCGAGGCGCGTTCGCCGATCAGCAATTCCTTGCTCTCGCGCCCCAGCACGACCGCCACCACCGCCAGTACGCACCCGATCAGGATCGAGGCCGCGCCGTCGATCCTGGGGTCGCCGAGCTTGACCGCGAGGAACGTCCCGACCGCGGCGATCACGATCCCGATCAGCGCCGCCGAATCCTCGAACAGCACCATGAAGTTGGTCGGATCCTTGCTGTCGGTGATCGACGCCCACAGCCCGCCGCCGCGGCGCCTGCTGGCGGAAAAGGCTTTCCACCCGAACCACCACGACGTCCCCTCGAACAGGAAGGCGAGCCCGAGGACGACGTAATTGACCAGCGGACGAGTGATCGGCTCGGGGTGGCGGATGTGATTTACGCCCTCGAAGATCGAGATTCCGGCACCCAAGGCGAACACCAGCAGCGCAACCACGAAGCACCAGAAATACAGCTCGCGGCCATAGCCGTAGGGGTGGCGCTGGTCGGGCGGCTTGGCGGCGCGCTTGAGACCGTAGAGCAGCAACAACGCATTACCGGTGTCGACCGCCGAATGGACCGCTTCGCTCAGCATCGCCGAGCTGCCGGTAATGCTCGCGGCGACGCCCTTGGTGACCGCGATCAGCACATTGCCGATCAGCGCGGCATAGATCGCCGTCCTGGGTGTATGCTCCGCCACGGCGATATAACCGGGCGCGGCGTTGATCGTTGCACGGGCGCGGGCGAATTTAGCGGATTGCTGCCAGAAACCGGTCGACCTCGCCGGTCGCGAAATCGCCTTCGTCGCCGAGGCCCTTGTTGAGCGTTAAGTGACTTTTCCCCGGCACCGGCACGACCCGGGCAGAAGCCCCTGCTGAACGAAGCGCGGCAGCCAGCGCCTCGGATTGCGCCTTGCTGTCGTCGCGCCGGTCGATTGGCAGGATCAGCCAGTTGTGACATTGGGCGCGGCGGCGTGGAGCGTTGGCGACAGCGCCTGCTGCC
>ENA-OBIT01000283-OBIT01000283.1-metagenomes-genome-assembly--contig:-NODE-283-length-22577-cov-11.9725_pt1 | contig 22577 bp, 21 predicted proteins | sample MGYA00153386_OBIT01 | MGnify analysis MGYA00153386
TATGGTCACACAACTCATACAGTGTTGACTTTTGCAACTTCTTCAGCAAGCCCTATGTATGTGTTTTGTGGGATGGGCGTCCCGCCCGTCCGGTGTGTTTTCACCGCAGACGTGACGGCTACCACACAAGAATCATCGCCAAATTGTGCAACGCCAATAAAAAAGCCAGGGATTCAGATCCCTAGCTCGAAACATCACACAATTAATTTTTAGAGTTGGCGCGGGCCAGGGCTTTTTTCAAACCCATTCCCAGCAGCTACTACCTAAATTAAATCAGCACAATATCCGTCACTCCCAAGCCTGGTTTGCCGTTGAAGTTTGCCAGTGTAATGGCTGCCAAAGGCCCAGAACCGTCAGGGTCATACCGTAAGCGACCCGTGTTATCGTTTACATCCAGTCGAGCTTCATAAACAAGGGTTGGTCTGGCACTAGCCCCCGGATTTCCTTGATCCAGGTAAGAACCAGTGTCAATCACCAAGAACGAGTTAGAAGCAACTCGAGATGACCCAGCGGTCTGTTGAGGTAACTGGAAGCTACTTTGACTCAAGATTATCTTATCTTGGCCGACCACAAAATCACCGATTTGGTCTGGGCTGCTACCCACTGCTACGTTGCCGTTGAGCAGGAGACCTTCGCCAAAGTTGTTGTAGTAGAAGCTGTCATTGCCGCTGCCGCCAATCAGGGTGTCTGCACCAGGCCCGCCGCCGAGAGAGTCGTTACCCGCACCGCCGATCAATAAGTCTTCCCCAAAGCCGCCTAACAGCGTGTCGTTTCCGTCGCCGCTACTTAAGGTATCGTTCCCGTCAATTCCTGGGGTGGAAAGATTGCTGGGGCCGCCGAACAAGATGTCGTCGCCAGCACCAGTAGTGATGGAATCATTGCCGTTGCTGCCAGTGATGAAGTTGGCGCCCAAGTTATCGGTAATGACGGTTGGCGTTGTGATACCGCTAAAGTTGACGGTGCTAGCGTAGGAGATGGTGTCGTTACCGCCAAGGATGCCAATCAATCGATCGCCCGTGCCGCCAAACACCATGATGTCATCTCCTTCACCGCCGTTCAAGAAGTTGATCACACCAGCCGTGCTGTTGGAAATTAAGACATCATTGCCCAGCCCGCCGTCGAGAGTAATCCGCGCAGCATTAGTACCCGCAAAAGAGGCATTGATCGTATCGTTGCCATCTCCACCAGTGCCCAGAGTAAAGATGCCGCTCAAGCTGTCGTTGCCTTCGCCGCCGATCATTGTATCAGTCGAAAAAGCTGCAACGATCGTGTCGTTACCATCGCCGCCGTCGAGCAAGTTACGACCCGCGAAGCCTCCAAATGAACTCCGGGCGCCTACGCTCGTAAGTACGTCTGTGGTTTGCGACACGATCAAGTCGTCGCCTGCACCACCGAGGGCGGTATCCTGCGTGGCAAAAACCCTGATCGTGTCGTTGCCTTCGCCGCCGTCAAACAAGTTTCTGCCTTCACCAAAATTGCCGATCGAGCCGTAGAGAGAATCGTTGCCCGCACCGCCGAGCAAGGTGGTTTTCTCAATGCCAACAGTGATGACGGTGGTGCCAGTAAATTGGCTGAACGTGGTAGGGTTGATAACGGATAAGGTATCGTTGTCCAGATCCCCAGACAAGTAGGTGCTGCTGGCCACACCGCGCAGCGTGTCGTTGCCTCTACCGCCGAACAGAGTATCTCTGATATTGATACCTACAATCAAGTCGTCGCCCAAGTCGCCCCGCAAGAAGTTGCTGCCTTCATTGCCAGCGAAGCCAATAGCCAAGCCACCAGTTAAGGAGAGGTTGTTGCCGCCGCCTGCGATGAAGAAGCCGATCGCGTCATTGCCCTTGCCACCGTAGAGCGAGTCTCTTCTCTGCGCTCCTCCCAGCATCGTATCTGCGCCCTCATTACCAAACATGAGGTTAGCTTCGACAGTTCCTTGGAGGAAGTCGTCTCCCAAACCGCCGAACATGGTAGCGCGGGCTTCAGCGACTATGGTGTCCGAGCCTGCGTCGCCAAACAGCAAAGCCGGACTGCGCTGGGATCTGATTGAATCTTCGTCTGCGCCGCCGACCAGGGTATCGTTCGGGCCGACGGAAATGAGAGTATCGTTATCGGCTTGGCCAAATATTAAGCTGCCGCCCAGGGTGGAAGTTCTCACTAAATCCGCCCCGGCTCCGGCAAAGATTGTATCCGGGCCTAGTCCCGGAATGTTTAAATCTATTTGATTAGGATCGTCAGTTAACGTTGTCATTACAGCTTCACTCCTCTACTTAATTGGTCATCGCTGGTGCGACTACAGACACTGCCTAGAACACCGAATGTTTGGATGCCGCTGTAGTTTAACTTGTTTGCCAGTCGCAAGTCTAGCCTACTTGCGTTAACCCTGTCTAGACTTTCTCCTTCGCTGACTTTTTGCTTGTAAGTTTTTATTTTCAATGCCTTCCACCCTTTTATAATCCTTTTGCAGAGTCTCAGGTCCTCACGCTCAACAAGACGCGGCTGATATTCTGAATGTTCCATTCTGGATTGGCGATCGGGGATCGCGTCCATAAGAGGAAATTAAAGATTAAAAAAGGCTGATCAGTGCGATCGGGAAGACAATAAAAATGGGAGATTTGTGATAGGGCTATGTGGCAATTTTCGGTTTCCCAGGCAGGGTCATGTTTAAATAATTTTGGTACGATCGAACTTCGCACCACTGCGGGCCTTAGAAGTCTACGCCCCGCTTTAGTTCTACGCCCCGATCGCCGTAGTGTTTGTGACAGTATACCTCGGAGTGTACGCTGGCCAAGTCAAAGTAAGCGTGGGGTTTGTAGCAGCGCCCAGTGATAATAATTTCTGTATCGCGGGGCTTGCGCAGGAGTGCTTCGACGATCGGCTCTACCGGCAGCAGTTCTAAGTCTACTGTGGGATTGAGTTCGTCGAGAATAATGGTTTTGTACCAGCCGCTGGCGATCGCCATTTTAGCGATTTCCCAGCCACGTTCTGCTTCGATGCAGTCGAGCTCTTGCTGTTGTCCCCGCCAAACTATAGCATCTCTACCGCATCTCTGGTGGTCTACTAGCTGCGGGTAACTTTGGCGCAAAGCGGAGATCGCCGCATCTTCTGTATAACCGGTACCACCTTTGAGCCATTGCACGATTAATACGCGGTGGGATTGGTCTTGGCTGATACCCCTGCCGATCGCCTGCAAAGCTTTGCCCAAAGCGCTTGTTGACTTGCCTTTGCCGGCTCCGGTGTATATTTCGATACCTGAAATATTATGTTCTGCCGCTGCGGGATGATAGTGGGGCTTCATTTCTGAGTGCAAGTCGGCAATCTCTAGCAAAGCTTCGGGGGCTGCTCGCCCTGTGGCGATTACTTCTAGATATTCTGGTTTGTTTTTGAGGGTTTGGACTACTTCGTCAACTGCTAGCAAACCCAAGTCCAATACGGGGTTTAGTTCGTCTAGTACCACGACGGAATAGAGTTCGCTGGCGATCGCTCCTTTGGCGATATCCCAGCCCCGCTGAGCTTCGGCGCGATCGAACCGGGTGATTGCTTCAGCCCCAAAATATTCGGCACGGCCGGTACGCACTTGGTCGATCAAGTGCGGAAATGCCCGCTGCAAGGCTTCTATTGCCCCGTCTTCGTCGTAGGAGCGGCCGGGGCCTTTGAGAAAGCGCAGCAACAAGACTCGGGTGGGCGAGTCCGAATTGATACCCAGCCCGATCGAGCGCAACACTACTCCCAAAGCTGCCTGAGACTTGCCTTTCCCAGCGCCGTCGTAGACGTGAATCTGACCCTCGGCGCGTTCCGAGCGGGATGAGGCTGTCCGAATACCAATGCCATTCCTTACCATAATCAGCAGTTATTTGAGTCTGTCTCGGGGTGGGTATTCGATCGCCCGCATTCAATGTTTAATGTTTTCATTCTGTTGGCGGATCTGAAAAGATTATACGATATTGTATCAACCCCCAATTTTACTTTTCGGCTATGAAACCAAATTATTGGCTCAAACCTGCGGTCAAGATTCTTCCCCTTGTGATGTACAATTAAAATTTAACACAGACTGATATACCTGAAAGCTTATGATTGCGAGTGTTTTCCCATTTCGGACTGTTTTGGTGCAAATATTCATTGTATTTTTGGCGATCGCAATCGAATCCTGGTTTCTCCAAAAACTACTGAAACTTGGCCCCAAAACCAGCGTTGAATATACAGCCATCCTCAATCTATCTTGCACTTGCGTAGGCTGGTTAGTTTTCTTTGGCATCGAAAGCGTTCTTTCAAAAGATTTTCGAGAACGGCTGATCGGTTATATCTTATTAGGCGGAGGTGAGGATATTTACGCTCCAATAACTATGATAGCACTCTCAATATTGGCAATAACATTCCTAGCGAAATGGAAAGGATTAGAATTTATAGAAAACATGGTTTCTGGGAATAAAAAAGCTTCCGTGCCTCAGTTTTTGGGACCAGCTACCCTCACCAAGCGTCCTCCCAAAAAGGCTTTTCGAGTAACTACCCAATTCGGAGCACTTTTAATCTCCCACACAGTCAGCAATATCATTATTTTAACCGTGTTATTTTTGCAAAGCGTCAGTAATTCAAATCTATGATGAAGCAAATTTTGGATATCACTCAGCAACTCACTAAGCTGACAAACAACCTTTGGGAAACCAATAAAAAAATCCAAAAGGCAATGATGCCGCCTAAAGTTGTCCACTGGAAGACACCTTTACTGCTCAGCATCTTTTTAGCCTTGCTGTCGGTGGCGGCCGTCACTGACTGGGCGACAAGAACTCTGGTTTTTGATATGAGCTGGTTATTTTTTACACTTTCAATGGGTTTGCTGACCAGCCAAGCACCTTTTGTGATTAAAGGAGTAAGTCTTAGTCCGTGGGTAACAAGCATCTTAATTGGCTTGTGGTTGCTGGTAAGATTGCCAGCCGACAGGAAGGAAATAGCATGGATATCTGGCCCAATTATAGCAGTAGTAATTCTGGCCGCAATAGAGGTTTGGAATAGCGAGTCAAAACGAGAAAGTATCAGGTCATTGGTGCGCCCTCAGTTTTTGATGATTACCCTAATTCACCTCGTATTTTCCTGTTGGTTTGCATTTCATTTTTTAATTCAAGGTTGGATAGAACAATATCCGAGCGTTTTATCGCAGGATTTGAGGAAAAGCGATTATGTGGTGACATTTCAACAGCCAACTATTAATCGCTCCCGAGGAGTTGTCATCCTCAATGCAATGGATCGATACCTGCAAAATGAAGCTCGCACAAAACCGTGGCCGCAGGTAGAGCAAATGTTAATAGATATTGACAACGAGCGATTTTTTCTAAAGAATCAAGCGTTAACAACAATTGGGGTAGTCCCTGAAGATGCGAGTTGGGATGTCAAAACTTCGATCGTCCAAGGACAGTCCCGGTATCAGTTAGAGATGCAGGCAACTTGGCTGGGACTGGTTTTTCGACCGGAAATATATTCGTTTACCAAGTCTTGTGAGGTATTCGATATAGGGAATCGGGCGACTGTAACCTGTGGCGATATCAAACGCTCTAAACCCGGACTGAAAAAAGATGGAACTCCGGGAGATAGTCAAGTTTGATCGTCTTGCAGCTAGATGCAAACATACAGCAGGAGATGCTGCTGCTGTAATGTTATCTCATTGACCAATTCCCAATTCCCCAGCAGTAAGGTGCTTAGGGTTCACCATACATATAGTTGACGGTTGACAGTTAACTCGAACTTACTATTCCGATGAAGAGAGGATTTGATATCATTTACCAATTCCCAAGTAGTAAGGTGCGCCATAAGCACCATACATACAGAGGCTTAGCGTAAGTCCTGATTTACCAATTCCCAATTCCCAATTCCCAATTCCCAATTCCCAATTCCCAATTCCCAATTCCCAAATGAATTTGAGAAGAATCTTGACAGTCGCTACCAATGTATTTTGGGAAGTAATTCGCGATCGCATCCTTTACTTAATTATTATTTTTGCTCTGTTGATGGGAGCTGTGGTGCGGTTGATACCGGAATTGGCGGCGACAACCGAGAAAAAAATTATCTTAGATATCGGTTTGGCTGCGATGAGCATCCTCGGTCTAATTGTCACAGTTTTTGTGTCTACTGGACTGGTGAACAAAGAAATTGAAAAGCGGACTGTTTACCTGTTAGTTTCCAAGCCGATAAGTCGAGCTGAGTTAATTGTGGGCAAGCACTTAGGGCTGTCGGCGGTGCTGGCTGTGCTTGTAGCGGCAATGACTGTTATCTATCTGGCTATTCTGAGTTTGAGCCGGATTCCTTACCCTTTAGGCAGCATTTTAATCGCTTCGTTGTTTATCTGGTTTGAGCTGTGTCTCATGGCTGGTGTCGGCATTTTATTTGGGGTTTTTAGTAGTTCGCTGCTGGCAACTTTACTCACATTTGGCGTTTATTTGATGGGACATTCAACCCGGGATTTAGTGGCTTTGGGGAAGTTAACTAAAAATCCTGGTATTGAACAATTGATGATGGGACTTTATCTGGTTTTGCCGGATTTAGCCAGATTCAATTTGAGAAACGATGCTGTTTACGGACAAGTACCTTACTTGGCGGGTTTGATTACAGATGCTGGTTACGGTTTGCTGTATGTGGTGTTGCTGCTGTCAATTGCGATCGCCATATTTTCCCGCCGAGAATTTTAAAACCCGCATTCCGCACCGCCCGGGGCAATGGTTTGTAGTGAGGATTAATATCAATTCCGGTTGCATAGAAATTAAGATTACCCGAAATCAGGACACGGCAGTGCCGTTTCCCTACGATTAATCTGGCGTAGGGAAACGGCACTGCCGTGTCCTCGCTTATCATTCCGGCACAGCCAGAATTGATATAAATTCCTCACTACAAATGAATTTTATTATGGAATCAGCACGCTAAGATATAGAGAAGGTTCGAGAATTTGAAAACCCGCATTCTGCACCTTCTAGGACAAGTGTTTGTAGTGAGGACTTTAGTCCGCAGAATATTAGGACTAAAGTCCTGACTACAAACTAATTTTATTATGGAATCAGCACGCTAAGATATAGAGAAAGTTCGAGAATTTGAAAACCCGCCTTCCTCACTTTCAGCGGTAATTGTTTGTACTGAGGACTAAAGTCCTCAGATTATTAGGACTAAAGTCCTAACTACAAACTAATTTTACGAGTTGCTAGGCCGGAAGAACGGGCGGTCGTCGAAAGCCAACGGGCCGATCGCGAACAGCAAGATAAAGAGTCCGCCCAGACGCTGCTGGAACAGGAAAGACAGCGGAATCAAGAACTTTTGGCACGATGGGCTACCCTCGGTATCGATCCAGAATAACAGTAATCAAAATTGAAATTATGTTAGTTGAAAAACTCGAACAATTAAAAGATATTTTCGCGCAGATGGAACGGGCGCTAATTGCCTACTCTGGCGGAATTGACAGCACTTTGGTGGCAAAAATTGCTTTTGACTTATTGGGCGATCGCGCTTTGGCCGTGACGGCAGTTTCGCCATCTTTGCTACCAGAAGATTTAGAAGATGCGCGGATTCAAGCAGCAGAAATTGGCATCGTTCACGCAGAAGTAGAAACTCAGGAAATGGCGAATCCTAATTACACTTCTAACCCGGTTAATCGCTGCTATTTTTGCAAAAGTGAACTGCATGATACTTTGAAACCGCTAGCACTAGCAAAGGGTTATCCTTATGTGGTGGATGGGGTGAATGCTGATGATTTAAAGGATTATCGTCCGGGGATTGCGGCGGCTAAGGAACGCGGCGCGCGATCGCCTTTAGCAGAAGTAGGCATGACTAAGTTTGAAGTGCGGCAATTAGCAAGAGAATTGGGTTTGCCTTGGTGGGACAAACCGGCGCAACCTTGTCTGAGTTCCCGCTTTCCCTACGGCGAAGAAATCACGGTGGCGAAGTTGCAAAGAGTGGGGCGCGCTGAACGATATTTGCGGCAGTTGGGACTGAAAAATCTGCGAGTGCGATCGGATGGAGACACGGCGCGGATTGAGTTACCAGCCGAGGAGATTCAGCAGTTTATTTTAAATGCGGATTTGCCTGGATTGGTGGCGGTGTTTCAAGAGTTGGGTTTTGTGTACGCGACTTTGGATTTGGAAGGGTTTCGCAGCGGCAAATTAAATCAGGTTTTGCAGCCGGAGTTGTTGGGGCGAAAGGTTGATTAGTTATCCTGAAAAGACGATCGCAATTTCGAGAAATTTGTATAAATCCTGACAGCTTGTTCAAGGGATAGCATAAACTGAAGTAGCAGCAAGCTAAAGCAAGTTTTATGAAAGTTAAATTTAAGTTAATCTCCGCCGTCTTGGCATTGTTGCTATTGGCGTACATCCCCTTTCGGGTGTTAGCTAATCCGCCGTCGGGAGATACAGTTAGTTCGGCGCTGTGGTGGCAAGTTATTGTGTACAATCAGGTACAGCAAATTAAAGACCGGCAATATCAAGGCTGCGTGTGGGGGGATTCTATTTCCTCGGCTCTGGGCGATTCTTTGGGAGTAAAAAACTTTAATTTTGCGATCGGCGGAATGAGTACGGTTTCGCTGCTCGAACAGTTTAAACTTGTGGTGCCAAAAGGCTTTAAGTGCGAAAAATCTATTATTGCGATCGGCACCAATGATGCTATGTACGGCATTAGCGATGAGCAGTTTGTCAGTAATTTGAAAGAGGCGATCGCACAATTGCGATCGATCGGAACTAAACAAATCATCCTGATTCCGGCTTTTTACTCAACACTTGCCGCCAGTTACAATCCTCAAGCAGCAGGAACAATTGCGAGAGTTGATGAAATTAATGTTCTGATAGATCAAGTCGCGGCTGCCGAAAAAGTCCCTGTTGAATCTCAAGGAATACAAGCCTTATTTAAGGAGAAAGCTCTCAATGATGATTTAACAATTGACGGCGTTCACCTGAATACCAAAGGTTTAGATATATATAGGAAAGTTTTGTTAAATATTTTAAATTATTCCTCTGAAACACGAAGATTTTTCAATAAGTAGGTAATCTCAATTGCGGTTACATCGGAATTAATATTACCCGAAATCGGGACACGGTAGTGCCGTGTCCCTACAATTTATCACGGTAGGGAAACGGCACTGCCGTGTCCTCCCTTGTTATTCCGGCTGCGCCGGAATTGATATCAATTGGTTAAATCCCCAACTTATTAAAGAAGTCGGGGATCTGAACATTCTGTTTTTGAATCCTCAAGGAGCAGGCTGAATCTGCTGCGGCTGCTGATTTTGCATTTGCAGTTGCTGCTGTTGAATCTGGAGTTGTCGATTTTGCAAATCTATTTGTCGCTGTCTGTCTTCAAGTTGCAGTAGTCTGTCTCGTGCTTGTCGCTCTCTGTCTTCTGCTTGTCGCTCTCTTTCTTGACGTTGTAGCTCTCTTTCCAACAGTCTATCTTGACGTTGCTCTTGTCTATCTTCACGTTGTTGGCGAAGCTGATCGAGTTGATTTTTTCGCTCGAAATTGCCTCCCAAAAATAAGTTCTGAAAAGCATTGATAGTTGCTTGAAACCCAGTAAAAACGCCGCTAACAGTGTTGATGACACCTACAAATCCTGTGACCGGCTGCAAGAAAGTGTTGATATTGTCTGCTACCCTAGTAAAGCCCGATCGCGCTACGAGAATCACATCACTGTTGCGGAGAGTTGGGTTATTGTCAGGATTTAAACCTTGAGCAAAATCCACCTCGATCGTACGGCGAGAAACAGTACCATTGGGATTCAAACGTAGCAGTTCTACCTTGTCTTTTTTCGCTCGTAATTGGTTAAAACTGCCTGCGGTTAGCAAAGCTTGATGCAGCGAAGTGTTAGGCCGCACCAGCAAAGCCCCAGGCCGAATTACTTCTCCTACAATATTAATACTAATAGCGTTAGGAGCAAAACTGCTAGTTGCGACTTGAGAAACTTCAGCTAAGTCTACATTAGCTGCTGTTGGGATAATTACGCTATCTCCTTCTTGCAACAAAACATCTTGGGTAGCATCACCTTTTTGCAGCAAATCCCAGAGATTTACCAGGATAGTTTGTTCAGTACCTCCTCTAATTTTGCGGCGGATTTGGACGCGACGAATGTCAGCTTCTGTGGTAATACCGCCAGCAATTTTGAGTGCTCTAGTTATGGTTGGTAGCCCCACAACCGCTCCCCCTCCTTGCTGTTGATCGATCCCGACAAAACCTAGCTCTGTTTGTTGGTTAGTCGATCGCAAATCAGAAGCAGATACAGTATAAGGCCCCGGTCGGTTCACTTCCCCAACAATTACCACGCCAATTGGTTTAGTAATATCAGCAGAAAAATTAGCACTGGCTCTTTGACGGACTTCTTGAGTATTCAGGGAACTTGCTGTCGGTACAAAAATTGTATCTCCATCTCGGATCGTGACATCTTGGCGCAAATTTCCCGTATCTAAAAAATCCTGCAAATTAACAGTAGTAACTTGCTCCGGCCCGCCTCGGCGGGGACGGCGAATTTCCACTCTTCGCATATCTCCTGCTGATGTCACGCCTTTTGCAAGTTGCAGCATTTCCATCAAAGTTGGGAATTTTACTCCTCCTCCGGTTCCTTCTCTGACAGGATTAATTTTGTAGGAACCCGGGCGAGTAACTTCACCCGCAATTCCTATATTTAAGGGTCTAGCAACCATCAAAGTTACGGTAACAACGGGAACATTGATGAAAGGTTCGTATCGCTGGGTAATGACGTTAGCGGCTTGTTGGAGTGTCAATCCTTGAATTGAGACGCTGCGAATTATTGGCAAATTGAGCGTCCCATCAACTAATACTTGATATTCTTTGCTAAATTCTGGGACGCCGAAGATATCTAAAGCAATCCGATCGCCCGGGCCTAAAGTATAAGCTGCTTCTTGTGTCAGCGAGCCCAAATTGCCGATCGGTGGCAAACTCGAACCCGCAGGAGGCGGCGGCGGTACTCTTGGTCGGTTTGGCGGATTTCGGTTCGGACTGGGCGCAGGATTTCGGATAGTAGGCAACTGAGCTATACTCGGCAAAGAATTGCTCAGTAGCAGGAGTGCTGACAAACTCAGACTTGTGGCGGTTTTAACGGTATATTTCATTTTTGTTCCCTGGTTCCAGTGATGCCGATGATTGAGAGCGATTTGGTTAGTTGATTTTAATTTATTTTCTCTGTTGTTAAGTCTAGCCTCGCTTCGCTGCAAAATCCACAGGTAGAATCATCAACATTGTGCGATCGTACTTGGCAATTTCGCCCTCGGTTTGTAAAGAAAACGTAAAGCCTGCGCCAATTTCTTGATATAATAATTATCTGCTCTTATTTGCGAGTCAAAAATACGTGGGACTTAAGCTTGATCAGGTGATTCCTTGGGGTCGCTGTTTGGACGAATATATAGGAATGTTTAGCTTGACATCGAGTGACCTCAAGTTAGCAATAGTTGACTGTGCGGGCGGGCCGGCGAGTTTTAATGCGGAAATGACTCGCCAAGGTAGAAAGGTAATTTCTTGCGATCCAGTTTATCAGTTTTCGGCGGTGGAAATTGGCGATCGCATCCAAGAAACATATCAAACTGTGATTGACGGCGTTAAGGCAAATGTAGACGGCTACCTGTGGAACACTTTTGAATCGCCATATCAGCTAGGCGAAGTGCGGATGAAGGCGATGCAGGAATTTTTAGAAGATTTTCCTTCCGGCTTTGAGCAAGGTCGCTACATCACTGCTGAGCTACCAGTTTTGCCTTTCGAGAACGGCCAGTTCGATTTAGCTTTGTGCAGCCATTTTCTATTTGCTTATTCTCATCTGCTTTCCGAAGAATTTCATATTGAAGCGATTATAGAAATGTGTCGGGTTGCCAAGGAAGTGCGCGTATTTCCGCTGTTGCAGAGTTTTAGCGGTGAGGAATCTGAGCGCTTAAATCCGGTGATTGCAGAATTGAAAAACAGAAGTTTTCGTGTGGAAATTCAAGAGGCTCCCTACGAGTTTCAAAAAGGCGGAAATAAAATGCTGCGAGTTAGGGGGCGAATGTAACTTACCGGGCGAATGGAATTCGCGACTATACAAACAACGTCCGCAGTTACCGGGCGAATGGAATTCGCGACTATACAAACAATGTCCGCCGGACGCCGACTGGAAGAAAGAAAGAGTTGCCGGTGAATGGAATTCACGATCGCTTATTTCCCAGAAAATAGATAAGCTAAGCATAAGATTATGCCTCATCTTGGGGTTCGCCAATCGCACGCTGGAGTGCATTGCGAATGTGGATAATCCTCACCGTTGGTATGGGTCGATCGTCAAGAATAGTGAAGAGTATGCGATACGTGATTTTACCAATTCCATATAGAAGCTGGCGAATCTCTTGGCTGAAAAATGCGTTTTCACGAGCTAAAACACAACGACGGGGCATTTGTGAGAGTGAGGAAATCGCTTTAATCAGGCCTTGATACCATGCTTGAGCGCGATCGGGAGTCGTGAATTGGGGAAAATTCAGAAACGCTGCATCAGCTTCAGATTGAGCTGTACTGGAAAAGTCAATGCGATAAATCATGCTTCCAAAGAAAGTCCATATTTCTGGTTTTGTCGATCGACAAAATCTTCCAGACTAGAAAATTGACCCCGATCAAAGTCATCAAGTCCGCGTTGAATCCCTTCCAATGCCTCGAAGAAATCGCTTTCATCAAAGCTAAGGCCGAAGGCGAGAACAGCTAGGATAACGCTGGTTATATCTTGTCCTGTACTTTCAGCCCGTTGGCGCAGCAGTGCTTCGATTTTTGGGGGTAAGGTGAGTGTAAGGGTCATAAAAGTTATGATGAATGGTTAACTTTAATTGGTAACTTTATTTTGGCATAGTTAGCCAAAACATCGCTTCCTAAACTATCTGCCCATTGCTCAGAGGCGATCGCCCGAAATGCCCGTCTTGTTTGTCTGGTAATCTTGCAAGACGGAGAGACTCGCGCGCGATCGTTTGTGCTTCACTGAGGGGTTGAAACTCGTTTGCTGTGTCAATTTCTCCCCACTGATATTCCTCCGTTTCCTCGGCAATTTCTGCGATTAGGCGTTCAAAGTTACGCTTGATTACCGTTGGACTGATTCAGCCATGAAAGTACGATCGCCTTTACCGAATCGCTGGGCATGGCTTGAATTTGGGCGTGGAGTTGCTTTATAGATTGAGCCATTGGACAATAAAGAGTGACTGATTTAATTTTAGCGCAGTGTCAAATAGTTGCACACACTATAATGTAGAGTTGCGATAAAATTGGTTAAAGACTTTAAAGCGACCCCACGGATCGATCCGCGAGCTTATATCAAATCTGGTATCATCTAAATTATTAATATTACCGAAATCAGGACACGGCAGTGCCGTTTCCCTACAATTAATCACGGTAGGGAAACGGCACTGCCGTGTCCTCTATATAATTTCGATGCAACAGAAAATGATATTATTTCTCGGACACCACGTTTTATTTAGTAATTCTAATCAAAAACCGCACAGCTTCATTCACTGCTTCAGAATCGGGAAACATCTCTGCAACATCCGGTTCTAAACGAATATTTACACCGCCAAAACTCTTTCGTCCAGATCCTACCCTTTTTACACGCAACTTCCTCAAATCATACTCTGACCGAAGCTCATCCTCCATCCCTATTTTATTTTTATTCATAAACTTTAGTATCTTTGATATAATATTACACCTAGAAGCAAAACTCAAACAAACTCATGCCACAAACAGTCTGGATCGCACGACACGGAAACCGCATTGACTTCGTTAACCCCGACTGGTTTCTCACCGCAGAAAACCGCTACGATCCCCACCTTTCCGAAGACGGTCACATTCAAGCTAAACAACTCGCTAATCGCCTCAAAGGTGAAGGAATTTCTCACATTTTTGCTTCCCCTTTTCTGCGTACTATCCAAACAGCAAATCACGCGGCGGTCGCTCTCGATTTGTCAATTAAACTAGAGTGGGGATTGTGCGAATGGCTGAATGCTGACTGGATGACAGAAATGCCGGAAACTGAGTCCGTCGCTGCTTTGTGTAGCCGTTTTCCCAGGATTGATGCTTCCTACGAAGGCGGTATTGCTAATTATCCCGAAACTGCGGAATCTTGTCTCAAAAGGGCGGGGGAAACGGCTAAACGCCTCGTGGCTGAGTTTCCCGAAGATATGTTATTGGTAGGTCATGGTGCGTCGGTTTTGGGAACGGCGATCGGGCTGGCGGGCGGTGCTGAAACGGAAATTAACGCTTCTCTCTGCTGTTTGGTGAAAGTGGTGCGGCAAGATGTACAATGGTCGATCGAACTTAATGGCGATACTTCTCACCTGACGGACTCTGAAACCACGATCCGGTTTAATTAACTGCTATACTTTGTGCGCAGTGCGCACCGTACATTCATCCGATCGGCGAGAATTAGGGTAATATTATTTGGGGTCGATCGCACGTTGTAAATCTTAAATCTCAAATCGGTATGTCTGGACACAGTAAGTGGGCGACTATTAAACGCCAAAAAGCGAGAGTTGATTCCGCTAAAGGCAAAGTTTTTGCTAGAATATCTCGCGAAATTATTGTCGCGGCGCGCAGCGGAGTTCCCGATCCCGCTGGCAATTTTCAATTGCGGACGGCTATTGAAAAAGCCAAGGCGGCGGATATTCCTAGTGAAAACATCGAAAGGGCGATCGCCAAAGGTGCTGGCTTGGCGGGGGGAGGTTCGGAATTAGAAGCTATTCGCTACGAAGGTTATGGCGTTGGCGGAGTTGCTATTCTGATTGAAGCGCTGACAGACAACCGCAACCGCACGGCGGCTGACTTGCGAGAAGCTTTTACTAAAAACGGTGGAAACTTGGGCGAAATTGGTTGTGTGGGCTGGATGTTCGACCACAAAGGGGTTTGTACGGTACGTGGCCCGATTGATGAAGAACAGTTGTTTGAAGCGTCGTTAACAGCGGCTGCGGAATCTTATGATTTGATTTCAATTGATGAGGATACTGAAGGTGCAGAGGTATTTACAAGTGTGCCTAATTTGGAACAACTTGCTGATGTTTTGAAACAGGCAGGTTTTGCAGTTTTACAGTCGGAAAATCGCTGGATTCCTAGCAATACAGTGGAAATGGACAGTCCTGAGAAAGCTCGATCGCTCTTGAAGTTAATGGACGCACTGGAAGATTTGGACGATGTGCAAAGCGTGACGGCTAATTTTGAAATGGCAGATGAATTAATGTCTTTGAGTATGGTTTGATATCAATTCCGATTGCACTCCTTATGATGTTGACTGTTAACTGTTGACTTTTTACTGGAATTTAGTATTCCGATGCTAACGGATTTGATATGACGATCTAAATCACCAGATTTTTGCCATCCGCAAGATAAATCCGGGTAACTCTGGATCGGCGCTGACTGTTTCAGGATTGTCCAAGATTTCAAGTTCGCGATCGGGACGGTAGATGTAGACTTTTCGGTTTGTGCGATCGATCAATAAGCCGAGCGATACACCGTTGTCAATATATTCTTGCATCTTTTTTTGCAATCCCTTGAGAGTGTCACTAGCAGACCGCAATTCAATCACAACGTCTGGACAAATCGGGGCGAATGAGGCTTTTTGCTCTTCAGTTAAGGCATTCCAGCGCTCTAGTTTAATCCATGAGACATCGGGGGAGCGGATTACTCCATTTGGCAAGGTAAAGCCTGCACTGGAGTCAAACGGTTCGCCTGTGCCATCTTCTTCTGCCCAGTTCCCCAATTGTACGGCAATCTTACCGTTGCGGTTCCCTGTATCTGAAAAGGCTGGTGGCATAACGATAACTTCCCCACTGGCTGTACGCTCAATTCTCAAATCGCGATTGACTAGACAGAATTCATAGAACTGTTCAACAGTCATCGGTTCGATCGCAGGAAAATTGACCGTCATTGGGACGCTTTCGGTTTGAATTAGCAGCGTCGTCATAGTTTTTCCTCATTCTGGTGTAGGCGTGACATCAATTCGGGTTGTACTCCTGATTATATAGAGGAGACTGCACGTGCAGTCTCCTCATTTCGGATAATATTAATTCCGATGCAACCGGAATTGATAGGACAGAATATCTTGAGTTGATCGTATCCTAGCTTAGCGTTTTAGCCGATCGCAAAATCGGAGGCTTGTATCCGTTTTTGGGCGGTGTCAATCATCTTTTTTGCCAGTTAGCAAATAAGTAATCATATATCCCTTGCCCTTAACTTGAATGGCGCCACGCCTCTGAAAAGTGTATTTATCTTTTAATATATCGTAGGTTTCAGCGGTGACTTGAATGCAGCCGGTAATTCCGTGGGATTCCATGCGCGAAGCAATATTTACAGTGTCGCCCCAAAGGTCGTAAATAAACTTTTTTAAGCCGATGACGCCGGCAACTACAGGGCCGGTGCTAATCCCGATCCGAATGCTGAAAGGTTCTGAATGCTCTAAGCTGAGGAGCCGAATTTCGTGTAGCATATCGATCGCCATATTTGCTACCGCCTCGGCGTGATCGGGGCGGGGCGTAGGTAAACCGCCGACAACCATGTAAGCATCACCAATAGTCTTAATTTTCTCTAAACCGTGGCGATCGGCTAAGTGGTCAAAAGCTGAAAAAATATCGTTGAGCACTTTGACTACCGCCGTCGCTGAAATTCTCGACGAAAGCTCTGTAAACCCCACAATGTCGGCAAACATCACAGTTACTTCCCCAAAACTTTCGGCGATATTCTGTTCCTTGTCCTTCAAGCGCAGGACGATCGCTGCCGGCAAAACATTCAGCAGCAGTTGCTCGGATTTAACTTGTTCAAGTTCCAACTGTAGGTAAGCAGCCTGCAACTGTTCGGCTTGGCAAATTTTTTCTTGTGCTAGCTTTTCAATTTGGACGGCGCGGCTCAAAGCTGTCAGCATATATGTCACCGGAATCAGAGTCCACAGCATCCCCATCGTCAGAGTTCCCCAAGAGCGCCAGTGCTTGAGAGTCCTGCGAATTTCTGGCGTTGCGGACACGTACAGAGACCACTGGCGGCCGCTAATTTTCAGCAGCCTTTGACAAGCTGTATACTCCGGGCCTGGATTATCAAGAATCGGGCAGTTTGATCTGATATCTTGTTCCGCAGCGGCCGATACTGGAAGCACTTGTTGGCTGGCGGATTGGAACAGCACCGCAAATTGCTGGATTTTGCCGTCAGCAGCGAGATTTTTGAGAACCGGGTCTCCCATTTGCGGTAACAGCGGCGGTGCTTCTTGCTTGTTTGGAGCCTCGCTGGTGAGATAAATGGTGAGGTAGTCGGTATTGCGTCCTTTTAAGGAGGTTTGAAAAATATCTTTGCCTCGAAATACGCCCAGAATAAATCCTTGGAGCAGTTGGCGACGGGATTCTAGGGTAGTGGGTTTAGTGGTGTTTTGGTAAATGGGAACTATTGCCAAAAGACCGAGTTCCGAATTGCCCCCAGCTAGGCCTGCGTAGTTGCTGACAATCATTTCTCCAGTATCGCGCGCTCGATCGAGCGCAACGCGGGTTGCTGGGTGGGAGGTGAGGTCAAACCCCAATGCTGTCTCGTTTCCGGCTGTTGGTTCGACGTAGAAAGCCGGGAAGTATTCGGAACGCTCGCCGGCTTTGCGGAGTTCTCCTCGGGGGCCGCGCTCTGTAATCTCGAAGCTGGTGTCGGTTTCGGTTCGGGCTTTGACTTCGTAGTTGCGCCGCTCGTCCTGGGGGACGCGGGGAGCCCAAGCCAGAAGTTGCAGGCTGGGGTGGACGGATAGGGGACGGCTGACAAAGCTGGCAAAAGATGAACGTTCGACGGCGCTGAAGGCTTTCATGTAGTCGCTGAGGGCGAGAACTGCGTCTAAGTCGGAGTTGATTTGGCGTTCGATGCCGATCGAAATATCGTCAATGCGGCGGTTCATTTCGTAGTCGCGGCGCTTGTTTTCCCAGTCCCAAACCAAGGCAAATGCTAGGGCCGACAGTCCCACACCCAAAGCGAGTGTCAACCCCGCTGGAATGTAGCGAGACCAAGATAAAGGTAATTTTTTGAGCATAATTGCCTAGCGAATAAGGGCAGCAGATTAGCACATCGCTGATTGCGATTAATTTCGCCACCTGAGTGCCGTTAATTCAAACCCCTGATAACTCGAACACTGACGGCAATTGGGAGTAATCTCAATTCCGGCTGCGCCGGAATAATAAGCGAGGACGCTGCACGTGCCGTTTTCCTACCGCAATCAATTATAGGGACACCGCACTGCCGTGTCCTAATTTTGGGATTAATTCCGATACAACCGGAATTAAGCGTTGCTGAATTTAGGTATGATTCACTCGCTATAGCAATCCCTGAAATTTAGAGTAGGGGCAATCCCTGAAATTTAGAGTAGGGGCAATTCATGAAATTTAGAGTAGGGGCAATTCATGAATTGCCCCTACATTTCGGAGGCAAATCATACTCCAAATCAGCAACGCCTTTCTTTTCTTCTCCCGCTTCGATCCGGCTCGTCAACCGCTTTTAAACCGATAAACTAATGCAAGAACCCTGAGCAGTTTTACTTACTTCAATTCTGGCTTGAAAAGCTTCTTTTAGGTGCGGCATATGGGTGACGGTGAGGATGCAGGCGAAGTCGGAGGCGATCGCATTAATTGCAGCAATCAGCCGATCGCACCCTTCTGCATCCTGAGTCCCAAATCCCTCATCAATAATCAACATTTGCAAAGCCGTGCCCGCCCGCTGAGACAACAGTCTCGCCAGCGCTAGCCGAATCGCAAAATTAATCCGAAAAGCTTCGCCGCCGGAGTAAGTTTCATAGGCGCGAGTCCCGCGAGCATCAGCAATTAAAATGTCTAAAGTATCAATCAATTTAGTTGCTTTTTTAGAAGCAGCCGCCCGCTGAGTAATAAATTGAACGTGCAACTGATTCGCACTCAATCTCGACAATATCTGATTAGTTTCAGCTTCCAGTTGAGGCAAAACATTTTCAATCATCAAAGCTTGAATGCCGTTTTTGCCAAAGGCTTGACCCAACTCTTGATAAACTCGGTACTGGCGTTTTGCAACCTGCATTTGCTCTTTTTGAGCTACTAGCTGAACTTGCAAAGCTTCCAGATTTTGCTGCTGCTGCTGGAGTCGTCCAAGACTTCCCAAATGTTGGTCTAGCTGCTGGCGGCGGCGGCCCATTTGTTGTTCGATCGCACTGATGCGGGCTGTGGGCTCGGGATGTTGTTGTAACTGCTGGTTCATCGCCGAAGTTTGAGCGCTGACAGCTTCCAAATCTCGATCGCGCACAGCAATCGAATTGGCGATTTCATTCACCCGCTGCTGCACTTGCGGGTGTTGCACAGTTGCCGATCGCAGTTTTTCGGCGCGGGCGATCCAAAACTGCGATCGGCGCATTTCGCTGCGGACGTGTTCGTGCTGTTCCAAATTATAGCCAACTTCCAGAATGTATCTATCTAAAGACAGAATTTGCTGTTGTATTTCCGAGCTATTTTTTTGTTGTTCTAACTGTTGTTGGATGTCTGCTAATTGAGTTTGCAAATCCGGCCGACGGATGTTAATTTTATTAAGTTTCTGCTGAGCATCTTTGATTTGAGATTGCTTAATTTCTGCCCAGCGCAAACGCTTTTCATCGCTGCGGGCGAGGGAGTGACTGCGATCGCTATAATTGAGCTGTTTGAGCTGCTGTTCAATTTGCTGGAGTTGGCCTAAGTCATCCGCTGCATACTCGCCCGTGCGCAGCAATCGCTCTATTTCCTCCGCATCTTGACGCATACTTTGCAGCCTATTTTCATCTTGGCTAAGTCCATCTAATTGTGCTTGCAAATGACTGCGACGTTCCCGCAATTCTTGGTAAGGTGCTAATTCCTGTTCTAGTGCACGGTATTCCTGTCTGAGGACTTGAATTTCGCGCTCGGAGACGGCCAACTGTTCGCGCACAACCCACAGTTGGTTCCAGATTTCCTGCTGTTGGGAGTGGTGTTTTGTGATTACCAAATTCCAGTAATGTTCGTCCAAAGGTCGATCGCACAAAGGACAATTACCAAAATTTGCATCTTGCACCATTAAAGGCGACTTCGATGGCTCGTTTTCTGCAAAATTGGAGGCTGTACCTTCACTTGCGGTTTTTTCTCCTTCATTTTTTCGCAACAGTTGCAGTTTCTGGTCAATTTCAGTAAGTCTGGTTTGATAGTCGCGGCTTTTGGCTTGCAAGTTTCCGAGAAAGTCATGCCTTTCTTGACCTTTTTCGCGGACTCGTTCTTGATAAACTCGCTTGTTTTCCAACTGCAAAATTTGATTGCCAATGGTCGAGATTTCCTGCTGCAATTGCGGCTGTCGCTGCTGCTGCTGAACTTTCACCTGTCGGTTTATTTCGTCTAGGCGGGCGGTTAAACTTGCGCGGGCGCGATCGAGCCCTGATTGCTTTTGCTGCTGCTGTTGGAGGAGTGGCGAAACTTGCAGTTGCAGTTTGTCGAGTTCGTTGAGGCGCGATCGAACTGCTTGCAACTGTGCGAGTCCTTTGTCAACCTCCGGCTGCTGTTTGAGAACATCTAGAACATCTTTTTCATCCTGTTCTAAGACATCTAATTGAGCTTGCAACTGCTGAATTTTGCTTTGCAAAAAGCTCAGTTCGTCGCGCTGCTGCTCCTGCAATTTTTGTCGCTGACTTTGGGCTTCTTGGTTAGCTTTGAATTTGCCAGCCTGACTTTCTTCTGTGGCTTGCAAGCCGTGAAAGTAAACAATACCTGCTGTTATTTCATTTTCTTGTTTGAGGAGAGCTTGCAGCTCATTTTGTTGTTGTTTGGCGGCGCTGAGTTCTTGTTGCAAGCGGCGACATTCTTGAGAGATATTGTAATGCTGTTGCTGATGGCCGGCGAGGAGTTTTTGCCAAGTTTGGCGGTTGTGGTGCTGGAGTTGCAGTTGCTGCAACTCGGCTGTATCGGCTTGCTGCTGTGAAGACAGTAAATCGGTTGCTTGCTGCAATTGAGTTTGTTCCGAGGCGATCGCCTCTTTTTGTTGCAGTTGCTCTTGTATAGTTTGCAAACTGTGTTTGAGAACATCGACTTGAGCTTTAAATTGTTTCGACGTATCCTTGGCTTGTTCGCACAAAGTGTCGTATTGATCGAGTTTGAGGAGGTTGGCTAAAACTTGCTTGCGCTCGATCGGCTTTTTGAGCATAAATTCATCAGCTCGCCCCTGCCGCAAATACGCCGAGTTGATAAAAGTATCGTAATCCAGTTTGATGTGTTCGAGGATTTTTTGCTGAGTTGTTCTCAGCCCCTTGTCCGTGAGCGTGCGAAAATTAAGCTTATCTGCGTCGGTGTCAGCAGCATTCAAGCTAACTTGAAATTCCAAACTTCCCGATTGTCCGCGTCTGCGATTACGAATCACCCGGTAGATTTGACCGCCAGTAGAAAAAGTAAAATCAACGCGGACATCAGTTGCGCCGATATGGATAATATCATCTTCCGTATCGCTGCGACAACAGCCCCAAAGTGACCAGGATATGGCTTCTAGGAGGGAAGATTTGCCAGCACCGTTAGGCCCGCAAATGCAAGCGGTGTGCAAGCCGCGAAAGTCTAAAGCAGCTTCGCGATAGCTGAGAAAATTTTTAAGCGTAAGTTGTATAGGAATCATTTAGGCCATCGCGCCGTACAATCTATCCATCTATAATTAACACTATTTGTGCGCTGTTGGCTAGTTCTTCAATCCAGATCCAGCACAATTGTCAGTGCTTCGGAAATATCTTCCATAATTGTATCGGAGAGAACTCCGATCGATTGCACAAACCTTTGTTTTGAGACGGAACGGACTTGAAAAGTATCGGCGGCGGAGACTTTAGCCAAGCCATTTTCTGATGTTGGTTCGAGCTGTACCATCCACTGTAGCGGGGAAAAAAGATCGTTCCATGCTGTAATTGGAACAATTACTTTGAGCCGCAACTTTCCCACTTCATCATCGCTGACAACCACAACAGGTCTAGTTTTGCCGATTTCATCTCCCACCGTTGGATCTAGTTTGACGAGCCAAACTTCCCCCTTACGCATTAGTTTTTACCCCTGCGCTCAGGTATTCTTCCTCTGAGTCGAAATACGGTTCGCTCTCAGGCGACCACAAATCGTGTAGCGGCCCTCCTGGTTCATACAAAGGAACTGCTGCTTCTGCTGCGGCTCTGAGTCTCAGCTTTCTCTCGGCTTTGTGCTGGGCTTTTTGTTCTATGTCGTCGCGCATCATCCGCGAAGCTGTTTCGATGATTTCTAGGCGTTCTTCTGCTGTCAGATTTTTGAGTGCTGCTAAGATTTCTGTTTTAGTCATGATTTTTTCGGGTTGGTTGGTGAGAAAGTTTGATCGAGCCAACCATCATTATATCTTTGACAAAAATCAATCTCGGCGATCGCAGTTAATTTTTCACCTCATCCCCGAAATCAGGAGACGGCAGTGCCGTGTCCCTACAATGATTAATCATTCCTCCGATGGCGCGGGAAACGGCATTGCCGTGTCCTCCGAATTTCGGAATTGCCGTGTCCTCCGAATTTCGGAATTGCCGTGTCCTCCGAATTGACCTGTCCGTCATCAAAAAGGGTTGACCGTATTCCTACAGCCAACCCCGCGCCTATTTATTTGTCCTGC
>ENA-OBIT01000287-OBIT01000287.1-metagenomes-genome-assembly--contig:-NODE-287-length-22480-cov-30.56_pt1 | contig 22480 bp, 30 predicted proteins | sample MGYA00153386_OBIT01 | MGnify analysis MGYA00153386
GTTGCGAGAGAATTAGAAAGCATTTGAGCATTATGGATGACCGTGATAAATGTCAACAAATTATAAATCTTGTCCAGTTTTGCCGACCGTGCGACCTTTTCTAAAAACTCTTTAATCCCATCCAGCTTACCCACAACATTACTAAACAAATTTGCGATCGTACTTGCTAAATTTGCGATCGCCGCAAGCACTTGAGCGAGTAACCCAGCATTAGCAGTAGTCTGGGCTTTTATTGGTGCAGTTGCTTCGGTCGTCGCATGTTTCACTCCCTCAAAGCCACATTGTTGAGGTTGCATAGCATCACATACACCTTGTTTAGCATTAGTTTGCTGTGCTTGTGGTGTAGTCTGTCCATCGATTTTAATCGTTCTTTGACCAATAGCTGATAGAGCTAAACCAATAGTTCCTAAAATCGTAGCGATAGTTCCTAAATCAGGACTAGCAGGAGTATTCGGTGTAGTTATGTTGGGTGTAATTACAGGCACAGGAGCAACAGTAATAGAAGCCTTTGACTGTGCTTGCTGATAAGCTGCTAACTTGATTGGATCACCTGAAATAGAGTTCTCGTACTGCTCTCTCTGTACTTGCTGTGCAGATTTTGTTTCGCCATTGCGAACTACATTAGGTAGGTTTCTAAGTTGCTCTTCCATAGCTTTCGCGTCATGGTTAGCGGCTCTTACCCTTGGCTCATTTACCTTTGCCTGTTTCGCTTGTTCAAACTGCTCACGAGTTAAACCTGTTTTTATATCTTTAGGATTGCCATATTCTGAAGGATCACTTACACCTGACACAAAAGGACGTGCAGAGAATACTCCACCATCAACCGCAGGGCTAGCATAAGGTTGTTGTGTCCCAGAATTAGGATTAACACTTACAGGGCTAACAGGTCTATTTAGTGATGGTGAAGTAAAGGCAGGGCTAGAGTTAGCTAAATTACTTACAGGGCTTTGTATAGGTAAAGGTATAGCAGGGCTAAAGTTAGGCTTTTCAGATTCCTTAAATGGAAGATTATCGTTAGCAGGGTTTGGTGCTAAATCAGGCTGTAAAGCGGCATTATTGGCTAGAGGTAACGATGGCAGATAAGGGAAGTAATTAGGGCTATATGGGTTATTAGGATCTTTTAAATTATCTTTAGTTTTCTCTCTATCTAAAGGTGGTACATAAGTATTAGAGGGGGGATTAGGATTAGGTGGGTTTCCACCTAAATCATTAGGCGCGCCATCTTGTCGGACTACTGATGTAATAACAGTTCTACCATTGAAAATTAAATTAGTTCCAAAATCGCCAATGGTTGTTATTTGTTGAAAGCGAGCACCGCCGCTACCTAATATAAACCATTCATAAATCTTTCCATTCTCATTTTGGCCTATTTGCCTAAAGCCACTACCAGTAATAGCACCTCTTAATGTGAGCGTGAGTGTACCGTTTTGAATTTCACTATTTTGCGTCTTTGTCGAAAAATATTCGACTGTCACATTATATAAATCAGCAAGTTGTCCACCTAAAAAAGGCGGTACATAATTAGCATTATTAGGCTCGTCGTAACTTCCTTTACTGTTCGCAGGGCTAATGTTTTGCCTATTAGCTTGAGCTAGTTCTAATCGTTTAGTTGCATCGTCTAACGCTTTCCTAGCTGCTTTGTTTCTATCTGCTTGTCCTGATACTGCATTATTCAAATTACCTAATTCTGTACCTATATCTGACGCCGCTGATACAGCACCAACTACAGCCGCTACAGCCCCTAAGGCTTTACCTACAGGAGAATTAAGCAGCGCTGCTAGTTTACTAACACCTGTAGTAGGGCTAGACACAGGTGTTACAGAATTAGACGGTGTGCTGTTGGGTGCTGATACCTGATTAGGTTGATAACCTTTGTAATTAGAAAAATTATTATAATTAGTAGGGTTATATCCATTAAATCTATTAGCATTAGCATTACTAAGAGTATTTACTCTGTACACGCCGCCACTTTGCACATTAGCTATATCAGTTACCGATAAACCCGCTCTGCTAACTACTATTCCTGCCATTATTTTAATTTTTTGTAAAGTAAACAGATAGAAGTATGTATTAGAAATTAAAAGCACTAGAGGCTGCTTCACTAGGCATACGTTCAAATACCTGTTTATGAAGCTTTTTACCGTCTGGGAACATCGCAAAATCACTCTTCAAAGGTATACGAGCAACTACTTCTAAATATTTAATCCCCTTGGAAGTCTCCACAGTATTGCAAGTTACCATCGGTAGAACTCCAATTAACCCGCCGAAATTAATCTCTTCAGACTCATTGCAGTTGGCATAAGCCAGACCAGCATAAGCCAATAATTCGGAATGATTAACGATACCTTGCAAGCCTGTAATTGGCACAGTATTACCATTAGCAGGGATAGTATTAGCGACTAATACAGTGTTAGGGAAAGTTACTGGAGCCATACAAAAAAGTCCTATAACAAGATTGACAATCTAATTATAGGACTTAATTTGAGACTCATAGCCTCTATTATGCGTATTAAATTACCCCATTTCCTTATACATAATGGCTTCTAGGTGTCTAGATATAACCATTATCGTAAACTAGTCAATTTCGCAAGCCGTGCTTGCGTGGATATAGCCCTAGGATGTCTACATGATCTATAACCTTGCTGTCTCTGGGTGATGTACTAACGTTGTAAACCTCGTACTGATTGCCTCCTAAAACATTTTTGATGTTCATTGCCGATCGCCCGAACGAAGTGCCATCTTTCCATAAAACTGCTTGACCTTTTTTATATGCTGGTAATTTGATAAGCCTATCTTCGTACGAGCTTGCGGAATCAACACTTTGCTGAGCTTGCGATAATGGCGCTGCGCTATCTAAGCGCTTAAGCTCTGAAGCTGTTGTCAGCAAAGCGTCAGAGAGATTCTTAAACAGTATCGCGGCAATTTTAGTAAGCTCGCTCATTTAATGCGCTCCAAGTGAGCTAACGGAATAGTTTGCGCCATCCCAAAACTACTACTTGAAACTAATGCGCTAAAGAATTTCTCGCTTTTGTCTGTGGGCGCAATTTCTTCAATAAAACCTATCTTTCCTGCGAGACCTCCAGCTTTTATAACAACGCGATCGCCAACTTTTAGACTTTTATATCTGACAAATTTAGGTTTGTCTGATATGTTGTCTGATACCGCAATGCTTGCACTGCCTTGGTTTGAGGTACTTGTCAGACAATCAGACAAGTTACTAGGGGTTGGCGTTACCACATCAGCATGTTTTTGTACTTCGATAGCGTCTGGTGTATTAGTAAAATTATTTTTTGTCTGATAAGCGTAAGACGTTTGCTCAGTATGGTTTTCGGTATCAGACAACATATCAGACATGTCTGATATGTCTGATTGAACAAACGTCGATTTTAGCGATAGCTTTGAGTAGACAACGGCTTTTCTAGAGCCGCTTTTAGACACTTTATCATCATGGACAAGGCGGGAAAGCACCTTATATAGTCCGCCCTTGTTTATGCCTGTAAAATCGTGTATCTGCTCTAGAGTTGCGTGTTCATGTCTGGTCAAGTAATCCAAAACTTGATCGTTTTGACTTGCATCAACTTGCATTCCCCACTTGCCAAGTAGTTTCCAAGTTAGATCGGCAAGATTTAGAGATACTTTTAAGTCCTGTTTGTTGTAGCCGTTTTCGATGCATAGCCTATACCCTGAATCACTTGCGGCAATTACTAAAGTCCCTCGACAAGTTGCCCTAATTGCTGATGATCCGCGAATTGTCTCAAATATGTCTAGGGTGTCGGCATTGTCAGCTTTGATTTTGCCTGTATGGTGAATCGGCAATACACAGCAGTTGTGGTCACGAGCAAATTCTTGCAGTGGTTCTAGGACTCTGCCCATTTCTGCACTTGATTCTGTGGCGTTGTCATCCCTGATGCGAGATAGGGTGTCCAGTACGATTAGTCTTGGCTCAAGCTGCTTGGCAAGTTCAATTAATTCTGGTAATTCTGAAAGTTTGAATCGGTCTAGCCAATATACTGGCAAGCTTTCATCCCAGCCTTGGGCGATCGCTCTTTGTTTGGTCTTAGTTTCTGAGTCTTCGCACTGGACATAAATTACACTGCCCTGAGTAACTGGTCGATCAAGAAAATTGCTGCCACTTGCTACACATTGGGCGATGTTCATTGCCATCAAACTTTTACCTGCTCTTGGTGAAGCTGCCAGCAAAATTAATTCGTTGATTGGCAAAATTTCATCAATTAGCCAGTCGGTATAATCTTTCGCTCTTGCCATCAATTCGGCTGTAGTTGTTAGCCTACTTTTGAGTGAAGTTTTACCGCCAGTTTGTGGTGATGGTGCGATCGCTAATTTGGCAGATTCAACAAACTGATTGAGTGTAAATCCATCTTTAATTGCATCAGAAATGTCATAGCCAGATTTGCAATTTTCTGGGTGAGGTACTGTGCAAATCTTGGCGCGATCGCCTAACTTTGCCTGCAATTTTATTGCACCATCTGGACCAGGTTGTTTCCCTTTTGAATCTGGGTGATCTAGGTCGTACCAAATGTAGATTTTGTCGTACTGTTGCAGGTCGGATAGGTCGATGGGTATGTTGCCAGCTCCTGTGGTGGATGTGCAGATGTCAAATTTTAAATCTGGCAGTTTCGATAAGGCGATCGCATCCCATTCACCCTCACATATCCAAAGTTCTTTGCTATCTGATTTGAGCGTAAACCACCATCTAGCGCTAAGCCCATAGTCTTGAGTCATCCTAGTGTCAAGCCGTTCCTCACTGGTTAGCCATGGTGCTACAAAGTATTTTTGTAAGTAACCCTGGTTATAGAGGTATGGCACGGTGATGCATGGTAAAAGCTTCTTCTCGACAATGTTCTTGCCTTCATACTTGGCAATCTGCTTTTTGACTATGCCTAGATGGTGTCGTGATAAATCTGCTTCATCAAAACCGCGATCGCTTAACCACTGTTTGGCTAATTTGCTTTCATGGATGAGACGTTGATTGTTAGCATCGATGTCAGCTTGAGAGTGATATTTGGGTTGCTTCTTTGGCTGTCCTAATGCTGTTGGCACGATGCGATCGCCTGTCTGTTCGCCTTTTGGTTGTCCAATAGCATCGCGAATGTCGTCAACTGAACATCCTCGATGGCATTTATAAGCGCCTGCATACTGACCTTGCTCAATTATTGTTAGATTCTTTCCTGTCTTGCCGTCGGTCAGGCAGACTGGGCATTGTGCACGCCCTTTTTGGTCGAATTCGATGTGATCTGTAATTTTGAATGTCATAGCTTTATTTGTGTAAATCCTTGGCTGTAACTAACTCGACATGGTTCTGACAGATGCCTTTGCGGTTAACAGTTAACCAGTGAATAAAATATTTTAATTTTGAACAGTTAGGAACAACATCCAAAATTAATGATTGTGGAACGGCTAACAAACGGCTAGCTTTGAGGTGTAACTGGTCTTTGGATAGGGGCTTTTTAGTCTTCATTAGTTTTCATGGATAAAAAAAATAGCGATCGCGACTTCACTCTTGTAAAGTTGCGATCGCGTGGTTAGTGGTAAACAACTCTGACCACCTGTAGTGGTGGAAGTTGAAAGAATTCTTGATCGGCTGGTTGGTATTGCTTAATCCACGAAATAGTCTTTCCCCATTCACCGCGGGGTAATTCGCCATTGCCGATCTCGCTGATGATGTTGGCTTCAAGCGCGATCGCGCAAAGTGATGCGTCTCTGATCGCTTCTAATCTGGCAGATTCTCTAGGGCTTGCAATGCCAACAGAGAGTTGATGGCAGGCGGCGCGGTAATGGCTCAGATGGTAATCAATCTTGATCGTGTCCATTATTTCGCTGTCTCCATGAGTTTCAATTCGATGCGATCGCATAGCCATTTAATCAGCACAAGACTCTCTACGTCTGAGAATTCATCTAGGCTTATGGGCATTGCTCCAGTGATCTCGGGCGCTTCATCGTTATCGATATAGTGCTTGTTGTTCAAAGCGTCGGCGAAGTCGTTAAGTAGATGGGTTAGTTGGTGCAGGTGCATACCGTCGATCTCTAATTCCGTCGTGATGTCTAAATTCAATCCGTAGTCGGCAAGTGATTTCATAGTCCTTATCCCTCGATCGCTAAATGTTTAATCTTTGTTTCGTATCCTTTTAGGTGCAGGCAGAAAACTTCAAGAGCTAATGCTCGTCTGAATTTTCGTTCATCCAATTCGGTGCAATGCCCTGTGTAGTTACCGTCGTCAGTGCAGTAGGTATATCGATTGCGTGATACCCAGATAATCGCGGTAAAATAGGCTTTACCGATTTCGGCTGGGCGTGTCTTTATTAGTTCGTCTCGTAGCTGGATCGTTTGCATGATTGCCTCTTAGTGATGAATGCAAAAAAAAAGAAGAGTGTGATGTCTAGTTGGCTCTAGATGTCATACTCTTCTTCTTTTTTGGTGAGTTTTTCTTCAAGTTTCGACAAGAAATGTCGATTAGAGAAGCAATGCTCAAGAGCAGCACTCGCAATAGTGCTGTTATCGACATTGTGTTCCGCAGCAAGTAGTCGAAGCTTTTTAGCCACAGACTCATTGAGCGAGAGTTGAGTTTTGGTTCTAGTAGCGGCAGTCATAGTTACCTTGCATTAAATGAAAGTTACCTTGCATTTAAGTTAGCACATAGCAAGCTAGCTTGCAAGTATTTCAAGCAAGCTTTCATGCTAGTCATGCTAATGTAGTCGAAAGCTACCTTGCAACATATATGAACCTAGAAGCTAGAGACAGACTTGCTTCTCTGGTCAGCCAATCCAGAGGCAATTTATCGAAATCAGCTTTCGCCGACCTGCTAGGTGTGAGTCATACATCAGTAGGTTCGTGGGAAAAAGGTACTTATATGCCTGACGTAAAAAGCCTTTTAAGAATATCTGAGCGACTGGGGATGACTGTTGAGGAGTTTGTTTGGGCGGTAGAGGGTAAGCCAAAGCCAAAAAAACTAGATGAAATGGTAGATAAAATCAAATCTTTGCCCCTAAAACAGTTAGCTGTAGTTGAGAGGGCGGTAAGTGATAGATTGTTTGCGATCGCGGAAAGTGCAGGGCGGTAAATATGGCGCAGGGGATATTGGTATTTTTGATATTTGTACTTTTATTCATCCTCACCAGACCTAAGCCAAAACTTCAAAATAAGCATCCAACAATCGAAGGTATTCAGCGCAAATACCCACGGCGGAAATCCAAACAGCAATTAGAAGAAGCCCGAAAAGAGCGACAGGATGCATACGATCGTGATTTTGCTGACAGGAAAAGGTCTAGAGAGGTAGCTCAACCCACAGCATCTCGACAGAATACAGACTCATCTAAATATAAAAAACTTTTGGCTATGCTTGGCGGTGATAGAGCCACCACTGACAGACTGATATCTGCCTACGGTGTTGACAAGGCAATTTCAGACTTAGAACGAGATAGACGAATTTAATCACAAAAAAGGCGATCGTTAAATTAGCGATCGCCTTTTTTATAGTGAATCAAAAAAATATCTAACCGATTCGTCTCTCGTTTCAAGGAAGTTTTCTCCACGCATTAGCCTCAACCAAAGCGGCACACTCATCCAACAATATTTAAGCCCAGTAATAATGTTCATATTGCAATTATAAAAGGCGATCGCTAATTTAACGATCGCCTTTTTTCTTGCTACCTGATTTTTATTATTCTAAATTTGATATCTCGATAGGTTCGGATCAAGAAAGACGCTTCTTCTTTAGCTGTCTTCTTGTCGTACTGAGACCTGCTGTATCTAACCCATATACTAGACTGCTCAAACCTTGTCACCTGCTTTTCGATTGCATACATTGCTTTTTTTTTATTCGACATCTTTATTATAAAAAAGGCGATCGCTAAATTACGCGATCGCCTTTTTTGTTTAGCCCATCACTCATCACCACTCCGAGCAATGCTTCCCAATGTCGAGCCAATAACTCTTTCAATCTCGTTCATTTTACTAATTACCCGATTATCGACATCAATACTGCGTTCGATCACTTGCCTCAAGTCCAGCAAAAGCGCTTGAATCATGTCCCTTTCTTCATTCACTCTAGTCAGCAAATTCTGGAAAACAATATCAAACTGTTCACGCTCACGATTCAATCTTTCCTGCTCGTTAACTCCATCGCGACGAAACTTCTCCACAGCGATCGCCGCCATCTCAGTGTAGTAATTGCGTGCAAGTAAACCAATCCATCCGCACGCACTAATAATCGCCAAAGAAACTGGATCAACTGCCATTTTATCCTAGTACCTCAATAGCAACTAAGAGAGGATTTTCTATTATAGATTCTGTCGTGATTTGTAAAATATTCGATGTAGCGGTAAATGTAAAGCTCTTAACCAAAGCAGATAAAGCGCCAGTCTCCGCAAAGATGTCAAAATTGTCTAACATAATTTGACCGTTTACTCTTACTCTGAAAACTCTCTTTCCTATAGCAAAATTCTGATCATATGATTCGCGAAAGCCTAAATTAATTGTATAAATTGCGCCAGAAACAATCGAGAAAGAGTAAGTAAAAGCGCCCCACCGTTCAGACCTGTATAAGTCGCCATCCAAAGTGTTGCTTATTGCTTCATTGGTAAATCCATTCTCTCCACCTGTAAAGCCAAAATCAGCGAGCCAAGTTTTACTTAAAGCGTCTACATAGTCACCGCCACCACAATTTACGCGTAATGCAAATTCTGTAGGAGTTGGTGTAGGAGTTGGTGTAGGAGTTGGGGTAGGAGTTGGGGTAGGAGTTGGTGTAGGAGTTGGTGTAGGAGTTGGTGTAGGAGTTGGGGTAGGAGAACTAGCAACAAAATAATTCTTTAAAGCACTCACTAACACTCGCTTGACAACATTGTTATCACTCGCGTCGCCAATTAGCATGAAATCATCGGGGGCGATCGCATCAATGATTGGGCGATCAGTAATTGGCTGTACTGAAATTATGTTCATTTGATTATTGGAGACCTAAAATAAATGGTTGACTAGGATTAGTAGCTGTGCCGATAAATCCTTCAATTTGCAACGAAATCTCGTCAAAGTAGTAGGGAATAATTGCTTTAAGTCGATAACTATCAAGGAAGTTAGGCTTTGGGATAATCATCACCTTGTTAACGGGTGCGAGTACTCTCACTATCTCTACTTGGGGGTTGACTTCATCAACCATAAACTCTATCCAAGCCCCTAGCCGCCAACGAGAGAGAGCGTTTTGATTGTTCGCCGCTACTCTCAAAAAAGGATAGTTTAAAGAATTAGGTAAAACTATGGGAGGGATAGGATAGTAAGTCAGAGAATCGATAATCGACCTGTAAGTCAATCGATCATAAACAGACACCCAGTTAGCATTGTTAGCAAAATCAGGCATTACCAGCCCTCACCATAGATATTCAAATCATCAATAAACTCATCAACACTAAAACCTTGATCGTCGATCAGGTCTAGAAGTTGACTGGCTGATACATTCCCCTGCATGGCATTTTCGAGAGTAATCGCGCGATCAATCATCAGTTGAATCTCGATCGCGCGATCATCGTCGGACATATCAGGAAACATCTCAGCAGGTAAAACCAGCGGATTATTCCAGTCCATTTCTATCTACTTGAGAGAGCTAGTAAACTTTTCAGGAACAAAGTAAGCCCGACCATACTCACCGCCCAGAGCCGCGTCAATTGCAGTGGACACCGCTTCCGCTTGAGTTTGTTGCTCGTCTGGAGTGTTTGAAGTACCGACTTTACAGATTGGAGCCGAATACGCACTTTGAAGCCCGCCCGCGTTATTAGCTGAGTACTTGATATAGCGTCTACCACTACCAGCCGCAGTTTTTACGCTTGGGGTTGCATCTCCCACCGTCGCTTTGATCGTCGCAGGTTTGAAACCCCTGGGCTTAGGAATTGCATTGTCAAGAAGCGTCCCAGTGCTAGCTATTAACCCAAGTGCGCTAGTGTTACCAAAGAAAATCAGACTAGGCTGAGAGGCTTGAACCTTGATCAACGCAGTTCCTGTACCAACTTCGATTAAAGACGAGCGATAACCAACTAACACACTAGGACGCTTGTCAACAGTGGTCTTAAGTGGGCGTGCGGTTGTGCTTCTCAGATATAGTTCACGTTTACGCGCATATTCCAAATTCCGCTCTAAAACAGCAATAGATACTCTACCCATTAGTTTTTTACTTATTTATTCAAACTTTATTCAGTCAGAATAGATCCCAAAATTCACATTTTTTTCAGTCGGAACCTTAAAGGTTCCTACCAATTTTTTCAATTTTTAGTCAGATAAGATCGCGCTCTTGTAAATGCTCGATTTATCGTACAAAATTATCGGATTTGGCAACCCCTGAACATGCAACTGGGCGTTTCTAAATCGCACTGTAACTAGCTGACGTTTCTTGTATTGCTTCCTAGATTTGCCTATGAGCGTTTTATTTGGTGGCGATGCTGGATAAGCCTGTGTTGGTTCTAAATTTTCTTTGTAATTTGCATATTGAAAATCAGGCGTGTGCGACTGAATATCTAACACCTGCTCGACAATTTTTTTTCCCTCTGCACTATCCCTAACGAGTAGCTGAAAATAGTAACCTTTTTTTGGTTCCGAATAAGTAAACATACTCTTACCTTTTCGCCATTGAAACCCGCCCGAATTGCCAAACAAAGTTTTAATTTTTTGAGCATAAATATTAACGTTTGCTTGACTCAATGACTCGGCAGTTTCCCCAACCAAACGAAAAGATATTTGTCCTTCAACGGCGCTATCATCTGCACCAACTTCGCGATAATTTTGACAGAAATTTAAAAAGATTTTTGGACTATATCGAACGCTTTCATTGATGTCAGTAAAAGGTACAGCGTATATCGTAGGACTCCCAAATCCTTTGATAATTACATGGTAAAGGAACATCCTGATCAGAGTCATCGTTGAAGTATCTTTGTCATCTATCAAAGAAGCAACTTTGAGCGAACCTCGCGGCGTGGTGATATCGGCATCAACGTCTATATCATCAAATTCTTTCCGAACTTGCTGATTGTGAGCAAATCTAACTGTATTTTGGAGATGTTCCCAAGGTGAGAAGTCGTTAGGGAGTGGCATAATTTACTAAGGCTTTACTAAGTCAATATTAGAAATGGAAGGAGAAACGGAAACTAGTTTTGCCGCGTCGTCTTTGGCTTTTGCTGCATCATTTGGAACAGATAGAAGTGGTCGAGATTCCTTGACCAACTTCTTAAAGTCATCTTGGTCTTTCTTGATTTGCGTGACCGTTTCTGTAACAGAATAAGCCTCTGAAGTAATTGAATTTAAATGGCTAGCAGCTTCTTCTAAATTCTGCAATCTAGACATTGCACTGTTCACCATTAACGGGTTGTCAGCCATTGCTGTATATGCATTTTCCGACACCGCGCCATCCCTCCTCAAAGCGTTCCCAATCTTCCCAACATTTGCGCCCGTAAGTTCAGCTAGCGACTTTGCCGAATCCCAAAGAGAGCGAACTTGATACGTTATATTGGCGGCGGCTTGATAGACCCTCACGGCTTGTTTCCATCTATCCGAAAGAGTAGTATAATTTGCAGTACCGACGATTCCTTTTACAGTATCTTCTACTGATTTATTAATTATCGACTGAATATCAATAGGCGATTCATTCTCATCTTTTATCCCAATAGTAGCTAGTCCCAAAGAGAGCGAATCCATCAAAGTAGTTGCGAGAGAATTAGAAAGCATTTGAGCATTATGGATGACCGTGATAAATGTCAGGACACCATAAATTTTGTCCAGTTTTGCCGATCGCGCAACCTTTTCTAAAAACTGTCTAATCCCGTCTAGCTTACCGCCAAGATTGCTAAGCACGGTTGCCATAGTGCTTGCTAAGTTCGCGATCGCCGCGAGTATTTGCGCGAGCAGCCCTGCATTTGCGGCGGTCTGGGCTTGGATTGGTGCAGTTGCTTCAGTAGTGGCTTGTTTCACGCCCTCAAACCCGCACTGTTGAGGCTGCATTGCATCACATACGCCCTGCTTAGCATTAGTTTGCTGTGCTACTGGGTTGGTTTGATTTTGAATAGTAGTAGTTCGCTGACCGATAGCAGTTACGGCTAAACCAATAGTTCCTAATGTGGTTGCAATATTGCCTAAATCTACAGGTGATGTGGTAGGGGTAGGAGTAGGGGTAACTCGTGGTGCGGGTACATTTAAGGATGCTTTACTTTGAGCATCTTTATAAGCATTTTCCTTTATTGGATCACCTTTTATCGAGTTCTCATACTGCTCTCTCTGCTTTTGCTGTGCAGATTTTGTCTCACCATTGCGAACTGTATTAGGTAAATTTCTGAGCTGTTCTTCAATCGCTTTTGCATCAAAAGCAGCTGCTCTTGTAGCTCCTTCATTTTGCTTAGCTCGTTTAGCTTTTTCAAATTCATCACGGGTTAGCCCTGTTTTTATATCCTTAGGATTGCCATATTCAGATGGATCACTTTTGCCTGATTCATAAGGGCGTGGCGAGAATACTCCACCGTCAACGACAGGGGCGGTATATGGTTGTGATGTACCAGAATTAGTATTACTGCTTGAACCTGTATTACTACTACCCGTATTGGGTCGGTCAAGTTTAGGTACAGGTGATGGACTAGGTGATGGTGATGGATTAGGGGTAGGAGTAGGAGAGAAAATAGGCTTTTCTGGTTCTGCAAACGGACGTAAATCCTTTCTATCTTTAGGAGATAAATCAGGTTGCAAATCAGGTTTACCGCCAACTTTTACGGTTGGGAGATAAGGAAAATAATTAGGTGATTTTGGATTATTTGGGTCTGTTGATTCTCTATTTTTGTAAAAGTCTTTGGGCGGCTCATAGTATTTGGTAAATGGATTAGGATTACCTAAATCACCGCCTGTATCAGTTTGTCTATCTGCTCTAGTGATATCTACAATTTGAATAGAAATGACAACAGAGCTTCTATAATTTTGAGCAAAGAAATAAGTTTGCAAGTCTCCATTTACTCGATAAAAAACCGTACCAAAATTATCAGGAGAATCTACGCTCGCGCCAGAAATAGCGCCCGTAACAGGTTTTGTAGAATCTTGCAATTCTGCAATGCTATTTGCTGGGTTACGCCCTCTAGAAAACTGAATCTCTCCACCTGAAAAAGCTGCTTTGACAGTAACTATATATTCTATCCCCACACTTTGCCCGCCTGAAAATGGCGGCGTATAATTTGGATCACCCGCTTGAGTACCGCTACCCTTACTATTAGCCGCGTCTGCTTTTTGCCTATCAGCTAATGCTTTCTCATATCGAGCATTTGAATCTCTTTTAGATTGGTTAGCCGCTCTATTTCTGTTACCTTGTCCAGACACTTCATTGCTTACATCTGCCAAGCTTGATCCTAAATTGCTTGCTTCATTACCAAGAGCCGCCACTAAGCCCAAAGTCCCCGCCCCTTTGCCTAATGGTGAGTTGAGGGCTTTACTTAATCCATTTGCTGCTGTAGAAAGTGCGCTAGGTGATGGTGCAGGGGCAGGTGATGGATTAGTAAAAGTAGGCACAGGACGTGAGGCGGTAGCAGTGGCGGGATTACCGCCAGTAGTGCTATTACCTTTAGCGCTATTTCTACCTTGTTCCAAGTATTTCTCAAAAGCTGTACCAGAATTACTAGCGCCGTTAGATGGAGAGCCGCCACTCATTCCATAATTAGGGCTAGATGGATTGACAGGATTAAGCGTATTAGGAGTGCCGCGCGTACCACCTGTAGAATTATTCATATATTCCATAGCTTTAATTTGCGCTTGCAAATTATTAGGAGTATAAGTCGCTCCTCTATTATTAGGAGCAGCATAGGGATTAATATAGTTGCCCCCAATCCTAGTATTGCTTTTAGAATAATTTGGTATTTCTGGCATAAAAACTTCTCACAAAATACTAATTAAATAAAGCTTAGAAATTGAATGATGCTGCTGCTGCTTCGTTCGGTAAGCGCTCGTAGCACTGCTTGTGCAATTTCTTGCCATCTGGGAACATTGCGTAATCCGCTTTAAGAGGGATACGGCAAACAACTTCTAAATACTTGATACCTTTGGAAGTTTCGACTGTGTTGCATTGAGCCAGTGGCAAAACACCAATTAAACCGCCAAAATTAATCTCTTCACCTTCATTAGCATTTGCGTATGCCAACCCAAAATAAGCCAATCCTTCAGCATGATTAGTGATGGCTTGCAAACCCGTAATTGGCACAGTATTGCCACTAGCAGGAATTGTGTTTGCGATCGCGACTGTTGTTGGGAAAATTACTGATGCCATATCAAAAAACAAGTCCTATAGCTAGATTGATAATCTAATTATAGGACTTATATTGAGTCTAGGAATCTCTTTCATAGACTGTAGCGATTTAGCGCGTAATCGTGCGAAATATGACGATTATCGATAGCATAGTGAGCATTAGGTTGTGTGAAGTAACCATTATCGCAAGCATAGTAATTTCGTAAGCTACTTATCTGGGTCAAGTCCTAATATTTGCTCGTGGCTAACCTCCCTCGCTGAATTTTTTAGCCCGTTTTGAGGGTAGGCAAGGTATTCAGTCGCTGAAATTCTTTTCAAAATTCGGCATTTTGTGGGAATTTCTGAACCTGCGAAGTGGACAAGTACGCGATCGCGTGCAGAGTAGCTGAATAATTTCGTAGGCATAGTTGGAGTTATGCTTGCGAAATTGTCCTTTTGCGATGCTTGCGATAATGGCGGAGAGCTATGATTTAGCTTACGAATTTCTGAAGCCGTTGTTAGGAGCGCATCGGAGAGGTTTTTCAGGGTGATTATCGCCATTTCAGCGATAAGTTTAGTAAGCTCACTCATTTATGCCACTCGAAGCCAGTCGGCATTGAAGATTTTTTCACCTTGCACCAACTCACTAGCGATGTGAACTTGATCACCAATAATATTGGTGACATACCAAACTGTCGCGAGATCAGTTTTGGATACCTTTGGTTTTTTGGATTTGTCGAGACGGACAACATCACCAATTTTAAAACTAACTAAAATTCCCGTTTTAGGTATCCCTGGTATCCCTGTCATGCCTGAATTGCTGACTGCAACTTGCTTTGAGGACAGGGATACCTCGTGATTTTGAGGTGTCCCTGTCGAAGGTATCCCTGTTTTTAGATCAAGGTGTCCAGTAGGTATCCCTGAGGTATCCCTGTAGGTATCCCTGTCCTCAAACTCTTTCTCTGTATTATTTTTATTAATATTAGGGATACCAGGGATACCTAAAACCCAGATTGACTTCCCATCAGATTTTTTCTTCATCCAACCCATCGCACGCAAAATATCACCAACTCTCATTTGAGATTGCCGATCTTGTTTTGAAAGCTCAAGATTTATCCCTCTTGATAAAATTTCTGAAATTGCCACCTTGTCACGCCCAAAACAATAATTTGCGATCGCATCGTTCCAAGGGTCCTCTCGCTGGTAAGAGTCATTCAGTTCCTGTCTCAGAATTTCTTGTTGTGCATCCAAGAACCAAGCTTCTTTATTTAGGTAACATTGCACAGCCGCCCCCCAAATTGCCTCACGATTTTCCTTCAGTTTTTTGAGATCAATTTTGCCAGCAATTGGCACAACCCAAAATCTTCTACTACCTGTCGAGTCATTTAGAAAATCATCTCGGTTGGTGCTACCCACAATTACGCAATGTCGTGGGTAAGTTTCGATATTTTTTCCCCATGGACGGCGGTAACTATCATGAGTACTGGTAAGAAATGCCTTGATCGAGCTTGAGTCACGCTGGGAGAAGATACGCTCTAATTCCCCCCACTCCAAAATCCAATGTGCAGATAGTCGCATCTTCTCGTTCTGGTCGGTGACGTTGGAGCCAAGTCCATCATCAAAGAAATCACCAGCAAGTATTTTAAAGAAAGAAGATTTGCCCACACCTTGCCCGCCTTGCAAAATTAGGGTTGTATCAACTTTGCATCCTGGACGCATGGCACGAGCCACGGCTGATACTAAAGTTTTGCGAACCATGATGTCGTAAATCGGATCGGTTGTACCAAAGTAGTCAGTGGCGATCGTGTCGAGTATGGCGGTTGATTGATGTGCTGCATGGCATTTGGTTAGGTATGTTTCCAGTGGGTTGTACTCATTGGCTACTGCCATCTTTGCCACGCAGTCAATCACAAAGTCTTTTGATGAGCAAATACCATAATTGAGCAGGTCCAAGTATAGATAATCTGGTGTGAGCTTTTGCCCATCAAGTTCGACTTCTTTGGACATGGTATTTAGTCTCAATCGATTGCGCCACATTTTGCTCAGTTTGTTATACACAGCGCTTTTTGAGGTTGTTTCTTTGTCTGATGAGTAGCTTTCAACTTGAGAAAGTCGGATCGTGCCGTCGCCGTCGGTGTCGAATCTTTCCCACTCCTTGACTCGCTTGGTTTTGCTGTCAAGTGTGCCATCACAATATGGTGAGTAATTTTTGAATCCCCACTGATACCACTCTAGGAAAAGTGCTTCCCCACATGGTCTCAAACATGATCCAACTTCGATAAAGAAATCGTAGTTGTGGCAAAGTTTGGGCGGTAGTTGAGCCAATATTTCTAATGCTCTTTTCTCTTTGTCTGCATCGTCAATGATCCTTTCTAGGTCGCGATCGATGTGTTGTTTTGGGCTGGGTGTCATAGTTTTTAGGTTTTTGATACAAAAAAAATGGCGATCGCCTCTTTACTGATTTGCAAAGTTGCGATCGCGTGGTTGGTTAGATATCTTCTTCGTGAGTAAAATTGAGATGCTTGATAGGAAACTTGTTTACATACTTTTGCAAGTCTTCGATCAAATCGCTGATGTCTGCTTGGCAGTCAACCTCATTCACGATTTTCAATAATGTTCTTATCGACCACAGCAAATTAAGGTTTTGATTTTCGAGACGTTGGACTCTAAGTTCAAGCCCTCGATTGCTGAGTAGTTCGATCGCACCCATGAGTATTTGAGAGTCTGTTGAGTTCATGCTGCTAATCCCTCGTCTACTGCGTCATACATACAATTTGGGTCGAGCCATGATTGATCGTCAATCTGCGAGGCTTCATATCGCTTAATCCACGCGATCGCCTTTTCCCAGTTGGCTCGATCAAGCTTGCCATTGCCGATCTCGCTGATGATATTTGCGTCAAGCGCGATCGCGCAAAGTGATGCATCCCGAACTGCTTCTAATCTGGCAAATTCTTTGGGGTTGTCAACGCCAAGAGAGATTTGATGGCAAGCGCCGCGATAATAGCTGAGATGGTAGTCAATCTTCATCGTGTCGATGTGATCCATGGTTTTTATCCTTCAATAAATGTGTGTTTGATTTTCGCGGTGTAGCCTTTGAGGCTCAGGCAGTAAATCTCTAGAGCTAATGCCCTGCGAAATTTACGTTCATCTGGCTCAGTGCAGTACCCTGTAAATTTGCGATCTTCGGTGCAGTATGTGTATCGGTTGCGTGATACCCAGATGATCGCGGTAAAATAGACTTTGCCGATTTCAGCTTCTGGATAGCTGAATTTTGGGGTTAGTGTTTGCATGGTTTCTCCTGCGTGCAAAAAAAAAGAAGAGGTCGATTTCTAGAGGCAAGTCTAGTAGTCGATCTCTTCTTTTTTGGGTGTGAGTTTTTCGATGAAATGGCGATTGTCTAAGCAATGCAAGAGCGCTGCTTCCACAATTTCGCTGAGACTTTTACGGTGTCGCACACCGAACAGGCGTAGCTTTTCGTCAACGGTTGGATCGATAGATATGGTTAGTTTGAGTTTGTCGGATGTAAAAGCCATAGCTGATATCTGGTTAGTTTACTAGCTGATTTTCAATCAGTAAACTAACCATAAATCACATCAGTTGTAAAGTCAACTATACGAATAAAAGTAAAGTAGACTATTGGTATATACGACTGGTTATGGTAGCGATGAAAAATGAACGCACATCTAGAATTGCGGAGCTTGTTGTAAAAGCGCGTGGTGACATGAGCCAGAACAAATTTGCCGATCTACTCGGAGTAGCATCTGGAACTTTGCAAGGCTGGGAGCTTGGCAGATCGGAACCAAAATTAGAACACCTAGAAATTATTGCTGCTAGCGCTGGGTATAAAGTTGAAGATGTAGTTGCATATATATCTGGTCAGCAACTCCCCAAGCCAGTAACAGAAGACTTTATAGTAAAGAGAATCAAGTATATGCAGCCCAGACAAATCGCTGTAGTCGGTAGGGCTGTTAGTGATAGGTTGGTTGCGATCGCCGAGAGTGTAGGTCGCTAGTTATGGCTTTAACCAACCAGCAAATAATAGGAATCAGCATCTTAGGGCTTGCTCTCTATGCTAGTTATCAAAACAGCAAAAATATCCCACCTCAATCTACTCTTAGAGACAGAAATCAGACTCTTGACAAGAACAATAGTCCTGATGCAAATGTTGTTATTGTAAGTAGTGAAAATGACTCTAAGAAAGCGATAGAGGATATTAATAATGTCAGGAAAAAGTCTGGATTAAATCCGATGAACTATAGTACTAAAGCCTATCAGCTTGCTACCGCAAGAGCAAAGGATATGAATCAATACAGTTACTTTGATTTCACAAATCCTCAAACTAAATCTTGTACTGACAACATGAAAACAAGCTTTGGTTTTACTAATGAAGAGTTTTTGGCGGAGAGTAATATTAGATATGTTCCCGTCGGTCTAAATATTGGCATTAGTACAAAAAATCTCAGTGAAGTATCTAAGGAGTGGGCAGAAGAAGTAGCGCGTACCGATCCAAATTTTCTTTATCCTCAACATGTGGCAGGCGCTGTTGGGTGTGACGGCAATAAATGCGTATTCCTATCCCTAAACTACTCTGGTTATGGCAAAGGATGTGGGCTAAAGAAAAATTAAGTTGGATATACTAACAAACAATAAGCAAAAAAAAAGCCTCTTCAGAATGACCTGTAAGGCGCTTTAAATTGGCTCTAGGTATGTTTCTACCTTCGATATTTGGATATAAAGAAAGGCGATCGCAGTTTATAACTATTCTTTGCCAGGTTGTAAAGCACTATTTCTTAAAAGGCTTGCTACGAAAGGATTATAAAATTTAATAGCTCGTAACCTGGCAAAGAATTCCAACACCAAGAGCAAGAAAGGCGATCGCAGTTTAGAGCGATCGCCTTTTTTATGTTCGGCGATCGCCACCATCCCAAATAGTCGTAGGAGCAGAAGAATTTGCATTACGGATGTTAGCGATTAAAAATTTCATATCATCATGGACTTGATTATTAGAGATGATCACCTTTCTCAAAGTATCATTAGTTTCCTGCGCGATTTGGAGCCGCGTGTCCTTCTCTTCACCGACTAGAGATAGAAGATTTTGTAATAAAATTTCAAAATATTTCTCATTCTTTTCGATGCGTCTCTGCTCATTTTCCTGCTCTTGTTTAGAGCGCTCTATGGCTAATTTAGCCATGTCGGTATAATAGCTTTTAGCAAGAACACCTAACCAACCGATACCGCCTAAAACCGCCCCAGATATAATGTCCATCTTATCCTAGTATCTCAATAGCGCAAATTAAAGCATTCTCTACTATGCTTTCTGTTGAAATCTCTAAAATATTTGATGTAGCGGTAAACGGAAAGCTTTTAATCAAAGCAGTATTCTTGCCAATTTCTGCGAATATATCAAAATTATCCAAGATAGTTTGATTATTCGCTTTGACTCTAAAAATCCTTCCTCCGATCGCACCTGTAAACCCTTCACGGAATAGCAGATTGATTGTATAAGTTACACCTGTAATCACAGATAGGGAATAGATAGTGTTCCCCCACCTTTCTGATTGATATAGCTCATCATCTAGAGTGCCTTGGATAGCTGCTGGATAATGCCAAACAGCGCCATTGCCAGTAAACCCAAAATCAGCAAGCCAAGTATTACCTAAAGTGTCTACATAGTTGGCGCCGCCGCAATTTACTCGCAAAGCAAAGCCTGTTGGAGTTGGAGTTGGAGTTGGAGTTGGAGTTGGAGTTGGGGTTGGAGTTGGGGTTGGAGTTGGGGTTGGAGAACTAGCAGTAAAAAAAGATTTTAAGGAACTCACCAACACTCGCTTCACGACATTATTGTCGCTAGCATCGCCGATTAGCATGAAATCATCAGGGGCGATCGCGTCAATGATCGGGCGATCGGTAATTGGTTGTACTGAGATTATGTTCATCTTATAGACCTAAAATAAATGGTTGACTAGGATTAGCAGCTGTGCCGATAAATCCATCTATCTGCAATGAAATCTCATCAAAATAGTAGGGGACAATAGCCTTAAGTCGGTAGCTACTAAGGAAATCAGGCTTTGGGATAATCATCGCGCGATTGACGGGCGCTAATACCCTCACTATCTCTACCTGCGGATTATTTTCATCAACCATAAACTCTATCCATGCCCCCAATCTCCACCGCGATTTAGCATTCTGATTGTTCGCAGCAACCCTCAAAAAAGGATAGTTTAAGGAAGCAGGTAAAACTATGGGAGGGATAGGATAGTAAGTCAGAGAGTCAATAATTGACCCGTAAGTCAGCTGATCATAAACAGATACCCAGTTAGCCTCATTGGCAAAATCAGGCATTACCAACCCTCACCATAAATATTCAAATCATCAATAAACTCATCAACGCTAAACCCTTGATCATCGATCAGTTCTAGGAGTTGACTGGCTGGTACATTTCCCTGTATGGCATTTTCGAGAGTAATCGCGCGATCGATCATCAGCTGAAGCTCAATCGCGCGATCGTCATCGGACATATCAGGAAACATTTCAGCAGGTAAAACCAGCGGATTATTCCAGTCCATTTCTATTTATATTAAAGAGCTAATGTACTTTTCAGGAGTGAACCAAATACGCCCATACTGAGCGCCGATTTTAGGCTTAGTCGCAGTGCCGAGTAATGCCGCAAGGGTGCTTTGCTCGGTGGGAGTCACCAATGCTTCTGCCTTGGAAATAGGAGAGGAATAGCTGGATTGAGCATCCCCCGCAGAATTTGCCGAATACTTGACGTAGCGGCGAGTAGAACCTGCGGCAGTCTTGACGACTGGAGTAGGATCGCCCACTACTGCATTGATTTTTGCAGGCTTAAAATTCCTAGGAGCTGGAGATGCGCCTGTTAGAGTAGTGGAAACACCTAAACCAGTAAGAGCCGTACCACCAAAGAACGCTAAACCAGCTTCACTCGCTTGAACCTTATACAGATTAGAAGCGCCCCCAGACACCAATAGAGACGAGCGATAAGCCACAAGCTTTTTAGGGCGTTTGTCTACGGTTGCTTTAACAGGGCGCGCGGTCGTGCTTCTCAGATAAGCCTCACGTTTGCGCGCATATTCCAAATTACGCTCTAAAACAGCAATAGATACTCTACCCATTAGTTTTTTACTTATTTATTTCAACTTTATTCAGCCAGAATATATCTAAAAATATCTAATTCTTTTGGTCGGAACCTTTAAGGTTCCTAGCAATTTTCTTTACTCCTAGTCGCGTAGAATTGTCTTCTTATAAATTCCAGACTTGTCATACAACACGATCGGATTAGGCAAGCCTTGAACATGAAGTTGGGCATTTCTAAACCGCACTACAACCAATGGACGTTTCTTATACTGCTTTCGAGACTTGCCTATAATCGTTTTATTTGGTGGATTGACGGGGAAAGCTTGAGTAGGCTCTAAATTCTCTTTATAATTTGCATATTTCCAGTCGGGGGTATGATTCTGAACATCTAAAACCTGTTCTACAATTTTTTTTCCCTCGGCGCTATCCCTTACGAGCAACTGAAAATAGTATCCCTTTTTCGGCTCGGCGTAAGTAAACATATTTTTACCTTTTCGCCACTGAAATCCGCCCGAATTACCGAACAAAGTTTTAATCTTTTGAGCATAAGTATTGACGTTTGCTTGGCTCAACGACTGCGCGGTTTCCCCAACCAAACGAAAAGAAATTTGTCCTTCGACGGCGCTATCATCTGCATCAACTTCGCGATAATTCTGGGAGAAATGCAAAAAGATTTTCGGGCTATATCTAACGCTTTCATTGATATCAGTAAAAGGCACAGCATATATCGTGGGACTGCCAAAACCTTTGATAATTACATGATAAAGAAACATCCTAATCAGAGTCATCGTTGAAGTATCTTTGTCGTCGATCAAAGAGGCGACCTTGAGAGAACCTCGCGGCGTGGTGATATCGTCATCAACTTGTATATCATCAAACTCTTTTCTAACTTGCTGATTGTGAGCAAATCTAATTGTATTTTGAAGATGTTCCCACGGTGAAAAATCAATAGGAAGTGGCATATATTTTACTCAGGTTTTACTAAATCAATATTAGAAATGGAAGGAGAAACAGAAACTAATTTTGCCGAATCATCTTTAGCTTTTGCCGCGTCATTTGGGATAGAAGGAAGCGATGGTGATTCCTTAGCTAACTTCTTAAAATCATCCTGATCCTTCTTGATTTGCGCCACGGTTTCAGTTACCC
>ENA-OBIT01000288-OBIT01000288.1-metagenomes-genome-assembly--contig:-NODE-288-length-22473-cov-3.67499_pt1 | contig 22473 bp, 21 predicted proteins | sample MGYA00153386_OBIT01 | MGnify analysis MGYA00153386
CCGCGCGTTCGCCATGCGACGAAGGCAGCGTGGACACGCGCACATCGATGGCCCGGCCGCCGATGCGCAGGCTGATGCGGCCGTCCTGCGGCAGGCGTTTTTCGGAGATATCCAGCTCGGCCATGATCTTCAGCCGCGAGATCAGCGCCGCGTGCAGCGCTCTGTTGGGCTGCACCACCTCGCGCAGCGTGCCGTCCACACGAAAGCGCACCGCGCTGCTGCGCTCGTAGGGTTCGATGTGGATGTCGCTGGCGCCGTCCTTGGCCGCTTGCGTGAGCAGCGCGTTCAGCATGCGGATGATCGGCGCATCGTTGGCGGCCTCCAGCAGGTCTTCCACCGCAGGCAGGTCTTGCATCATGCGCGACAGGTCGACGCCGCTCTCCACCTCGCCGATCACCGCCGCAGCGCTGCTTTCGCCGCCGGCATAGGCCACCGCAATGCGCTGGCCCAGCGTTGACGACGGTTCGCGCTCGAAGTGCGCCACGTCGAACAGCCGCGTCACCTCGGACAGTGCCGACGCCGACGTGGTTTCAGCTGCCCACAGCATCAGCTGCTGGCCGTCGTCTTCGAGCAGCAGGTTGTGCGCTTTGGCAAACGCGTAAGGCAGTGGGTGGCGTGATCCCATGGGGTAGGCTCCGAAGAGTGTTGCGTCGGGGACGGACGTGTTTAGGGCGCCGCAGGCGTGGCCACCGGGGCCGGCATCATCATCGGCACACTCGGGTCGACTGGCGACTCGGGGAGCACCGGCGACTGGTTGATCGGCAGCAGCACGCTGGGGTTGGGCTGGGCTCCCTGCTGCTGGCCGCGAATCTGGTCGTAGCGGTCCAGCGACAGGCGGTTGGCGCTATTGGCGTCGCGCATCACGATGGGGCGCAGGAAGACCATCAAATTGCTGCGCCGACGCTCGCGGCTTTCGGTGCGGAACAGCGCGCCGATGTACGGGATGTCACCCAGCAGGGGCACCTGACTGCGGTTGGTGATGTAGCGGTCTTCGATCAGCCCACCCAACACCAGGATTTCGCCGTCGTCGACCACCACCGTGTTTTCGATCGACCGTTTGGTGGTCGACGGCCCGGCATTGTTGGTGCCTGCAGCCACGTCGCTCTTGACGCTGCTCTGCTCCTGGAAGATGGTCATGCGCACCGCGCCACCCTCGCCGATCTGCGGCTTGATACGCAGTGTGATGCCCACGTCCTTGCGCTCGATGGTCTGGAACGGGTTGCTCACGGCGCCTGATGTTTGTGTGAACTGGCCGGTGATGAAGGGCACGTTTTCACCGACCACAATCTTCGCTTCTTCATTGTCCAGGGTGACCAGGGTAGGCGTGGAGATGATGTTCGTCTTGGCCTGAGACTGAAGCGCCCGGGCGATGGCCGCGAGCGAGATGCCGCCGTTCACGCGGCGCAGCAAACCCAGGCTCAGGCCCTTGGCCTGAGCCAGCCCGGCCAGCACCACATTGGCATCGGGGCCGATGATGGCGCCGCCCGTGCCTGTGCTGAAGTTGGTGCCGGCACCGATCACCTGCGCCGTGTCGCCAAGCGCCCCCAGGCCCTGCCACTGAAAACCGAAGTCGGCGGCGTCGCCGCCCGAGACCTCGACGATCAGGCTCTCGATGTAGACCTGCGCCCGGCGCGAATCCAGCTGGTCGATGAGTGCCCGCACCTGGCGGTACAACGGTTCGGGCGCGGTGATGACCAGTGAATTGGTCGACGGGTCGGCCTGGATGAACCCGCCTGTCGACGGCTGTGCCGACGCCGCGGTGCCGCCACCACCTGCCCCGCCACCGCCACCGCCTCCGCCAAGCCCGCCCGGCACGTTCGGCGCTTGTGGCGCTGGCGCGCTGACGCCAGCCGCCGATGCGCCGCCGCCCAAGGCCCCAAACGCCGCCCGCACCACGGTCGCCAGCCTCACGGCGTCGGCATTTTTCAGGTGCACCACGTACATGCCACCGCCGCCGGCGCCGCCCAGGTTGTTGGGGCGGTCCAGCCTTGCGATGGTGGCGCGCACGGCAGCCAGCCTGGCGCCGTTGGGCGCCCGCACGATGAGCGAGTTGCTGCGCGATTCGGCCAGCACCGTCACGCCGCCGCCACCGCCCGGCACCCCGGGCACTGCCGCGCCGCCGCCCTCGCTCAAACGTTGCACCAGCGGCGCCAGGTCGGCTGCCACGGCGTGCTGCAACGGCACCACTTCCACGTCGGTGGTGGCGGGCTGGTCCAGCGCGCTGATGATGCGAGCGATGCGCTGCAGGTTGTCGGCGTAGTCCGTGATGACCAGCGCGTTGTTGCCCACGCTGGCGTTGATGGTGTTGTTGGCGCTGATCAACGGCCGCAGCACCGCCACCAGGTTGTTCGGGTTCTCGTAGCGCAGTGGAAATATCTGCGTGATGATTTGGTCTCCCTTGACGCCCCTGGCGCCGCTGTCGCCCACCGACACGGTGCTGGTCTGCAGCTTGGCGTCGGCCTCGGGCACGACCTTGAAGATGCCGGCACTTTCCACCACCGCAAAACCCAGCCCGCGCAGCGCCGCGATGTAGGTCTGCCAGGCATCGCCCACGCTTTGCGGCTGCTCGCTGTACACCGTGATGGAGCCCCGCACGCGCGGGTCGACGAGGATCGGGCGGTTGATCATGGCCGCCATGGCGCGCGTCACCGCCTCGAGGTCGGCGTTGACAAAATTGACGGTGACGGGTGCCGTCTGCCGCGGGCTCGCTGCCCTCTGCGCCCAGGCCGGTGTCAGCGTCAGCGCCAGAACGACATACGCCGTCAGGGCGGCGCGCCAGGGTGTTGCCCGGGTTCCGCCTCGTGCAGCGGCCGAGGCGGCGATGGTGGGTGACACGTTCATGCTCATCCGATCGAAATGACAGACAGCGCGCCTTGGCGCCGGCCGATGATGTTCAGCAGATTGTTCAACACCGCCTCCGAGCCCGGCGCCGCGCTGGCCTGGCCCTGGAACCGCCAGCGTGAGGCCGCCCATTGGCCCTGGCCACTCAGCAGCAAGGCGCCGTTCAGGGTGGACAGGGCCAACGTGCTGCCGTCCGCACTGCCGGCGTCGTGGCTCATTACCAGCCGGTAGCTGCCCAGTACGTCCAGAGTGGATACGCGCGAAGCCATGTTCTGCAGGTCCAGCTCGGCCCGGCCGTTGAATTGCCAGCGCCCCTGCACCGATTCCAGGCTCAGGCCGGGGCTGGACAGTTGCATCAAACCGGTCGGCTGCACGGTATTCCACGGCGTGCCCAAGCCGGCCAGCCAGGCCGCCGGCCATTGACCCACCGCCCCCTGTGTGGGGGGTAATTCGAACCGCACACGGCCCCAGCCCGGCTGCACCGCCAAACGCATTTCGCCGTTGATGCAGCAGGCGTGACGCAACGCCACTGAAATACCCTGCCGCTGCGGGCGCAGCGTCCAGGCCAGGCGACCCGGCAGCGCGCTGGCGTCACGGCTGCCTGCACCGCCGGTCAGCACCGCCACGGCGCTGCCGGACCACACCGTGCCGCGCGCATCGGCCAGCAGCAGGCGTTGTTCGGTGCCCGACGCCACCGCAGCGGCCAGCCACGCGGCCGGCGCAAATACGGCCAAAGCCACCACCGCGCCCAGCGCGGCGCCCGCCACAGCCCAGCGGCGGCCCGTCACAACGTGCCGCCCAGAGCCACCACCACGGTGCCGCTGTAGCCCTGCGCGGTTTGCGCCAAACGCGCTTCCACCGGGCGGGCGCGGGCGCCAGAGCGCGCTTCGGCGAGCCAATCGCGGATCTGCGAGGTGCTGGCGCCTTGCACCGTAAGCACTGCGCGTTCGCCTTGCAGGGCCAGCCGCCCGTTGTCGCCCAGGCGCTCGGTGGCGGCTTTCAGCGCTGCCGCCGACTGCTCGGCGCTGACGGGTGACGCGGCGCGCAACGCTTTGGCGTCGGCCGCCAGGCGTTGCATGACCTGCCACTGCGCGTCCAGCGCCTCGCGCTGGGCAGGTGCGACTTGCAGCGTGCGCCAAGCCGGCTGCACGGCCACGGTCCAGGTCAGGAACAGGCCCAACACGGCGCCGGCCAGCGCCACCAGCCGCCGGTCGCGCGCCGACAGCACCGCCCACCAATGCCGCGCCGGGGCGAGCGCTTGCGACACCGCCTTCACGCCGCGCCCGCCGCCGCCAGGCGCGCCACGGTGATGCGGCCCTCGGCCAGCTCGGCGCCAAAACCGGCGCTGCGCAGGCGCGTGCGCAACTGCGCCAGTTCAGCTTCACCCCAGCCGGGTGCCGACAAGACGAGCCGGCCGGCCTCGAACTGCAGCGCCTGCACGGGGCCCTGGTTGTCGGGCCAGGCAGCCGCGGCGGCGGCCAGCAGCACTTCCAGATCGGCGTCACCCGGCCGGCCTGCCACTGCACGCAGGCGGTCGGTTTCGCGCTGCATCTGCAACGGCGCGTCGAGCACCGCGCGCACGTTGGGGAAGCTGTCGCGCAGCAAGGTGGTCATGGCCTCTTTGCGTTCGTCCAGCGCCTGGCGCTGCTGCCAGGCCCATGCGTTCAGGCCCACCAGCTGCAATGCCACCAGCGCGGCCAGGCCCCAACGCACCGGCCGCCATTGAGGGCTGCGCAGGCTCCGCAGCGCGTCGCGCAGCGCCAGCAGGCCGCGGTTGCGCACGGCCAGGTCGAACTGACGCAGGTTGCCCGGCGCACTGGCGGCTTCCAGCGCGCGTTCAGCCGCGCCCAGCATCTGCACCGGTGCGCCCAGCCAGCGTTCAGCCGCCACCGCCGCTGCGGGCGTGGCCGTGAAGCGCATGGTGTCAGCGGCCAGCGGCAGCAGGGCACGCGCCAGCCCACCCAGGCGCAAACACGCCACCCCGTCGGCACTGACCAGGGCCAGTGCCACGCCACTGTCGGCACCGGCTTGCGTGGCGAAAAAATGTCCGTGCGCAGGCTCGCCGGGGCTTTGTGATGGGAGCACTCGTTCGACCGCCAGGCCCGCGCCTTCAAGCACGGCCAGGGCCGCGTTCAACCAGGATTTGTTCACCACCGCCACCCAGCCGCGCTCGCCGGGCACGGCGTCGGCCGCCAGCGCCAGATGCTGCATGTCGTCGTCGTCGAGCAGCAGTTCTTCCATGGCCCCCGCCAGTGCCGCGCGCAGCCGCGCCGGCGGCGCCTTGGGGATGTCGATGGCGTGCCAGCTCACGTCACCGTCGGCCAGCATCAGCACCACCTGGTCGGCCTTGGGCAGCAGCGCCGCGGCGGCCTGCCCGGTCTGGGTGGTGATGCGGCCGTCGCTGCTGAAAACAAACTCCAGTTCGCTAGGCAACTTCAGGCCGGCAGGGCCGTCGGCCGAGCGCGACGACAGCCGTTCGCGCGGCGCAAGCAGGATCACGAGAACAGACATCGGCGTGGCGGGGAATTGACGGTGGGCTGGCGGCAGTTGGCGGGCAGGCTGGAGGTCAGCGCGCCGCGCGTATTGTGGCGGGCGGCACGGTGCGCGATGGCCCGGGACAGTGCCTCATCGCACCGCCATCGCCGGGTTGATTCGCTCGCGGCGCAGCACCACCACCTCGAAATCGCGGGTGGCGTCACGGCGTTCCAGCAGCGAGAGCTCGACCAGCGCGCGGTCTTCCATCCGCAACCGGCCCTCGACCAGGAAAAACGACGACGCCACGCCCAGCCGTGACGGATCGATGACCATGGTGATCGGTAATTGCGCCTTGACATCGTCAAGGCTCTCGAAGGGCTTGCGCTGGCGCGCCTGCACCAAGCGCTCGGCGCTGCCCAGGTCCAGCCCGTCGATGGCCGCGACCAGCACTTCGCCTGGCGCGGTGTTGGCATTCACCGGCGTGGCGCGGGGCAGCAAATCAACCCACTGTGCCAGGCGGCGCACCGTGGCCGGCACGATGCCCAACCATTCAAGTTCCGACAAACGCTGTGGCGCCAGCGGCGCATCCGCGCCGCCGTCGGCCGTGGCGGGCGCCCACGCCAGGCGCAAGCCGGCGCTGATGAGTTCGGCAGTGTCGCCCGGCACGCCAGCCTGTTGGCACAACCGGGCCAGCGCGGCCCGCTCGGCCGGCACCTCCTTGCCGTCCAGACCAACCAGGTTGCGCAAATTCCAGCGCGACTGTGCGTCCTCGATGCGGCCGGACAAGAACGCCTCGGGCCCGCTGTCGGTGTTGTTGTCCTTGTCGGCGGCCAAGAACGTTGACAACCTGGCCTCGGCCAAAGGGGTGGCCCACGGTTCGTCCAGTGAATCCTGCGCGCGGCCGGCCCGCTGCTGCGTGCGGCCGTCTTCGCGCAAGATCAAACGCGCCCAGTCCAGCGCGCCGGTGATGATCCAGCTCGACTGCGTGCGCGCCCGCTCCGCCGCCTCGACCTCCACCGCACGCGCCTGCTGCCACACCATGCCAGCGGTAATGGTCACCACCATCACCAGCAGCAGCATGGCCATCAACAAGGCCACGCCACGGGCCGGCTGGCGTGCGACGTGCGTCATCCGCCGCTGGGGCCCAGGGCCACGTCGCGGGTCAGCACGCCGCCTTGCAGCGTGACGACAAGCCGCACCGCACTGGGCAGTTGTTCGCGCGTGCCACCCCCGGTCAAGTCGCCGGTGGACTGAGCGTTGGTCCAGGCGTTGCCGCGATAGAAGAACACATTGAACTCGCTGGCATCGGCCAGCGTCAGCTGCCCGGCCTCGTTGCCCAGCAGCTGCTGACTGCGCTCGAAGCTTTCGCGCAGGTCGTTCGTGCGGTTGACGGTGGGCCCAACCCAGCGCTGCCATTTGCCGCCGCGCACGGCCCAAACCACCAGCGCCACGCCACCGTCGGCCTGGCGCACCACGCGCAGGGTCTGGCCGTCAAAACTGAGAGCCGGCACGGCGGCGCCCACATCGCGCAGGGCGGCCAGGTCCTGCTCCCATTGCACGATGATGGTGTTCACGCGAAGGGTCTGGTCCAGCATGGCACGGCCGGCTTCGCGAGAGCGCAGCATGCCGTCCAGCCCCTGCCAGGCCAGCCCGGCTCCGATCGCCATGACGACCAGCGCCACCAGCACCTCGACCAGCGTGAAGCCGCGCCCGGCGGCGTGGGCCCGGTGCAGCTTCATGCTAGTTGCGCGACAACACCGTGGACAGGCTCAACAGGGGCCGGCCGGCCTCGTCGCCGACTGCCGCCTCGACGCGCCGAAAGCTTGGGTTGGGGGTGGGCCGCGTAACCAGTTTGCCGCTGTACTTGCGGCCCAGCTGTTCACAACTGAAGTCGGTATCGCCCACGCCCGGGAAGCTGCGGTTCAAGCGCAGCGCCGTCAGCTGGTTGTCGGCGCACCACTGCGCCGCAATCACGTCGCCCAGCCGCTGGGCGTTGTCGGTCAGCGCGCCCGCGGCACGCAGGCCGGCAGCCAGCGTGATGGCGGTCACGGCCAACGCCACCAGCGTTTCAACCAACAGAAAGCCGCGCTTCATGGCTGCGCTTGCACTGGCAGCGGCGCCACGGCGGTGAAGGGCCCCAGGCCGTCGGTGGCCAGGTCCAGGCGTCGGTCGGCCAGGCGCAGCACCACCCGCTGGGCCGGCAGGATGGCGTCAGGCCCCAGCACCAGGGCCGGGCGGCCCAGCACCTGTGCCGTGACGCGGTCGTCCAGCCAGCGGTTGGGCCGGCCCGCCGCCACACCCACGAACCGAAACGCCGGCTCGTCGGGCGCGGCGCCCGGCACCCAGGCCACCGCCGCGCCACTGGCTCGAGCTTCGGCGCGCGCACTTTCAAGCAGCGCTCCCAGGCGTTCACCTTCGCGTTCAAGCTGGCTCGTCAGGCCGTCGCGCAAAGACAGCATCACCACCGTGCTGATCATCGCCACGATGGTCAACACCACCAGCAGTTCCAGCAGGGTGAAGCCGCGGGCTGGCCGCGCAAGGCAAGCGGGCTGTGGCGACGCCTTACTGCCAGGATCCGAGGTCGGCATTCTTGCCTTCGCCGCCGGGCTGGCCGTCGGCCCCGAAGCTGAAGACGTCGATTTCGCCCTTCACACCCGGATTGAGGTACTGGTAGGGGCGGCCCCACGGGTCGGCCGGCAGCTTGTCGAGGTTGGGTTTCCAGTTCGGCGGCACGGCACCGACAGATGGCTTCTTTACCAGCGCGTCCAAGCCTTGCTCAACGCTGGGAAAGCGCTGGTTGTCCAGCTTGTAAAGCTTCATCGCCTGCATGACGTTGTTGATGTCGGTGCGCGCGGCAGTGACACGGGCGTCATCGGCGCGGTCGATCAAATTGGGCACGATCAGGGCGCCGAGCACGCCGATGATGACCAGCACCACCATGAGCTCGATGAGCGTGAAACCGCGGCGGCGGCGCGGCATTGCCGGGGCAATCAAGGCGCTGGCGGATGCTGGGGCGGTCATGGTGCTGGCGCGGGCCCGCGAGGGCCTGGATGCAGGGGTCATTGAATGATAATCGTGGCATGCAGGCACGCTGGTGGTCGTTTGGCATTTGGGCCCTGGTGGCGGGCACTGCGCTGTTCTGGGGGCTCAGGTTGTTTGTGAAGGCGCCGCAGGCTCCAACGCAAACCGTCGTGGCTACTCCGGACGTTGGCGCGCGCGGTGACCTGACCCGCATTTTGGGCCCCGACCCGGTGGCGGCTGTGCAGGCGGCTGAACCCGAACCGGTGGCCGATGCGCGTTTCCAGTTGATCGGTGTGGTCAGCCCGCGTGGCAGCGCTGCCGCCGTCGGCCAGGGCCTGGCCTTGATCGCCGTGGACGGCAAGCCCGCCAAGGCCTACCGCGTGGGTGCAGTGGTGGACGGCCAAACCGTGCTGCAGTCGGTGCGCGCCCGCAGCGCCGCGCTGGGCCCGCGCGGCGGTGCCGTGCAGGTGGCATTGGACATCGCGCCCCCCACCGCGGCAGCCACCGGCTCCTTCGCCGACACCGCAGCGCCGGCCAACCTGCCCAATGCCGTGACCCCCACGCCTCCCATGTCACCCATGCCACCCATGCGCCCACCCACCGTGCCGAGCGTGAGCCGCTCGATGTCGCCCGTGCCCGGCGAACGGCCGCCTGCCCAACCACTTTCCGCTGTGAACGGCCGCAAGACCACGCAGCCTGGCATCACCGACCCCCCCGTGGAACGCTGAATTCGCAGCGTCCGGCTGCGCTGGATCAGTACAGCGGGGTGCCCAGGGGTGACGGCTCGGCGGGCGGCAAGCTGACCAGATCAGCGGGCTGCGACGGGCCAGGGTCCTCGCCATCGGCCACATCGGTCAGCAGGCTGGCAGCACAGCGCAGCAGCGGCCAAGCCAGCGTGGCGCCGGTGCCATCGGTGCTTTCCATGCCCAGTTCCAGCAGCGCCGCGGCACGGAACAGGTTCAGCGCCTGGTCCAGCCCACGGTGACCGTGGCTGCGTGTGAAGACGCAATAGTCAGTAACCGGCTGTGCAATTCGTGCCGCCAGCATCAGCGCTGCGCAGGCCGGCAGCCCGTCGATGACGAGCAGGTGGCGTTTGCTGGCGGCCATCAACATCACGCCAACCATCACCGCCACCTCATGACCACCGAAAGCGGCCAACACCTCGACTGGGTCGATCACCTCGCGGTGCCGCGCCTGGGCCGCTTGCAGCACAGCCATGGCGCGGTTGAGCACGGCAGCGTCCATCTGCGGGCCCGACACGATAAGGTCGCGTAAGGGGCAGTCGGACATGCGCGCCAGCACCAGCGCGGCGCTTTCGTGCGAACCGACACCCACGCCAGCGAGGATGGTGGCATTGCCAGGCAGCTTGTCGCCGATCTCCATGCCCGCGCGCATACCGGCATGGGCCTGTTCCAGGCTCATGGCATTGGTGACGCGCGCATTGCGCGTGGCATGCGCGATTTTTCGCATCTGCAGGTGGTCGTGCGCCAGCATGTTGTCAGCCATGCCGCAGTCGATCACGCTGAGTTCCAGAGTGTGCGCACGGGCGAATACGGCCAGCGGCAACTGGCGTGTCAGCAACAGGTGCACGGTGTCGGTGGTCGGCCGATCGGGGCCGTGGGCCACGCCGTCCACCGCCAGGCCGTGGTCGGCTGCGAAGATCAACAACTGCGGTTTGTAAAAGCGGGGTTTGAGGGTGTTCTGCATCAACCCCAGGCGCACCGCCAGTGGCTCCAGCCCGCCCAGGTTGCCGCCGACCTCGCTGCGGCGCAACAGCTTCTCGTGCAAAGCGCGCTCTAGCAGCGGGTTCGTGGTGGGCGTGACGAGCGAGCGTGGCGTGACCATGGCTGCAGAGTCTATCGAGTGCGGTTCAGCCCAGGAACAAGGCGTAGACAGGATTGCGTGTCTCTTCCACGCAGGGGTAGGCCAGCGTGCGCAGGAAATCGCCAAAGGCGGCATCGTCACCCGCCGGCACCTGGATGCCCACCAGGATGCGGCCGTAGTCCGCGCCCTGGTTGCGGTAATGGAACAGGCTGATGTTCCAACCCGGGTGCAGCGCTGACAAAAAGCGCATCAGCGCGCCGGGCCGCTCGGGGAACTGAAACCTGAACAAGCGTTCGTCGCGCGCCAGTTCGCTACGCCCACCCACCATGTGCCGCACATGCTCCTTGGCCAGTTCGTCGTCGGTGAGGTTGCAGGTGGCAAAGCCGTGCTTGACAAAGTTGCGCTTGATGCGGTCGGCCTCGTCGCGGCGGTTGATGGCCACGCCGACGAATACATGGGCGGCCCGGGCGTCGGAGATGCGGTAGTTGAACTCTGTCACCGAGCGCGGCCCCACCAACTCGCAAAACCGCTTGAACGAGCCGCGCGCCTCGGGGATGGTGACGGCAAACAAGGCCTCTCGCTGTTCGCCGAACTCGGCGCGTTCGGCCACGAAGCGCAGCCGGTCGAAATTCATGTTGGCGCCGCAGGTCACCGTCACGAAGGTCTGGCCCTTGCATTTGTGAGCCGCCACGTATTGCTTGATGGCCGCCACGCCCAGCGCCCCGGCAGGTTCGAGCACGCAGCGGGTGTCCTGGAACACGTCCTTGATGGCTGCACACACGGCGTCGGTGTCGACCAGCATGAATTCGTCAACCAGCTCGCGGGCAATGCGAAACGTCTCTTTGCCCACCAACTTGACGGCCGTACCGTCAGAGAACAAGCCCACATCGTTCATCGTCACGCGCTTGCCGGCACGCACCGAACGCACCATGGCGTCGGAGTCGACGGTCTGCACGCCGACGACTCGGATCTCGGGCCGCACCGCCTTCACGTACGCCGCCACACCCGACACCAGCCCGCCGCCGCCGATGGCCACGAACACCGCGTCGATCGGCCCCTGATGCTGGCGCAGGATTTCCATGGCCACCGTGCCTTGGCCGGCAATCACGTCCGGGTCGTCGAAGGGGTGCACAAAGGTCAAGCATTGTTCAACTTGAAGCTTCAAGGCGTGGCCATGCGCGTCCGAATAGCTGTCGCCATACAGCACCACCGCGCCGCCCAGGGCCTGCACGGCATCGACCTTCAGCCGTGGGGTTGTCACCGGCATGACCACCACGGCTTTGCAGCCCAGCTTGCGGGCCGCCAACGCAACGCCCTGCGCGTGATTGCCGGCAGAGGCACAAATCACTCCGCCGGCCAGCGCCTGTGGCGCCAGGCGCACCATCTTGTTGTAGGCGCCGCGCAGCTTGAAGCTGAACACCGGCTGCTGGTCTTCGCGCTTGAGCAACACCTGGTTGCCAAGCCTCCTAGACAGGATGCGGGCTGGCTCCAACGCGGTTTCGCGCGCCACGTCGTAGACCCTGGCGGTGAGGATGCGCTGCAGATACTCGGCCGCAATACGCCGGGCTCTGGTGCTCGGCAAAGGCGGTGGCGTCACGGGTTTGCCGGGCGTGACTGCAGGCATCGATGGTCTGGCTGGGGTCTTGGGGCCGCGGATCATAGGACAGCAGGACGACGCGAAACAAAAAAAACCCGGGGCGTCACCGCCCCGGGCTGAATCCACCGTTTCAGGGGTGGAGGAGACAATCTGCGGAGGGTGCCAACCTGTCAGGCACCGACCCATGAAAGCGATGCTATCGGCTCTTTTGCTGCGGTGCAATATGCTTCGGCTGCTGTATTTTCCAACCTCCCACCCACCGATGCACCAGGCCGTGCGGCCGCGCTCCAAAACAAGGCAAGAGCAACATGGAATGCACCATTCACTGGCTTCCGGGCACCGGCATGGGCTTTGTCGCCCAGACCGGCAGCGGCCATCTCATCACCATGGACGGCGCTGTGGACGGCGGCGGCAACAACCTGGCGCCGCGCCCGATGGAGACGCTTCTGGCTGGCACGGGCGGGTGCACAGCCTACGACGTGGTGCTGATGCTGCAACGTGGCCGGCACGACGTACAGGGCTGCCAGGTGAAGGTTCATGCCGATCGCGCCGATCATGACCCCAAGGTCTTCACGCGCATCCACATGCACTTCGTTGTGACCGGCCGCAAGCTGGCGGCCGCCGCCGTCGAACGGGCCATAGCGATGTCGCATGAGAAGTATTGCTCGGCCAGCATCATGCTGGCCAAGACGGCGCGCATCACCACGGAATTCGAGATCGTCGAATCCGCCTGAGCGCAACCGCCGCGGCCGCTCAAATCCGATGCGCGGTACTGGTCATCACGCGCGCTGCGGCCGCCATGGCCCAACGCACGGGAAGCGGCAAGATGGCTGCGCCGGCGGCCAATGCCGCGTTTGCATGGCGGGCCTCGTCGTCCTTCATCTGCGCCACGACGGCGCGCGAACGCTTGTCACTCTCCGGCAGCACCGCCAGGTGGCCGGCCAGGTGCTGCTCGACCTGGCGCTCGGTTTCTACGACAAAACCCAGGCTGACGCGGTCACCCAGGCGTCCGGCCAGCAGACCAATGCCAAAAGCGCCGGCGTACCACAGCGGGTTGAGCAAGCTGGGGCGGGCACCGAGTTCGTCCAGCCGCTGCTGCGTCCAGGCCAGGTGATCACCTTCTTCCCGGGCGGCTGCCTGCATTTGTTGGCGCCGCTCAGGCGAGTTGGCCGTGAGCGCCTGAGCGTGGTACAGAGCCTGCGCGCACACCTCCCCCACGTGATTGACGCGCATCAGTGCACCGCAGAATCGCTTCTGACCAGTGTCCAATGCGTCAGGCGCATCCAGCGGCAACTTTGCGGCAGGGTAAGGTCGGCCCGCATGGATCGACCCCGATACTGTGCGGAGGGCGTTTTCAACGCCGCTGATCCAGCGCTCGGAAATGCTCATTGTTTTGAATCTGACCAAATCGCCGTATTCTCGTCTGCTTTGCACGTACGTTGCTGGCAGACAACAACCCAGCGCCATTTCAAGGGCAAACCTTGGCAATGGTTGAAAGGCTCTGGTGCAATACACACAACTTCCGCTGAGGATGTTGGCCCGCTGCCCAGCCTTGTCGGGGCAACGTCGCGGAGCCGGACCTCTTGTTCAACCTTGGAGATAGTCGAAATGAAAAAAACCCTGCTCGTCTTAGCCGCGCTGACTGCGTTTGCTGGCGTCGCGTCTGCACAGTCGTCTGTCACACTTTTCGGCATCGTAGATCTGGCCGCGCGCAACGTGAAGAACGGCAATGCCGGCACGATCAAGTCGTTGAGCCCGTCGGGTCAAGCTACCAGTCGCCTTGGCTTTCGCGGCGTTGAAGACCTCGGTGGCGGTCTTCGCGCCGGGTTTTGGCTGGAAGGTCAGCTCGACCCCGACACGGGTGGCACCGGTTTCAACTTCGCTCGCCGTTCCACGGTCAGCCTGATGGGAAGTTTCGGTGAAGTGCGCCTGGGTCGCGACCTGAACCCCAGCTACACCAGCATCGGCGCGTTTGACCCGTTTAATTATGTTGGCGTCGCCAGCATCGCCAACGTGCGTGGGCAGTTTCTGACCTTGGGTGGCGCCACTACTGGCGTTCGCACCAGCAACAGCATTGCTTACTACCTGCCCGCCATGGGTGGTCTGTATGGTGCTGCCATGGTGGGCGCCGGCGAGGGCACCACGGGCAACAAGTACGTGGGTGGCCGCCTGGGCTACGCAGCAGGTCCGTTGAATGTGTCGGTGGCCACGGCCAAGACTTACAAGACGGGCACCATGGTCGACGACCTGACGACCAGCAACGTTGGCGCGTCATTCAACTTGGGCTTCGCGACCATTGGCGCCGTGTACGAGAAGAGCGATTACGCTGCGCTGGACCAGAAACTGGCGTCTGTCTACACCACCGTGCCGATGGGCAAGGGCGTGCTGAAGGCGCAGTACACGAAGGCTGGAGGCTCCGCGGCTTACTCCGCTACGCAGTTTGGCGTTGGTTACGTGTACAGCATGTCCAAGCGCACCTCGCTGTACACCAGCTACGGCAGCATCAACAACGATGGCAACGCCACCGTCGGTGCGAACTTCACCGCCACCGACCGCGGCCCAGCCGGCATGCGCCGTGGCCAGACTTCTACCGGCTACGAGTTCGGCGTTCGTCACGACTTCTGATCAAGCTCGGCGCGGCGCAGGCCGCCGCTTAGTTCGATTAGCCGCCCTCGGGCGGCTTTTTTACGTCCGGCCTGGTCCGGCCTAGGGAAAGTTGGCGTTGGCCCCGTGCAACAGCGCCGCACCGAGGGAATACAAAGTCTTGAAAATGCGGCTTAGCGCAGTTTGGCTTTACCGGAGACACATTCAAATGAAAAAGTTATTTATCCTGTCCTTGCTCGCCTCGGCTGCGACCGCGAGTCTTGCCCAGAACAGCGTCACGATTTACGGCATCGTCGACTTGGGTGCCACCAGAGTGTCGGGGCTGAAAGGCGGCTCGATCAGCCAGCTTTCCAGCGGCATCATGGATGGGTCACGCCTGGGCGTGCGCGGCAATGAAGATTTGGGTGGCGGCTACCGTGCCCTGTTCACACTGGAAAGCCGACTAGAAGCCGACACCGGACTGTTGAGCAACCGCCCGCCGTCGGGCTCGCAAGTGGCCGACCGTCTCATCCAGGCCAATCTGCTGGGTCTGCCCGCCCAGTTGCAGCCGGTGCTGAACTCGGTCTCGGGCAGTATCGGCAACGGCATCGGCGTGAATTTGGCAGGTGCCTTCTGGGACCGCCAGATTTTTCTGGGTCTGGTCACGCCCGTGGGTGCCATCCTGGCCGGTCGCCAGTACACGCCAGCGTATGAGACGAGCGCTACGTTTGATGTGATGCAGACACAGTCGGCGCTGTCGGCGGGCCAGGCGGCAGCGATCCCCTCGTCCATCGACATCCGGCAGTCGAACTCGATTGCCTACCGCATCGTGCAGGGCCCGTTCAGCGCTGCGTTGATGGTGGCCGCGGCCGAGGGCTCGCCCAGCACCGGCAAGTTTTACGGCGCCAATGCGGCATACAAGACGCCAGCCTTCTCCGCCGGGATCGGGTACAACACGCGCGAGAACGAGCGTGGTGTGAAGTCTTTGACCAGTCTGGTGTTGGGCGCGTCGGCCGCCATTGGCCCGGGCACCCTCAGCGGCATGCTGATCACGGTCGAGGACGATGCGCCCACCGGGTTGTCGGGCATTGCGGCCTCGGTGACGCCAGCGGTTGGCGCTGCCACCGCTGCGCTGGTCCAGAACGCCTATGTCAACGCGCTGAAGCAGGACGGCAAACTGATGCACGTGGGTTACCGCATGACCACCGGCGCGAACACGTTCTACGTGGCTTACACCAAGTGGGACGACAGCCGCCCGAACAATGCCGACACCAACAGCTACGGCTTCGCTTACACATATGCGCTGTCCAAGCGCACGGACATCAATGCCGTGGCCGTGCGTTTCGTCAACAGCCGGCTGGCCCAGGCCGCGCCGGGCGGTGCTGGCTACCTGGGCGGCGTGACCGCCAGCGCCGGCACTGATTCCACCAGCCTCGCGCTGGGCGTGCGCCACCGCTTCTAATCTGCCGAAGCGGCCTTTCAGGGACGACCACGAACCAAAGCCCGCCCGGCGCCCGCCGGCCGGGCTTTTTCATGTGCCCACCAGTTCAACGCCGTTTCGCCCCATGAATGAGACTCGAAAACCGTTGACGCTGCACCGCCTGAAAGCCCTGCATGTGCAGGGCGAGAAGATTGCCATGCTGACTTGCTACGACAGCAGCTTTGCACGGCTGCTCGACAGCGCGGGCGTCGACGTGCTGCTGGTTGGCGATTCGCTGGGCATGGTGCTGCAAGGGCATGGCAGCACGCTGCCGGTTACTTTGGAAGAAGTGGCGTACCACACCGCCTGCGTGGCGCGCGGCAACCAAAATGCCTGGGTGCTGGCCGACCTGCCATTCGCCGCGTACCACGAGTCGCGCGAGCAGGCCCTGCGCAGCGCGGCGCGCTTGATGCAGGCAGGTGCCCACATGGTCAAGCTCGAGGGCGGCGGCTGGACTGCCGACACGGTGCGCTTTCTGGTCGAGCGCGGCATTCCGGTGTGTGCCCACCTGGGGCTGACACCGCAGTCGGTGCATGCACTGGGCGGCTACCGCGTGCAGGGTCGTGAAGATGCTGATGCCGACACCCTGCGCGCCCAAGCCACCGAGCTGGCCCAGGCCGGCGCCGCGATGCTGGTGCTCGAACTGGTGCCCAGCACGCTGGCGGCCACGGTAACTGCAGCGCTGCCCATCCCCGTGGTCGGGATCGGCGCTGGCAAGAACTGCAGCGGCCAGGTGCTCGTGCTGCACGACATGCTGGGCATTACCGACGGCAAGATGCCGCGCTTCGTGCGCGATTTCATGACCGACAGTGCCAGCGTGGCCGAGGCGGTGCGCCGCTATGTGGCCGCGGTGAAAAACGGCAGCTTTCCCGATGAGGCCCTGCACGGCTATTGAGCCGGCCCACGATGCGCATCATCCGGTCGATTACCGAACTGCAACAGGCCCTGGCCGGCGCCACCCGGCCCGCTTTCGTGCCGACCATGGGCAACCTGCACGAAGGTCACCTGGCGCTGATGCGGCTGGCGCGTCAGCGCGGCGGCTCGGTGGTGGCCAGCATCTTTGTGAACCGGCTCCAGTTCGCGCCAAACGACGATTTCGACAGCTACCCGCGCACCTTCGAGCGCGACTGCGATCTGCTTCGTGGGGTGGGCTGTGACGTGCTGTTCGCGCCCGCCGAGGCCACGATGTACCCGCAACCGCAAGACTTCACGCTGCAGCCACCTGCGGCTTTGGCCGATCTGCTGGAGGGTCAGTTCCGTCCAGGCTTCTTCACTGGCATGTGCACGGTCGTGAACAAGCTGTTCAACATCGTGCAGCCCGGGGTGGCGGTGTTCGGCAAGAAGGACTATCAGCAGTTGATGGTGGTGCGCCGCATGGTGCAGCAGATGGCGCTGCCCATCGAAGTGGTCGGCGGCGACACCCAGCGCGCGCCCGATGGCTTGGCGCTGTCGTCGCGCAACGGTTACCTTAGTGCGCCGGAGCGCGCGGCCGCCGTGGCCTTGCCGCAGACCCTGCAGGCGGTAGCGCATTCGTTGCGAGAAGGCCGCGCGGATTGGCGGGCGCTTGAGTTCCGGGCCATGGAGTCGCTCAAAGCACGGGGCTGGCAGCCTGACTACGTTGCGATCCGCCGGCAGGCCGACCTGGGACCACCACAACCCGGCGATGCATGCGTAGTGCTGGCCGCCGCGCGTATCGGCCGGACCCGGCTGATTGACAATCTCGAAGCATGACTGCCTGCACCGGTTTGATACTTACGCGAGCCGCCACGGTACTGGTAGCGCTGGCAATGGCGGCCTGCGGCAGTGCCAAGGCCCCCGCAACGGCGCGCACTGCAGCTGAGCACGGCTGGCAGCAGGTGCTGATCCCCGGCAAGAATGCCACCGAGTACACCTGGGAACTGTTCGACGGCAGACAGGCCTTGGCCGCGCGCTCGGTGGCGTCGGCCAGCATGATGCGGCGCACGGTCAACGTGGCGCCGGACAAACTCGGCAGCGTCAACTTCAGCTGGCAGGTTAGCGAACTGATGGCCGACGCGCATGTTGGCCAGACCGACACCGAGGACGCGCCCGCACGCCTGTTGCTGGCTTTCGGTGGTGATGTGTCGAGCCTGCCCGCACGCACCCGAATGATGTTCGAGTTGGCGCAAGCGCTGACTGGCGAGGCCCCGCCCTACGCCACGCTGATGTACGTGTGGGACGCCAAGGCGCCGGTGGGCAGCGTGATCATCAACCCGCGCACCGACCGCATTCGCAAGATCGTGGTCGACTCCGGGCCAGCTGAATTGAAGCGCTGGCGCGAACATCGCCGCGACGTGGCTGCCGACTTCCGCCGCGCCTTCGGCGAGGAGCCCGGGACGCTGCAGGCCATTGCCGTCATGACCGATAGCGACAACACACGTTCACGGTCGCGCGCCTGGTACGGGCCGGTCACGCTGGACTGAGTGGGTTCAGCAGCATTGAGTCCGCGCTGCTCAACGTGGGCCCTCGTCGCCCGCCCTTGTGTCCCAGGCCGTCGGCGCCTGGTCAGTAATGAGGCGTTCGCCCGCGAACAGCTGCGCCACGGTTTCGCGTTCGCGCACCAGGTGCACCTGTTCGCCGTCCAGCATCACTTCAGCCGCCCGCGGCCGCGTGTTGTAGTTGCTGGACATGGCCATGCCGTAGGCACCCGCTGACAAGATCGCCAAGGTGTCGCCCGGGCGCATTGCCAACTCGCGTTCACGCCCGAGCCAGTCGCCTGACTCGCACACCGGGCCCACGACGTCCCACACAGCAGGAGGATCTGCCCGCATGACACAAGGCTCGATGCCCATGTAGGCCTGATACAGGGTCGGGCGCAGCAGATCGTTCATGGCCGCATCGACGATGCAGAAGTTTTTGCCGCCCTGTTCCACCCGACCCGGCTTGAGCACCAGCACCTCGGTCAGCAGCACCCCAGCGTTGCCCACCAGCGAACGCCCGGGCTCGAAGAGCAACTCGCGCGCGCCATGGCCGCGTTCGTCCAGTCGCTTCAACAGCCTGCCCACCAGTTCTTCGGCCACAGGCGGAGTTTCGTCGCGGTAAGTGATGCCCAGCCCGCCGCCCACGTCAACGTGGTGAATCGTGACGCCCGCCATTTCCACCAACTCGACCAGGTCGAGCAAGCGGTCCAGTGCATTCAGATAAGGCTCGATGTGCTCGATCTGAGAACCGATGTGGCAGTCGATGCCCACCACTTCCAGACCGGGCAATGAGGCCGCGTGCCGGTAAGCGTCCAGGGTCTGCGCGTGCGCGATGCCGAACTTGTTGCCCTTCAACCCGGTGGAAATGTAAGGGTGGGTGCCGGCGTCGACGTCGGGGTTGACGCGCAGGCTGACGCGCGCGCGGCGACGCAATGACAGCGCCACGCCGTTCAGCATGTCGAGCTCGCTGATGCTCTCGACGTTGAAGCAACGCACCTCCGCCACCAGCGCCTGGGCCATCTCGGCCCGGGTCTTTCCGACACCCGAAAACACCACCTTGGACGCGTCACCGCCGGCGGCCAGCACCCGTGCCAGTTCACCGCCGGAGACGATGTCGAAGCCGCATCCGGCCTGGGCAAAACACTGCAGCACGGCCAGGTTGGAATTGGCCTTCATCGCGTAGCAAATCAAGTGCTTTCGCCCGACCAACGCGCGCTGGTAAGACGCCAGCGCTGCACGCATGGCGGGCCGCGAATAGACAAACAGCGGTGTGCCGAATCGCCGTGCCAGCGCATCGAGTGAATGGCCGTCGAGCTGCAGCTCAACGCCCGCACGTGCCAGATGCGGTGCGCCAGGCACCGACCTCATCGCGGCGCTGAGGCCGATGGTGCCGGTGCCGGCATGGTCAGCGGCCCCTTTTGACCACAACCCGCCAGCAGTCCGACCGATAGCGCGGCCGACAGCGTGGTCAACAGACCTGAGACCAGGCACGGCAAAAGCCGCGCCGCTACACTGTTTTGCAACATCAATGACATGCAAGGGATTCTAATGAGCACGGCTGCGGCTTTTTCCGGCCTGACTGTCTTGCAGTACGAAGAGCAGACCTCGGCTTTGCTGGCCCGCATCGAGGCCACCACCGACCGATGGTTGCAGGACGATGTCATCGACATCGACACCCAGCGCACGGGCGGTTTGCTGGAACTGGCCTTCCCCGACGGCAGCAAAATCATCGTCAACACGCAGCCACCTCTGCACGAACTGTGGCTGGCCACACGCGCCGGTGGATTTCACTACCGCTGGGTTGAAGGCGCTTGGTGCGACACCCGCGACGGCAGCGAATTCTTTGCGGTGCTGTCGCTCAACGCCAGTGAGCAAGCCGGCAAGCCGCTGAGTTTTTAACGGCGAAACAGGTCGAGGATGCTGTTGCGCTCTTCGGCTGACGGGGCTTGAGGCAGCTTGTCTTCCAGGCCCACGCTGCTGATGCCGCGGCCTTCGGTGAACTCCTCGAAGGTCCAGTAGGGCCCAGACTGAACGACGCCCTCGGGCGGCGTGCGCTGCTGCACCGGCACACCCTTGAGTGCGTGCTGCATGAATTCGATCCACACCGGCAAGGCCAGGCCACCGCCGGTTTCACGGTCGCCCAGCTTTCTGGGGTTGTCGTAGCCGATCCACACCACCGCGGCAATGGTTGGCTGAAAGCCGGCGAACCAGGCGTCCATCGAGTCGTTGGTGGTGCCCGTCTTGCCGTACAGGTCGGGCCGCCGCAGCGTGGCCTGCGCGCGTGCGGCCGTGCCTGAACGCGCCACTTCTTGCAGCAGCGTGTCCATCACGAACGCGTTGCGGGCGCTCAAGGTTCGCATCGATTCGTCCAGCACCGGCGGTGCCGTTTCTTGCAGCACACGACCCTTGTTGTCGGCGACGCGGGTGATGAGCATCGGCGCCACGCGGTAACCGCCGTTGGCGAACACGCTGTAGGCGCTGGCCATTTGCATGGGCGTCACCGACCCGGCACCCAGCGCCATGGTCAGGTAAGCCGGGTGCTTGGCGCGTTCAAAACCGAAGTTCTCCAACCACTGCTGGGCAAAACCGACCCCCGTGGCCTGCAGCACCCGAATTGACACCATGTTCTTGGACTTCGCCAGGGCGGTTTGCAACGGCATCGGTCCGTCGAACTTGCCGTCGTAATTCTTCGGCTCCCAAGGCTGGCTGCCCGTGGCGCCGGCATCGAAGAACAAGGGCGCATCGTTCACCACCGTGCCCGGCGTGAAGCCACGCTCGAGGGCTGCCGAGTAGATGAAGGGTTTGAAGCTCGACCCTGGCTGGCGCCAGGCCTGGGTGACGTGGTTGAACTTGTTCTTGCCGTAATCGAAACCGCCCACCAGCGCGCGCACGGCACCGGTGCGCGGGTCCAGCGCCACCATGGCGCCTTCGACCTCTGGCAGCTGCGTCACGTGCCATTCACCCTTCAAAACGCTGGGGTGGCGGTAGGCCCGCACTACCGCGCCACGGCGAATTTGCACCTTGGGCCCAGCTTTGTCGGACAGCCCGGAAGTGACCGGCCGCAAGCCTTCACCCGTTACGGTGATGATGTCTCCCGACTGCAGCATGGCCACCACCTTGCGCGGGCCAGCCTCCAGCACCACGGCCGATCGCAAGTCGTCGTTATCGGGGTGTTCGGCCAGGGCTTCGGCCACGCGCGCATCAACCAGGTCAGGGTCGGCAGGCAGGTCGATGTAGGCCTCCGGCCCGCGGTAAACCTGGCGCAATTCAAAGTCCATCAGCCCTCGGCGCAGCGCACGGTAAGCCGCCATCTGGTCAGCTGCATTGACGGTGATGTGCACATACAGACCGCGCGTGTAGGCGTCGTCACCGTACTGCGCAAACACCAGTTGCCGCGCGGTTTCAGACACGAACTCAGCGTGCACACCGGCCGCGGCTTGCTTGCGGTAGTGCAGCACCTCGGCCAGCGCCTGGTCGTGCTGTTTTTCGGTGATGAAACCGGTCTCGAACATGCGCTCGATGATGTAGCGCTGCCGCTGCGTGGCGCGCCTGGGGTTAGCAATCGGGTTGTACGCTGATGGCGCCTTGGGCAGGCCGGCCAGCATGGCCGCTTCGGCCACCGACACCTCTTTCAACGGCTTGCCGAAGTAGATCTCCGAGGCCGCCGCAAAACCGTTCGCGCGCTGGCCCAGAAAGATCTGGTTCATGTACACCTCAAGGATCCGGTCCTTGCTCAGCAGGCTTTCGATCTTCAGCGCCAGCAAGATCTCGTAGATTTTGCGCGTGAAGGTCTTTTCGGTGGACAAGTAAAAGTTGCGCGCCAACTGCATCGTGATCGTCGACGCACCCTGACTGCGCGCGTCGCGCAGGTTCTCCAAAGCGGCGCGAACGATGCCTTTGTAATCCACCCCGCCGTGTTGGTAGAAGCGCGTGTCCTCGGCGGCCAGCACGGCGTCTTTCATCACCTGCGGTATCTGCGCAATGGGCGTGAAATTGCGCCGCTCCTCACCAAATTCGGCGATTTGCACGCCGTCAGACGAAATCACGCGCATTGGCAACTTGGGTCGGTAATCGGTGAGGCTGCCCACATCTGGCAGGTTAGGAAAGGCCACTGCCAATGCGACTCCGATCAACAGCAGCACGGCCAGCAGCCCACCGAGCCCTGCGGCCAGATCGGAAGAGCACACGTCTGAACTCCAGTCACACAGTGATCT
>ENA-OBIT01000291-OBIT01000291.1-metagenomes-genome-assembly--contig:-NODE-291-length-22153-cov-5.28482_pt1 | contig 22153 bp, 19 predicted proteins | sample MGYA00153386_OBIT01 | MGnify analysis MGYA00153386
GCTTGCGGCGCAGGACGATATTGATGATCCCGCCCGATCCCGACGCGGCATATTGCGCCGACGGGTTGGTGATGACCTCGATCCGCTCGATATCGCTGCCGTGGAGCGTGCGCAGATATTGGGTGACATCGCCCTGCACCGGGCGCTCGTCGACCAGCACCGTGACGCCCGAACTGCCGAGCAGCAGCAATTGATCGTCGGCGGTGACGACGATTGCGGGGAGCCCGCGCAGCAATTGCAGCGTGTCCGACTGCGCGGCGTGGGGATTGTCCTTGATGCGGTAGGTGCGGCGATCGATCTTCTGCGCCTGGTCGGAACGCTGGGCGATGACCTCGATGACGGTCTCGTCATCGGCCGGGGCGACGATTGCAGGGGGCGGTTCAGCGAGCATGGAAAGCTCTCGTTCGAATCTGACGCGGCGGCTAGAGTGATACCGCTTTCTTCTGCCACGGCCAGCGAAAAGCGGGACCGGACTTGAGCACGCTCCTCCTGAACAATTTGGCGGAGAGGCGGAGGATCAGGGCGACCCACAGGATTTGCCATGCCAGCGCTAGTACGTGCGGCATCAGCGCGGGCATTTCCGCTGCGCGACCGAACATCGCGAACGGGGATGACAGCGGGAACAGCATTCCGGCGATGGCCATCGCGCTGTCGGGTTGGCCGACGCCCAGCGCGGCGAGGCCGAAGATCATCATTTGCGCCATCGTCACCGGCATCGACAGCGTCTGCACCTCGCGCGCGGTCGAGGCTTGGCTGCCGATGCCGAGGAATAGCGAACCGATCAGCAAATAGCTCATCGAGAAATAGATCATCCCGAGCGCGATGAAGGTCGGCCAGCCGACCGCAGGCGCGGGCAAGGCGCCAAGCCCGCCGGGGAGATAGAAAGCGATCGCGGCGGCACCGGCGAGTGTCCACACGGTGATCCCGACCCACGCCATTGCCAGCATCGCGAACAATTTGCCAATGAAGATCGCCTCGACCGGGACCGCGGCGGCGATGACCTCGATCGCCTTGTTCGACTTCTCCTCGATCAATTGCGACAGCAGCATGCCGGCGAGCAACAAGGTCAGGGTGAACAGCACCAATTGCCCGGCGCGCGCGGTCGCCGATCGGGCCGAGAGCAAAGATCCCGACGAGCTTTGGATCAGCGCGACGTCGAGCGGTATTCCCGTCGGAACGGGCGCGGCGCGAGCGCGGCGGGCCTGGTCGATGATGAAGCCAAGCTGCCTGACGGTCATGCCGTCGGCGTTGACCGCACCGGTGAAGTGCGGTGCGTCAATCCCGCCGTCGAGCACGCCGAGGACAGGCGGATTGACCTGCGCGAGCAATTTCGCCCGCTGCGCTGCGAGATCGCCTGCGGGCGCGACTGCGTTGAGCACGATTCCATTATCCTGGACCAGCAAGGGCTGCATCGTCGTGCGCGCGGCATCGAGCGCCCGATAATCCGCCGCGTTGCCGATCACCGCGACCACCGGCCGCGTGCCGTTGCGGTCGATCGACGCGCCAATCCCGCCAAAGGCGACCCCTGCGAGCACCGGGAATAACGGCCCGAGCAGGAAGATGAGGAAGGTCTTGCTCATCACCGTGGCGGTGAAATCGCGCCGCGCGATGACGAAGGCGGAGCGGAACAGGCGGGGAAGGTTCATGCTGCTTCTCCGACCGGGTGGTTCATCTGGCGCGCCGCGGCCTCGCCGGCGATGGCGACGAAGGCATCGTGGAGGCCGGGGCGTTCGATGCTCAACGTCTCGATCCCCGCGCCGCCGTCGATCAGCGCCTTGAGCAAGGGCTCGGGGCCGGATGGCGGAAGCTCGAACGTCCAGTCGCCATTGTCGAGCCGCGCGGTGGCCGGGAGTGCCTTGCGCCACGGTCCGTCGGCGGCGCGGGTGCGCAAGCGGACGATCGGGCGCAGCTTGTCGCGCGCTTCGTCGACCTCGCCTTCGAACGCGACCTTGGCGCCGGCAATGATCGCGACCCGCTCGCACAGGCGCTCGGCATGGGCGATGACGTGGGTCGAGAAGATGATCGTCGCCCCGCCCGCCGCCTCGCGCCGGATGAGATCCTCGAGCTTGCCCTGGTTGATCGCGTCGAGACCGGAAAAGGGTTCGTCGAGCACGATCAGCTTGGGCTTGTGGACGATGGTGCCGAGCAATTGGACGGTCTGCGCCATACCTTTTGACAAAGTGCGGATCGGCTTTTTCGCCCAGTCGCCGAGGCTGTGATCCGCGAGCAAACCGAGCGCCCGGCGCTTGCCTTCGCGCAGCGGGAGACCGCGCAGCGCGCCCATGAACGCGATCGCGTCGACGCAGCTCATCGCCGGGTAGAGCCCGCGCTCCTCGGGAAGGTAGCCGACCTCCTCCGCCGCATCGAGCGGACGCTCGCGGCCGAGCAATTTGCGCGTGCCCGAGCTCGGGTCGATGATCCCCAGCAGCATCCGGATGGTGGTCGTCTTGCCCGCGCCATTGGGGCCGAGAATGCCGTAGATCGACCCGGTCGGGACCGCGAGGCTGACTCCATCGACCGCTCGGGTATCCCCGAAATCCTTGACTAGATCGTGCGCCTCGACGGCGTTGCTGCTGCTCATAATCGCTGTGCTAAGGGCTGGTGGTTAAATGGCAATGATCATCGAAGACGAAATCCGCGCCAAGGCGGTTGAACTGGGCTTTGTGTCCTGCGGCTTCGCGCGCGCCGATGCGGTGCCGGAAGCTGGCGAGGGGTTGCGGGCGTGGCTGGGCGAGGGGCGGCATGGCGAGATGCGCTGGATGGAGGATCGCGCCGAGCAGAGGGCGAGCCCCAATGGCCTGTGGCCGGCGGCGAAGTCGGTGATCGCGCTGGCGATGAGCTATGCCCCGGCGAGCGATCCGATGGCGCTGGCGGATCGGGGCGATTTGGGGCGGATCTCGGTCTATGCGCAAGGGACCGACTATCACAAGACGGTCAAGAAAGCGCTGAAGGCGCTCGGGCGCTGGCTGGCGGAGACGCATGGTGGCGAACTGAAGGTGTTCGTCGATACCGCGCCGGTGATGGAGAAACCGCTCGCCGCCGCCGCCGGGCTCGGGTGGCAGGGCAAGCATACCAATTTGCTCAGCCGTGAGCATGGCAATTGGCTGTTCCTGGGGATCGTCATGACCAGCCTCGACCTTGCCCCCGACGCACCGGCGGCCGAGCATTGCGGCAGTTGCACGCGGTGTATCGACGCGTGCCCGACCGCGGCGATCACCGCGCCGGGGCGGATCGATGCGCGGCGCTGCATTTCCTATCTGACGATCGAACATGCCGGGCCGATCCCCGAGGAGTTTCGAGCCGCGATCGGCAACCGCATCTACGGCTGCGACGATTGCCTCGCGGTGTGCCCGTGGAACCGCTTTGCCGACAGCGCGGCGGCGAACCGCGCCTTCCTGCCGCGTGCCGAATTGGCCGCACCGCGCTTGGCCGACTTGCTCGGGCTCGACGATGCCGGGTTTCGCGAGATGTTCTCGGGCTCGCCGATCAAGCGGATTGGCAGGAACCGCATGATCCGCAACTGCCTGATCGCGGCGGGCAATAGCGGGGAGGCTGGGCTGGCGGCGGCGGTTTCGCCGCATGTCGATGATGGTGATCCGGTGGTGGCCGACGCGGCGCGGTGGGCGCTGGAGCGGCTGGCCTAACGCTCCATCAGCGCGAGGCAGGCGCGCAGGTCGAGGTCCGCGCCGGACGGGCGGCGGGCGTCGGCGTAGGTGACCCGGACTGCGCCCGGGCCGCTGACCGGCGGATAGAGATAGACGTCGAGCACGCAGCCACCGCGCGCCCATTGCAGCTTGGTGCCGGGGCCCTCCTGGACCTGGAAGCGCGGCTGGCCGAAGCGCTGGCCAAGATCGTGGGCCGACATGCCGATCAGCTCGGCGGTGGAACGCGGGACGGGGCTGGTCGAAACCGGGATCGCGGCTGGCTTGGGGACGGTGGAGCAGGCCGCGAGGGCGATGAAGAGGCTGGGGACGAGGCGGCGCATCGGCACACCCTAGGCCTTGTGCTTGGATGGTCGCAAGGCTAACCGCGCCGCGACTTTCCTCCGCCCCGACTGGATGTATCATGACCGCACCCCGCCTCGATGTGTTGTGCATCGGCAATGCCATCGTCGACGTCATCGCCGACGCCGACGACGCCTTCCTCGCCGCGCAATCGCTCGACAAGGGATCGATGCGGCTGATCGACGAGGATGAGGCGGTGCGATTGTACGGCGTGATGCGGCCGGGGCGCGAGATCAGCGGCGGATCGGCCGGCAATACCGCCGCCGGGCTGGCGTCGTTCGGGTTGAAGGCCGGGTTCATCGGCCAGGTGGCGAGCGACGAACTGGGCGACATCTATCGCCACGACGTCGAGAGCCTCGGGGTCGACTTCCTCGTTCCCGCGCGGGGCGATGTCGGGGCGACGGCGCGCAGCCTGATCCTCGTTACCCCCGATGCGCAGCGGACGATGAACACCTTCCTTGGCGCTGCGCAGAGGCTCGAGGCCAAGGACATTGACGCAGGCCGGGTGGCCGATGCGGCGATCCTCTATCTCGAAGGCTATTTGTGGGACCCGGCCGAGCCGCGCGCGGCGATGGAAGCGGCGATCGCCGCCGCCCGCGACGCCGGGCGCAAGGTCGCCTTCACGCTCAGCGACACGTTCTGCATCGACCGCCACCGCGATGGCTTCCAAGCGCTGATCGACGCGGGCAAGATCGACATCTTGTTCGCCAATGAGGCCGAGCTTAAGGCGATGACCGGCGAGGCGGAGTTCGACGCCGGACTGGCGCAGCTGTCAGCCAAGGTTGCGACATTGGTCGTGACGCGGAGCGAGCATGGCGCGGTCGCGGTGCGCGAGGATGAGCGCGCGTCGGTCCCGGCCGAGCCGATCGAGCGGCTGGTCGACACCACCGGCGCGGGCGATCTGTTCGCGGCGGGCTTCCTTGCCGGTGAGGCGCGCGGGCTGGGGCTCGAGACTTCGCTCAAGCTCGGCGCAATCGCCGCCGCCGAAGTAATCCAGCATTATGGCGCCCGGCCCGAGACGGATTTGAAGGCGCTTAGCGGCGGGTTGCTGGGCTGAACGAAACAGGGCGGCCCGTTGCCGGACCGCCCTGTTTCTTGTGGCCGTAAACCTCAGTTCTTCGGGACGTCGATCCCGGGAACGTGGGGCGACAGCGAATCCAGTTCGCTTTCATGCACTTCGTCGCGGCCCTGGCCGAGGTGGCTGTTGCGGCGGCTGTATCCGAAGTAGATCAGGAAGCCGATCGCCGACCATACCGGCAACACCAGCATGGCGGTGGTCGGCAGGTTGAAGAACAGGAAAATGCAGCCCGCGATCGTCAGCGGACCGATGATCGCAAGCGCCGGCACCTTGAATGTGCGCTTCCGGCTCGGGTCGCGCTTGCGCAGCAGCATGACGGCGATCGCCACCATCATGAAGGCGTAGAGCGTGCCCGCATTGGCGATGTCGGCGAGCTTGCCGACCGGCAGGAAGGCCGCCGCAACGGCGACCACGATCCCGGTCATTGCCGTCACGACGTACGGGGTCTTCCACTTGGGATGAACCTCGGCCAGCTTTTCCGGAAGCAGGCCGTCGCGCGCCATCACGAAGAAGATGCGGGTTTGGCCAAACAGCAAGATCAGGATGACCGACGGGAGCGCGAGGATGGCACCAAAGCCAAGCAAATTACCGACCGTGCTGAAACCGATCACGCGCAGGACATGCGCCAGCGCTTCGTTCGAGCAGACCAAAGCCTCGGCATATTGCGGCATTGCGCACTGGCGCGCGAGCTCGGGCGACCCGGTTTCAAGCGGGAGGCCGAGCGCGTCCATGATTGGTTGCCCACCGATCGTTCCAACCGCGCCGGCCGCAACCAGGATGTAGACGATCGTGCAGAACAACAAGCTGCCGATCAGGCCGATCGGGACGTTGCGCTGGGGATTCTTGGTTTCCTCGGCGGCGGTCGAAACCGCGTCGAACCCGACGTAGGCGAAGAAGATAGTCGCCGCCGCGCCGACCGCGCCGACCCCGGTACCGAACCCGCCGAACACGCCGGCGGGAAGGAACGGGTTGAAATTGGCCATGTCGACGCGAGGCAATGTCAGCACCAAAAAGGCGGTCAGCGCGACCAGCTTGATCATCACCAGCACGGCATTGACCTTGGCGCTCTCACTGGTGCCGATCATCAGCAGCCAGGTGACGAGCAAGGCAATGATCATCGCCGGCAGGTTGATGAAGCCGCCCGGCGCACCGCCAAGGGCCAGCGGCCCGGCGGTCAGATAAGCAGGTAAGGTTATATGGAATGTCTCATGCAGGATCGTGCCAGTAAAAAAGCCCGACCAGCCGACCGACACCGCCGATGCGGCGATGGCATATTCGAGCACCAGCGCCCAGCCGACCGTCCAGGCGAGAAACTCGCCCATTGTCGCGTAGCTGTAAGTGTAGGCCGAACCCGCGACCGGGATCATGGCGGCGATTTCGGCATAGCAAAGCGCGGCGACGATGCACACCGCGCCGGCGATGACGAACGCCAGCATCAGGCCCGGACCGGCTTTTTGCGCGCCCGCGGCGGTAAGCACAAAAATTCCCGTGCCGATGATGCAGCCAATGCCGAACAGCATCAGCTGGAACCAGCCCAACGAGCGGTGCAGCGATTTGCGTTCGGCGGTCGCCAATATGGCGTCGAGCGGTTTGACGCGGTCGAATATCATGAAAAAGATCCCCTTGGTCGACGGCCCCGCTTTACGTGCGGATGCTCGTTACAGACTGTCGGGGAGAGAGCGTAGCGCCTGAAATGACGAGGGCAATCCCTTACGTGGCCGCTTATTTGGCGAGCATCGGCCCCAATGGCTGGCCGCCGAAGATGTGGACGTGGAGGTGGGCGACTTCCTGGCCCGATCTTTTGCCGGTGTTGGCGAGGATTCGGTAGCCTTGCGTATCGGCGCCGGTGAGCCGCGCCGCTTCGCCCACCGCCCGAGTGAAATCGGCAATTTCGACGTCGCTCGCCTTGGCGGCGAAGTCGTCCCAGCTGACGTAGGCGCCCTTGGGGAGCACCAGCACATGGATTGCGGCGACGGGGTTGATGTCGTGCAGCGCGAGCGAATGTTCGGTCTCGAGCACCTTGTTGCACGGCAGCTCGCCGCGCAGGATCCGGGCGAAGATATTGCTGTCGTCATACGGCAGGCTGTGATCGATCGGCATGAAAATCTGTTGCTCCGCTTGACCGTGGTTTTCCGCTCGCTACCACGAAAAGCGATGACCGACGACACACCCGAGAGCCTGATTCCCTACGACGAGATCGTCCAGGAAGCCTTGCGCGATGTCGTCGGGCGGGTGCTGTACGAGGTCGAGCGCTCGGGCGGGCAGCTGCCCGGCGGGCATCATTTCTACATCACTTTCCAGACCCGCATGCCGGGGGTCACCATCCCCAAGCATCTGTCCGACCGGTTCCCCGACGAGATGACGATCGTCATCCAGCACCGCTTCTGGGACCTCAAGGTCGAGGACGAATTCTTCACCGTCGGCCTGTCGTTCGGCGGCATTCCCTCGACCCTGGTGGTGCCGTTCGCGGCGGTGACCGATTTTGTCGATCCGGCGGTCGATTTCAGCCTGAAGTTCCAGGCCAATGGCGCCACGACCGAACATGAGATCCATGACGAGCCCGAAAATGACAGTCCGGTGGTCGAGCCAGTGGACGACGGGTCGAACGTGGTGAGCGTCGATTTCACGAAGAAGAAATAGGGCTGCGCATTCTCACAACCGTTCGTCCTGAGCCTGTCGAAGGACTGCCTTTTCTGTAACCGAGGCATTAAGGGCAGGGCTTCGACAAGCTCAGCCCGAACGGCTTTTTGGGGACTAACTTGATCATGACCCACACCCGCACCGAAACCGACAGCTTTGGTCCGCTCGAGGTCCCGGCGGACGCTTATTGGGGCGCGCAGACCGAGCGGTCGATGGGCAATTTCCCGTTCGGGACGACCGAGCAGATGCCGGTCGAGATCGTCCACGCCCTGGGTTTTGTGAAGCAGGCGGCGGCGCGGGTGAATGCGCGGATCGGCGGGCTCGATCCGCAACTCGCCGAGGCGATCCAGCAGGCGGCGGAGGAGGTTGCGCGCGGCGATCTCGACGACCAGTTCCCGCTCGTCATCTGGCAGACCGGCAGCGGCACCCAGTCGAACATGAACGCCAATGAAGTCATCGCCGGACGGGCCAATGAGGCGCTTGCCGGAACTCGCGGCGGCAAGACCCCGGTCCATCCCAACGATCATGTCAATTCGGGCCAGTCGTCGAACGACAGCTTCCCCACTGCGATGCACATCGCCGCAGGCATCGCGGTGTGCCGCAAGCTGATCCCGGCGATGCAGTTGATGCACGCCCGACTCGATGCGCTCGCCGTGCAATGGGATTCGATCGTCAAGATCGGGCGAACGCATTTGCAGGACGCGACGCCGCTGACGCTGGGGCAGGAATTCTCCGGCTATGCGGCGCAGATCGGCGACAATATCGCGCGGGTCGAGGGCGTGCTGCCGCGGGTGATGCGGCTCGCGCAGGGCGGCACAGCGGTCGGCACCGGGCTCAACGCGCCCGCCGGGTTCGGCGAGGCGTTCGCCAAGGAAGTCGCCAACCTCACCCAGCTCAACTTCACGTCGGCGCCGAACAAGTTCGCCGAGCTGGCCGCGCATGACACGATGGTCGAATTGTCGGGCGCGCTCAACACGCTGGCGGTGTCGCTGACCAAGATCGCCAACGATATCCGGCTGCTCGGATCGGGGCCGCGTTGTGGGCTTGGCGAGCTGAAACTGCCCGAGAATGAGCCGGGCAGCTCGATCATGCCGGGCAAGGTCAACCCGACCCAGTGCGAGATGCTGACGATGGTCGCCGCCCAGATAATGGGCAATCATGTCGCGGTAACGATCGGCGGGTTGCAGGGTCATCTCGAGCTCAACGTGTTCAAGCCGCTGATCGCCGCCAATATCATCCGCTCGATCAATTTGCTCAGCATCGGCATGGAAAGCTTCACCCAGCGGACGCTCGACGGGCTGGAGGCCGACGAGACGCGGATCGCCGCGCTGATGAACCAGTCGCTGATGCTGGTCACCGCGCTGGCGCCGGAAATCGGCTACGACAATGCCGCGACGATCGCCAAGCATGCGCACAAAAAGGGCATGACGCTGAAGGAGGCCGGACTCGATCTGGGCCTGGTCGACGAGGCGACGTTCGACCGCGTCGTCAAGCCCGAGGCGATGCTGGGGCGTTAGAGCTTGAAGCTCAGCCGCGCGCCGATGTTGTCGATGCCGGGGTTCTGGCGGGCGAACAAGGTGGCGTGGCTCATGTGGACCCAACTGGCCTCGATCGTCATCCGCTCGCTGATCCGCACGCCAATGCCCAGCTCGGGCTCGAACAGGATGCGGCTGCCGAACTCGATCTTGTCGTTGAACGGATTTTCGAACTTGGCGGCGGAGCCGGTGTGGATCGCGAGGCCGATACCAGGACGGATGTAGATCCGGTCGCCGAACTTCCGCGACAGGCCGATGGCGGCGTAGCTGGTGTCGCCCTTGGTGTTGAGCGCGCCGAAAATGTACGGCTCGAGCTTGAGCCCGGTGATCCCGCTGCCGCGATAGCCGAGCTGGATGTCCACCCCGCCCTCGGGCGATCCGAAGCTGATCGGGGTGTTGACGTTATGCGCATATAGTCCGCCGAAGACTTCGCCGGCGTGGGCCGGGGCGGTGCCGGCGATGGCGATTGCAGTGGCGGTGAGGATCAAGCTTTTCATCAAGTATCTCCAGATTTCTCGGTCGTGATGGCGCAATAAAGCTGAACTGGAAATGTCTTAGGCACCCGCCTGCCAAGTGCGGATGGAATCGTTGGGCGCGACCAGCATCCACACGTTGAGCGTCAGATTATCGCGGATGATCGCCAACGTCAGCAGTTCGAACCCGATCGCCAGCGCGATGCTGGCCCACACCGGCAATTTGCGCGCCGCGACAAAGCCGATGGCCATCATGCTGATGTCGCTCATCGAATTGAGGATCGAATCGCCGCTATAACCCAGCGCCATCGTCGCCTCGCGGTAGCGGTCGATGACGATCGGGCTATTCTCGGCAATCTCCCACGCAGCCTCGACCACTATCGCGACCAGGAAGCGCCGTTCGACCGGCTGCGACTTCGCCACCAGCCAGCCGAGCCAATAGAAGATCAGCCCGTGGATGAAGTGGCTCGGGCTGTACCAGTCGGCGAGCATCTGGCTCTGGGCCGGGCCGACCCTGCCCCACAGGCTGACAGTGCCGCAGGTGCAGATTGGCGGCCGGCCCATCGCCCACAATATGGTCGCGGCGATTGCGAGCAGCAGGATCGCGGCGAGCGCGGCGCGTCGGGCGGAGATGGTCATGGCGCACGACATAGCAAAGCCTGCCCCCTTGCAAAGCCGGTGGCTTGCAAAGATTGGCGCTTCGGGCAATCACCCGCGCCATGCTCCGCGTCTTCGGCCCCAATTGTCCTGCCCACTCGATCGATCTCGGCGAGGTCAAGGCGCTGCCCGAGGGCACGATCTGGATAGACTTGCTCGAGCCGACGAAGGAGGAGGAGAAGCTCGCCGAGAAACTAGTTGGAGTGAACATCCCGACCCGTGAGGAATTGTCCGAGATCGAGCCATCGAGCCGCTTGTACCAGCTCCACGGCGCGACCTTCATGACGATGTCGGTATTGTACGGGATCGACGAGGGATCGCCGTCGAGCGACCCGATCGGCTTCATCCTGACCGGCAAGCATCTGGTGACCGTCCGCTACATCGATCCGCGGCCGTTCGTGCTGTTTTCGGGGCACGTCTTGGCCGAACCCGATCTCGCCAGCGACGCGCCGTCCTTGTTCGTGCGTTTGCTCGATACGGTGGTCGACCGGCTAGCGGACGAGTTCGAGATTGCGGGCAAGGAAGTCGAGGCGATTAGCCGCCAGATCTTCCAGCCCCACACCCATCGCAGCGGATCGCCCGAGCGGCGGCTGGAAGCATTGCTGATGCGCATCGGCAAGGCCCAGCAACTGCTCGCCAAGCTGCGCGAAACCTCGGTCAGCTCGACCCGATTGCTGACCTTTCTCCAGACCACCGACGCGATGGAGGCCGACCAGGCCAACCGCCGCCATGTCAAAAGCCTGGTCGCCGACACGCTCGCACTCAACGACCACAGCAATTTTCTCGGGGACAATTTGACCTTCCTGCTCGACGCCACGCTGGGGCTGATCAGTCTCGAGCAGAATAATGTGATGAAGCTGTTTTCGGTGTTCGCGGTGGTATTCATGCCGCCGACCCTGATCGCCGGCGTTTACGGGATGAACTTCGAGATCATCCCGGAACTGAAATGGCTCTACGGCTATCCCTATGCACTGGCCCTGATCTTCGCCAGCGCGATCATCCCCTATTGGTATGCGCGCAGGAAGGGGTGGCTGTAGGACCGCGCCCTTCGCTCCTTAAAGTTGCAAAAGTTACCCACTTCGTCGGCTTTTCGGGGGGCTTTTGTAAACTTAAGCATCCCGCCGACCTGTTGATCGCGCGTCGCAATTTGAACGCGGAAATATGCTGATTTCTACAATGCGAAAGAGCCATGATTCGGTGCGGCGAGCCAAGCAGGCGAAATCCAACATTGCTAGTGTTTTGTTCGGTCCGCATCGCAAGCGAATTTCCTCGAACCAGCGCTTTGCCCTGAACCTGCTTCCTTGCTAGGGCGAGCAAGCTTGGCGGGCGCTGAACCCGCGCATCCTTTCTGACGAGGTTCTTCCCGATGATCCCGACCGGCCACGACAGCTTGAACACCCGCTCGACGCTCGAGGTCGGGGGCAAGAGTTTTGCTTATTATTCGCTGCCCAAGGCGGCGGCGGCATTAGGCGACGTGTCGCGGTTGCCCTTCTCGATGAAGGTGCTGCTCGAGAACCTCCTGCGCTTCGAGGATGGCGTGACGGTCACCCGCGACGATCTCCAGGCGATGGCCGACTGGTTGAAAGAGCGCTCGATCAACCGCGAGATCCAGTATCGTCCGGCGCGCGTGCTGATGCAGGATTTCACCGGCGTGCCGGCGGTGGTCGATCTCGCCGCGATGCGCGATGCGATGAAAAAGCTCGGCGGCGACGCGCAGAAGATCAACCCGCAAGTCCCGGTTCATCTGGTGATCGATCACAGCGTGATGGTCGACGAATTCGGTACGCCGCGCGCCTTCGCCGATAATGTTGCGCTGGAATATCAGCGTAATGCCGAGCGCTATGAATTCTTGAAGTGGGGCAGCCAGAGTTTTGACAATTTCAAGGTCGTGCCGCCTGGCACCGGCATCTGCCACCAAGTCAACCTTGAGAATATCGCCCAGACGGTGTGGACCGGCCCCGACCAGGACGGCGTCGAGGTGGCTTATCCCGACACCGTGGTCGGCACCGACAGCCACACGACGATGGTCAATGGCCTGGGCGTGCTCGGTTGGGGAGTCGGCGGGATCGAGGCCGAGGCGGCGATGCTCGGCCAGCCGGTCAGCATGCTGATCCCCGAAGTGGTTGGCTTCCGCCTCGACGGCCAGTTGAAGGAAGGAATCACCGCCACCGACCTGGTGCTGACGGTCACCCAGATGCTCCGCGCCAAGGGCGTGGTCGGGCGGTTCGTCGAATTCTTCGGCCCCGGCCTCAACGCCTTGAGCCTCGCCGACCGCGCGACGATCGCCAACATGGCGCCAGAATATGGCGCAACCTGCGGCTTCTTCCCGGTCGACGAGCGGACGATCGATTATCTCAAGCTGACCGGCCGCGACGACGATCGAATCGACCTGGTTCGCGCTTATTGCCAGGCGCAGGGGCTGTGGCGCGATAGCTCGACCCCCGATCCCTATTTCACCGATACGCTCGAGCTCGACATGAGCTTGGTCGAGCCGTCGCTCGCCGGCCCCAAGCGCCCGCAGGACCGCGTGCGCCTGAGCGAAGTCGACGAACTGTTCAACGCAGAACTCAGCGGAACCTATAAGAAGGAAGGCGGCGAACGGGTCGCAATCGACGGCGCGGATTTCACCATCGGCCACGGCGATGTGATGATCGCCGCGATCACCAGCTGCACCAACACCAGCAACCCGTCGGTGCTGGTCGCCGCCGGACTGGTCGCGCGCAAGGCCCGCGCACTCGGGCTCGACCGTAAGCCGTGGGTCAAGACGTCGCTGGCGCCGGGCAGCAAGGTGGTCACCGACTATCTCGACGCCGCGGGCCTCAGCGAAGACCTCAACGCGATCGGCTTCAACCTGGTTGGCTATGGCTGCACCACCTGCATCGGCAATAGCGGCCCGCTCGACCCCAGGTTCAGCGCCGCGATCGCCGACCATGATTTGGTCGCCGCATCGGTGCTGTCGGGCAATCGCAATTTCGAAGGCCGGGTGTCGCCCGATTGCCGCGCCAATTACCTCGCCTCGCCGCCGTTGGTGGTCGCTTACGCCTTGTTCGGGACGGTCACGCGCGACATCACCAAATGCCCGATCGGACAAGATCAGGGCGGCAAGGACGTCATGCTGGCCGACATTTGGCCGACCAACGACGAGGTCCGCACCTTAATCGACGCGCATGTCCATTCTGACATGTTCCGCGCGCGCTACGCCGACGTCTATCATGGCGACGAGCAATGGCGCGACATTGCGGTGACCGGCGGCGACACCTACAAATGGCCGACGGCGTCGACCTATATCCAGAACCCGCCATACTTCGAGGGGATGACGATGACCCCCAAGCCGCTGACCGACATCAGCGGGGCGCGGGCGCTGGCGATGTTCGGCGATTCGATCACCACCGATCACATCTCGCCGGCCGGCGCGATCAAGCTCGACAGCCCGGCGGGGAGCTATCTGTCCGAGCATCAGGTGCCGCGGTCGGAGTTCAACAGCTATGGCGCGCGGCGCGGCAATCATCAGGTGATGATGCGCGGCACCTTCGCCAACATCCGTATCCGCAACAAGATGCTCGACGGCGTCGAAGGCGGGATGACGCGCGGCCCCGGCGGCGAGACCAAGGCGATCTACGACGCGGCGATGGAATATCAGGCGCAGGGCACGCCGCTGGTCGTCCTCGCGGGCAAGGAATATGGCACCGGCTCGTCGCGCGACTGGGCGGCCAAGGGGACCATATTGCTCGGCGTCCGCGCAGTGCTGGCGGAGAGCTTCGAGCGGATCCATCGCTCGAACCTGGTCGGGATGGGCGTGATCCCGCTGCAATATCGCGACGGCGAAAATGCCGGCACCTACAAGCTCGACGGGACCGAGAGTTTCTCGATCGCCGGGGTGGCCGAGATCGAGCCGCGCCAGGACATCATCGTCAAGGTCGTGCGCGCCGATGGCGAGGCGTTCGACCTCGTCGCCCGCTGCCGCATCGATACCTACAACGAGCTCGAATATTTCCGTGCCGGCGGGATCCTGCACTACGTGCTGCGGAACCTCGCGGCTTGACCCTCGATGTGTTGATGGAGGTCGTCGGCTGGATCGGCGCGGTGCTGATCCTCGCCGGTTATGCCCTGCTGACGGCGGAGAAGGTCACCTCGAAGAGCGTCTCCTACCAGACGATGAACGTCATCGGCGCGACCGGCTTCATCGCCAACGGGGTGTGGCACAAGGCGTGGCCATCGGCGATCCTCAACATCATCTGGGTCGGGATCGGCGTCGTCGCATTGATCCACATCTTCGCCAAACGCCGCGCGGCCGCGACCTAAGCGATCAGCGGTCTGAGGGCGTCCATTCGGCCGGCTTGACGTTTCGCCTGAGCAAGCGCTGGCCAAGTCCGATCGCGGTTCCGACGGCGATTGCCACGGTCAGGCTGCTGGCGACGGTCAGGATCATCGTCAGGAACAGCAATAGCCTGTCGGCCGGGCGCAGCGTCATCCGTTCGTGCCACCGGCCCGGCTCGCTCATCGTCCATGCGGTGACGATCAGCAATGCCGCAAGCGCGGGCATCGCGAGATAGCCGGCCAGCGGCGCCGCGGCGAGCGTGATGACCAGGATCAGGACGGCATGAATGATCCCGGCCACCGGCGTTTTTCCACCGGCGCGGACGTTGGTCGCGGTGCGGGCGATCGCGCCGGTCGCGGGCAACCCGCCGAACAAGGGCGAGACGATATTGGCGGCACCCTGGGCCAGCAATTCGGCATTGGAACGATGGTGACTGCCGATCATCCGGTCGGCGACAATGGCCGAGAGCAGGGACTCGACCCCGGCGAGGAAGGCGATGACTAAGGCGGAGGGCAGCATCTCGCCGATCAGGCGGATGCTTATCGGCGGGAGCGCGGGGAAGGGAAGCCCGCCCGGAAGCGCGCCGAAGCGCGACTGGATGGTGTCCACCGGCAGCGCCAGCAAAGCGACCGCCACCGACGCGGCGCCGATCGCCACGATCGAGCCGGGGAAGCGCGGTGCCAGTTTGCGCAACCCCGCGATGATCACGATCGCGGCGATCCCGACCGCCAGCGCATAAGGGTTGAACGTTCCCCGCGCGGTCCACAATGCGGGCAACAGCTCGAACAATTCGGTCGAGACCTTGCCAACCGACAGGCCGAGTAAATCCTTGAGCTGGCTGATGCCGATGATGATCGCGATGCCGATGGTGAAGCCCTCGATCACTGCTTCCGGCACGAGCGCGATCAGCCGCCCGGCACGAAGCAGCCCGCCGATTACCAGGATCACGCCGGCCATCAGCGTTGCCAGCAGCAAGCCGTCGAACCCATGTTGCTGGATGATCCCGTAAACCACGACGATGAACGCGCCGGTCGGCCCGCCAATCTGCACCCGGCTTCCGCCCAGCGCTGAAATCAGGAAGCCGCCGACAATTGCGGTGACCAGGCCCGCCGCTGGCGGTGCGCCCGATCCGATGGCGATGGCGATGCTGAGCGGGAGAGCGACGAGCGCGACCGTCACCCCGGCAAGCGCATCGGCGAGGAACAGCTTGGCCGAATAATCCTGCAGGGTGGTCAGCAGCTTGGGCTTCATCACTGCGCGCTAAGCGGCTGACCAGGGAGGCGCAACGAAATAACTGATCGCTCTGGCGAGGACGCACAAGGCTGGTATGACAGTCCATGACCAATCGCCCCCCGACCCTGATCGACCTGAGCCACGTCATCGAGCATGACATGGTCACCTTCAAGGGCCTGCCCGGGCCGCATATCTGCGACTATTGGTCGCGCGAGGCGTCGGCCGAAAAATATGACGACGGGTCGAGCTTCCAGATCGGGCGGATCGACATGGTCGCCAACACCGGCACCTATGTCGACAGCCCGTTCCACCGCTATGCCGAGGGCAAGGATCTGGCCGAACTGCCACTGGAATCGCTCGCCGACCTCGACGGGCTGGTGGCCCGCGCGCCGTTCGAAAATGGTCTCGCAGTCGATGCGGACGCGTTCGCCGGGCTCGACGTGCGCGGCAAGGCGGTGCTGGTCCACACCGGTTGGGACCGGCACTGGCGGACCGAGACTTATTACGCCAATCACCCCTATCTGACCGAAGATGCCGCGACCTGGCTGGCGGTTAATCTGGCGGCGTTCGTCGGGATCGACAGCCACAATATCGACAATACCGCTGAGCGCGCGCGGCCGGTTCACACGATTTTGCTCGGCGCGGACATCCCGATCGGCGAGCATCTCGCTGGCCTTGGCGGCCTTCCCGACAGCGGCTTTCGCTTCTCGGCCGTCCCACCCAAGGTAAAGGGCATGGGCACCTTCCCGGTGCGCGCTTACGCCCGGGTCGGCTAGCGCAGCGTCAGTTCGATCCACAACGTCCGCGGCAGTGCTCGTTCGCGGGTGCCGTCGGCGGCGAGGGTCGCGATGATTTGCCGGTCGAAGATGTTCTCCGCGCGCAGGCCGAGGCCGATGTGGCGGGTGAGGTTGAAGCGGCCGACCCCGTCGAAGGTCAGCGCGGCGGGCAAGGTGCGGCTGTTGCCGTCATCCTCATATTGGCGGCCGGTGAGCCGCGCGGTGGCGTCGAGCGACAGCTTGCCGTGTGCCCAGCCGAGCGAGGCGGAGCCGCTGTGCATCGCGACCTGCGCCGGGCGCTTGCCGTCGAGCGCCGCCGCCACGCCCGACGCCCGGACGCGCGCATCGGTGAAGGCGTAGCTGAGCGCCCCGCGCCACGCGCCGCGATGGAACGTCGCATCAAGCTCGATCCCGCGGCTGTCGATCGCATCGACATTCTGCCGCGCGCGATACACCCCGCCGACAGCGACGAAGCCGACCCCCGGGAACAGGCCGGGGCCGCGGCCGAGGGTTACATTGGAGATCGCGCCCGACAGCCGGTTGGCGAAGGCAGTGGCTGACAATTTGCCGCCGTCGGCCGAGGTCCAGTCGATCCCCGCCTCGACACCATTCAATCGCTCGGGATCGAGCGCGGCGTTGGCGGCGGTGGCGTCGACCCCGGCGCGGAACGGGCGGTACAGTTCGTTGAGCGTCGGCAAGCGCCAGCTGTGATAGGCCGCCACGCGAAGCGCCAGTGCATCGCTTAGCTTGCGCCCCGCCGCGATCCGCCCCGACCATTCCCAGCCCGACCGCCTGCCGAACTGGCGGTTGGTGAGCAATGTCCCGGAGAGGTCGGCCTCGACCAGCCGTCCGTCGGCCATCGTCCAGTGATCGGCGCGCACGTCGCCCGCGAGGCTCCAGCCGCCAGCCGACCAGTTCGCGCCGCCGAACAAACCAGCGGTGACATTGCGGCCGCCCGCCTCGCGAGTCCGAGTCGGCGCGCCGGCGATGAAGCGGAAGTCCTCGTCGGTCTGGCCGGTCACGCGGCGCCACTCGCCGCCGAACGTCAGGCGGACCGCGCCGAAACGCGGCTGAACCTCGGCCCGGGCGCCGTAGCCGTGGGCCGGGACATGCTGGTTAAGCGTCAGGCTGGCGGCATTCCGGCTGGCGTTGACCGCCGCAAACTGGGTGTCGAACTGGCGGTCCTGGACATAAGCCAGCGCCGACCAGCTGAGGCCGCCGCGCCCGACCAGACGTACCGACGCGTCGCTGCCGCGCTGGCGATTGTCGGAGAAATCGGTCCCCCGGCTGCGGCGGTCCTGGTAGGTCGACAGGCTGAATTGCGCCTCCACGTCGCTGCCGATCGCCTGCACCAGCCGCGCGCGTGCGTTGCCCTGGCGATAGGGCGCGCGTTCGTCCGCCAATCCGCGATCCGCCGCGACCACTGGCACAAATCCCTCGCCGCGCTGGAAATTGCCCGACAGAGTGGCGAAACCGCCGTCCCATTTCACCCCGCCAAGCAATCTCGCTTCGACCGATCCGCGCGATCCACCTGACAGAGTCGATTCAAACTCGGGCGTTCGGCTGTCGATATCGATCGTCCCCGCAAGCCCATCGACGCCGCCACCACGCACCACGCGAATGCGGTCGATGGCGCTTGGGTCGATCGCCCCGAACGCAATCCACCCGCCGAACGGATCGGCCTGCGGCACCCCGTCGAGGGTTAAAGTGACCCGGCTCGCGGCATTGCCACCGAGCCCGCGCAACGTCAGTCCCTGGCTGGTCGGATGCGCCGAGCGCGAATCCGACCGGCGGAAGCTTGCCAGCCCAGCCACATCGCGCAGCACATCCTCGAGCCGCCCCGACGCCGATCGTTCGATCGCGGCGCGGTCGATGAGGTGGGCGGCGGCAAGCTTGTCATCCGCCTCGAGCCCGCGACCGGTGATGACGATCGCCTGCTCGACCGGCGCGACGTCAGGCGACAAGGTCGAGCCAGTCGGGAATGATCGCATTGGCCGGGATCGCCTCGACCCGCGCGTGGACCACCGCCAGTCCAAGCTCGGGATAGGCCACGCGGACCCGCTCGCCGCCGTCGCCCTCAACCACGAACAGCCGCCGATTGACCTTCGACCGCCAGTTCATCCGCGCGGTATTTTCCTGGCCGACGAAGCAGCCCTTGGTGAAGCTCACGCCGCGCAATTCATCGGCATTGCACTCGAGCCACAGCAAGTCGCCAAGCTCCGCCGCGCCTTCGGTGACGCCAAGGCGGAGGCGATGCTCGAGCCATTTGGTGTTCTCGGGAGGCTTGGCACTGGGGGACAACGCTCCTGCCTGCGCAGGAGCACCGGCGATCCAGCGTCGGCCCAGCGCGGCCAGGCGGGGGTCGGGGACGCCTTCGTCGCCGTCGGGTGACCAGTGGACCGCGAACCGGTCATCGCGCGCGATCGTAATCGCGCGGCGCAAGCGATACATCGACAGCCGCTTCATCAGCGCCTCCGCATCCACCTGAGCAACATCGATCAGGACATCATCGCCATCGTCCCACAGGATGAAGTCGGCAATCACCTTTCCCTGCGGTGTGAGCAGCGCGGCATAAGCCGGCAGCGGATCGAGCGTGTTGGTCACCAGCCCGTCGAGAAATCCGAGCACGTCCTCGCCACTTAGGCGGATCACAGCGCGGTCCTGAAGGGTAGTTTCGGTCATCCCGCTAAGCTAAGGGGCTCGCGTGACCGATACAATCACCATCCGCCGCCCCGACGACTGGCACGTCCATTTGCGCGACGGCGAGATGCTGGCGACGGTCGCGCCTTACACCGCGCGGCAGTTCGCCCGAGCGATCATCATGCCCAACCTTGCGCCGCCGGTGACCAAGGTCGCGCAGGCCGCCGCTTACCGCAACCGCATCATCGCCGCCGCAGGCCCGGACTTCACGCCGTTGATGACCGCTTACCTTACCGACCAGGCCGACCCCGATGAGCTCGCGCGCGGCCATGCCGACGGCGTGTGGGTGGCGGCCAAACTCTACCCGGCGGGCGCGACCACCAACAGCGCCAGCGGCGTAACCGACATCGCCAACCTCCGGCCGGCGCTCGCGCGGATGGAGGCGATCGGCATGCTGTTGCTGGTCCACGGCGAAGTCACCGACCCGGCCATTGACATCTTCGATCGCGAAGCGGTGTTCATCGACCGCATCCTGACCGGGCTGATCGCCGATTTCCCGGCGCTAAAGATCGTGTTCGAGCACATCACCACCAGCCAAGCCGCGCAGTTCGTCGCCGACGCCCCCGCCACCATCGCCGCGACGATCACCCCGCACCACCTTCACCTCAGCCGCAATGCGCTGTTCGACGGCGGCCTGCGCCCCCACGCTTACTGCCTGCCCGTCCTCAAGCGCGAGGAGCATCGCCTTGCGGTCCGCGCCGCGGCGACGTCGGGCAGCCCGAAATTCTTCCTCGGCACCGACAGCGCGCCCCACGCCCGCGACGCCAAGGAAAGCGCCTGCGGCTGCGCGGGGATCTTCAACGCCCCGTTCGCGCTCGAAAGCTATGCGGCGGTGTTCGACGAGGAACATGCGCTCGACCGCCTCGACGCCTTTGCCTCGGAGCATGGCGCGCATTTCTACGGCCTGCCCCTCAATAGCGGTACCGTCACGCTGACCCGCGCGCCGACGCCCGTCCCCGCCACGATCGACGGCCTCGTCCCGTTTCACGCCGGGCAATCGCTCGGCTGGAGCATCGAACAGGGCGGTTGAACCGCGCGGTGGCCCGCGCTACAGCCCGCCGACTGCCGCATCCGGAGACGTGGGTGAGTGGCTGAAACCAACGCTTTGCTAAAGCGTCATACGGGTTAAACTGTATCGAGGGTTCGAATCCCTCCGTCTCCGCCACTTGTCATTGAAAAATATACTAAAACCACAGAAAGCCGGCTCTGTGCCCACTTCCATGCCCACTTTGGGCACGGCTCTGGGCGGCCATTGGCGATCCGCGGCGAACGACTCGAGGTTGCCGCTCGGGCCGCTAAGCATGTTTGTGGCTCAGAGGTTGGAGCGAACAGGCCCGCTCAGGCCCTGATGTTCCCGACGAGGAAGCGGCCCGCGGCCTCACCCAGTTTGACGTGCGTTACCATCCGCAGATCACAATCGGCCATCGCAATGTCGACATTTTGATTCATCTGCACCGCGAACCAACGTTAGCGAGTGCACTCAGACTCCCCCGTTCTTTTGATCAGCATTGGTTGATAAAAATGCGCATCAGTGGCGCGAATGCTGTCCCACAAGCGCGCTAGAAGGACCGTCATGGTGCTGCTTGTTTTGCGATTTCGGGCATCAGCCGGGCGGGGCCGCAAGAGTGACTTTCTGAGGCTTGTCCATCCCAACGACTAGTGCGGTCGTGCTGTCTCTTGGCGCCAAGCGATGAGCTCCGTCGCAAGTCGGACTCGAAGCGTCACTTGAACGAGACGCATCACCGCGGCTCACTTGCGCGGGTCTGAATACCTCCACGCGACAATGTCCCAATCGCTGTCGCCCAATTCTGCTGGCCACGCGGTCCATCGTCGCTGGTGCGGTGCAACTAACTCCGACACGATCCCGTTGCGATAGCGGAAACAGACGTCGCGATCGCCAATCGCAGGCATGTCGCCGCCGCTATGTTCCGTCCATCCGCCAGCGTGTCCGGCTGCTTTAGCTGCTTCATCACCTTTGTTTGGGTCGTCCGTCAGAAGCGCCTCCCGCGCCTCCGAAATAAAGCAGCGGCGCTCACTGCTGTTGCCAATTCAGCAGCGGAATCATGACGAGAAACGGGGGCGGCGCAAAGACTTGCTGCGCGCATTTTTACGGGAGCGGCGGTGCTAAAAATCACGTCCGTACAATACGGCTAGGGCACCCACTTTCGACACCGAGCTGGAGCCTAAGAGGGGTAATGTGAGCTAAATGCTAAAATGCCCTGACTGGGCCTCGCAGGATCAGCGACGCGGAGGTGAATTGGGCAATGCTTTGAGGGCCAGCGGGGTGATAGCGTCGGCCATTCGCTCCACCCCAGCTGCAGTAGGGTGAATATTGTCGCGCTGCATCAGCGTCGGGTTAGTGACGACGCCATCGAGTATGAATGGGTAAAGTCCCGCACCATATTCCTTCGCGAGGTCGGGCCAAATTGGCTCAAACGCCTTGGCGTAATCGGGACCAAGGTTTGGCGGCGCGCGCATGCCCGTCAGAAGCACTGGAATATTGCGGCGCTTAAGTTCGTCCATCATCGCAATCATGTTGGCGCGCGTCTCGCCGGGTGAGATCTGCCGCAACGCATCGTTTCCACCAAGACCAAGGATGACGAGGTCAGGCTTGCGCTTCAGATTGTCGAGCGTGAACCCCAGCCGCTCGCGACCCGCCGCACTGGTGTCGCCGCTCACGCCCGCGTTGACGACTGTGACATTAACGCCGGCGCTGCGAAGCCGCGCCTCGAGCCGCGC
>ENA-OBIT01000292-OBIT01000292.1-metagenomes-genome-assembly--contig:-NODE-292-length-22145-cov-11.3053_pt1 | contig 22145 bp, 18 predicted proteins | sample MGYA00153386_OBIT01 | MGnify analysis MGYA00153386
GCTGCTACTAGCTTGCATCCCCGCCTTGAAAGGACGGGGATGCAAGCGTATTTCCCATAGATCGGATAGACAAGATTTGTCTATTCTGTTATTTTTCCGATCGCCCAATGCTGGAGAATCCTCGATCGTCAGAGAGCGAAAATGTACGATCGATCGCCCGAAGAGTCGATCGCGAAACTTTTGATGTACACTAGGCGTAAAAACAAAGCTTATCTAGTATTTTTTATGAAAAAAGTCCTTTACTGGCTGATGGGCGAAAAGGCAGGTAGAACGATCGTCGGCACGTGGAACTGGCTCTGGGGAATACCTGTAGAATCCGGTGGTAAGGTGTCAGTGGCGGTGGCCGAAGAGTCGCTGCGATCGATGCAAGAATCCGTGCAAAAGCTCGCAGCAGCAGTCTCCACCCAAGTTGCAGCCTACCAGCGCGCCAAAACTAAATATGAAGAAAAAGTTAGGGAAATGCAAACCGTAGAGCGCCAAGCCATGACAGCCCAGCGCAACGGCAACGAAGACGCAGCCCGCTTGGCAATGTCTAAGGTAATTCAGACAGAACAAATCCTGCCCCAGCTAGAAGCTCAAGTAAAACAAGCCGAACAGTTCGTCAACGCTTCCAAAGACAAGCTAAATCGAGAGCGGACAAAGCTGGAAGCCTACAAAACCGATATGCAAAATATGAAAGATATGGCAGAGATTAACGAAGCTCTCGGAGCCATATCCAAAGTCAACAACGACTTGAGTATTGATTCAGCCCGATCGCAATTTGAGCAAGCCAAAAATGCTGTCCAAGGCCGCAACCTCCAACAGCAAGCTTTAGCCGAGCTATCTGAGAACCCCCAAGAAAGACTTCAGGCAGAATTAGAAAATATGACCGTAGATGATGAAGTTACTCGTAGGCTGCAAATGTTAGACGGTTCCAACAACAAAGAACTTCCCAACTAAGGAGAATTTTATGGCTAAGAGTAGCGGGCCTCCGCCCATAGTTTTTATTTTGTTATTTCTGTTGCTCGCCGGTGGCGGTTGGTTCTTTTTTCTGAACAAACCAGCGACACCGGATGCCAACAATGCTAACAATCCCTCCACTCCCCCAACACCCTCGGCAGGTGGCAGTTCCAATCCCCCTCCCGTCGCGCCCGCGGGTGGCGGTGCTCCGCCTGTTGCAGTTAGTTCTTTTGCGCTTCCCGCTTCTGTTGCTGCCGGTACGGCGGTGAGAGTTGACGGTTCTACCAGCATGGTGACAATCAATCTCAACCTTAAGAATGGCTTTCAAACCAAGTTTTCTGGCACTACAGTCGATACCAAAGCAAATGGTTCTGCAAACGGAATTAAGGATTTGGTGGCGGGAACAGCCGATATTGCAGCGATATCGCGACCTTTGACTGCTCAAGAACAAGGTCAGGGTTTGGCAGCAGTGCCAGTCGCCCTAGATACGATCGCCGTGGTAGTCGGCGCGAGCAACCCCTTCACAGGAGGTTTGACCTCGGCTCAAGTTCAGGATATCTTCAAGGGAACTGCTCAAGACTGGTCGAAAGTAGGCGGCCCGGCGGGCCCGATTAAAGTCATAAATCGACCCGAAATTAGCGGTACTCACCAGACGTTTAAAGAACAAGTGCTGTCTGGTGCTAATTTTGCCACTGGGGCGAATGTTACTACACTCGATCGAGATGCGACAACACCCCTGCTGCAAGCTTTAAGCAACAACGGCATCGGTTATGCGACTTTCGCTCAAGTAGTCAATCAAAAAACGGTGCGGGTGGTGCCCGTCAACGGTGCGACGCCGGATGCCGCTAACTATCCTTACCAGCGACAGTTGTACTACGCCTACAAAAATCCTCCTAGCCAAGCAGTTAAGGATTTCTTAGGTTATGCGACTTCGCCTGATGGACAAAAAGCGATGCTGGCCGGAAATTGAACTCTTCCAAAAATAGTCCGCCAGACTGAAGTCTGGCCAGCACCTAAAAGCACACAAACAAAGTCCGCGCAACGCGAGACTACATTCTTCAGTCTCGTGTTGCGCGGACTTTGTTTGACAAGAAGCGGTTTCAACCGCCGAATCATCTGATACAGCAGATTCCAGGTTTAGGTCGTACATTCAATATCCCGTAGGGACACGGCAGTGCCGTGTCCCTACAAGAACTATGTATCTCACATACCTGGAATCTGCTGTATCAATTCCGGTTGCATCGGAATTAATATTACCCAAAATCATGACACGGCAGTGCCGTGTCCCTACAATTAATCTGCCGTAGGGACACGGCACTGCCGTCTTCTCTATATTATTCCGGCGCAGCCGGAATTGATATCAACCGCCGAATCATCTGATACGCTAATATTCGATGTAATTTAAAATTTCAGGTTTTTCTGTGAGCAAAAGTCGCGAACCAATCGAAAGTTTACTTCTCTACTATTTATTTAAATGGTCAATTGTCAGCCCGATGCTGCACCTCTACTTTCGCGGGCGCATCTACGGTGCTGAAAATGTGCCAAACGAAGGGCCGCTGGTGGTAGTCAGCAATCACGCTAGCGACTTTGACCCGCCGATTTTGTCTAATTGCATGAGGCGGCCGGTCGCATTTATGGCGAAGGAAGAGTTATTTAAAGTGCCTATTTTGAAGCAGGCAATTACGCTGTACGGCGCTTATCCTGTGAAGCGGGAAAGTGCCGATCGCAGTGCAATTCGATCGGCTATCAACTCTTTGCAAAATGGCTGGGCGACTGGTGTATTTTTGCAGGGAACTCGCACGACTGACGGCAGAATTACCGAACCAAAATTAGGTGCTGCACTGATTGCTGCTAAGGCGAAAGCACCGTTATTACCTGTTAGTTTGTGGGGAACTCATGCGATTAGTATCAAAGGTTTGCTAGTGCCACAACCTGTGCCGCTAACTATACGAATTGGCAAGCTAATTGAAGCGCCGGCTTCCTCGGATCGCGCGGAGTTGGAAGCGCTGACTCAAAGATGTGCAACGGAGATTAATGCGATGCACGATTTGGGGCGTTAAATTTCGGTACTCAGACCCTCAGATTTATAATCGGGCTGCGGTTACATAAGCAACAGCGAGAGGCGTAATTTTTTTTGTAACTGCTGCGATAAGTTCGCGGTCAACGTAAGTCCAAACTCTGGGTCGCGAGAAAACACAAGGTTGCAAAACTCCCCACAATAATCCATCCGAACACAAATGAGCGTGAATTAATGCTCGATGTCCGAATGCTTTGGCCTCGAAATCTTTGTTGACAATTTCAGGATTTGCTGTTTCCACATCCTCAATAAAAATCGACGGTTCAGCTCGCAGTGCTGCTGCAAATAAAGGATCTTCTTGTGCTAAGGATGCAGGTTCTTTTTTCCACTCGACAGTCGTCACGTCGGGATATTTCGACTTGCGACACCAGCAGTACGGTACTTTTCCTGTTTGGGTTTGAGGGTGGCGGAGGTAAAGAAATACCCGATCGCAATTTAAGTTTTCGCCTACAGCCCGCATCAACAGCGGAAAAATCGCCTCGGGCGTCTGGTCGTGGCTAGATATTTCATCCTGAATTTGTGGCACAATTCGATCGTTCATTTACTTTTACTTGCAGCACTTTAACTACCTTAATGCACAATAGCTTATCTAATTTTGGCTTGGCTGAAATCCGCACCCGTATAACCAGTAGTCAACCACATGATCGCTCTTGCGCCGTCGCGAACAGCTTTTTCCATTGGTTCGGGGGTTCGACCAGACGGAACTGCCACAGGCTTAAAACTAATGCCTCGACTGCCGAGGACGATTTCGCCGATAATCTGAGCTCGGCGCATATGATCGTCAGAAGTGATCAGATACACGCTTTCAATTCCTTTGGCTTGTAATTCATCTACCAGCGTGGTAAAGTTCGTCACCGTATCTACCGCTCTGTAGTCTAAGTGCAGGCGATCGGACTTAATTCCTGCTTCTGAAAATACCCATTCTGCGAACTCTGGATTAGTCCCAGAAGACACCCAAATCGGCAAACTAGGATAGTTTTGAGCAAATTTGGCGGCAAACAGCTCTCGCTGCTTATCCCCGCCTAGAACTAACAAAGCTTGGGGTCTCTGAAATTCGGTTTTAAGCTGCTGATAGCCAAACCAACACGCCATCAAAAGTCCGACTAGGAACCAAAAACTGCGTGAAGCCCTCAAACGGTTGTAACGTCGCGTGTTTGAACTGATTCTTAACCACATCTAAACCTATAAAAACTTTGTATAGCTGACACAGGAACCATAACAAAAAATACCGCACGTATATCCCACTAACAGGAATTAAAAATTTATTTCCTTGGTTCTCCTCAATGTAAAACAGAATGGCAACACGAGAGCGTTTACCATTCTGTTTTTAGTTGTTTTCGATTTTTTAATGGGACTGGCCGGAGTCGAACCGGCGACCTAGCGCTTAGGAGGCGCTTGCTCTATCCATCTGAGCCACAGCCCCAGTTGCTGAGCCGTTCCGATTATAGCAGCTAATGTCGAGTTGGAATTTTTTATTTTGGGCAATTACGGAGCGATGCAGGCAAAGTTTTCGGTTGTGTTGAGTTTTCCGGCACCTCGGACACAACTCTAACAAGGCAAGCGAATCGTAAACAAACTGCCTTTGCCTAACTCAGATTTGGCCTCGATCGTACCACGGTGAGCTTCAACTATTTGGCGGCAGAGGTGTAGTCCCAAACCTGTGCCGGATTTCTTGTGAGTTCCTGGGCCAAACCTTTCAAATAACTTTGTTTGTTCTGTGGGAGAAATGCCCGCGCCGGTGTCTTGGACTTCAATTATTACCCACGCCAGCGGTTGGTTTTTGAAGCTGGTATAAACAGGTGAATTAGCCGCTTTTAAGCGGACATCTATTGAGCCGCTGTCGGTGAATTTAATTGCATTTCCGATTAAGTTTGTCAGCAAGCGGTGCAGTTCCAGGCGATCGCCCGGATACTTGGCAATCGGAGCGCTTGCTGCACTTTCTGTCAAGTCTAGATTCACTGATAAACTTTTAGCATCGGCTAGGGGAGCGAGTTCTTCAGCGACTTCTATAATCAACTGCCGCAAGTCTACGGGAGCAAAACTTAGGGATTTGCGGCCTGCTTCGTAGCGGTAGACTTCTAGGAGCATATTTACCATCGCGATCAGGTTTTTGTTGCTGCGAACCATTGTCCCGAAAGCGTCGCTCATCTGAGGCGAGATTTCTCCCAGAGCTCCCTGCTGCATTAAAGTGAGCATTCGATCGGCTGCGACGAGGGGTGTCCGCAAGTCGTGGGCGAGTCGGGACACAAAATCCTCGCGCTGGAGGGCGATCGAATTTCGCTCATCTACACTGTGTTTTAGCCGCAGGAGCGATCGTACCCTCGCCAGCAGTTCGTCCATTTCCACCGGTTTGCGGATGAAATCGTCTGCTCCCATGTCCAGTCCCTGGACGACGCTCGCACTGTCGTGAGCTGTGATCAACAAAATCGGGATAAAGGGCAATTCCTTATTTTGTAGTATTCGCTTGGTGACTTCGTAACCGTCCATTCCCGGCATCATTACGTCTAGCAGTAACAAGTCCGGGGGTGACTTGTCAATTTGGCTCAAAGCTGAAAAGCCGTTATCGGCCGTAGTAATTTCGTAACCTTCTTCTTCCAAAATTGTTTGTACCAACAAAACATTATCTGGTGCGTCATCTACCACCAGAATGCGATCGGCTTTTGTGGCATTCGGAACAGATAAATAATTCATTTAATTGTTGCCCTGGAAATAGATACTAACTTTAATCTGCTATTCGATTTATGTTTTCACATTTTTCTACTTGTGAACTCTGTCATAAGGAAGATTTGACAAATGTTGAATGAAGGGGCAATAATAGCTTGTATTTCAGAGATCCAAAACATCCTAACTGTCTTGGCGGTTCCGATATCAAAACTTTATCGAATCTTTTTATATTTTGGCACTGCGATACGATCAACTGCGCTACTTTGTTGTCATAGTATGTACGCCGTCCCAATCTTCGGGCGGGGGAACTTCCAAGTAGCTAAGAGCTCGCTCGATCTGAACTTCCACAGGTCGATCGCCCTTGCGTATCACTAAAGCGGCCTCAAAAAGACTAATAGCTTTCTGAAAATTTCTAGAAATATAAGCATCCCGACCGTTGCTGTAGAGTTCCAAAAACTTTTCGGTTTCCCCATCCAGAGGCTCAGCAATATTTTGCACCAACTCGTAAATGCCGATCGGCTGATTTTTGCCTTTAACCCGTACCTTATCCAACTCTCGCACCCAAATGCGATCGCGACACAAACTGTAAGTAAATTCGCTCAAAATAATATCGCAGCCGTAGTCCTTTGTAAGCTGTTCCAAGCGCGCACTCACATTCACCGCATCACCGATCACCGTATAATCCATCCGCTTTTGGGAACCAATATTTCCCGAAACCACCTCTCCCGAACTAATTCCGATTCCGAAGCGAAACGGATCTTCGCCGGGGCGAGAATCATTAAACTCTTTCAAACGGCGGCGCATATCTAAAGCCGACTCAACCGCCATCCAAGCGTGACTTTCGGGAGGACTCAGTACCAGGGGCGCACCAAAAACAGCCATTAAAGCATCACCGATAAACTTGTCTAAGGTACCTTGGTAGTCAAAAACAGCCTCCACCATCGTCTCAAAATACTGGTTTAGGAGGGAGACTACCTCCGACGCTCCCAAATTTTCAGTTAGGGTCGTATAGCCGCGAATGTCGGAAAATAAAATAGTAACTTCTTTGCGTTCGCCCACCATCAGCGCGTCTTCACCCAAGGCCATCACTTGTTCCACAACTCCGGGAGTCATGTAGCGAGACATCGTACTTTTCATCCGCTTTTCGCGACTGATATCTTCGAGTACCACCAAACCGCCCCGCACGCCTCCTTCTGGATTAGTCAGAGGGTTGACAGTCAAATTCAAACTGCGTTCAATTACTTTAATTTGAGAGCTGGAAATTGGAAGTGGACAGTAAGGATGATTGACAGCAGAATTGGCAAGTGCGAAGAGAGACTGGGAATTAGCTAATTCTGCGACGGCTAATTCCTCAGTCCAAGCATCGTTTTCGCCCCAAGCATAATATAAATCCGGGTTGATCGGATCTGGAACTGCCAAAATATAATTTTCTTCTTCTTCGGAATGTAGTGATTTTTCCACCAAAAGTCCGAGGGTTAAAGTTTGTTCGGGAACATAATGTCTCGCAGCATGATTGAGGCTGTCTTCCAGTCGAAATTTCAAATTCTCGATCGGCAAAATTTCCCAAACATAGCGATTAATCAGTTTCGCTTCCCAAAACTGGGGATTTTCTTTGGTTTTATCTTGATTTACGGGACAACCCAAAAGTTCTAAAGCTGCCTCGTTAATAGTCACAATCCGACCCACAAAGTTGGTGGAAATAACTGCATCAGAAAGACTTTGTAGCATATCTTTCTGATACTGTTTTTCGACCATCATATTCTCAAACAGTTGAGAATTTTGCAGTGCCATTCCCGCTTGGGAATTGAAAGCCCGCAGAAATTCTTCATCGGAATTAGTAAAACTTCCTTGGTGCTTATTAATTAGCTGAGTTACGCCAATCAACTCACCTTTAGCGTTGTAAACTGGCATACACAAGACAGTCTGAGTACGATACCCAGTTTGCCGATCGGTAGTGGGATCGAAACGGGGATCGTCGTAAGCATCTGTAATATTGAGAACTTGGCCTGTAGAAGCCACATAGCCAGCAATTCCCTTGTTAGCGGGAATGCGGATTGTCATGATCGTGATACCATCGGCCTTGGCGATTTTCGTCCAAAGTTCATTGGTTTCGCGATTCAGTAAAAATAGTGTACTGCGATCGGCCTGCATCAAATCCCTTGCTTGATCCATGACAGCGCGCAGAGTTGTTTCCAAGTCAAGACTCTGGCCCAAAGTAGTGGTGGCTTTCAGGAGGGCGGCAAGCCCTCGCTGGTTGCGGGCTACGACATAGAAAGATTGACAGCTTTCGAGAATAATCCCGATCGAATCTGCAAAAGCCCGAAACTGCTGTTCGTCTTCCTCGGTAAAGGCGGCATCGCCTGCTTTATTTAAAAGTCTGACTACTGCAACGGGTTCAGTTTCGCTCTTGCTGCTAAAAATCGGCATACAGAGGATCGTCTTGATGCGGTAGTTGGGAGGTTCATCAAATTCAGGATTGAATCGCTCGTGATCCCGAGCCTCTAAAGCATTGATTGATTCTCCCGTACTGGCTACGTGGCCTAAAATACCTGCATCCATAGGCAATCGAACTTCTACAGTTTTGCTGGTATTGACATCGACTGTTTTGTGCCAAATTTGACTTTTGCTGGAGTCAACTAAAAAAATTGTTGTCCGGTCTGCTTGGAGAATTTGACCAATTTTGACCGTGAAGGCATCTAAGAGTTGCTCTAAGAGACTTTCGAGGGCTTCATTGTTAATCAGATCCATCGCTCGGATGAACTGCTGAAATTCAGCCGTGATAAAATCCAGCAGACAGACTAATTCAGGAACTGGCAGGCTCTTAACACGGGAGGTCAATGCCCCCATCAAATTGACTTGAGTCAGTGTAGCCAGAACGCTACCAGCATTGGAGAATGTCATGATTAACTGCTTTCTCAGAGGTTTGAGTGACCCGCGGATCGGTGCTAGATGCTGCGGCGGTACAAAGGATTTAAGTTATTTGCAAGCGCCTCGGCATTCTCTCGTCGCTTTCATAAATCGTGAGTTCAAAAGTGGCACACGCAAATTTAGTTAGCTTTTTACATATGCTCGATCGAGCGTTTTTGTTTGCAACCTCAATACTGATGAGGCTTCGTCAATTTAACCTTAACTTGAGTTCGGAATACTGCCAGCCTCAAAATTAACTTGCAGGCTTTGGTTCGATCGAGAGTGCAATGTGGATTTGAGGCTTGGCGATCATCGGCTGCTGCGCGCTGTGACTGTTTTAGCCCGCGAGGCGACCGTATCCGGTCGGTGAATGCCGCTATGAATTTGTCGCGCGCGAGGTCGGCCTACAGAGCTACTCATAGTCTAATGGTAAACGCAACAGCAGGATAGCTACGGTTTAAACCCGCAAAAAAATTTCGATCAGTCTTTGAGGGCATCCCTCCGGGCTACCAAACGACGATCGAGCGAGGGAAGCTAAGCTGTAAGTGATGTTTAAAGGCACTCAGCAGAGGGCGCAGATTTAAGCAGCAGAAGCCATAGACCGGGCAAATACCACCGATTGATAGTAGCGCCGCAGTTGTGTGGCGGCGGCAGCCCAACCCCAGCGTTCAGCTTCTTTGCGAGCGTTTTGGCGCAGAGTTTCCCGTTCTTGGGGATTCCCAAACAGACGTTGTGTGGCAGCCAGAGCCCCTGCTTCGTCCGTCGGGTCAAATAAATATCCGTTAACACCGTCGGTGACAATATCGGGAATTCCGCCACTGCGCGCCGCGACCACAGGCGTCCCCGCAGCCATTGCTTCCAGGAGCACTAAGCCCAGGGTTTCGGTGCTCGATGGAAAAATGAAGGCATCGGCAGATGCGTAAGCAGCAGCCAATTCTTGCCCCTTGAGGTAGCCGACAAAATTGGTAGGGGTATCAGCAAAATATTGTTCGAGGGTTTGGCGATGCGGGCCGTCTCCCACTAAGGCGAGGCGGGCGTCGGGAATGGCTGCAAGGACTGGTTTGATGCGTTCGATTTCTTTTTCCGCACCGAGGCGACCAACATAGAGGAGTAAAGGGCTGTCTGGGTTATTTTCCGAAAGGCGCGATCGCATTTCTCGACTTGCCAATTCTGGGACAAACATTTCGGTATCTACTCCGCGCTGCCATAAGTCTACCCGATCGATCCCGTGGCTTCTCAATTCCTCCACCATCGCCGTCGAAGTACACAAATTCAGTTCTGCTTGATTGTGAGCACCTTTGAGCAATTCCCACAACAAAGGTTCCAGCATTCCAAAACCGTAATGGTGCAAGTATTTCGGCAAATGGGTGTGGTAGGAAGCCAAAATCGGAATGTTGAATTTTTTGCCATAATATATGCCACCCAACCCCAAAATAGCGGGATTGACAACATGAATAATATCCGGTTTAAACTGCTCTAATTCGCGGCCAACAGCCGGAGAAGGAAGTGCCATTTTCAATTCCGGGTACATAGGCAAAGGCAAACCCTCCACACCATAAACTCGGGCGCCTTTGTATTCTGTAATTCCGTAATCTGGGGAAAAGATTAGAACTTGTTCGCCCGATCGCTGCAAATGATCTACAGTATGAATCAGGCGCGTCACAATGCCATCAATTTTCGGCCAAAATGTTTCAGTGAACAGAGCAATTTTCATAAAAATAAGTTAGTTAGGGAACAGATAATCCTAGCCTTTGGCAAACGTCGGGGTCGATGACAGGATAGACTGTTTCATGGGGAATAATATCAATTCCGGCTGCGCCGGAATAATATAGAGGACACGGCAGTGCCGTTTCCCTACCGCTATCAATTGTAGGGACACGGCACTGCCGTGTCCTAATTTCTAATTCCCATTGAGAGTTTTTTGGGGTAAGATACAAATCCCGTGAATTCCAATTGAGAAAATTATCCCACCTAAAAGCAATCCCACACCTTCAGCAAAGCAATTAATTCGGTGAATTTCTTGTGCAGTCCTGGCAATTGAGATTTGTGTTGCGGTGGCAGAAGGTGCTTCGCTAACTCGGCGATAATTTTGATAACTTGCCGTTAGTGTAGCCCATTCCGGTACTAAATAATAAGCACAAACTGCACTAGCCGAAAAACCCGGCAAAACAACTAAAAACAACAGAATGAGAATTCTAGTTTTCACGGCATTTATTCCCAAACAAGCCGGCAGTAAAAACCAGATAGGATTTTTTGAATTAACCGCAGAGGACACAGAGGACACAGAGCAAAAGATCAAAAAGATAGATCGAAATCCATTCAGAACTTAAGAACCTTCTCCTCTCTTCCCTTCTTTCCTCTTACTTCGCGACCTTAGCGCCTTCGCGGTTCGTTAAAAAATCACGCTTCCCCGTAGATAGATACCAGAACTTACCGCCAAGAAACCTTGGGCAAAATCTGATTTTTATCGACACGATGCTGATACTTTGTCGCAAAATTCAACAGAGAATCCAGCAGAGAATCCGAGAGATAGTGCGGCTGCAAGCCGAGCTCTAGCAAACTGGTATTTTTGGCATTGAAATAATGTTCTTCTTTCTCAACTCTCGGATTTTCCAGGTGATTGATTTCTACCTTTAATCCCATTGCCGTTCCTGCTTTTTGTACCAATCCCGCCAAGTCGCCCACGCTGAATTGTTCAGTGAATTGGTTGAAGACTCGGAATTGTCCAGCTTCGGCGGGGTTTGCGATCGCCAATTCGACGCATCGCACGGTATCCCGAATGTCTAAGAAGGTGCGGGTTTGTCCACCAGTTCCATAAACTGTCAAAGGATACCCGATCGCAGCTTGAATACAAAATCTGTTCAAAGCTGTTCCGAATACTCCGTCGTAGTCCAAACGGTTGATTAACAGTTCGTCCATGCCAGTTTCTTCGGTAAGCACGCCGTAGACGACACCCTGATTCAAGTCGGTGGCTCTTAAACCCCAAATTTTGCAGGCAAAATGGATATTGTGGGAATCGTGGACTTTACTTAAGTGATAAAAACTTCCAGGCTGTTTGGGATAGGGTAGTGTATCCTTGCGGCCGTTGTGTTCGATCGTAATATAGCCTTCTTCAATGTCAATATTCGGCGTGCCGTATTCGCCCATTGTCCCCAATTTCACCAGGTGACAGTCGGGGAAATCTTCGCGAATCGCGTACAGCAGGTTCAGTGTCCCAACTACATTATTGACTTGGGTGAGGACTGCGTGTTCGCGATCGATCATCGAAAAAGGTGCCGAACGCTGTTCGCCGAAATGGACTACAGCCTCTGGTGCAAATTTTCTCATACTTTTGCTGAGAAAATCGTAGTTGGTGATGTCACCGACGAACAAGTCGATCGACTTACCCGTTAAATCTTGCCATCGCTGGAGTCGTTGCTGAATCGGTGCAATGGGAGTGAGGGTGTCGCTGCACAGTTCCAGATCCCAGTGCCGCCGCACGAAGCTGTCGAGGATGCCAACTTCGTGACCTTTGTTTGAAAGGTAGAGTGCGGTTGCCCAACCGCAATAGCCATCGCCACCAATAACCAGGACTTTCATAAAACAACGGTGAATCTTGCTTGCCAATACTGCGTTAATGTACCAGGTATTGGTGCATTCTGAACCTTTAATCAAGGGAGTTCTTTGCTAAATCGGCCCTCAGTTTTTTTGTCAAACCTGAATTTCGTCCGCAAAGCTGGCCCGACGGGTGAATTCAAAGGGGCCGGCGAGGGCTCCCCAGACATGGGCATCGGTTTCTGGGTCGCGCCCGCGATCGTGACTGATAAATTTTTCTCCATCAATCTCGAATTCGCTGTCTAGATAGGTATTTTTGCCCTTTCTGACTACCATGCAGCTTTTTCCGGGTTCAACAGACCCTTTGAAGCTGCTACCCGTCCAGTGCGTAAGAAAGGTGCAACCGGGCATTAGTTTAAATTCGGCTTTTTTGAGTTCTTGGAGCTTTTGGAGATCGCGGGATGCGCCGTAGAATTGCTCTTCGTTGACGATCGCATAATTTTCGATATCAATGCGATCGGCGATCGGGACTAATTTTAACACTCGGACTCGGTACGGCGAGTTGAGTTCGATATCGTAGGCTTGTTCTAGATAAAGGCTTACGCCGCCTAAAAGTTCCACGGGTAGGGGTCTCATGCAGACGCGGATGTGGGCGAAGAAGGGCGGATTTTCAAAGGCTTGGGCTTGGTTGCTGAAGTCGGAGGCCATCCAGCGGGCGAGGGTAATGATATCGGTGGAATGAGACATATCGATTTTAGACGTGGGATTTTGGATTGAGGGAAGTAGAAGTTATCTTAGGGGAAATTTAGACGCGATCGAACATCTGCTACATCCGTTAAAAAATCCGTTGCCGAACTTCCTCGATTATGCCACCAAATACCGAACCGGAATCTCTATGACAAACTCCGTACCCTGCCCCAAAATCGAAGAACACTCAATCTTACCACGATGTTTTTCAGTAATAATCTGATGACTGATTGACAGCCCCAAACCAGTACCTTTCCCAAGAGGTTTGGTGGTGAAAAACGGATCGAATAGTTGACAAAGAATGGGTTGCGGAATACCGACTCCATTATCAGCAATACTAATCGCGATCGCATCACCACTACGAATGAAAGTACGAATCGTAATCCTAGGTTGTTGGTTATTGCTGACACCCGATGATTCCAAAGCATCGATCGCATTAGTCAGGATATTCATGAACACCTGATTGAGTTGACTGGGGTGGCATTCGACTTCCGGTAATCGCCCGTAGTGTTTGATAACTTGGATCGCCGGAAAATCGGGTCTGGCTTTCAGACGGTGTTGCAAAATCAACAGAGTGCTGTCGATACCTACATGGATATCAACCGGTTTGGAGTAGCCTTCATCCAAGCGGGAGAAGTTGCGGAGAGAAATCACCAGTTCACGAATGCGATCCGTACCTATTTTCATCGAATCGAGCATCTTGACAAAATCTGCTTGTAAAAATTCTAAATCAATTTCTTCTCCCCGTGTCTGGATTTCTGCTACCGGATTGGGATAATGTTTCTGGTAAAGTTGCATAAAGTCCAACAGATCCTGAGTGTATTCTTTGACATGGCTCAAGTTGCCGTGAATAAAATTCACCGGGTTATTAATTTCGTGCGCCAATCCCGCCACCAATTGGCCGATGGCAGACATTTTTTCACCTTGCACTAAATGAGTTTGGGCTTGCTTTAGACTTTCTAATGCTTTGTGAAGTTCCTGAGTGCGCTCTTCCATGATGCGCGTGGCATTCCGCAGTTGTAGATGTACCTGAATCCGGGCTAAGACTTCTTCGCACTGAATTGGCTTTGTGATGTAGTCCACCGCACCCAAACTTAGCCCCTTAATCTTATCTACTGAGTCGGAAAGGGCTGTCATAAAAATAACTGGAATATCACGAGTATCAGGATTTAATTTGAGTCGCTTACAGGTTTCAAATCCATCGATTCCAGGCATCATCACGTCTAGCAAAATCAAATCTGGCTGAGATGAATGCACTCGTTGCAGGGCGGTTTCACCATTTTTGGCGATCGCCACCCGGTAGTTCTGTTCGCTCAATACATCAAATAATACTTGCAGATTACTGGGGGTATCGTCTACCACTAAAATTGTGTTTTCTTCGGAAATAGCATTGACTGACATTGATAAACTCCATATATAAAAAGCAGGAAGAAGGAAGAAGGAAGAAAGAAAGGGATTCGACTACTCTCAACGTTCAGCATAAACTCCGTCGTTGGACAGGGCACACTCCGCTCCGCTCAGGAATTACAGCGTATCCCAGGTTTATGGAGTTCTGTAGGGACACGGCAATGCCCTGTCCCTACGGGGATTTATCGATCCGGGATGTACTTCATCAACGTGGAATCTGCTGTATATTAGACCTCTTGCAAAATAATTTTGTGCTATTATGGGAAGTTTAGCCAATTTTATAATCTAGCAGGCTGGGCAAGTTTAAGGAGATGCCAATCAACCCAATAATTCAAAGTTTGACCTAAACTTGAGCAAATCTTTAACGATAACACATATTTTTTTTGCAAGAGCTCTATTAAAAAGAAGGAAGGAAGAAAGAAGAATAAATAGTTTTTCCCCTAATTATATATTAAGTTGAATCAGATATTTTCTTTAAAAAAACAGGTTTCCGCGGTCAAAACTAAAGTTGCTAAAGTAGTGGTTCGATTAGGCGAATAATGGCTTCCTCATCAAACTGTTGACTTAGTTCTACAACTCGGTTCGCAAAGACTATATATTCGGGTGCTAATTGCTTTAGGCGATCGGCTTCCCGGTGAATATCACTCATAAAACCACCCTCGGCAGCGGTATAGAGGGCTGCCAGTTCTTCGACTGGCGGCACTATCATACTAACTTCATGGTTTTTGCTGTCGGTAATTTGAATCACATCTGGTTTCATTTCTTCATAAATCCACTGCAATTCCAGGTGTTGCTGTAATTGGTTCAGCAATCCAGTAAACTCGATCGGCTTAGAGAAAAAACTATTGCAACCAGCATCCAGACTTGCCTGTATATCCACCTGAGACAAAGTGCCTGGAGAAGCAATAATCGGCGTAGTCGCAAAGTCTGGTAGTTGTCGGAGACGATGAGTCATTTCTAAGCTATCCATTATTGGCATATGTATATCGGTAACTATTAAGTCTGGTAGCATTGGAATGGCGATGTCTAAGCCCGCTTGTCCGTTGTCAGCTTCTGCTACTTGGAAGCCTAGGGGTTCCAGCATATTGACGATGACGAGACGATTTTCAGGGCGATCGTCAATCACGAGAATTTTGCGTCTTTCGCCCTGATAGCCAATGATTTTGCGATCGGCGATCGCGTTTTGTGTCGTCCAATCCGATGCTGGCAACAAGTCTACCTCAAACCCGAAACTGCTACCCTCACCAAATACACTCTCGACCTGAATTTCGCTGCCCATTTTCAGGATAATTTGTTGACCGATGGCAAGCCCCAAGCCAGTTCCTTCGCTGTTGCGATCGCCTTTTCCGGCTTGCTCAAAAGGTAAAAAAATCGTCGATAATTTCTCCGAAGCAATGCCAATACCAGTATCTTTAATCTTAAATCTAATCCTTTGGACTGCACCGAATTCGCTTGATTCTCCCACAGGTTCTACTCGGAAAGTGACAGTACCAACATCGGTAAACTTGATGGCATTACTGAGCAAATTTAACAACACTTGCCGCAGTCGTTTGTCATCAGCATAGACTGCAATGGGTAGGTTGCTAGCCGGCTGATAGCGAAACTCCACGCCCTTTTGTTCTGCTTTGACGCGACAAATATCCACAGTGGAGGATAGAAAGTTAGCAAAATGGAAATCCTGGGGATAAAGTTCCATCTTTTGGACTTCTAATTTGGACAGATCCAAAATATCGTTGATCAGCGTCAGTAGGTGAGAACTGCATTGGTGAATCACACCTAGCCCCTTGAGTTGTCTGGGGGTAGTTGCCGGATCTCGCTGGAGGATTTGAGCATAACCTAGAATGCCATTAAGCGGAGTTCGGAGTTCGTGGTTCATATTAGCTAGAAATCTGCTTTTGGCGAGGTTGGCGGCTTCGGCATTTTCTTTAGCTTGTTGCAGTTGAACTGCGTGCTCTTTTTCATTCAATAATGTTTTTACTTGTTGAATCAGATTATTGAAAGCAGTCGCCAAGGTGCTTATTTCATCATTGGTAGTGATTGATGCTTGCAGATCGAAATTAGAAGTTGATGTGACTTCCGATGCTAAATTAGTTAATGCTTTCAGCGGCTGGGAAATGCTACTAGAAATTTGCAATCCTACAATGAATGCCAGAAACATACAGCTCAGACTGGTTATCCAAATTACAATAAAGGTGGGTTTGGCTTGGTTAATTGCTGCTTCATATAGTGATGAATATTCCAGAATCACAGCGCCATCGGTCTTGTTTTTGTCGAATTTGAGTGGAATGACAATCAGCTTAACCCCTTGGGGATAATCAACGCTCTTTTCGAGAAAAGTTCTGGAGTTACCATCTTGTATAGTCTGCTGAACTTCGTTGCTAAGATCGTGATCGAAAGTAGTGCCGACATTTGCAGGAACGGCATCGGCCAAAATCAGCTTGTGGAGATCGACTACTACAATGTCGCGCTGTTGTAAATCATGGAGTTTTTTGGCGTAGTGTTGGAGTTTCTGGGAATTTTTAACAGAAATAGATTGTCCATTTTCAAAGCTATAATTAATAATCGAGATGGCAAGCACTTGAGCAACGTGTTCGGCTTCGGTGATCGCTAGTTTTTCAGCCATTTTATGACTTTGGACGATGGAAACTGTGCCAACCACTCCGGTCAATAGAGAAATACCGATAAAGCTAGTAACGAGCTTCTGAACAATTTTCATATTTGAGAATAATTCACAATTATATTCCACGCCTTAGACTAGCTACTAATTTAAAGTTGTGCTGCGATCTGGGTTGTATTTAGATTATCTATGGTATGAGAAGGAAAGATGCATAACGGATGGAAAAATATTTAGGTCGATCGCACTTACGGTATCAATCTACAGATCGGACTAGAGATTTTTTGCGAAAATGCGATCGACCAGATGTTACTTTTACCAGAGATAAAATTCTCTGGTTTTCACATCTAAATTTTTAAACTAGATGAGTTTGACAGCGCGCAGCCCAAACATCAGCACTGTCGCCACGCCCAGCATTCCGCCGAAAAGACCAAAAAAAGTTATTGCTCCGCTAAGAGTCATTGCAATTTCTCCAAAACAACTAATAAAAAGACATATAAGAACTATAATCTATAATCTAATATCTAAAGTAGATAAATATGCAATCGATAATTAAAGTTGACTTGGGGCCCCAATCTTACAATGTTTGCGTGCGATCGGGCGGTTTAGACGAACTCGGCAACTTGATGGGCGATCTAAATTTGGGCAAAAAGGTGCTGCTGGTGTCGAATCAGTCGATTTTTCGGCACTACGGTGATCGAGCAACAGCAGCCCTCGAATCGGCCGGATTTGAGGTCAGTAGCTGCATTTTACCACCGGGCGAACAGTACAAAACTTTAAATTCGGTTCAGAAAATTTACGGTGCGGCTTTGGCAAACCGTTTAGAACGTTCTTCGACAATGGTGGCTTTGGGCGGCGGCGTAGTTGGTGATATCACGGGTTTTGCGGCCGCGACTTGGCTGCGGGGAATTAATGTCGTGCAGGTTCCGACTTCGCTACTGGCTATGGTTGATGCTTCAATTGGTGGCAAAACGGGGGTAAATCATCCTGAAGGGAAGAATTTAATCGGGGCTTTTCATCAGCCGCGTTTGGTGTTGATTGACCCGGATGTGCTGAAAACTCTGCCGGCGCGGGAGTTTCGATCCGCAATGGCGGAAGTGATTAAGTACGGCGTGATTTGGGATGTGGAATTGTTCGGGAAGTTGGAAAAGTCTAAACGTTTGGATCAGATGCGCTACGTGAAGGCGGATTTGTTGGCTGAAATTTTGATCAGGTCTTGCCAAGCTAAGGCTGAAGTGGTAAGCAAAGATGAGAAGGAATCCGGTTTGCGGGCGATTTTGAATTACGGACACACGATCGGTCATGCTGTCGAAAGTTTGACCGGTTACAAGGTGATCAATCACGGGGAAGGAGTGGCAATTGGCATGGCTGCGTCTAGCCGGTTGGCTGTGGAGTTGGGAATGTGGGATGCTGAGTGCGATCGGCGTCAGTCTGCTTTGATTGAAAAAGCCGGTTTACCTGCGAAGTTGCCCGCAGGTGTAGATGTTGAGGAGATTTTGAATACTTTGCAACTTGATAAGAAGGTGCAGGATGGTAAGGTGCGGTTTGTGCTACCGGTGCGCTTGGGTGAGGCTGCGGTGAGCGATCGAGTCGATGGCGATGTGATTTTACAAGTTTTGAGGGAAATGCTTTAGGAAGTGATTAGTTAGTAGTTAGTTGTTAGTTGGCAGTTGGTTATTTGTTATATCAAATCCGTTTGCATCGGAATGATATAAACGGAGGAGACGGAGGAGACGGCAGTGCCGTGTCCCTACCGCGAGCAATTGTAGGGAGACGGCACTGCCGTCTCCTCGCTTGTCATTCCGGCGCAGCCGGAATTGATATTATTTGTTACTTGTTTGTTCTAATAACCAATAACTACTAACTCATAACAAATAACTCATAACTTACAACTAACCCAGCTTAGGAGCCACTGGATGGCGGATTCATTTCCTGCAATATTTGATCGACTCTATTCGCCGCTTGAGTTCTGCCTTGCTTGACAAATAAATCCTTAGCTTTTTTGAGGCTGGCTACTGCCTCTGCTAAGTTTTCCTTGTTTCCTTCCTGGTACAAACCGACTCCTAAATTGTTTAAAGCATCGGGATATTGACCGTTGATTTTAACTGCTTGTCTCCACAGAACGATCGCCTCTGGCAACTTCCCTTGACTTGCCATCGCCACGCCTAAATCGTTGTGAGCTTTGGCGTGCTGCGGGTTAACTTCAATTGCTTTTTGGAATTGGGCGATCGCATCGCTGATTTTACCTTGCCCCGACAGCAGAGTTCCCAACTTGTAATAAGCATCCGCTTGTTTAGGATAGCGAGCGATTATTTGCCGATACAAAACTTCCGCATTGACAATATTTCCTTGACCGTAAAGGTCGTTAGCAGTTCTCAAACCCACCGTGTAGCCTTTGCCTACAACTTCGCACTTTTTCTCGGAGTTGCCTTGCTGCTTACAAATCTTGAGTTCGTCTCCCTTTATCTCGTAGGATAGAACTTCTCGAACTGGCGGGTTCGGGCGTGGTGGCTGCCTATTCTGCGACTGCAAGTTTTGGGAGACTCGCGGGGCGATTGGCTCAGCTTGTGTTGGTTGGGCTGCTGCGATATTGCAGATTCCTACACCCACCAAAATGCTTGGCGCAATCCACCTCAAAGGTTTGAACAAGCGAAACTCTCGATCGTTTTTCATTTCTTTTGTCAAAACGTGTTGTTGATATTCTGGGTTTCACTAGCGCCGTGAGAGTCCGAACACATGGGGCCCCACGCAATGAGATAGTTATTAACAGTCGAGATATTTTAGCACGCGATCGACAGATTTTGAGTTAAATTAGAGTATATTCTCGATCGATTCTCAGTCAACCTTAGCAGGAAAGTAGAAATGGGGCAGTCTATTCTCACCATGCTCATTGCGCTCATCCTCGGCTACGCTGTTAACTCAAGCGTCAAAATAGTCAGCGGGGGCGACGAAGCTTTAGTCGAACGTTTGGGTCAATATAAGCGCACCCTCAAGCCCGGATTCCACTTTATCAGTCCCTTAGTCGAAAAAGTCGTCTGCGTGGACACAAGCCGTGAAAGAGTTTTAGATATTAAACCTCAATCAGCAATCACGGGAGATAATGTGGCTCTAGAAGTCGATGCCGTTGTGTATTGGCGGGTTGTGAATTTGCAGAAAGCTTATTATGGAATCGATCAAATTGAAAATGCGATCGCCAACTTAGTTTTAACGACGTTTCGTGCTGAAATTGGTCGATTGCCAATGCAAGACATCTTGGGTTCCCGAGATGACATGAATAAAAAGTTACTCAAGAAATTGGACGAAGCTACCGAGACTTGGGGCGTCAAAGTAATTCGCGTAGAAATTCAAAGCATTACACCTCCGAAAAGGGTGCAAGAAGCTATGGAATTGGAGCGCGCCACCAAGAGCGAGTGGCAAGCAATGGTCAATAAGGCGATCGGCACTAAGGAGTACATGAGGCTCTTAGTTGAAGCTTTAGACTCCCATCCGAACAGCAAGCAAGTTTTGAATTACTTAGTAACCGAAAAATACTTAGACGCTCAACAAAAATTGGGCGAAAGCGACAATGCCAAAATTCTGTTTATGGACCCGAGGAACATGACAGAAGCCCTCAACGAGTTGATGGGTTCTATGCCTGATATTCAGCCGAAGTCTGATCAACATCAACATGGGGAAATGAAAGTTATCGATACTCAAACTTCTCAAGACTGATTTCGGAAGATGGCGTCGGCTACCTGACAGACATCGTGCATTTCTCTGGCATCGTGAACTCGCAAAATATCGGCCGAATTCGCGATCGCACCTGTACAAGCCGCCGCTGTCCCCCAAACTCTTTGTTTGGCTTCTGGCTGATTCAAAATCTGTCCGATGAAGCTTTTCCGCGATACTCCGACTAAAATCGGACAGTCTAGAAACCTAAATTTTGGCAACTCGCGCAAAATTTCTAAATTCTGACTGTACGTCTTGGCAAAGCCGATACCAGGGTCGATAATTATTTGAGATTTGTCAATTCCCGCTGCTACGGCGGCCGCAATTCTACTCTCTAAAAACTCGCCAATTTCCCCAATCAAATTCCGATAATCTGTCAGTTTTTGCATTGTCTGGGGAGTTCCCCGAATGTGCATCAAAACTATTGGCACTGCCAATTTAGCAACGGTTGACAGCATTTCTGAGTCAAAAGTTGCTCCCGAAATATCATTAACTATATCCGCTCCCGCCTCAACCGCAGCCTGAGCAACATCCGCCCTGGTAGTATCAACAGAAATTGGAACTGAGCCAAAAACATCGGCTTTTTCCCGCAGTATTTGTACAACAGGTATAACGCGATCGATCTCCTCTTCTAAGGATATTTCTACTGCACCAGGCCGAGTAGATTGACCGCCAATATCAATAATATCAACGCCAGATTTTACCATATTTTCAGCTTGCGCTAAAGCAGATTCTATGGTATTGAAATCGCCGCCGTCGCTAAAACTATCTGAGGTGACATTCAAAACACCCATTAAATAAGTGCGTTTTCCCCACTCGAAAGACTTATTTCTAATTGTAATTTGGGCTGGGTTATTTGTCATAAATTGTATTTTTTGGACGGGCGGGACGCCCTAAATATGCAATTAAAATGCGCGACAGCTTAATACCCTAACAAAGCTGGACGAATCAATTTAAAATGCTACCAATAAAGCACCAATCATTTGCAAAACATTAACAACATTCTCAATAGACAATCCCAGCAAGGTAGCCAATTGACCGAGCGCCACTGCTATTTCAGGAATTCCGGCCCCGGAACTGATTAAAGCTATCAACTGGCTGATAATTTCAGTAACCGCAGGTAATGTAGCGGGTACTTGAGCCACAAAGCCAGACAGCAACCCCAAAACTCCAACTCCCGCCTTGAGAGCTACGAGTAATGCAGTTAGCTGCGCGATCGCCTCTGGGCCTTGGGTGTGAACGTAATCTAAAATTTGTGCGATTGTTGCTACGAGTGCGTCCATGACTATGTTTGTTGAGGGTTTTATTTTAATTTAAAATTGAGTTTAAAGCATTTTAAAAAAGTTCGCTAGAGGAGTGTATGACACTTTTCCAGTTGTCCTAGTTCGAGTGTTAGAAGCAAACAATTTTCCAACTTTCGTCTGCTATAACTCGTACAGATTATCTGGTTTTTGCATCATAACTCCTGGCATAACCCCCCACTTATCAATAAGCAATTACCAATTACTGATAATTGACAATGCGATCGAAACTGGCAGCTTCCAAACT